>Ga0210394_10008389_pt1 | contig 10656 bp, 8 predicted proteins | sample IncBWC12MmetaG_FD_160121 | JGI IMG/M metagenome (GOLD analysis project Ga0210394, IMG submission 160121) | Forest soil microbial communities from Barre Woods Harvard Forest LTER site, Petersham, Massachusetts, United States - Inc-BW-C-12-M | ecosystem: Environmental > Terrestrial > Soil >... | reverse complement strand
GCGATTGTAGCCGGCCAGAAAAAGTTCGTTGTCATCCATCTTCGGATCGTAACGAAAATGGGAACGGCCCGTGGCTTCCACCAGGCCGTGCGCCATCAGCGCGCCAGTCGATACGATGGCTTTCACGATCCCCGACTCCACGAGATCGCAGAAAACCAATCCCATTTTTCCCACGGTCAGCGCGCCGGATAATGTCATAACAATAAAACATTCCTTGTCGCGCGCCATCGCCTCCAGCACATCCGCCGCGTCGCCGATTTGCCGTCCGGTGTACGCCGTCTGGCCCATCGCACGCACCATGTCGTCAATGGTGCGAATGCGAGACAGGTCCAGCGGATAAATCGGAGTGAGGCGGTCCTCCACCGGATCGTGCAGGATTCGACCGGTCGCGCCCTTTTTCTTTGCCATTCAGCGTCCTCACAGGTAATGTATGTCTCCCAAGAGGCCTGGGAGCACGGAATCGCGCGTGCGCGCGTATCATTGATAGTACAAATGCGCACGAGACGAAAGAAAAATTTCTACTGCAGCGCAGGAGTTTAGACCGCACATGTCCCGATACACGCCCATGCCGCCGCAAAATTTCGGCGGACTTCCCGAAGAACTCTGCGCCTACGAGACCGCGCGCGCCGTAATTTTTCCTGTGCCGCTGGAGCGCACCGCCACCTACGAACGCGGCACGCGCAATGGTCCCGGCGCAATCCTGGAAGCCAGCCGCCACATGGAACTCTACGACGAAGAGCTGGAGCTCGATCCCAGCCGCGAAATCGGCATCGCCACCTGGCCGCCCATTGATACGCAGGACGGCACCTTCGAAGAAGTGCTGCGCGAACTCTTCACGGCGCAACTGGAATTGCTGGATGCCGGGAAATTTCCTGTTGCGCTGGGCGGCGAACATTCCCTCACGCCGCCGTTGGTTTCCGCGACGCTCAAAAAATTCAAGGATCTTTGCGTCCTGCACATCGGCGCGCACGCGGAAATGCGCAACGAGTATCAGGGAAATCCGGGCAGCCACGTCTGCACCATGCGCCGCGTCGTCGAAATGTGCCCCGCCGTGCAAGTGGGCGTGCGCTCGCTTTCCGAAGAAGAGTCCAAAGAAATTCCCAAGCTGCCAACGAAAGTGTATTGGGCGAAAGACATCGTGCGCGCGCCGGTGAAAACCTGGATCGCAAAAGTGCTGGAGGATCTCGGCCCGCGCGTCTACCTTACGGTAAATGTGGACGGCTTCGACTCTGCGATCGTCTCGGCAACCGGAGCGCCCGAACCGGGCGGCCTCGACTGGTACCAGGTGACGTCGCTGATCCGCGCCGTCGCCGACCACAAGAAAATCGTGGCCATGGATGTGGCCGAGCTTTCCCCGCGCCCGCGCGATCACGCTTCGGATTTTCTGGCGGCCAAGCTAATCTATAAGACTCTAGGGTACATTTTCTGTCAGGGATAACTTCCAGGAGGCCGCATGGCCACGTTGGCGATGGCAGTGTTACATCAGCAACTTCCCACGACGGAGCACGGCTGGGTGGTTTACGTTGAAACGCACGGAATTATCTGGTGGATCATCATCGGCCTCATCGCCGGCTGGCTCGCCGGCACCATCGCGCGCGGCCGGGGCTTTGGCTGCATCACGGACGTGATTCTGGGTTTGGTCGGAGCCGTGATCGGCGGCTGGATTTTCACGCGGCTCGGAATCCTGACGTTCGGCTTCTGGGGCAGCCTCGCAGCAGCGACCGTCGGCGCGGTGCTGCTCGTTGCGATCGCGCGGATCTTCGCTGGCGGCCGGTCGGACTAAACAGCCTGCGGCAAAGCTGTAGTCGGGGTCATCCCGAGCGTAGCGAGGGATCTGCTTTTCTCGCGAACGCTGCGGAAAAAGCAGATTCCTCGGGCCAACGACGCCCTCGGAATGACGGCTTTCGTGCTTTTGCGCGAACTGTAAAACCGCGCCGCGGGATCGTTGCTTTCCAGACCGACCCCCTCGCCGCCGCTCCACCGCCATCCCCGGCGTCCGGGTGTGGTACGATAACCGCGAAGAAAGATCGAACACATTCGTGAATCGGCCTTCATTGCGGGACGGCTTTCGCTGCGTGCAACCCCCTTGGTCGAGCGGAACGAACAAATCGGAAAGACAAATTGAGCCAACCATCACTATGGGCCATTCCGCTGGGCGGGCTGGGCGAGTTCGGTATGAACATGCTCGCACTGCGCACCGGCGACGACATCATTGTGATTGATGCCGGCCTGATGTTCCCCGAGCAGGAATTGCTCGGTGTGGACATCGTCATCCCGGACATCACCTACCTGAAGCAGAACAAGCGGATGGTGCGTGCCATCGTCCTGACGCACGCGCACGAAGACCACATCGGCGCGATTCCCTACATCCTCGCCGACCTAAACGTTCCGATTTACGCAACTGAATTTACTCTGGCCATCGTACGCAAGAAGCTCGAAGAGCACGCGCTGCTCGACAAAGCCAAGCTCCACGAAGTGAAGGCCGGGCAAACCACCGTCCTCGGTCCTTTCTCCATCGAATACCTGCACGTCACCCACAGCACCATTGATTGCGTCGCGCTGGCAGTGCGCACCCCCGTGGGAGTGATCATTCACACCGGCGATTTCAAGATTGATCACACGCCCGTGGACGACAAGCCGTTCGACATGCACGCCTTCGCCCGCTACGGCCAGGAAGGCGTCCTCGCCTTATTCAGCGACAGCACCAACGTCGAGCGCCCGGGCTTCACGCCCTCGGAACGCGCCGTGGTCGTGCGCCTGGAAGAACTGTTTCGCGCCGCACCGGCCAAAGTGCTGGTCTCCTGCTTCGCGAGCTCGGTGCATCGCGTCCAGCAAGTGATTGATATCGCGCGAATGGTCGGACGCAAAATCGGCTTTGTCGGCCGCAGCATGGTGGACAACGTCGAAATCGCGCACGGCCTGGGCAAGCTGCGCGTGCCGGATGGCAGCGTCGTCCGCCCGCAGGATATTCGCACGTTCGATCCGCAGAAATTGGTTGTGCTCGCCAGCGGCACGCAGGCCGAGCCGATGTCCGCGCTCTCGCGCATTGCTGTGGATAATCATCGCCTGCTGAGCATCGCCGAAAACGACACCGTAATTCTTTCTTCGCGCATTATTCCCGGCAACGAAAAAGCCATTTTCCGCATGATTGATCATTTTTTCCGCCGCCGGGTGCTGGTCTATTACGAAGGCGGGCGCTCCGCTCCCATCCACGTCTCCGGCCATGCTAGCCAGGAAGAAATGAAAATCCTGCTGCAACTGGTGCGCCCGAAATATTTCGTGCCGATTCACGGCGAGTACCGCCAGCTGTTCCGCCACTCCGCGCTCGCCGAACAATTGGGAGCAGTGGGCGGCCAGATTTTCCTGCTGGAAAGCGGCCAGCCAGTAGAATTCACCGCCGACGGCGGCGCGCACCGCCGCGAACCGGTTACCGCCGGGCGCGTGCTGGTGGATTCCGGCTCGCTGGAGGAAATCGAAGAAGTCGTGATCCGCGATCGCCGCCACTTATCGGAAGACGGCGTGGTGGTCCCCATCATGGTCATCAACAAACACTCGGGACGTATGGAGACTGCGCCAGAAATCGTCACCCGCGGCTTCTTGCCTTCCGAAGACGGCGCGGAAATCCTGACACAAGCGCGCGAGATCATCCTGCGCACCATCGAGCAATCCACGCAGGAAGAAAAGACCGACTGGAGCGTTATCAAGGAAAAAGTCCGCCAGGATCTGAAGCGCTTCCTCAACAAGCAGACCGCCAAGCGCCCCTTGATTCTGCCGGTGATCCTGGAAGTCTAGACTCCGCTGTGAACATCACTCTCAGGAACTTCCAGCCCGAAGATTTCGACACGCTGTACGAAATCGACCAGGCGTGCTACGAACCCGAAGTCGCGTATTCCAAGCGCGAGCTGCGCGCCTACCTGCGTTTCAGCGGCTCGGATTGCCTGGTCGCGGAATCCCAAGCCGCAGGCCAAATCGCCGGTTTCTGCATCAGTGCGCGCCGCGATGACAGCGGCTACATCGTCACGATAGACGTGCTGCCGCAATTCCGCAGAGATCACGTCGGCTCGGGGCTACTGCACGAAATCGAACGCCGGCTCGCCGCCCACGGCGTCCGCGAAATAGCGCTGGAAACAGCAACAGACAATGATTCCGCAGTTGCCTTCTGGACCAAGCATGGCTATCGTAATCGCGGCATCAAAAAAGGCTACTATCCCGGCGGGCGCGATGCGTTCGCGATGAGTAAGACCCTTCCACTATAGAGCGCGCAGGAATTTCCGGCGGCGCGAGCCGTCACTAGGGAGAATTGAAACTCATGCCTCTTTGGCAAGCAATCGTTCTGGCGGTCGTGCAGGGCCTCACCGAATTCCTTCCCGTGAGCAGCTCCGCGCACTTGATCTTGGTCCCTGACCTGCTGCACTGGCAGGATCCCGGGCTCGCCTTTGACGTCGCGTTGCACCTGGGCACTCTGATCGCCGTGCTCCTGTATTTCTTCCGCGAGTGGATTCAGCTCACTTTGTGCGGCCTGGGATTTCACTATCCCAAGCGCGCCAGCGAGCAAATGGTCCTGCAGAATCAGCGCTTGTTCTGGTATTTGGTAGCCGGCACCATTCCAGGCGCCCTGGTGGGATTTTTCTTCGAACACTGGATCGATGAGAATCTGCGCAACCCTGTTCCCATCGCCTGCGCCATGATCGCGATTGCCCTGTTGATGTGGTACGCGGAATACTCCGCCAGGCTCAACCGCCGCATCGAACAAACCTCGCTCGGAGATTCGCTCGCCATCGGCACGTCGCAAGCTCTGGCGCTCTTTCCCGGCGTCTCGCGCTCCGGAATCACCATCACCACGGGCCTGTTCCGCGGCATGACGCGCGAGGCAGCCGCGCGCTTCTCGTTTCTGCTTTCGACGCCACTAATCGCCGGGGCCGCAGCGAAGGAAGTCCCCAAGCTCCTGAAACTGCATCACGCCGGCGCGGTCGACCTGCCGCAATCCACTCTGATCGCGAGCATCGCCGTGTCCGCCGTTGTCGGCTTCATCGTGATCGCCTTCTTCCTCCAGTATCTGCAGACACGCACACTGAAAATCTTTATTTACTACCGGATTGCCTTTGGTATAGTCATTTTGTTGCTCGCGTTCCTCCACCTGGGTTTTGCGCGTTAGCGCCGGCGCACTCCGGGTTTTCTACGCGGCGGCCTTCCCCGTTTTGTGCCCGGATGTTGCTGCTCAGCCCTGGGACGCCTCACCACGGCATCCTTCGGCGCCCTATTGCCGCCACGCGCTTTGACCGGAAATCCGGCCAGGAGCGATGTTGCGCCAGCAGGATAAAAAGGGGAGATCGTCGTGCGGATCCTTACACCTACTGAAAACAAACGCTTCAATGAGCTGATCGGCTTCGTCGGCCTCAGCCTGGCGATCCTGCTCGCTCTCAGTCTGCTCTCCTACTCTCCGCGCGACGCTTCGTTCAACGTTTCCGCGCCGCCGACCGGCGCAGGCCCCGCGCGCAACTGGATCGGGCCAGTCGGTGCGCATCTTGCCGATCTGTTCTTCCAGTTCTGCGGGTTTGCAGCGTTTCTGTTTCCGGTAGGGATGTTCCTGGTCGCCATGAAGTGGTTCCGCAGCCAGCTGCTCGATGCGCCGATTGCGAAATTAATCGGCTTCGTGATGCTAAGCGTGTCGTTATCATCCATGCTCGCCCTGCTGCCGATGCCGGAAGTCCGCAGCGCGCTGCCGGCCGGAGGCATGCTGGGAATCATCCTGGCGGGATCTCTGCGCGCGGCTTTCAATCCTTTCGGAGCAATATTTGTTGCCGCGGTGACGGGTCTGACGGCCCTGCTCCTCACCACCAGTTTTTCCTTCCACGCCGTGATCGCCTGGATGAAAAAGCCAATGGCGAATGACGGCTACGTCGGCCAGCTGCTCGCCCGCGTCAAAGACTGGCGCGAGGCCCGCGAATCGGATCGCCTGCGCAAGCGCGTCGAAGAAATCAAAATCGCCGGACGTCCGCCCGTGCCGCGCCAGCGCGTTTCCACCAAGGAGCTGACCCCGGAAGACGAGGAGGAAGAAGAGCGCGAAGAAGAGGAAGCGCTCCGTGACACGCGCCGCGCGCCGACGGTTATCAAATTCCACGAAAACGAATCCGTGGCTCCGCCACCCGCGAGGAAGAAATCCACGGAGCCAAAGATTGCCCTGGGCAAGACCAGTTACAAGCTGCCCTCGCCCTCGCTGCTCTCGAATGCCGAGCGCGGCGAAAAAATGGACGAGAGCGAGCTGAAAGAGCGCGCCCACGCCATCGAGGCCAAGTGCATGGAATTCGACGTGAGCGGCCATATCACCCAGATCAATCCCGGCCCTGTCGTCACCACTTTCGAATTCAAGCCCGAGGCCGGCATCAAGTACAGCCGCATCACCGGCCTCAGCGACGATCTGTGCCTTGCGCTGCAAGCCGAATCCATCCTGATCGAACGCATTCCCGGAAAATCCACGGTGGGCATCGAAGTTCCGAACGTGCATCGCGAGACCATCGCTTTGCGCGACGTAATCGAGTCTCCGGAATTCAGCCACTCGCCGTCCAAGCTCAGCCTGCCCTTCGGCAAGGACCTTATCGGCCGCATCCGCGCCGGTGACCTGACCCAGATGCCGCACTTGCTGATCGCAGGCTCCACCGGCACGGGCAAGAGCGTGTTCATCAATTCCCTGCTGATGGGCATGCTCTTCAAAGCCACCCCCGACGAACTAAAACTGGTCCTGATTGACCCGAAGCAAGTGGAACTCGGTCTCTACGCCGATATTCCGCACCTGCTCGCACCCGTAGTGACCGATCCGAAAGTCGCGGCCAACGTGATGCGCAACGCCACGCGCGAAATGGAGCGCCGCCTCAAGCTGCTCGCCTCCCGCGGCGTGCGCAATATCGAGCAGTACAATCGCTCGTTCGAAAAAGGCCAGTCGCTTTCGCTTTTCGATGGCGCCGAAGAAGAGGAACACAAGCCGCTTCCGTACCTGGTGATCGTCGTGGACGAACTCGCCGACCTGATGATGGTCGATACCAACGGCGTTGAGGAATCCATCACGCGCCTGGCGCAAATGGCTCGCGCGGTGGGCATCCATCTGATCCTCGCGACGCAACGCCCATCGGTCGACGTCATCACCGGATTGATCAAAGCCAATTTCCCCGCGCGCATTTCATTCCGCGTGGCCAGCAAAGTCGACTCGCGCACGATTCTCGATGCCAACGGTTCGGAATCGCTGCTTGGCAAAGGCGACATGCTCTATTTGCCGGCAGGCTCTTCCCGCCTGCACCGCATTCACGGCCCCTACGTGCATGAACGCGAGGTAGAAGCCGTCTGCGATTTCTGGCGCGAACAAGCGCAAGCGATTTACAACGAGGAGCTACTCAAACCGCCGAAGGAGAAAGACGAAAACGCCGCTGGCGGCGCCTCCGCTGGTGCTGGCGCCGATGGTGGCGATGAAGTGGACGACGACCTCTATCAGGACGCCGTGCGCGTGGTCTGTGAAATGGGCCGCGCCTCCACCTCCACCTTGCAGCGCCGCCTGCGCGTGGGCTACGGCCGCGCCGCCCGCCTGATCGACCTGATGGAAAAAGACGGCATCGTAGGCCCAGCCGACGGCTCCAAAGCCCGCGAAGTCCTCAAGGGCCGGAATTGGATGAAGGAGTATGACGACTCGGTGAAGTAAACCGCCAGAATCCCTTATCGCAGTTGTAGCGGCGCACTTCCGTGTGCCATCGATCTCACTGCAATACCGATGGCGGTCTGCAGACCGCCGCTACGAAACCGCTTTGAAACGCATTTTCCGCATCGCCGGTTTTCGTTTGTCAGCCCGCCGAATTTTCCGTAGAATCATTTGACGCACCGGTGCCGAGGTAGCTCACCGGTAGAGCGCGGCCCTGAAAAGGCCGGCGTAGCCAGTCCGATTCTGGCCCTCGGCACCATTCCAACTGACACCATCATCCCCAAGCAGCTTGAAAGCTGCTTTGTACTCAATCGCCCCCGAGTCGCCAGGCCCAATCGTGATCGCGTCGATGTGCTTCGCGAGTGCCATTCTCACAAGCGGCGCGTTTCCGTTCGCCTCCAGCAACTCGCGCAGGTCCGTCAAACTACTTTCGACAAACTTCCGAAGACTGCGCACCCGCGCATGTACCGAGTTATTTTTGGTGTCGACGGCGTTCGCGGTCGACGACGCGATCCCCGCTTCGCGCTCCGTAATTCGCTGACGAAGTGAGGGGCTGTCGATCCCGCTCGCAACCATGCGCACGAGGTTTCGCACTTCAGCCTCGAGCAGGGCCCTTTTGCGCCGAAGGTTTTCCAATTCGCCATCGCTGCGACCAAACCGCTTCGACAGCTCAAGCCCAAGACGACTGAGAACGCAGTCGCTCGCCGCCGACGACAACACCGAGGCCTGCAACTTTGCCAACAATTCACGTTCCAAAACGTCTCTGCCAATGCGCCGAGAATTCGCGCACGTGCCGCGATGAGCATTCGCGGCGCAACCATGGACAGCGTATTTGCGCCGACCGCTCGCCCCAGCAACAATCGAGAAGCTGCCACCGCAAATCTTGCATTTCAAGATGCCACTTGAGATATGTGGCGAATCACAGAGCCGCGACCGAAGCAGCCCGGCTTTCTTCGCTGCATCGCCGCAGGCACGGAGGACAAACGCGGAGCGCGTCGTGGGCTTGATCTTTTCCGCCCTCGTTTATCCCTTGACGATGTTTGTGCGGCAAGAGCCTGCGTTGGCGATGATGCTTAGCGTTTATGTCACACTCGGAATTTTCCTGCTGCTGGCTGCCCGTAACCCATCGGCGAATCGCAGCCTGATTGCTTTCACGGCATGGTCGAGCTTTGCCCACGCAAGGCTAACGTCGTTCCAAGCATTGCTCAACATGATCGCTCGCAGAGAACTGATCGGGTCGGCTGTGTTCGCGGTGATCGGCATAGCGCTGGTCGCTCTGGCTCCGGCAAAGCAGTCAGGCGAGCGGGTGTCGGCAGCCTTTGTTTAGGCCTGCGCTGTGGAAAGACGCCGACCCCGACAACCCCGATCTGAAGCAAGCCAAGGCCGAGTACGCGAAGCTGGAATCCCGGGCTTCGCCGCGTTGACCTTTGTTTGCGTCCGACCTAGTATTTCCGCCCATGGCAACTTCCTCGCAGCTTGTCGGTACGCGGAGGCGAGCATGACGCGACACACCTTCGCTTTGGTGGTGCTGTTCGTCGGCGTGTGCTTCGTGTTTGCGCCACACGTCGTTGCCCAGCATGAACATCCAGCAGGCGATCCGATAAAGCTCGGCAAAGTGAATTTCCCTGTTTCCTGTGATGCTTCGGTTCAACCTCAATTCGCAAGCGCAATGGCGATGCTTCATTCTTTTTGGTACGACAAAGCGAAGGAGACCTTCGCTGCTGTCGCGGAGAAAGATTCCACCTGTGGCATGGCGTACTGGGGAATCGCCATGACTTACTACCATCCCCTCTGGCAAGCGCCCAGCCCCGATGACCTGAAAGCAGGGATGGTCGCTAGGGAGAGAGCAAAGCGAGTGGGTGCCAAAACGCAGCGTGAGCGGGATTACATCGCTGCCATCGAGGTCTTCTACAAGGACTCAGACACGCTTGACCACGGGACTCGCGCATTGGCTTATGAACGAGCGATGGAACAGCTTGAGGCGCGTTACCCAGACGATCACGAAGCAGCCATCCTTCGTGCCCTTGCGTTGCTCGCCACTGCACCCCCCACCGACAAAACCTATGTGAATCAGAAAAAGGCTGGCGCTATCTTGGTGCCGTTGTTTGTTGAAGAGCCAGAGCATCCCGGCATAGCCCACTACATCATCCATGCCTATGACTATCCGCCGCTGGCGCAAGGAGCTTTGGACGCGGCACGGCGTTATGCCAAGATCGCACCGGATTCGCCGCACGCGCTGCACATGCCTTCGCACATTTTTACTCGGCTCGGTTTGTGGCAGGAGTCTATTGATTCCAATCTTGCGTCCGCCGCCTCAGCGAAGAAGAACAATGCGCCGGGGGACGAACTTCATGCAAAGGATTACTTAATCTATGCCTACCTCCAAAGTGCTCAAGATCGAGAGGCAAGAAGGGCGCTGGAAGCACCGCCTTCAGGACGCTCGGATGATCCCCAGTACTTTGCTTGGTTGTATGCGATGGGCACTTCTCCTGCTCGGTACGCAGTTGAGAGGCATAAGTGGGCGGAAGCGGTTGCGCTGCCAGTACCACCAAACACGTTTCCGGGTGGGCGCTGGGCATGGACGGAGGCGAATTTGCACTTCGCACGCGCCCTTGGTTTGTCACATACCGGAAAAACAGAAGCTGCCCGCATGGAGGTAATGAAGCTGACGTCACTTCGCGACACACTTGCCGAAGTCAACGATAAATACTGGGCAAATCAGGTGGAAATCCAGTGCGAGATCGCAGAGTCGTGGATTGCGCTGGCGGAAGGCAAAGGCGACGAGGCTCTCCGGCAGATGCGTTCTGCGGCTGAGCACGAAGACGCTACTGACAAGCACAGTGTCACGCCGGGAGTTATCCTCCCCGCTCGCGAGATGCTTGGCGACATGTTGTTGGAACTGAAGCATCCCGCAGAGGCGCTGGTCGCATTCGAGAGTACGCTGCCCACAGCCCCAAATCGCTTCAACTCGC
>Ga0210394_10008387_pt1 | contig 10659 bp, 13 predicted proteins | sample IncBWC12MmetaG_FD_160121 | JGI IMG/M metagenome (GOLD analysis project Ga0210394, IMG submission 160121) | Forest soil microbial communities from Barre Woods Harvard Forest LTER site, Petersham, Massachusetts, United States - Inc-BW-C-12-M | ecosystem: Environmental > Terrestrial > Soil >... | reverse complement strand
TGACGGTGACGTCAGAGCCGATGGCGAAGTCAGAGTACTGGCCGCTGGCATAGCCATTCTGGGTGGTACGGAGACGGCGGAAGCTGTGCCCGGGGTCGAGGTCGATCCTGAGGTCACTTGAGTTATGGTAGGCTTTCCGGCCGAGCCCATCAGGTTCCAGGTCATGTTCAGGTCGTTGGCATTGTCGGTGAGGCCACAGGCGGCTGCGTAGTCGTGTGAGCGCGTCGCATGAGGCGATCTGTTCCGCCTCCGCAAGCTTGGTCTCAAATGTGGCAACTTGGATCTGCAGCCGGTCGAGCACTGCTTTGCCTTCGGCGGCCATGCGATCGACGGATCCGTTCACATCGGTGGCGCTCTTCTCAATTGAGACGCGAATCTGCGAGATCTCGCCGAGGCTGGCGATGCTGTTCAAGTTGGCCGTAACTTCGTTGAGCTGCTGCGCGCATCGCTGGTCGCGATCGCCCACCGACTCCGCGGTTCGCGCTATGACGAGCAGGATCTCCTTCACCTCACCGGCCTTCTGCTTGTAGTGGCGGGCGGTGCTGCGGCCTCAATTCTGCACCTCAGACCGCACGTTTGCATCGGCCGCGGCCACGATTTCAGGCGATGGGCTGGACTCGAGTGACTGTGCAATCGCGGCCAGCGCTTTGTCGAGAGCGGCTCCCAGAGCCGGGCAGGTGTCCACGCTGGCGCGGCCCATGCCGTATTTGCGGATGGAATCATGGTCACCCACCGGTGGAGGATCCGCGGGAATACGGGCCAGCGTGGCTCTCTGAGTCCATCATCGGCAATTCGCGAACCGGGCGTGAGTCCCCGCCCCGTTGCAGAATAGGTACCTCTGGGTGGTTCAACAAACAAAAACATTTGCTCTGGTTCGCTTTTCCTTCGCTATAATTCGCTCATGGCTGTAACAAGGCGACAAAAAGAAATTCTCGATTTCCTGGAATCGTTTGTGACCCGTAACGGCTACTCCCCGTCTTTTGAGGAGATCGCCCGGGGGATGGGTCTCAAGAGCCTGGCGACGGTGCACAAGCACATCACCAACCTCGAAAAGAAGGGTATGCTGGACCGCGTCCACAATCGCAGCCGTTCGATTGACGTGCTGCCTCCGGGCGCTCGAACCCGCTCCAGCGATCGCCTGCCGCTGGCGGGGCGCATCGCTGCCGGCCTGCCCGTGGAGACGTCGGAGCAATCGGAGAGCATCTCGCTCCACGACGTGGTAGGCAATCGCGACGTGTTCGCGCTGGAGGTCCGCGGCGACTCCATGCGCGATGAGCACATCATCAGCGGGGACTACGTCCTGGTGGAGCGCACTCGAACGGCGCGCCAGGGAGAGATTGTTGTGGCGCTGGTTCACGGCGCGGAGACCACCCTCAAACGCTTCTACGCCGAAGGCAACGTGATCCGCCTCCAGCCCTCGAATATCGAGATGGAGCCCATTTATGTCCCCGCCGCACAGGTTGCCATCCAGGGACGGGTTCTGGGCGTGCTGCGCAAATACCATTGATCTCCACCACCGGGCTGCTCAATGGCGGCCAGAGACAACGAAAGGCCCGGCGCACGCCGGGCCTTTTCACGTTCTGAGATAAGGCAGCTACGCCAGCAGCTGCTGCACTTTCTGCTCGATCACGTCCTGCCCGACATAGCCGACGATTTGATCGGCCACCTTGCCGTTCTTGAAGAACAAGAGCGCGGGTATGCCGCGGATCCCGTAACGTGAGGGTGTCGCGCCATTCTGGTCCACGTTGACCTTGATCACTTTCAGCTTCCCAGCGTACGTCGTTGCGACGCTGTCTACTGCCGGGGCAATCATCTTGCATGGGCCGCACCAGCCCGCCCAGAAATCTACCAGCACCAGTTGCTCGCTCTGGAGCACCTCCTGGTCAAAACTTGCATCGGTTACTTCCATTACACCTGCTACCGCCATGTTCCTCCTTGCCGGATTCTCCAAACTCAGTTTAATTGCGAACGACCTCTTATGGGATGCGGTGGGGTGTGGAAAGTCGCATTTGGCCCGAATCGGTTAACAGGCGGCCTCTCCCAGCGGGCAGTTTCGGGATTCGGCCGAGGCTCCGTTTCGTGAGTCTGAGAGGCCAGGAGTATCCGGAGGCGAGAACATCAGTCGGGAAGGTTAACGGTGTCGAAAAAAAACCCGTAAAATCAGAAGCGCCCGGACTCCTATCAAGGAATCACGGGCGCTTAGGACCAGCCCTCCCCCAGAACTGACCCACGCTGTGAATGTAGGTGTTTTGGTGCTGAAAGGCAAGCAATCTTAGGTAATTGAAACGGAGATCACCAACGGGGTAGTGCTTAAGTGGATACGATTGACGAGGCAAGAGTTAGCGGATGCAGCAACGTCAAATCGGGCTTCCGATATGGCCCTGTTGGAGTTACATTGGTTATGGTGAAATGAGTTGCCTCGCACCCTGAAGCTCGAAGCAGCAGAAGCGTAGTTCCGAAGCAGACATTCCTTCGAGCGCACGCCGAATCGCGGCGGATGCTTCCTCAGCGTTTTGCTGCCCGTCGATCACCACCAGGACCGCCGGTCCGGCCCCGCTTAGCGCCACTCCGAGGATTCCGTGACTGCCCGCCAGCGGAAGCAACCGAGGAAGCTGCGGACAAATTGTGGCGCGATAGGGTTGGTGGACGCGGTCGGCCATGGCGGACTGCAGCAGATCGCCCCGCCCCTGGGCAAACGCCAACCCCAGCATCGCCACCGACTGCAGATTGGCCACCACGTCGGCGCGTGCGTAGGTCTCAGGAAGAACTGCCCGCGCCTTGCTGGTGGCGAGCGGCTCATGAGGCAAAACCACGATGGCTCTCCACTCCGCTGGAGGCATTACGCGCGCCACGTGTACACCGCTCCCGTTGCTGGCTGCAGCAACAAAGCCGCCGAGCCAGCAAGCCGCTGCGTTGTCCGGATGACCTTCCAGCGCGGATGCTTCGGCGAGGATGCGTTCACAGTCCCATCCGAGATTGCCAAAATGCACGGCCAGCGCGATGGCTGCCAACCGTCCGGCAGCCGATGAACCGCAGCCCATCCCCAGGGGAATTTCGTTTTGCATGCGAATGGCCACCGGAATCGGAAGCTTGCCGTTCTCGGCGAGCAGCTTGCGATAGAGATCCAGCACCAGGTTGTCGTGGAGCCGCCCGCAGCGTTCCGCATCGCGCCCGGTTGCGGTGATGGAAAACTCTTCGGCCGCGTCCGCTTCAATGTGCAAGTAAAAATCGAGTGCCACAGCCGCAGTGTCGAAGCCCGGCCCGAGATTCGCCGACGTGGCAGGAAGGCGGAGGGACAGCTTACCGGGGTTTTCCGGATCACCGCTCATGGTGCGGAGTCTTTCATGGCGGCGAGCACCGCGGCGGGGGTCGCCTCCACACTGACCGCGTCCTTGCGAAGGCGCGAAATCTGCTTTTCGTCACCCGCGGATTCCTCCTCGCTCAGGAGGGTGCCACGATGAAAGTCGATGGTGTAATCGGCGTCCTTGAGTGTATGCCCGGTGAGCACCAGGACCACGGTCTCGCCGCTCGCAACCGAGCCCTGCGCGTGCAGCTTTTTCAACCCCGCAAGGGTGACTGCCGAGGCCGGCTCGCACCCCAGGCCCTCTGTGCCAAGTTCCGCCTTGGCGATGGCAATTTCAGCCTCGCTCACGTCGAGAACCCATCCGTCGGTATCCTGTACCACGCGCGCAGCCTTGCGCCACGAGGCGGGATTGCCGATGCGAATGGCGGTGGCGCGCGTGTGCGCATCCATGGGTTGTATCTCGGCGCCGTGGCTGGTGGTGAAGCTGCGCACTAACGGATTGGCGCCTGCGGCTTGAATCACTGAAATGCGCGGCATGCGCGACGTCAAACCAAGCTCGCGCAACTCGCGGAAGCCCTTGCCGAGTGCCGAGCTGTTCCCCAGGTTGCCGCCGGGCACGATGAGGTGGTCGGGCACATTCCAGTCGAAGGCTTCGGCAATCTCAAATGCGGGCGTTTTCTGCCCCTCAAGCCGGTATGGGTTCACCGAATTCAGCAGGTAAATCGGAGTCTCAAGCACAATCTCATTCAGCACCCGCATGCAGCCGTCGAAGTCAGTCTTCAACTGGCAGGTTACCGCACCGTAGTCCATGGCCTGCGAGAGCTTGCCCCAGGCGATCTTCCCCTCGGGAATTAGCACCAGGCTGCGCAGCCCGGCGCGCGCCGCGTAGGCCGCCATGGCCGCTGAAGTATTTCCGGTCGAAGCGCAGGCCACCCAATGGAATCCCCGCTCGCGAGCCACGCTCAATGCCGACGTCATTCCCGTGTCCTTGAACGAGCCGGTGGGGTTCATACCCTGGTGCTTGGCGAACAGCTGGTCGATGCCCAGCGCCTTGGCCGCGCGCGGCAAAGCATAGAGCGGTGTGTTGCCCTCGCGCAGCGTGACGGCGTTGCCAAAACTGTCGAGGATCGGCAACAATTCGCGAAAACGCCATACGCCGGAGTGATCGAGTGCTTCGGACGAGCAGCGCCGCTCGCGCCACAGCCATTTCAGCGCGCCCGCGTTGGGGCGGTCGTGGCTCTTGCGCTGCGCCCAGCCGGGATACTCCACCTCGAACAGGTCACCGCACTCGGCGCAGCGGAAATCCGGCTTCGCTTCGGGGCCGAGGATGCGCGCACCGCAGCCGAAACAACGCAACTGATGCAGATTGTCGTTCATGCCTGGTGTTAGCGTACCAGTGTAGGCGCCATTTTGCGGTGCCATGCTTTCGGTCTCGACGAAAGGATAAGGAACCGGCGATGATGCTCAACTTCCTGTGCGCTACCTTGGCGCTAACTGCGTGCCTGACTCCGGCGGCAGCGCAAGGCCCTGTTCGCATTGCCGCGGCAGCCGATCTGGAGCCGGTGCTGCCGCCAATCCTGGAACAATTCCAGAAAGAGACGGGCATTCCCGCAGAAGCCACCTATCAGGCCTCCGCGGCGCTCACCATGCAAATCCAAAACGGCGCTCCGTTCGACGTTTTCCTTTCCGCGGACCTGGGGTACCCGCAAAAGCTCATCTCCGCTGGACTTGCGCAAGGCCTGGGAGACGGCACCGCCGGCACCCCGATCACCTACGCAAAGGGAACACTCGTGCTTTGGGCACGCAAAGACACGCATTTGCCGCTTCCATCCCTCGACATGTTGCAAAGACCGGAAGTGCACAGCATCGCCATCGCGAATCCCGATCGGGCGCCATACGGGCGTGCAGCCGTCGCTGTTCTCCGCAAGCGCGGGATCTACGACGCAGTCAAATCCCGCCTGGTCACGGCCGAAAACATTGCCCAGGCGGCCCAGTTTGTCGACTCCGGAAACGCCGACGTGGGGTTCATCTCCCTCACTTCAGCCAGCACACCCCGTCTCACCGCGGACGGAAGGTATTTTATTGTTCCCGCTGAGCTCTACCCACCTCTTGAGCAGGGCGCGGTGCTCGTCACCAGCACAAAGCAGCGGGTAGAGGCGAAGAAGCTGTTGGTCTTTCTAATGTCTACGCCCGTGCAGCAGGAGATGCGGAAGTACGGCCTGACTCCGGGGCGAGATGTTCCCGTCGCGCCATAGTTCAGGGCGATATGGGACGGAATGAGCGTTCCGGGGCAGTATGCTGATCTGGAACGTTATGGATTGGCAGGCACTTACTCTGACGCTGCGGCTTGCGTCGATCACTACGGCGATCCTCTTGCTCATCGCCATCCCTCTTGGGGCGCTGCTGGTGCTGGGCCGCAGCCGATGGCTCGCGGTAATGCAGGCGCTCACCACGCTGCCGCTGGTGCTGCCGCCCACCGTGCTGGGGTTCTTCCTGCTGGTGCTGCTTGGGCCGCGGACTGCGTTTGGACGCGGCATCGCTTCCCTGCTCGGGCATCCGCTGGCCTTCTCGTTCTCCGGTCTGGTCGTCGGATCGGTGCTCTACAGCCTGCCCTTCGCGGTGCAACCCATCGTGGCGGGGTTTACGGCCATCGATCCGCCGCTGCTCGACGCCGCGCGGCTGCTTGGAGCCAGGCCTGTCCGCCTCATCGTAACGCTTCTGATGCCGCTAGCCAGCCGGTCGCTGATCACGGCGGCGGTGCTGAGCTTCTTCCACACCGTGGGCGAGTTCGGTGTGGTCCTGATGCTCGGCGGGGACATCCCCGGCGCCACGCGCACGCTATCGATCTTGCTCTACAACCAGGTGGAGAACTTCGATTACGCAGCCGCCAGTCGCACGGCCGCGCTGCTCCTCAGCCTGAGCCTTGCCGCGCTCATCGCCATTTACGCGGCCGGTCGAGCTCAGCGCGTGGCTCAGCAAGTCAGGCCGCGTGGAGAGCGTCGTGCTTGAAATAGAACTCGACGCCCGGCGCGGCAGCTTCCATCTGCAAATCGAGGCACGCTTCAGATCAGACTGGACAGTGATCTTCGGCCCCAGCGGCTCAGGCAAGAGCACGTTGCTCCGCTTGCTTGCCGGCCTCGATCGTGGCACAGCCGCAGCCGGTCGCGCCCGCGTCGTCTTCAATGGCCAATCGCTGAGTGACACGTCCGTGCGCATTTGGCTGCGCCCCGGACACCGCAAAATCGCCCTGGTGACGCAGCAGACAGCACTCTTTCCTCACCTGACCGTGGCGAAGAACGTCGCCTACGGGCTGGCGCATCTGGATCGCCCTAGCCGCTTGGCGCTTGTGAACGACATGCTTGACCTGGTTGGCGCGCGACACCTGGTAGACCGCAGTCCGCAAGACCTATCCGGGGGCGAAGCTCAACGCGCGGCCTTGGCTCGTGCACTCGCTCCCGCGCCGCAGCTTCTGCTGCTTGACGAGCCATTCTCCGCGCTTGACGGCACCACCAGCGACGCCCTGCTCGACCGTCTGAGGATGTGGGCGCTGGAGCGGCGCGTGCAAACTGTCTTGGCCACCCACGACGCCACAGACGCGTTCGCCACCAATGCCGAAGTGGCTTTGTTGCGCGAGGGCCGCCTTGTCGCGCTCGGCCCCGCAGCGCTGGTTTTGAGCCAGGAGCGGGATCGTCTGGTCAAGCGCTTGTCAGAGTAGCCGGCTGACGCTTCGACCTTGGTCAGGTTGCCGCAATCACCAGCAGCGTCCTGGAAGTGCGAACCGCAGAATGTGTCGGCCTGGTCGCTAAAGCTCCTGCTTCTGCACCTCAAGCTGCGCAGAACCTACCTCAGCAGATCGCTGCAACTCGCGATTCCGCTTCTCCAACCGGTCTCTTGTGGTTCCGTAAAGGAATTGGAGACAGCTGAACACCACCACCAGAGCCGGGAACTTCCAACCTGTCCTGAGCAAGTGGCCCAGCGTCTGCGCCGACGGGGGCGCAAGCCACCACACCACCACGCAGCAGCCGATGTAGACGGGCCCCACCACCAGCAGAACGATGAGCGAAAACCAGAGCCAGTTGTAAGGAAAGGGCTTATTCCAATAGAAGCGATGCAGCGCCTCCATGATCGGCGTGCCAACGTTCCCAAACAGCATTGAGTACAGGACTAACGTTGCGGGATTGATGCGCTGGCCGATGGCCCAGAAGACAGCGGCCAGCACCGCCGCAAGCGACAGGTAGAGACTTGCTGGCGAAGGAAGTGAACCAGCGATGTACGGCTGAACTTCATAGCGTCACACCGTCGGAACCCTGTGTTGCTTGGCGCCAGAATTCTACAGCGCTGCCTCCCCGGGGAAGTCGGTACCCTGGGTCACGCTCGAATGGGCGCACGAGACGCGCTTCAAAACCCCAGCAGCACCGGCTCCCGTTCCAGGCGGATCCCGAAGCGCGCCGCGACCGCATTCTGAATATGCCCCGCCAGCGCCATCACATCGGCCGCTGTTGCGCCGCCGCGGTTGATGAGCGCAAGCGTGTGCCGCGACGAAACGCCCGCCGCGCCCATGGCAAACCCTTTTGCGAATCCGGACTGCTCAATCAGCCACGCCGCCGGCAATTTCAGCAGGCCGTCGGTCCCCGACGGGAATCGCGGCGGTTCTATCCCCGCAACCGCGGCAATCTTGTGAACCTGCTCCGCGTCCACAATGGGATTCTTGAAAAAGCTGCCGGCGCTGCGGCAATCGGGATCGCCCTCAACCAGAAGCATCCCCTTGCCCCGCCGGATGCGCCGCACCTCCGCCGCCACCTCCGCCAGAGTTGGCTTGGCATCGCCCGCGAAGGCCCGCTGCAGGTCGGCATAACCCAGCGTCGGCGCCCCCCCGCGCGTGAGCCGATAATCCACCCGCGTCACCACGTAGCGCCCGCGATCCCCGGAATTAAACCGGCTGCTCCGGTATCCAAAGCCGCACTCGCTCGCGTCGAACTCCACGCTGCCGCCCTCGCGCAGGTCGATGGCCCGCACGCGCTCGATGACCGAGCTCACCTCCTGCCCATACGCGCCCACATTTTGGACCGGGGTTCCGCCCACCGTGCCCGGAATCCCGGAGAGACACTCTAACCCGGAGCATTCCTCTTCAATGGTTTGCCGCACGCAATGTTCCCAGTCCTCACCCGCCTCGACCCGGAAGATTACCTCGTTGCCTTCGGCGTCCTGGGTTTGAATGCCACGCAGGCCCACATGCAAAACAAGCCCGTCGAAGCCGGAATCGGCAACCAGCAAATTGCTTCCACCGCCCAGCACGAACAGAGGAACCTCTTGCTCCCGCGCCCTGTCTGTCGCGAGAACCACGTCCTCCTCGCTCTCAGCTTCCACAAACCAACGCGCCGGGCCGCCGATCCCGAACGTCGTGAGGGGCGCAAGCGTTTTGTTTTCTTCGATCCGCACTTATTAGAGGCTACAACAGACGGTTTGCTCTAGAATGGAGCCAGGCACAACTTTGCCGGAGGATTTAATGTATCCAGAGCTTATGGTCATCCCCATGCGCGAAGAACTGACGCGTGCGGGCATCAAGGAAACTCGTACCGCAGAAGACGTGGACGCTGCGCTCGCCACGCCCGGCACCACTCTTCTCGTGGTCAATTCGATCTGCGGTTGCGCGGCCGGCAAAATGCGTCCCGGTGTACGCCTCGCCCTCAGCAACGCGGCCAGCCAGCCCGACCACAAAATCACGGTGTTCGCCGGCCAGGACCGCGAAGCCACCGAGCGCGCCCGTGGCTACTTCGAAGGCAATCCGCCCAGTTCACCCGCGGTTGCCATCCTCCGCGACGGCAAGCTTGTCTACCTCATGCAGCGCTACGTTATCGAGCAGGCGACGGCCCAGCAGATCGCCGGCGAGCTGATCCGCGCCTTCGACGAGTTCTGCGCGAAGACCACGGCGTAACGAGCGATATCAGACTTTCTTGATTGGGCCTGGATAGCGGGCGATTACCACATCGGCGGTCAAAAGAGTGATCCCTTCGACCATTGCCTGGGCGATCAGGAGGCGGTCGAAGGGATCTTTGTGTATGAACGGAAGCGCGTCCACTGCGACTGCGTGGTGCGCGTGAACGGGCAATTCTTCATAACCACTCTTCAGCATTCGACTCCGGACTCCGCGGGGATCGACTTGGAAACCCGTTTTTCCCAAGCTGCGCTTGATCGCAATTTCCCAGATGCTTGCGGTGCTGAACGCGAATTCGTTCTCTTTTGAGGCAAGCAGCGACAGCACTAAAGAGGACAGCTTTGCGTCGCCGATTGGTATCCACAAAGCCAACTGCGTGTCGAGTAGAAACTTCACTCTTCCCCGTAGAACATCTTCTCGATCTCCTCGGCAAACGGTGTCTTAATGTCATCGGGGACCGTGTACTGTCCTTTCATGAATCCGATACGTCGCTTCAGTATGTCCTCCTCATCATCAATTCGCACCACCTTTACCTTCGGCTTCCCCGCCTTCGCAATGATGAACGGTTCGCCCTGCTCGGCTTCGTCTACCAGGCGCGAAAGATGGGTCTTGGCCTCGTGGATATTGAACATGCGCATCTTGGTTTTGGAAGTCGACATCGCGCGGCTCCTTGTAGACTAAGTTCACTTAGTTTAGTTTACTTCTAATTGTCCTGCAAAGCAGCCTAGACAGAAACGGCCTCCCCACGGGGAGGCTGTTTCTGTCTTCCCGCAATCTTGCCCGTCAGTCGCCCGCTACCGTGGCCGCCGGCAGCTTCTGCACCTTGCTGTGCTTGACCGAGTACCCGAAGTAGATCAGCAGTCCGAACAACAGCCAGCCGATCATGACTTCCCACGTGATCAGCGCCAACTGCGTCATCAAGTAAATAGCCGAGACGATCCCCAGGAACGGCACCACCGGCACAAACGGCGTCTTGAACGGCCTCTTCAACTCCGGATGCCGCACGCGCAGCACCCACACGCCCGCGCTCACAATGGTGAATGCCAACAGCGTGCCGATGTTCACCAGGTCGGCGAGCCGGTCGATGGCCAGGAACGCCGGCATGATTCCCGCAAAAGCGCCGAACACAATCGTCGTGATCCACGGCGTACGGAACTTGGGATGGATGGCCGAAGCCCACTTCCACAGCAGCCCGTCCTTTGACATGGAATAAAACACCCGGGTCTGACCCAGCAGCATCACCAGCATTACCGTCGCCAACCCGAACACCGCGCCGATCTTCACCAGCATCGATCCCCAGCTCACGCCCGTGGCATCAATTCCGAGCGCCACCGGAGCACCCACGTCCAGTGTCTTGTAGCTCACCAGCCCGGTCAGCACCATCGACACGAGGATGTAGAGGACAGTGCACACGCCCAGC
>Ga0210394_10008386_pt1 | contig 10660 bp, 10 predicted proteins | sample IncBWC12MmetaG_FD_160121 | JGI IMG/M metagenome (GOLD analysis project Ga0210394, IMG submission 160121) | Forest soil microbial communities from Barre Woods Harvard Forest LTER site, Petersham, Massachusetts, United States - Inc-BW-C-12-M | ecosystem: Environmental > Terrestrial > Soil >... | reverse complement strand
GTCGCCCGCCAGGATGCGGATGTGGTGTTTGCGCATTTTCCCGGCGGAATAAGCGACCAGCTCGTGGCCGTTGTCCAGCTTGACGCGAAAACGAGAGTCGGGCAGCACTTCAAACACGACTCCGTTCATTTCGATGTGTTCTTCCTTCGCCATGGCGAACTCTCCGGGAACGGGTGGAAACGAGGACGCCGGCGTGCGCCGACGCGTGTTGCGATGGCCCGTCGGGGTGTGCCGGAGCCGGCGACCTCGACCAGCCAACGCGCCGCACGCGGCGCGACGTACGGGGAAGGATGCGAGCGCGGCACGCGGCCGCGCTCTTGTTATCCGATCGCGCTCAGACGATCTGGATTTCGGCTGCCTGTGGTCCCTTGGCGCCCTGCTTGACGACGAACTGCACTTTCTGACCCTCGGTCAGCGACTTGAAGCCGCCGCTCTGGATCTCGGAGAAGTGCGCGAACAGGTCCTTTCCGCCATCTTCGGGGGTGATAAAGCCGAACCCTTTGGCGTCGTTGAACCACTTGACGGTGCCATTTGCCATTTTCTCGTTCCTTGAAAAATAAATGAAAAGTATCGGCCGCGAGAACGCCCCGCGGCGAGCTAACGGTCAAGAAACGTGAACCTGGGGAAACCGGAGAAACGCCGTCGCGATGCGACGGGTCAGGGGAAACCGGAGGAAGAACGTAAACTTTAACGAAAGCCCTCGAATCCTACGCGCTTGCCGATCGGGTGTCGAGCGACTTATTTGCGCCGGTGGGCACTTGCACCTCACGCTACCGCATTTCCGTCCCGACGTGGGTGTCGGTTCCGAAGCGATCGCGTGCGCCTTCCGGCCCTATACTTGGTCGATGCAAGAGGTCCAGTCACATATCGATATCGAGGCCCCGGCGTCGCTAGTTTGGGCCATTTTGGCCGACTTCGGTTCGTACCGGCGCTGGAATCCGTTGATTCGCGGCGTTCTCGGCCACACCGCGGCCGGTGCCGAGATCGAAATCAGGCTCAGATCGACCGCGGGCCAGGATGTCAGCATCCGTTCGACTGTCGTGCGCGTTCGCGAGCCTCGCGAATTGCGCTGGCTCGAGCGCTGGACCATGCCGGGGCTGTTCTCGTCCGAGCATCGCTTCCAGATCGAAACGCTGCCCGACGGGGGTGTTCGGTTCCACCACGGCGAACGCGTGCGGGGGTTCATGGTTCCGCTGCTCAATCGGCGGCGCCGCCTGCGGGGCCAGCCCGGCTTCGACGCGATGAACACTGCCTTGAAGCAACGCGCCGAGCGCGCCTGGGCCAACCACGCGCCGGCCACAACCTGAACGACTCGAGCAAGGGGCCCGCAGATGGTGCGCAATTCAGCCGGCGTCAGCAAACCGGCCTTCCATACGCCGATGCGCTTCGACTGGACCGACGAGAAACTGCAGGCGCTCAGCCAGGAGCAGCTGCTTAACCTGCTCGAGAACCTCGATCACCAGCGGTCGATCGGGCGACTGTCGCCGGGGGATGCGGCCACGATCGATCAGCGAATCAGCTCCCTGCTGACCAGCCGCAACAGCGTGAAGCGCCGCAAGCAGCTGGCGGAAGCCGCGGCGGTCGATGCGATCGACGAGCGTCTGCTGCGATGATCGTTCGCCGCCGCACCTGGCTGTACCGGCTGGCCGGCCAGCGCTATCCGCAGTCGGTCTCGTTCGACGATCGCGTCACCGCGGCCAAAGCGCGAAGCTTCCTGCGGCGCACCGTCGGCAATCCGCTGGAGCTGTGGGGGCGAAACGAGAGCGACGTGAAGCCGATCTCCTCGTGATCCCGGTCCGCCGGCGCGCTCAACGATCCGCCAGACCGTGAGCGCCGAGGCGCTGCAAGCGCTCCAGCGCGTCCGGGTCGCCGGGGTCGGCTGCGTACACCGGAATGGGCGTGCGGCCGCATAGATCGGCCAGATCACGTTCCGACAGCGCCGCGGCCAGCGCGAAGTCCGCGCCCGAGGCGACCGCCAGCATCAGGTCGTCGGCGTCTTGCACGGTGGAAGCAAGCCAGCGCGCCCCGTCGATCCAGTGCTCGCGAGGCTGGGCCGACCCCGTCTCGGCGCCAGCCGGCGGGCGGCCCAGCCGCTCCGGCAGCGCCAGCCAGCGCATCACGGGTCGCGCCGCCGGCAGCAGCGGGGCCGGCGCCGGGGTGCCCGGGCGATGGAACAACAGGCGCTGGCCTTCGTGCGCGGTCGGCGTGCCGGTCCAGCGCAGCACCCGCCGAAAATGCAGCCGAACGTACGCATGCGGGTAATCGAAATCGAACCTCACCCACGGCACCGACTCGATTACCGTCACCCCCAGCTCCTCGGCCAGCTCGCGCGCGAGCGCGTGCTCGACCGATTCGCCCGCTTCGATCTTGCCGCCAGGAAACTCCCAGTAGCCGGCATAGGGCTTGCCGGCGGGCCGGTCGGCCAGCAGCACCGCGCGATCGGCGCGCACCACCACGCCGACCGCGACCGGCACGATAGTGCGCACCGGCGCGCTCGTCATCGGGCCGCCAGGCCGGCACGGCCCGCGTAGTCGCGCGCGAATTGCTGGGCCACGCGTCCCGAACGGGAACCGCGCGCCAGCGCGAACTGCAGCGCATCGGGGCGCGCCTGCGCGGCCGCGGCCGGATCGACGCCGAAGCGCGCCAGCCAGTGGTCCACGATGTCCAGGAAATCGTCCTGGCGAAACGGATAGAAGGACAGCCACAGTCCGAAACGCTCGGACAGCGACACCTTCTCCTCGGTCGATTCGCCCGGGTGCAGCTCGCCGTCGGCGTCGTACACCGCATCCAGGTTTTCGCGCATGAATTCGGGCATCAGATGACGCCGGTTCGACGTCGCGTAAATCAGCGTGTTGTCACCGGGACCGGCAAGCGAGCCGTCCAGCGCCGCCTTCAGCGCCTTGTACGAGGCGTCGCTCGGCTCGAACGACAGGTCGTCGCAGAACAGCACGAAGCGCTCCGGCCGTCCGGACAGCCGCGCCACGATCTCGGGCAGGTCGATCAGGTCGTGACGATCGACCTCGATCAGCCGCAATCCAGCGGTCGCATAGCTCGACAGGCAGGCGCGCACCAGCGAGGACTTGCCGGTGCCGCGCGCCCCCGTCAGCAGCACGTTGTTGGCCGGCAGGCCGCGCACGAACTGTCCGGTGTTGCGCAGGATGGCCTGCTTTTGCGCGTCCACATGGTGCAGGTCCTCGGGGCGGATCGCGGCGATGTGGCGAACCGGCTCCAGACGTCCGATCGACCCGCCCAGGACGCTGCGCCGTCGCCATTGAAACGCGAGCGTGGTCCAGTCGACCGCGTCGGCGGGAGGCAGCAACGGCTCGAGCCGCTGCAGCAGGTCGTCGAGGCGCTGGCTGAGCGAAGGCGGGATCGGCATCCGGGGCATCCGTCGGCGGGCGCACTCAACTTCGGTAATCGGCGTTGATCGATACGTACTGGTGCGATAGGTCGCAGGTCCATACCGAGGCGCTCGCGCTGCCCCGGCCCAGCACGATGCGCACCAGGATCTCGGCGCCGCGCATCGCGCGCTGGCCGTCCTGCTCCCGGTAGTCCGGATGGCGGGCGCCGTCGCGCGCGACCCAGATGTCATTCAGGTAAAGCTGCACTGCGGATGGATCCAGGTCGTCGATGCCGCTGGCCCCGACCGCCGACAAGATGCGGCCCAGGTTCGGGTCGGAGGCGAACATCGCGGTCTTGACCAGCGGCGAGTGCGCCACCGCGTAGGCCGCCGTCAAGGCCTCGCGTTCGCTTCGAGCATCCTCGACGGTGATCCGGATGAACTTGCTGGCGCCCTCGCCATCGCGCACGACCGCCAGCGCCAGCTCGTGCGCCACCTCGGTGATCGAGCGCTCGAGCTCGCCGCAGCGCGGATCGCCCGGGCCGGTGATCGGCCGCGTTTCAGCGCATCCGGTCGCCACCAGCACGAATGAATCGTTGGTCGATGTGTCGCCGTCGACCGTGATCCGGTTGAACGAACGGTCCGCCGCGCGCCGCGTCATCTCGGCCAGCAGGCCGGGCGCGACCGCGGCGTCGGTCACCACGAACGCGAGCAGCGTCGCCATGTCGGGTCGGATCATGCCGGCCCCCTTGGCAATTCCGGTCACCGCGACGCTGGCACCGCCCAGCTCGCAGCGCCTGGACGCGGCCTTGGGCACCGTATCGGTGGTCATGATCGTTTCAGCCGCCTCCAGCCAGCCGGCCGGATGCAGGCGCGCCACGGCCTGCGGCAGCGCGTCGACGATCGCCTGCAGCGGCAGCGGCTCCATGATCACGCCGGTCGAAAACGGCAGCACCTGCGCCGGCTCGCATCCGAGCAGCTGCGCCGCCGCCTCGCAGGACCGCAGCGCGTCGGCCAGGCCGGCCGCGCCGGTGCCGGCGTTCGCGCAGCCGGAATTGATCAGCAGGGCCCGGATCGGCAGGCCCGCGCCCAGATGCGACCGGCAGATCTGGACCGGCGCGGCACAGAAACGGTTGCGCGTGAACACGCCGGCGGTCGACGCCCGGTCGGCCAGCCGGATGAGCAGCAGGTCCTTGCGGCCGGCCTTGCGGATGCCCGCCTGCGCCCACCCCAGTTCGCAGCCCGCGACCGGGCGCAGCGCAGCAGCGTCGGGCGCCTTAAGTCCGACCGCCATGGCGTTACGCCATCTTGCCGTGGCACTGCTTGTACTTGCGGCCGCTGCCGCACGGGCAGGGGTCGTTGCGGCCGACTTTCTCGCCGAACCGGCGAAACGGCTGCGCCGCCGGCGCAGGGGGCGCGGCCACCGCCACCGCGACGCCTTCGCCCTCGGCCGCTTCCGCCTCGGCCACGGCGGCCGCCGCGGCGGCGCTGAATTCGGCGTGCTGCGCCTGGGCCTGTTCGACCCGGCGCTCGGCCTCCTGCTCGATCCGCGTCTCGGTGCGCTCGATCTCCTCGCGGGTCTGGATCTTCACGCTCATCAGGAAGCGGACCACATCGGCGCGGACCCGGTCCAGCAGCAGCGCGAACAGCTCGAAGGCCTCGCGCTTGTACTCCTGCTTGGGCTGCTTCTGGGCGTAGCCGCGCAGATGGATCCCCTGGCGCAGGTGATCGAGCGCGGCCAGGTGCTCGCGCCAGTGCTGATCGATCATGTTCAGCAGGATCGAGCGCTCCAGGCCGACGAACATCGCCGGATCGACCGCGGCGCGCTTGGCCTCGTAAGCCTGGTCGGTCGCCTTCAGGATCCGCTCCAGCAGCACCGCGTCCGTCAGTTCCTTTTCCTGGTCGAGCCACTGCTTGACCGGCAGCTCGATCTGCCAGTCATCCCTCAACGTGCGCTCCAGCGAGGCGACGTCCCACTGCTCCTCGATCGTGTTTTCCGGCACGAAGCTGCGGAACAGATCCGTGAAGAAGCCGCGCCGCAGGTTGGTCACCATCTCGGACGGATCGGAGCTTTCCAGCACGTCGCTGCGCAGCCGGTAGATCTCCTTGCGCTGCTCGTTGGCGACGTCGTCGTATTCGAGCAGCTGCTTGCGAATGTCGAAGTTGCGCGCCTCGACCTTGCGCTGCGCCGTCTCGATCGAGCGCGTCACCATGCCGGCCTCGATCGCCTCGCCTTCGGGCATCTTCAACCGGTCCATGATCATCCGCATCCGGTCGCCGGCGAAGATCCGCAGCAGCGGATCCTCCATCGACAGGTAGAAGCGCGATTCGCCCGGGTCGCCCTGGCGGCCGGATCGCCCGCGCAGCTGATTGTCGATGCGGCGGGACTCGTGGCGTTCGGAGCTGACGATCTTCAGTCCTCCGGCCGCCACCACCTGTTCGTGCAGCACCAGCCATTCGGTGCGCAGCTTCTCGATGTGCTGCTGCTTGTCCTGTTCCGGAATGTTCGGATCGGCCCGCAGCAGGTCGATCTGCTTCTCGACGTTGCCGCCCAGAACGATGTCGGTGCCGCGCCCCGCCATGTTGGTGGCGATCGTGAGCATCCCGGGGCGGCCGGCCTGGGCCACGATGTCGGCCTCCCGCGCATGCTGCTTGGCGTTCAATACCTGATGTTGCAGCCCGTGCTTGGTCAGCAGGCTGGACAGCACCTCCGAGTTCTCGATCGAGGTCGTGCCGACCAGCACCGGCTGGCCGCGCTCATGGCACTCGCGAATGTCCTCCAGGATCGCCTCGTACTTCTCGCGCACGGTCCGGTAGATCTTGTCCTGCTGATCGATCCGGATCATCGGCCTGTGGGTCGGAATGACCACGGTTTCGAGCCGGTAGATTTCCTGGAACTCGTAGGCTTCGGTGTCCGCCGTTCCGGTCATTCCGGCCAGCTTGCCGTACATCCGGAAGTAGTTCTGGAACGTGATCGAGGCCAGCGTCTGGTTCTCCTGCTGGATCTTGACGCCCTCCTTGGCCTCGACCGCCTGGTGCAGTCCCTCCGACCAGCGCCGCCCCGGCATCAGCCGGCCGGTGAATTCGTCGACGATGATGATCTCGTCGTTCTGGGCCACGTAGTGCTGATCGCGGTGAAACAGGTGGTGGGCCCGCAGCGCCGCGTTCAGATGGTGCATCAACACGATATTCTGCGGCGCGTACAGGCTCTCGCCGGGCGCCAGCAGTCCGCGCCGGCTCAGGATCTCCTCGATTCTCTCGTGGCCCTGTTCCGAAATGTGGACCTGGTGCTGTTTCTCGTCGACCCAGAAGTCGCCTTCGGCGTCCTCCTGCGCCTGCCGCGTCAGAAGCGGCGGAATCTCGTTCATGCCGCGGTACAGCTCGGTGCTGTCCTCCGCCGGTCCGGAGATGATCAACGGCGTGCGGGCCTCGTCGATCAGGATCGAGTCGACCTCGTCGACGATCGCAAAGTGCAGGCCGCGCTGGCGCCGATCCTCGGCGCGGTATTCCATGTTGTCGCGCAGGTAGTCGAAGCCGAACTCGTTGTTGGTTCCGTAGGTGATGTCGGCGGCGTAGGCCGTGCGCTTGTCCTCGGTGGCCTGCTGCGAAAGGATCACGCCCACGCTCATGCCCAGGAACCGGTACACCCGTCCCATCCATTCGGCATCGCGGCTGGCCAGGTAGTCGTTCACCGTCACCACGTGCACGCCCTTGCCGGCCAGCGCATTCAGGTAGACCGCCAGCGTCGCGGTCAGCGTCTTGCCTTCGCCGGTTCGCATCTCGGCGATCTTGCCGTCGTGCAGCACCATGCCGCCAATCATCTGCTCGTCGAAGTGGCGCATCCCGAGCGTGCGCTGGGCCGCTTCGCGCACCACCGCAAAGGCCTCGGGCAGCAGGTGATCGAGCGTCTCGCCCGCCTGGTGACGGCGCCGCAACTCGCCGGTGCGCGCGGCCAGCTCGGCGTCGCTCAGCGCCCTCATGGGCGGCTCCAGCACGTTGATGCGGCCGACACTGCGGTGGTAATGCCGGATCAGCCGCTGGTTGCGACTGCCGAAGATCTGGGTCAGGAGTTTGGAGATCATGGGAGCGTCGATGCGGCTCGAGCGCGGCCGATCCGACGCGTGCGGGGTCGCACGTGCGCCGATTGGACGCTGCCTGGGCGCTGCCCGCGGGGAACGGCCCCGCGGCGAGCGCGAAATTATGTCACAGGAGCCGGGGCCGGCCGCCCCGGAACGATCCGGAGCCGGCGGCTCAGGGAGCCGCGGAAGTTGCCACTGCGGCCGCGACTCCCTGAGCCGCAGACGTTGCCACTGCGGCCGCGACCGGCGCCAGGGCGGCCAGCGGGGAGCTGGGTTTCAGGTTGGCCAGGTACTTCAGCGGATTCACCGGCACACCGTTGACGCGAACCTCGAAGTGCAGATGCGGGCCGGTGGCTCGACCGGTGGCGCCGACCAGCGCGATCGGCTGACCCTTGCGGATGATGTCACCGGTCTTGACGATGAACTTGCTGGCGTGCGCATAAAGCGTCGACAGGCCGTTTCCGTGATCGACCCTGACCACGTTGCCGAATTCCGGATGAGGTTCGGCCGAGGCCACCACGCCGCCGGCGGCTGCCAGGATCGGGGTGCCGGTCGGAGCGGCGAAGTCGATGCCGGTGTGCATCGTGTACTCGCCCGTGAACGGATCCATCCGCATTCCGAACCCCGAACCGACGAAGCCCTCGACCACCGGCGTATTGCGCGGCAGCAGCGCGGTGCGCGCCGCGCTGTCGACCAGCTCGGATTCGACCACGTTCATGAAATCGGTGCGCGCATCCAGCCCCTTGCCGACGTTGTGGGCCTGGGTCTGCAGTTCGGTCAGCGACAACCGGTGGGAGGCGAGCGGCTCGGCTCCGCCCAGCCCCGGAACCTCGCGAAAGTTGAACTCCTCGGGCCGGATACCCGCCAGCTTGGACACGCGCTCGCCCAGCGCGTCGAGGCGCGCCAGCCGGGCTTGCATTTCGCCGACCATTTTGGCCATCGACGACACGTTGTCGCGCAGGTACTGCTCGTCCTGAGCCAGCCGGTCGCGCATGACGACCGACACCAGCTGCTTGATCAGCGGCATCTCGCGCTGGGCGGCCATCCGGAACGTGACGACATACAGGCTCGCAACCGCCAGCGCGATAAATAGGGAGGCGCCGAGCGCGCCCCACACGAACGTGGCTCGCGAAAGGTTCATCGTGCGGGCACGTGCCAGCCGGCGGTCAACGAGTATCAATTGCACGAAAATCTCCTACTTAACTGATATATCGTCACCGAATCGCCGCACCTGATCCCCTCGACGATGTCCATTCGGATGACCCCGTCGCCTCGCCGCTTGACCGACGCACTGGCCCGATCCGAGGCCGGCTCGGCCCTGCTGCAGCGCCACCGCGCCTCGCAGCGAGCCGCCGCCGCCATCGAATCCGAGTGCCAGAGCATCGTGCCAGAGTTCCAATCCACCCGATCCGGCGGTTGCGAACTGCGCGGCACCACACTTCGAGTGAATGCCTCGCAGCCGGCGCAAGTGGCCAAGCTGCGGCAGGCCGTACCCCGCCTTCTGCGCCTCCTTCAGCACCAAGGTTTGGACGTTATCGAAATCAAAATTTCGGTACAACCGCGCGCATTGAGTTCATCCGTGCGGCGTCAGGCGGGCGAGGCGCCGCCCGCGGGGCCGACGGCGCCACACTCTGATGGCCCGGCGCCATCCCAGATCAAATCTGCGCTTGAGTTTGCAAGGAAGCTTGCGCTTACACTTCCGGAGTCCCCGTTGCGCGCAGCGGCGCAGCGCCTGGCCACGACTTTGTCAGGGCGACTCGCTCGAATGCGCGATTCAGGCCAGTCGCGAGACCAGCAGAACAGCGAAGAAAACGACGCCTGAGCCCAGCGCGGCCGCCAGCACCCAGACCGCCCAGTTCAGGTAGCGGCGCTGGCCCGTAAGCATGAAACGGCTGGCAAAAAACAAGACTGCGACCCCAAATACCACCAGCAGCACGCGGAACAAAGCCACGCCGAGAGCGACTACGCGAATGCCGGGCGCATGAATGCGTCGGGCGCCGGCGCGTTGTGGTCGAAGCTCACGACCTCGTAGGCCGAACTGTCCGCCAGCAGCGTGCGCAACAGCCGGTTATTCAACGCGTGGCCGGACTTGTGCGCCCGATACGCCGCGATCAGCGGATGGCCCAGCAAGTACAGGTCGCCGATGGCATCGAGGATCTTGTGCTTGGCGAATTCGTCGCCGCTGCGCAGGCCCTCGGTGTTCAGGACGCGGTACTCGTCCATCACGATCGCGTTCTGGAAGCTTCCACCCAGCGCCAGACCGGCCGCGCGCATCGCTTCCACTTCGCTGACGAATCCGAACGTGCGCGCCCGCGCCACCGAGGTCACATACGGGTCGCGCGCAAAATCGACCTCGACATCCTGCGCAGTGGCGTCGATCGCCGGGTGGTCGAAATCGATCGAGAAGCGCAGCTTGAAACCGAAGTGCGGCTCCAGGCGCGCCCAGCGCATGGCGCGCCCTTCGCCTTCGCGCACCTCGATCGGCGACAGGACCCGGACGAAGCGCCGGGGCGCATTCTGCTCCTGCAGACCGGCCGAGCGGATCAGGAACACGAAGCTCGCGGCGCTGCCGTCCATGATCGGAATCTCGGGCGCGTCCACGTCGACGTAACAGTTGTCGACGGCCAGCCCGGCCAGCGCCGACATCAGGTGTTCGACCGTCGATATCCGCACGCCGTCGCGCTCCAGCGTCGAAGCCATCCGCGTATCGCCGACCGCGTGGGCCGATGCGACGATCTGGACCGGGGGATTCGTATCGGTGCGCCGGAACACGATGCCCGTATCGGCCGCTGCCGGGCGCAATACGAGCTCGACCTTGGCCCCGCTATGAAGGCCGATGCCGACGGTCCGAACGAGAGATTTCAGTGTGCGCTGGCGAAGCATCAGCGGCATTCTAGTCGCGCCGCAACAAGGCAGGCTGCCCGAATCGGGCGTGGCAAAATTGAGGTCCGTCCTCCGATGCGTTCAACCGCCGATTCGATGCGCAGCTTCCGTTCTTCCCGTACGCCCCTGCCTGATCCGGCGCGCCGCCTGCCGTTCGCCTGGCTGATGGTTGCCGGACTGGCCGCCGCCTCGGCGGCGATCGGCCTGGCTGCGGCCGCGCCGGCGGACCAGGCGCCGCCGGCAACCCTTCAGGCCGAGCGCATCGAGCACACGCCGGCCGAGCTGACCGCGATTGCGCGACTGCTGGCGGGGGTCGACCCGCAGGCGGCCAGCGCCGGCCTGCAGGCGGTGGCCAAGA
>Ga0210394_10008385_pt1 | contig 10660 bp, 9 predicted proteins | sample IncBWC12MmetaG_FD_160121 | JGI IMG/M metagenome (GOLD analysis project Ga0210394, IMG submission 160121) | Forest soil microbial communities from Barre Woods Harvard Forest LTER site, Petersham, Massachusetts, United States - Inc-BW-C-12-M | ecosystem: Environmental > Terrestrial > Soil >... | reverse complement strand
GCGTTATCTTCTCGGTGCGGCGGCCTGGGTCAGCCTGCTGTCGTTCGGTGCGACCATTCTGTATCTCGAGCAAGCCAACGTCGTGGCGGCATCAGTGCATGGCGCAGGTGCGCAGACGCGTCTCTTCGCCAGCATCGATTTGGCGGTCGGATTGCTCACCCTGGCGACGCAGGTGTTTGCGACCGGGCACGCGCTCAGGCGATTCGGCACCGGCGCATCGGCTGGGGCACTGCCCATCGTTTATATCGTTGGATTCACGGTACTGGCACTAGCTCCTGGTCTCGCCGTCGTCTTCGCATTCCAGGTAGCGCAGCGCTGGATGAACTTCGCGATCGCGAATCCCGCGCGCCAGGTGTTCTTTACGGTGGTGGGGCGCGATGAGAAATATAAGGCCAAGAACATGATCGACGTGGTGGTCTTTCGGGGTTCCGATGCACTGTACGCTCCGATGTTCGACGGTCTGCAGGCGCTCGGCTTGAAGATCGGCGGGATCGCCTTGTGCGCCCTGCCGGTGGCCGTCGGATGGCTGGTTCTATCTACACGCCTTGGACGCACGCAGGAGCGCCTTGCCATCGAGATAGGCGCGGCCGCGGCGCAGACAGACTGAGTACCACCAGGATCAGGCGCGCCGCGAATTTGTCCTGCGATCGCAATTGACCGCAACAATGGGTCGACCCATCATGAGCAGGCCGAATTGCTGTTCGGCGAGGAGCTACGATGCACATATCCCGCCGAAGTCTTCTGCGACTCTCCGGTGCCGCGCTCGCGGGCGTTGCCATTCATAGGCAACTGGCCTTTGCTGCCGGGACCAAACAACCGCGAAAGCCATTGCGCATTCTCATTCTGGGCGGCACTGGATTCATCGGACCGCATCAGGTTCGCTACGCGCTCAGCCGTGGACACGAAATCACTTTGTTCAATCGGGGTAAGCAGCCGCACGAGTGGCCCGGCCAGGTGGAGGAACTAATCGGCGACAGAAACACCGGCGACTTAAAGGCGCTCGAAGGCCATCAGTGGGACGTGTGCATCGACAATCCGACCACGCTGCCGTTCTGGGTGCGCGATGCCGGCCGAGTCTTGCACGGCAAGATCAAGCACTTCATCTTCATCTCGACGATCTCGGTGTATGCCGACAACCTCATGCCGGCCGACGAGTCGGCGCCCGTCGCAGCGTATCCTGGGAAGGATGCAATGGCCGAGACCATGGAGTCGTTTCGCGCCAGGGCCGGCGAGCTCTACGGCCCGCTCAAGGCGCTTAGCGAAAAGGAGGCTGAAAAGCAGTTCCCCGGGAAGACCACTATCATTCGGCCGGGGCTCATCGTCGGGCCGGGTGATGAGACTGATCGCTTTACCTATTGGCCGGCGCGGCTCAACCGCGGCGGCGAGGTCCTTGCGCCCGGTGACGGCTCCGACCCGGTACAGATCATCGACGCGCGGGATCTCGCCGCGTGGATCATCCGCATGGCCGAGACGCTTGTGACCGGTACGTTCAATGCGACCGGTCCGCAACATCCGCTGCTGATGAAGGAAATGCTGACTGGCATCGCGGCCGCCATTCACGCTGATGCAAAGCTCGACTGGGTTTCTACAGACTTCTTGGAGTCTCAGAAGGTCGAGGCGTGGAGCGACATGCCGGTCTGGGTGCCCGCTCAGGGCGATAGTGCGGCCTTTGCCAAGCGCAGCATCCGCAAGGCGCTTGCTGCTGGACTAACCTTCCGTCCCTTGGCGACGACGGCTACCGATACCTTGGCGTGGTTCAAGGAGCAACCAGCAGAACGCCAAGCGAAACTAAAAGCCGGCCTGACCCCCGAACGCGAGGAGGAACTTTTGGCAAAATGGAAATCCACATCGCACGCTGGCTGACCGCCGATCGGCATCTGGACCAAGGTCCAGTTACGCCCCAGTCCGCGCGTGGGTATTTTTGTGCTAATTCGCACTCTGCGTCGTGTCGAATATATTCATCAGGGAGTTTTCAATGCGCGGTTCCGGCTTCCGTCTTGTGAACATGAAGTACGCCTCGGTTGAGTCCACGCTGCTGATACTGGGTGCAGCGTGGCTTTCCGGATGCGCCGGCAGTGCCTCGGTCAAGGGCGCGTGGCAGGAGCCGGCCCCGCATCCCTCATTCTCGAGGGTACTGATCGTTGGCATCAGTACGAACTTCGACCAGCGGTGCGCGTTCGAGTTTTCCATGGCATCGTGGTTCTCGGGCGGCTCAACTCAACCAATCGTAAGCTGCAACTCGATGATGCCGAAGGATCCACTGACCCGTGCAAATATCGAGCGCGTGGTCGCAGCCGAGCATGCCGACGCTGTGCTAACGAGCGCTGTTGTCACCCTGCAGGTTGGCGCGCAGGCAGGCTACAAGATCCCCTACTACCAGGTGACAGGCCAGGGATACGTGACGGGCCCTATGGGTGAATACGGCGTCCCGGTGGCTTTCGTCCAACTTGAAACGACAACATCGATCCCAACGATCAGCGGCGACATTCGCATCGTTACCAAGCTATTCGATGCGCACGATGCGACCCTCGTTTATACGCTGGATATGCAAGCAAAATCCGACGATATTCAATCGAGTTCAGCCGCGGTTGAGACGATCACTGGGCTGATAGCGGGTCGATTGCGTCGGGACGGCGTGATTCACTAGAGTCAATGCGAACCTCCAACTGGGCGGCCCATCCGGTAATGGTCGGCGACCCGGCCGAGCCGGCCTTGCAGCGCAGACGGACGCCGCGCGTTGATCACGAATCCTAGTCTCTCGTAGAGCAACCGGGCGCGCGGATTCGTCGCGGCGACATCGAGCGTCGCGCAGCGATGTCGATCGGCGTTGAGGCCCTGAAGTAAATAGCGCAAGAAACCCGTGCCTATGCCGCGCCCGCGCCACTCCTCGCGGACGCCGACGTGGCACAAGTAATACTCCTCCGCTCGTGGGGGCCGGATGATCGTCTCGACTCGCAGACCGCGTATCAGAACGCCCCAGGCGCGGATTGGACCGTAAAACTGCAATATCTGGAGCGCGTTCGCAATCGTGAAGCGCAGTGTGGCGCGGCCATCGAACGCGGCCCCAGCGGCAGCAACCTGTCCGTGCATCTCGGCGACGCGATGAGCCCGCCAGCCGAACTCGCCTCCACCCTTAAGGTAGGCGAAGCGTAGGAATTGCTGTGCACCCCGAGTACTGCCGATATCGAAGACATAGTCAAAAGCCGCTGGCCCCGAACTGTAGATCAGTGGCACCGCATCATCGACATCCGCGGGTGTGGCGGCACGGAAGCTCAGTGCCGCTGGATCTCCGGCGCTCGTTTCCGTCATGGTGTCGTGGTCGCAGCCTTCGCTTGAATCACGGGCAGCATGTACTTCGCCGCTGCCGGATGCAACTGCCGACTTGGGTGCCCCGCGCGCTATGCCGCTTTGCTCAGGGCGTCAGGCAATGACCGTTGTCGACAAATCGCATGTCAGCAGTTTTGCGAACTCAATGGCGGTAATTGGCTCGCTGAAATAAAATCCTTGTCCCTCGGCGCATTGTCTGGATTGCAGCTTTAGGAATTGCTCCCGTGTCTCGATGCCTTCCGCGATGACCGTTAATCCAAAGCTTTTACCCATATTGATCACGGCGTTGACTATATTGGCGTCGCTGGCGTCTGTGCACAAGCCGTGCACAAATGACTTGTCGATCTTCAGCGCATCGATCGGAAAACGTTTCAGATAACTCAGGCTGGAGTACCCGGTTCCAAAGTCATCCAGAGTGAGCCGCACCCCCAGGTCCTTGAGCTCGCGCAACACTGCGATCGTGAATCGAGGATCCTGCATCATGGCCGTTTCGGTCAGCTCAAACTCAAGGTACCGCACATCCATTCCGGTCTCCTCCAGGACCGCGCGAACACCCTGAACGAAGTTTTTGGAGCGCAATTCCACCGCCGAAATATTAATCGCCACGGGGGTTGGCGCCAGGTCTGCATCCAACCAGCATTGAGTCTGGCGACATGCTTCGCGCAGCACCCATTGCCCGATTGGTACTATGTATCCGCACTGTTCGGCAATGGGAATGAATTTCTCGGGAAGCACGATCTCTTGCCCCGGCCTTCGCCAACGAATGAGTGCCTCGGCACCGGTGATTGTCTCGGTCGCGAGATGCATCTTAGGCTGATAGTGCAGCACGAACTCACGCCTCTCCAGCGCATGGCGTAGACCGCTTTCGAGGGACTGCCGTTCCATGGCATGCTCGTTCATGTCAGGTTTGAAGAACTGGTAGTTGTTGCGACCATTTTCCTTGGCGCTCAACATCGCAATATCCGCATTCCTAACGAGCGTTTCCGCATCGGTGCCATCGTCGGGATAAATGCCAATGCCCACACTGGCAGTGATTTGCAGGTCGTGTTCGTTGACGCGGTGCGGCTTATGGAGCTCAGTCAGTATTTTATTCGCGCTGAGGGCGGCGTCCTCCGCGCGCGTAATGTTCGATAACAGAATCAAGAACTCATCGCCGCCCTGACGGCTGACGGTATCGGAATCTCGTACATTGGCGATCAAACGCCGCGCCACTGACAGCAGCAGTTGGTCGCCCATCGCATGACCCAAGGAATCGTTGATGTGTTTGAAACGATCCACATCGACAAACAGCACAGCCAATTGTTGCCGCTGCCGGCGGGCCGCGGCAATTGCCTGGGCAAGCCGGTCATTCAGCAGCAAACGGTTGGGCAGATCGGTGAGGTAGTCATGGTGGGCCAAATAGGACATGCGCAGCGACATGGCGCGCGCCTGAGTGACGTCATGAAACACGATCACGGCGCCAATCACATGCCCTCGACGATCATGAATCGGCGCCGCGGAGTCTTCTATCGCGGATTCAATCCCGTTGCGCCGCACCAGAATTGATCCGTCGGCCACTCCCACGGTCTTGTTCAGTTGCATGGCGCTGATCATCGGGTTCAGGGCGTGTCCGGGATCTGTGCAGTTGACAATTTGGAACACATCGCTGAACGGCCGGCCTAGTGCCTCAGCACCTGGCCAGCCTGTCATCGCTTCGGCCACCTGATTAAGATAGGTCACATTGCCTGCGGCGTCGGTGCTGATGACGGCGTCCCCGATGGAATTCAAGGTAACTTGTGCACGCTCCTTTTCTATGAATAAGGCCTCGGCAATCGCCGCGCGCTCGAGCATATTGTGCAAGGCCTTCGACAATGAATAGCTGTCGAGGCGGTTGTCCAGGATGTAGTCCTGCGCTCCTCGCTGTACGGCCTGTTTAGCGACATCCTCGTACTCGGGATCGCAGAGCACCAGGATTGGAACGTGAGGTGATGCCCGAAATATCTGCGCGAAGGCGTCAAGTTCTTGTCCATCCGCAAGATGCAAATCGATGAGCACCGCATCGATGGCAATTTTCCCGTGATCGGTTAGGCGATCGATCCCCGCGGCGCAACTTCTGATCCATTCCACGGTAAAGGGGCCGTCGCGTGAGTTGGCGAGCAGTTCTTGGACGAAGGTCGCCTTGGCCGCATTCTCCTGCAAGAGAAGTATTGTCTGTTGCACCGCACCATCCCTGCGCACTAAATCCTACCCAAGTAAATCCAATTGCTCCTTAATTGTCTGTCTGTTAGCGAACAAACTTGATAGGGCGCACGAAGTTGGGGCCAGTCAACGTAATCTGTGATCATGTCGCGTGAAATTGTGGCCGCAACCCCTCAGTCTCGTCGGATTGTTCTGGAGACAAGACATGTCGGATGCTTTCTTCCAAAGAATTTTCGGGGATTCCGAGCCGACCAACCTAGGCAGCGGTTGGGTCAGCGGCGTCTCATCCGTTTTCTTCGGAATGCTTGGTCTTGGCGGTGCCCTGTGCCTGCACTTTCCAGCGCTTCTGACGCTTCCCGAGGCCCGCTCACACTATCCGATCGCGATCATTCGACTACTCATTCAGGGAACCATCGTGTTGGCCCTCGTGCTCGGCGCCATCTCCGCGCTCTTGCGTCAACGCAAGGTCCTGGCGCTGACCGGCGTCGCACTCGGTCTGGCAGCCGCACTGATCGGAGGGGGAAGCACTCCGCTGCCGGAGGATATCAAGTCGTCGGTAGGACTCGGCTTCGACTGGTTTCTCCTGGACCTCTTGGTGATGACCATCGTCTTTGTCCCGGTGGAGCGGTTTTGGCCGCTACATCCGCAGCAGAAGACGTTCCGGCCTGAATGGACCACCGACTATTTTTATTTCGTGGCCACTCATCTACCCGCGCAATTGATTACCTTCCTGATGCTGCTGCCCGCCACGGCTGTCATGAAATGGCTGGCAATCCCATCGCTCATTCAGACTGTGGGGGGCCTGCCTTTCATTGTTCAGCTTCCGCTAGCCATAGTGGTAGCGGACCTGGCTCAGTACGCCACGCACCGGGCTTTCCACAAGGTCCCGTTCCTGTGGCGCTTTCACTCCATTCATCATTCCATCCAAACGATGGACTGGATCGCCGGCTCGCGCTCCCACTTCGTCGATATCCTTCTTACACGCAGCTTGATCCTGATTCCGATGACCCTTTTCGGGTTCTCGCAGAATGCGATGGCCGGGTATCTGGTCTTTGTGTCTTTCCACGCTACGTTTTGCCACACGGACTTTCGTCCTCGTCCTGTCTGGCTGGAGCCCTACTTCGTGACGGTTCGCTATCACCATTGGCATCATGCGGCGCATCCCGAGGCGGCCGACGTCAACTTCGCCATCCACTTACCCTTCATCGATCGTCTGTTTGGGACTTTCTATCTTCCGAAAGACGCCTGGCCGCAGCGCTACGGCTTGATCAATAGTTCGGTCCCCCCCGGTTTCTTCGCCCAGTTCATCGCTCCGTTCACGCGCAAGTAAGCCGCCGTCAGAGGGCGACTTCCGCGAGTGCCAGATCGCTTGGCATGTCGGTCCCCGTCTTGGAAGGCTTGACGAGCCCCAAGGCGCTCATGATTCGGACGGTGAGAAAGCCAAAATCAAATTCGCCGGACGCGTGAGTTGTCCGCAGTAGATGGGAATAGTGGTGATGGTTGTTTTGCCAGCAGGCGCTGAAGGTCGCCATCACCGGAAGCCAGTCGCCAATGTTCATCGCATTGTCGCCGGCGTCATCATAACGGCGAGTGCCAAACCGACGGTCGTGGGTCCAATAGTTCTGAACCATATTCACCCATAGCGCGAAAATCCTGACTCCGAGCCAAACTCCAACGGCGAACCTCCAATCTCGAACAAACCACCATAGAAGCCCGCAGCTCAAGATCGGAGAGAAGAGCATGAACAAAGGATGCGAGACCAGACGGAACGGCCACGTTTTGAGGATGGCGTCGTTCGCCACATCGGCCGTGCACGGGTAGGGAAAAATGCACAGATACAGCGTTTTCCAAAAGCCGTCGGTGCTCAGCTTGTTGGGATCGCCGGCATGGTCGGCGAACCGATGGTGCAGCCGGTGGCGATTGACCCAGCTTACCGGATCGACGTAGACGCCGACCACATTGTTGACGAGAGTCACCGCTTTGATGAACCACTCTTTATAGTCCAAGGCGCGGTGCGCGATGCCCAGGTGGATGATGTCGGATAGATAAAGTCCGCCAAGGAACCAGGAAATCAATAAGTACCCGACTCCGACCGCGATGCCCCACCACGGCCCGAGCCAGGCCGGCGCCAGGACCGCGGATAATAGAAACTGAAACGCCAGCGTCGCAACCCCGACCACATTGTATGTTTTCATGAGTTCAAGGTGACAAAAACGACCAGCGGGATCCTTGACCGATGTCGCATCTTTGCATTTGATCCCGATGCAGTCGAGCCTTAACGCGCGGTGTTAGAGGCCCGCATCGCAACCTCGTCTTATTGCGGCTGGCGCTGCATCTTGTCCGCCAACCCGCGCACCGTGTTCATTGTGAAATCATCGGAGGGAAAGAAGGTTTCCAGTGCAATCTCCTGCAAGGTGACGTCCAGCGGTGAACCAAAAATAGTGGTCGTGCCGATGAAACTGAGTACGCCGGAGGGACTGCGGAGCTTCAATGGCACGGCAATCCCCATGTGCTCGCCTTGCAAATATTCATCCCCGTCGCCATCAGGTGCCGGCAGTTTGCGCAAATCGGCCAGCAAAGCAACCAATGCCGGTTCGCCTGACGCGGCAATCTGACGGCTCAGGCGTTCAAACAGATGGGCGCGCCATTGCACCAGGTTGACAATTTTTGGCGCTAGTCCCAGGGGATGCAAACTGAGGCGCAGCACATTCACGGGCGCTTGCAACAATGCTGCATCCACGTCCGCCAACAAATGCGGCAGCATGCGATTAGCGGCCACCAAGTTCCAGTACCGGTCAATGGCCAACGCGGGAAACGGCTCGTGACTCTTTAAGATGAGTTCGACTGCCTGCTTGGCCGCAGCCATGGTCGGTTCGTCCAGCCGGGATTCGCGGTACATCGGCGCGTAGCCTGCAGCGATCAAAAAGGCATTGCGTTCGCGTAACGGCACTTCGAGCCTGGCGGTCAACCGGAGCACCATTTCGCGGCTCGGGTTGGCACGACCGGTTTCCACATAACTTAAGTGGCGGGTGGAGATATCCGCTTCCGCGGCAAGATCCAGCTGGCTCAATCGGCGCCGCCGGCGCCAGGCGCGCAGCTGTTCTCCGAAGCCGGCAACCCGCGAGTTCCGCTGGGGTTCGTGCATGGTGCTGGTAGGCCAGTTCATGCGCGCATATTAGACCCAATTTTCATAGCGACCATTACCTGCCAGGTCATGGACTTGAAAATAAGCCGGCGCAATGATTCTTCCCGCGTGAATGTCAACGCGGCAGTTTCTCCACCTCAGAAGGAGCCTAATATGGCGAATTCCCCGCATTTTTTGCGTTACGTTTTATGGGCCGACGCCCTCTCTTGCCTGGCCTGTGGCTTGCTGCAGGTGATTTTTACGGCCATGCTGAGTGAACGGCTGGGCTTGCCAGCCATGCTCCTGGGCGACACCGGAGAGTTCCTGCTGCTGTATGGCGCGGCGTTGGCCCTGCTTGCAATGCGAAATCGCGCGCCGGGCACAATCATCCGGCTCCTCATCGCTGGCAACATTGCCTGGGCAGCGGCTTGCGTTGCTCTGCTTCTCGGCGGCGGCTTTGCGCTCTCGCCGCTGGGCAAAGCCTACATCGTCGCGCAGGCAGTGGCTGTGGCGATACTCGCCGAGCTTCAGTACTTCGGCGTGCGTCACAGCAACAATCCCGGCAGTCGTGCGCCGACGGCGTACGGTGGTTAATCCGGCCATGCTAATCTGTGCGCCCAACTCATAACAACGATTACGCGCCATGCCCTTGTCCGCCCTGTCGCGAAGAACTTTTCTGACCCGTTCCGCTGACCTGGGACTACTGACGCTGTTGTCTGCAGGCCTGCCTCGAGCGGTTCTATCCGATCCATTGGGAATACCGGCCGGAATACAGCTGTACAGCGTCAATCAATCCATGCAGTCCGATCCGGGCGGCACTTTGCAAAAGTTGCAGCAAATCGGCTACCGGAATGTGGAATCGGCCGGACTGGGCGGCTTGCCAGCCAATGACTTTCGCAAACTGCTCGATGATGCGGGACTTACCTGCCCGAGCGCTCACTTGGATTTCATGAAGGGGACTATCGAGGCCAACTTTGAGGTCGCGCATGCGCTGGGAGCGAGCTACGCGGTGAGTTCGGTACTACGCACAGGTACCGGCGCACTTCCAAAATTGGACCCCGCTTTCAGCCAGTATGCGGAGCTATTGCGGGCGATGACCTTGGAGGATGCCAAGCAGACCGCGGAACTCGCAAATCAAATCGGCACGAAGGCGAAGCAAGCTGGCTTGCAATATGCCTACCATAATCACTTCATGGAATTCGTCGATCAGGGGCACGGCGCAATTGCCTATGATGTGTTGCTGAGAGAGACCGATCCTGAACTGGTCGGATTTGAAATCGATTGCGGCTGGATGAAGGTCGCGGGACACAATCCTGTGCACTACCTCAGAAAATACCCGCATCGGTTTCCGATGATCCACGTAAAGGATTTTTTGAAGACAGGCCGCAAAAGCGCCAGTGCACCCGGAATGCGCGTCGGAACGGAATTGGGGCATGGGTTTATCGACTACCATCCAATCTTCGCCGCGGCAAAGACTCAGGGGCTGAAATACTATTTTGTAGAGCAGGAGGCGCCGTTCACCCGCATGAGCCCATTGGATGCAGCGCAAGTCAACTACGACTATCTACGCGCTCTGAACCTATAAAAGCGGCGGTCTTAGCACTGCCAGTGTGGGCGGGTGCTATCGATCTGGGCTATAGGGATTCAAGATAGGCAACTACCGCTTGCATCTGATCCCTTGTCAGATCCTTGACCACGCCATGCATCACCGGCGCCATACGCAAGACACTTTGGATTACCAGCAGCTGCTTGAGTAAATACGGCGCGTGTTGACCTGCGAGGCGCGGAAAGGTCGCCATGCCCTGAGCACGCGGGCCGTGACAGGTGGCGCACGGAGGAATTTGCCGGCCTGGCACGCCTTCTTCGTACAATTTTTTTCCTTGCGCAATGAGCGCAGGGTTGCCTGATGTGCCCGCTGCTGCTGGTTGCGCAGCAAAATAACTGGCAAGACCGCTGATCGTGACATCGTTAAGCTGCGACGCCATGCCCCACATGTAAGCCTGCGCGTCCGGATCGGCTCGCGACTGATCC
>Ga0210394_10008384_pt1 | contig 10661 bp, 7 predicted proteins | sample IncBWC12MmetaG_FD_160121 | JGI IMG/M metagenome (GOLD analysis project Ga0210394, IMG submission 160121) | Forest soil microbial communities from Barre Woods Harvard Forest LTER site, Petersham, Massachusetts, United States - Inc-BW-C-12-M | ecosystem: Environmental > Terrestrial > Soil >... | reverse complement strand
CTGGAGGAGCTGGCGGAGAAAAATGTCTTTCAACCAATCGGGATGGAGCGAACGAGCTATATATGGCAACCGCGATTTGAAAATAATTATGCTCTGGGATATGACGAAAACGGCAAACCGCTGGAAAAGAACAAAAGGACGAACGCGGGCGCGGCAGGTTCCATGGAAACAACCCTGGCCGACTACGCGAAATTTATCCAGTATATCATGCAGAAAAAAGGGTTGAACCAGCAAATGTATTCTTTGATGCTGACCCCCGGAATACCCATTTATTCAAAACGAATGTTCCCGACAATTACGAGCGATTCCACTACGGAGAACCGGGCCATCGATCTGTCCTCCGGGCTTGGATGGGGATTTTTGAACTGCCCGTATGGAAAAGCTTTTTTCAAAGGCGGGCATGACGATGGCTGGGAGCATTACAATATTAACTTTGTTGACAAGGGGACCTCCATTCTATTAATGACCAATAGCTCAAATGGCGAGGGCATATTTAAAGAAGTATTGGAAAAAATTATTGGAGACACGTTTACACCATGGAAATGGGGAAATTATATACCTTATAACGATCGATAGAACCCCAAGTACGTTGAAACTGAATTATATATGAGTAAAGTCAAAGTAATAGGTTTTTCAGTTTCACTAGACGGATTTGGTGCGGGTACTAACCAAAATATAGACAATCCATTAGGAACAAGAGGCCAAGAACTTCACACATGGATGTACCCGACAAAAACTTTTCGGAAAATGATTGGCAAATACCCTACCAAACTCAAAACTAGCATCGGCCTCGATAAGAAATTATCGCGCGATTGGATCAAAGATGGCGGTACTGAGGGAATAGATAATGACCTCACCGAAAACTCATTTGAAAATGTGGGTGCTTGGATTATGGGACGCAATATGTTTGGACCTGTTCGCGGACAATGGAGAGATGATGATTGGAAAGGCTGGTGGGGCGAAGAACCACCGTTTCATGTTCCTGTATTTGTCTTAACCCATTACGTAAGAAATCCTATCAAAATGAAAGGTGGAACAATATTCTACTTTGTAACCAATGGAATTAAGCCTGCATTGGAAGAAGCCAAAAAAGTGGCTGAAGGAAAAGACATACGTGTCGGAGGTGGAGTTTCAGCAATTCGTCAATTCTTGCAAGCAGGATATATTGATGAAATAAGATTTGCATTCTCACCCATCTTTCTTGGTTCAGGAGAACACTTATTTTCCGGAATTGATTTATCTAACTTAGGTTTCACTCACTTACAAAAAATAAATGGAGAAGGAGCTACTCACATAACATTGACAAAAGGATAGACAGAAAACGACATTGAGTGCCCTGAGTAATTCACAAGACGGTTCGGCCATTGGATGAGGACTCTTTTTTGCAAGAAACCAGGAAAAGGAGCCAGATCCAGGCAGGGCTAAAATATTTTCTAAGTCTCAATTTGTTCAGGTTGAGTGGCAATTATCCTTTCTGCAGGATCACGCGCTGATTCCCTATTAGGTGGCAGCAAATCAACCGATTACTGCCTCGCTCGACAGGAGCCGCCTTTCCCCCTCTTGGCCCAGGGGCTTGAGCTTCTTGATGAATCAAATTTAGAATATTTCTGCGGGGATGGGTCCCTCATCTGAATACCTCGGCACTTGGCTTGCCTTGAACCGTTAGCACGGCAAATTCTTTGGTTGCCTGGAAATCAGCCTGCTAATGGAACATAAACGGCATCTGGATCATTTGATTCACCGCCTGAATAAAGCCGGGAAGCGGGCCTTCCTTCCGCATGCTCGCAAGGCATTGAAACAACCTTAAGCGGGGCAAGGAAAATAGAATGGCTATATGCCCGCTCGCCCGTACCGTATACGCCCGGGTCTATTTTTCCAATTAGGATTTGCTAGCACTACAGAGATTTCTATTTGTCGGACAGGAATTGCCTTATATCTGCAGAAAAATGTCTTTTTCTTCCTTTGCTAGCAAAGCAAAGCCATGTTTTTGATAAAACTCTATCGCCCATTTCGCATCGGCCCAAGTCCCAACCATTTAGTCGTTAAATCAACATTAACAATTGTTTATCCGTAAAAATAGCCTACCTTTTAGAATTGACCAATACATGAACTTCGGGAATGATAATTAAATGAAAATTAGAAAACCGCATATTATCAAGATTGGCCCCATCAGCAAGAAACCTTCTCGCGAGTCTGTTGATCTCACTGCAAGGATCAGTAAAAAGTATAGGAGCCCTGCCATTGATCACCTTCACCAACTCGCTTTTGATCATTCTTTGCTGGCAAATATAATTTCTACTGTTAGTGATGGTAGAATAATTGAGGCCAACCTCGCGGCTTGCCAATTATTGGGATATAGTAAAAAAGACCTGTTAAGAAAGAATATGAAAGATATTTTTGTTTTTTCTTATAAGGATTTTAGACAAATTCTAAAAAAGAGGGAAAAATCAGGTCATGCGATAGGCAATCTGCCAATAATAAGAAGTGACGGCAAATATTTGCCATCTCAAATTACGTCTGTTGTTTTCATTGGGGATCATCGCATAAAAAAAGCGATCACCACATTGGTTGACAGGAGTGATAGTATTCTCTTTCAAAAAAATATTGACTCGAAAAAAGATAAACAGGTGGCTGCTGACATCGTTTTTGCAAAATCAAAGGCAAAGGTTACCTTATTGAGGCTTGATAAGTTAGAACATACGCTTGACAAAGAAATAACGGCAAGGGAAAGAATACAATCTTCATTGAATCACCAGCAAAAATCCTTTGAAAGCGAATGGAATGAAGAAATTAAATTAAAAGAAGTACAAATAGCCGATGCTATAACTGAAGGAAAACAGTTGGAAAGATCAGACATCGGTAAGGAATTGCATGACAATGTAAACCAATTGCTGGCAGCTTCAAGGTTGTATCTTGATATTGCTAGAAAAAACCAGGGTCATCGGGAATTGTATTTGAGCCGTTCTTCTGAATACATGCTTACCGCAATCGAAGAGATAAGAAAATTGACCAAAGGGTTGGTTTCCGATGTACTTAAAAATGTTGGGCTTTGCCATGCGATTAATAAGTTTTCCGAGGACATTATGGAAGTGCTTCCGATAAAAATAATTTGTACTATGGATGAGAAAATTCATTCCCAAATGAATGAAAAATTCAACTTAAATGTTTTCAGAATTGTGCAAGAACAACTGAACAACATTATCAAACATTCTAAAGCCGCAATAGTCAAAATTGACTTATCGCAAAATAAAAAATCCGTAATCCTTTCCATTTCAGATAATGGCGTTGGTTTTGATGCCACTAAAAATGCGAACGGAGCAGGAATAGAAAACATCAAAAGCCGCGCCTCCTCCTTTAAAGGGATTACCGATCTTGATTCGCAACCTGGTCAGGGCTGTGTTTTAACTGTAACGTTCCCTTTGTTAAGGGGCTTCCGCAATAAAAATGTGTAACAGCTGATCTTATTCAAGGATCTGTTTCTCGCCCCGCATCATCATCGATCTACCAAATAATGTAAAATCATTTTTGGATATCGCATCGAGGAGATAACGTGCATGCTTAGAGAAACCCAGAGGTCCAAAAGGCTTTATTGTGATCAAAATGGACTTTCAAAAAGAAGCATCAACATTCCGAGTCCAGCAGAATGGCGGAGGAAATTAATGGATGCGTCTTGAAAAAGGCCCTCTCCGAATTCCCGGTAATCATTAGCTGGAGCCGCTCCCGATAATTCTATAAAAGAGCATCATGAATGCCCGAATACTGGTCATTGAGGATAATTTGGAAGTTAGGGAAAGCATTACCGAAATCTTGAGATTATCCGATTATATTGTCGTCTCCGTTGATAACGGGAAAACAGGCGTGGAGAAGGCTTTATGCGAGTCCTTTGACCTTATCGTTTGCGATATTGTGATGCCCCAATTGGACGGATATGGAGTACTCCATCTCTTGGGCAAGCATAAGGGAACAAGGAATATCCCATTCATTTTCATGACGGCAAAGTCGGAAAAAGCCGATTTAAGGAAGGGTATGGAGATGGGTGCAGACGACTATCTTACAAAACCATTTGCAGTTACGGAATTGCTCAATGCAATTGAAGCCCAGCTAAAAAAATCAGAAGATGCGAACAGAATGATCTCTCCGGACGTAGAGGGCATCAATGACTTCATCAATCAGGCCGGCAAGTCAGGGCTATTGCAACTCACTTCGGACCAAAGAGAAATATATGATTTCAAAAAAAAACACCAACTGTACACAAACGGCCAACGCCCTTCGGCATTATATTACATAATCAAGGGTAAGATAAAAATCTATAAAATTAATCAAGAAGGTAAAGAATTGATTACTAACATATGCACGGAAGGCGACTTTTGTGGATATACGAGTATTTTGGAAAATATTAATTACCGAGAAAACGCCGAGGTATTGGATGACGCCAGGCTGATGATAATCCCTGCGGCAGAATTTCTTACCCTTGTCACTAGTGACGTCAGGGTAGCTAAACAATTTATGCACTTAATAACCAGAAATGTACTGGAAATGGAGGAAGACTTACTCAACCTGGCATATAATTCCATAAGGAAAAAGGTGGCCTATGGGATTGTTCAGCAAATCGATGCTCATCATGGCCTGGGGAAAGTGCCAATTGTTCTGGATTTGTCAAGGAAAGAGATGGCGCAGTCCATAGGCGTCGCAACAGAGTCTCTTGTCAGGACATTAGCGGATTTCAAGGGAGAGAAACTAATCGATATTCTGGAAGGAAAGATAATCATACTGAATGAATCAAACCTGAGAAAACTTCCTTCCTGAATCATCTCTGCAATTCAATTTCCTGGTTTAAGATCGTTGACTGCAGTTGCAATTGGACTATATAAACTCCCGAGGGTTGATTGTATAAATCAAAATCTGATTTAAATCCTCTAAACGAATACAATATTTCACCCAGCGAGTTATAAATATTTGTTGATTGAACCAGAGTCTTGTCGCCAGAAAATAGTATGGAGAATTTACCATTTGAAGGATTTGGATAAAGAGAAAAATTATCAATTACACCTGCGACACATGATTCGGCGTTGGCAATAGCACTATACGTATTATTCCCATCCAAATCAGTGAGCATTAATCTATAGTAAGAAAGCGACTTATCCGGGATCTCGTCTGTAACAGAATAGGTAGTCGAGACGAGCGAACCGCCCGCTCCTTGAATTGTTGCAATCTCCTGCCACTGTTTTCCATCAGCACTTCTTTCAACGGTAAAATATTTATTATTGCTTTCTGCTGTTGTGCTCCATTTCAATATTTCTGTTTGCATTTGACAAGCAGCTGTAAATGAAAGCAAATTCATGGGAAGAATATGTGTACAGGAGCCGCCGTAAGCATCGTTGGCTATTATTGAATTGCTGTTAACATTGCCGGCAGTTGTAAGCGCTCTACCCGCAAGCGTATCTCCTGTCCCTACGACGATCGCACCATTATTACTGACAATAGTACCGGAGAAATTTGAAAAGTTATTTATGGTTACTGCGCCTTGAACTACCCAATAAACATTTTGGGACTGAGTCCCGTTAATTAGACTAACGTATGAATAGATGCTTGTTGAAAGGGCGCCGTTTATCTGAATAACAAATAGGGCTCCTGCATTATTTTCCGCATTCAGGAAGAGGGTATCTGTCAAAGTTGCTGCTGCGTTCAATAGGTAAGTATGTGGCGTAAGGGCCAAGCTGTTTCCAAATTGTGCCGGATATAACAATTGAATATCAGAAGGCAAGGTATCAAGATAGCTATATAAATTCTGCAAATCCACCGCGGTTTGTGCGGTCGATACATCCGGCTTGGGATGAACCGTTCCAATTACATCTAACGGGTTGTACCCGATGGAGGAATCATTATTTGATCCGATATCACCTGTTACGTACGTCGTACCTGAATTAGAGACAACTCCATTGGAAGAAAATAAAGCATAACAAGCTTCGGCACCAAGGCCAGGAGCGATCGGTCCCGTAAGAATGGGTGTCCCGCAACCTAAAGGCAAATACGCTAGCGTTCCATATACTGCAACTGCGCCTGTTGTGGAAAGGGCCCTTCCTTCGATCGTTCCTCCTGCACCCATCCCAATTGCTCCATTGTGCGCAATAAGAGTTCCTCTCATTACGGTTAAAGCCGCCATGGAAATTGCGCCTTCCGATATCCAAAATACATTACAAGCCACTGCTCCATTGATCAAATTAACAGTAGCGGAAGCTGCTGTGGTAAGTGCTCCCCCTGTTTTAATGACAAATACCGTGTTGGAATTTCCCTGTGCATCCAAATTGAGAGATCCAACAATGGATCCCGCTGCGGCGATCGTATCCACCCCTCCAAATAGAGTTTCCCCGCTTCCAAGCACAGGCCCATGGACAGCAGTTGGGGTGAGGGTGTCAAAATAATACCATGCAGCCTGCAAATCTATTACCGCTTGCGCGGTTGCAGGATCAGCATTGTGCATAACTCCATTTACGTTGCCGAAACCAGTTATAGCCCCGCTATTCGTGCCTATATTGCCGGTGAGCTGGGAAATTCCTGTGTTTCCAACGGCACCAACAGTTGAAAAGAGAACAAAATTGCCTGCAGTTCCCAAGTTAGGTGTCTGCGCAAATTCTACTCTTGGAAGACATACAATAATAGCCGCGGCTAGAAATGATACGGATTTAGACTTCATAGGATTTGAATTTAGCAGGAACCGCCGCGGCTAGAAATGATACGGATTTAGATTTCATAGGATTTGAATTTAGCAGGGCACTTGGCTGATTCGTTGGTGAAGGGCTAACAATTGATGTTATACTAATCGAGTCAACAATAAATGACCTTAACCCCATGGGCGAATACGCTGCCGTCGTATCCGAATGACTTGAAGTAATTTTGTTCTGTCACAATACTACGGATCGAGAACATGGATTTTGTTGACGAACATCAACCTGCAGCTTGATATTTGTCAAGAGAGAAGGACAGAAAATGATCATTATTCATTCAATACAGCTATTAACCAATATATTATACATATGTTTTAGCTCCTGCCATGCCCTGATCCTGGCAAAAACGCGGGAACCCATTCTCAAATACAACAAAATATTCTGCGCAATTAGCTCAAGAAAGCGCTAACAGAGCTAGCTACAAAGCGGGTAACAACTAACCGGCAGGTAGCTTCCTCGCTTCGGGAAGGAATGGAAGGGTTGCTAACCCTTCACAAACTGGGAATGAGCAAAACCTTCGCAAAAAGTCTTTCTGCCACCAGCTGCATCGAAAGCATAAACTTCCAAATCAAAAAATACACCGGTTGTGTGACGCGTGGGAACCACTCTACCCAGCGTTACCGATGGGTAGCCGCAGCCTTGCTGTTGGTGAAACAACACATGCATAAAATTCAAAACTTTAAACAAATACTAAAAATGCAAAAAAGCAATCAAAGAACTACTCCAAATCAAATCTTCACCCTCATAGATTTCAACTGCTATGTAAATAAAGAACGGGGCATGCTCATAAATAAAAATTTACTCTTGACAGCGTAGGAGTATTTGATTAATGCATCCTGGAAAGAGATGAACATTCGTTGCATTTTATTCACCGTATTATGAAACAGACGATGTAGTCGCTTTATTCTTTGGTTCATCCGGTGCATACTTCAATAAGTTTCTTTGTTTGGAAGGACAAAAAAAGAAAAAAGCTGTCCGAAATGTGTCCGGACAGCTTGTAACAAATAGATAATCAAGTGAACTACCCCGCAGCAAGCTGCAGGGCTTCGTAATCAACGCATAGACTAATGCCTTACGTTAGCGATTACAGGCCGAGACCTCAGCCCTTAGTTCAAAAGTAAGGCGTTCATTTGAATTTCCAAAACCGCTCCAAGGAGCGGGGTATTAAACCAAGTCAGAATAAAAAGTCGGGTAGACAAGATTCGAACTTGCGACCCCTTGCACCCCATACAAGTGCGCTACCGGGCTGCGCCACTACCCGAACCATAGCGGCTGTGATGTCAGCACGCCATTCCTGGCGAACCAGGTCTGCAAAATTAACGGAAAATGTTTTTGTGAATGGAAAAACTTATGAACCAATAACTTCCAACGGATAATGGGAGCGCATATTCTTAGAATTCCTACATCGCTGCGCCGCATGAAAAAACCATTATCCTGGCGTTAAAAACTTCCTTTCCTGCGCCTTTTTTTATATTTTGGCTAATATTTGGCGCAATCCTTGCGTTATACCTGCGAATTCGATATCTCCCTCATTTCCAATCCAGTTAAACCGCACCAAGTCATCCATATTCTCTGCAGGACCTTCGTCGTATTCGTCACTGAATATACCTGGTATGAAGAAACTTTTCCTGGTAGGGATCCTGGTGCCCGGGATACTTTCCGCGCAACGCTGGCACGTCAATTTGTTCGGAGGAATTTCCAATTATTCCGGCGATTTACAGGACAAGCAGTTTACTTTGGATGAATCCTACGGCATGTTTGGAGCGGGCTTGCAGTACGACCTTTCCCGCCATTTCTCCGTTCGCACTGACATTAGTATTGCCAAAGTGGGTGCATCGGACGCCTTCAACAAGCCGGATTTGCAATCCCGCAACTTGAGTTTTCAGACAAATATCCAGGAGGCCAATTTGCTGCTGGAATATACCTTGGCTGACCTAAGCCAGCACCGGTTTTCCCCGTATGTATTCGCCGGCGTGGCAATTTTCCATTTCAACCCTTATGCCTACGATTCCTTGGGGAATAAGGTCTTTTTACGCCCCTTGAGCACGGAGGGAGAGGGACTGCCACAATACCCAACCCAGAGGCCCTATAGTCTTACGCAGCCCGCAATTCCTTTTGGGGGCGGCGTAAAATTGCGCGTTACAAGCAACGTTGTTGTGTCGTATGAAATCGCCTTCCGGAAGCTTTTCACCGATTACCTGGACGACGTAAGCACCTTTTATGTTGATCCCAATATTTTGCTGGCGGCCCGAGGACCCGAAGCCGTTGAAATGGCTTACCGGGGCAATGAAATAAAAAACGGCAACCCCAATTACCCAGCAACCTTTTCGATAAGAGGAAACCCTAAATCCAAGGACTGGTACTATTTTTCCGTGATCAAGATTAGCATCGGCCTGAACGCAGAAGGAAATACCCCATATGGAAGGGGGGTCCGTGGAAGCGTCGATTGTCCCAAGAAACTTTGACCGGTTCGAGCCTACCTAGCCTACTTTTGCTTCTCAAACCTAGGTGATGGCATATAGCGGACAGCTTGAATTTCTAGACGCCCTGGAAAGGGCAGGTGAACTGGTCCGCATCAAGGCTTACGTGAATCCGAAGCTGGAGATGGCGGAAATTACGGACCGGGTAAGCAAGAGCGGGAATGGGGGAAAGGCCTTGCTTTTCGAGCAGACCGGCTATGAGTTTCCGGTAGTAATGAATGCTTACGGCAGCGAAAAACGCATGTGCATTGCCTTAGGCGTACAGGGATTGGATGATGTTTCCGCGGAAATCGAGCGGCTCTTGGGCTTGCTCTCAGCTCCCAAAGAATCCCTCTTGGATAAATTGCGACTTCTGCCCAAGCTCAGGCAATTTGCGGGGTGGATGCCTCGCGTTAGGCGAGGCCGCGGTTCTTGCCAGGAAGTCATCATGAAAGACCCCGACCTGACCAGGCTCCCGGTAATCACTTGCTGGCCCAAAGATGGAGGCCCATTCTTAACCCTTCCCATCATTCACACCAAAGACCCCCTCAGCGGCATGCGCAACGTCGGCATGTATCGTATGCAGGTATTTGGTCCTCGGCTTACCGGGATGCATTGGCACAAGCATAAGGTAAGTGCAAAACATTTTCAAGCCTATCGCAAGCTCAAGCGGCGGATGCCAGTAGCTGTGGCGCTCGGAGGAGACCCGGTTTACGGGTACTGTGCGACCGCCCCGCTTCCGGAAAACGTGGACGAGTATATGATGGCAGGATTCCTCCGCCACCGGGCGGTCGACTTAGTAAAGTGCATCAGCCAACCCGAATTGGAAGTTCCTGCCGATGCTGACTTCGTGATCGAAGGCTACGTTGATCCGGAGGGAGATCCCATCTGGGAGGGCCCCTTTGGCGACCATACGGGCTACTATTCCCTGCCGGATTGGTATCCCCGCTTTCATGTTACGGCCATCACCCATCGCAAAAATCCCGTTTACCCGGCCACCATCGTGGGCATCCCCCCACAAGAAGATGCCTGGCTGGGCAAAGCGACGGAGAGAATCTTCCTGGCCCCGATCAAAATGACGATGATTCCTGAAATCATCGACATGGATATGCCAGTGGAAGGAGTATTTCACAACCTGGTTATTTGCCAGATCCGTAAAGACTATCCGGGACAGTCCCAAAAGGTGATGAACGCGATGTGGGGGGCCGGACAAATGATGTTCAATAAAATGTTGGTGATTGTCGATGAGGGCATACGGATCCAGGATTATGCGGCGCTCGCCCGCTATGTCTTCCTCAACCTTAATCCCGCGACGGATTTGTTCTTTTCCCAGGGACCCATGGATGTCCTCGATCATAGCTGCAGCAAATTGGGATTTGGCGGAAAAATGTGCCTCGATGGCACAGCAAAATCAGCAGAAGAAATTCAAGCGGGTTATGCTTGGGCAGCCCCCGATTTACTATTCGACCTGGGAGCG
>Ga0210394_10008382_pt1 | contig 10662 bp, 12 predicted proteins | sample IncBWC12MmetaG_FD_160121 | JGI IMG/M metagenome (GOLD analysis project Ga0210394, IMG submission 160121) | Forest soil microbial communities from Barre Woods Harvard Forest LTER site, Petersham, Massachusetts, United States - Inc-BW-C-12-M | ecosystem: Environmental > Terrestrial > Soil >... | reverse complement strand
CGCGAGGTGCCGTCTCCCCCAGCGGGGCGGCATCCCGTTGATGTCCATCTCCCGCGCATGAGCTGCCGGTCCTACGTGCCACTTGATGTTCGCTTCGACCCAAAGGCGACCCGATTATCACGCGCTCGCTAAATGACGCCAAGGGTCGGGCCGCGCCCTTGGATTTTGGGATCGCGTCTCCGAGAAGCTCGACGAGCGTAGCCTTGGGAGACAAACGGATACATTTGTTGACGAGGCAGACGCCAAAGCCCAGACTGGCGGCAGGTGTCATCCGAGCAGAAATGACGTCGCTGGGGCATCTGGCCATGGAGCAGGAGCAGCCAGTTCGGGTCGGACGCAGGTTAGCCGCGATAGTGGCCGCTGATGTCGCCGGGTACTCGCGACTAATGGGCCTCGACGAGGTCGGCACCGCCCGCACGCTCCGCGAACACCGCAAGGTTACCGACGCCCTCGTGGCAAAACACGGGGGCCGTCTCGTGAAGACCACGGGGGACGGTGTGCTCCTTGAGTTTCCCTCGGTGGTCGATGCGGTCGAGTGCGCAGTCGCTGTACAGGCGGTGATGGCCCAGAGGAACGAAGGTGTCCCGCAGAACCGGCGTATGTTGTTTCGGATCGGGATCAATCTCGGAGACATCCTGATCGAGGGCGACGACATTCTTGGTGATGGTGTCAACGTCGCTGCGAGGCTTGAGGGGATCGCAGAGCCGGGTGGCATCTGCATCTCAGCTTCCGCATACGATCAGGTCCACGGCAAGGTCCTTGTCGAGTTCGACGACCTTGGTGAGCAAAGACTGAAGAACATCGACCGCCTCGTGCGTATCTACGCAACAAAATCGAGTGGCCATCTCGGGAAGGCCGCATCCGTGGTGTTCTCGCACCCTGAGGCCCTAAAGCCGCTCCCGCTTCCCGACAAGCCTTCCATTGCCGTGCTGCCATTCCAGAACATGTCGGGTGACCCTGAGCAGGAATACCTTTCAGACGGCATAGTGGAGGACATCATCACCGCACTCTCACGGTTCAAATCCCTCTTCGTCATCGCGCGCAATTCGAGCTTCACGTACAAAGGCAAGCTTGTTGACGTTAAGCAGGTCGGACGAGAATTAGGTGTCCGCTATGTGCTCGAAGGCAGTGTACGTAAGGCCGGTGCGCGGGTGCGCATAACGGGTCAGCTTATAGAGGCTGCGACTGGCTCCCATATTTGGGCTCAGAAAATCGACGGCCAGCTCGAAGATATGTTCGACCTGCAAGATCAGGTGACCCGAAGTGTTGTAGGCGCAATCGTGCCAAGCCTGATGCAGGCTGAAATAGACGTTGCGAACCGCAAGCCCCCGAACACGTGGAGCTGCTATGACAGGTATCTACGGGGCAATGCGTTGCTCTTTCAATTCTCGCCTGCCACGCTGGAATAAGCCAAGGAGGAGTACCGGCAAGCACTGTCGCTTGATCCGGCCTTCCCTCCTGCATTAGCGACGCTCTCGACCTGTTACGTGGTTCAGCGGTTTATCTACGGCCAGGATCTCGGGGAAGGTGAGCTGGTGAAGTCGCTGGAGCTTTCAGCTCGCGCGGCGGAGCTGGCTCCGTATGATGGGATGGTGCTGTCGCTCTGCGCTCTCACCGACACATTCTTTAGCGATGATCTTGAGAAAGCTGCGATCCTCGCCGAACGCGCAGTCAGCCTTAATCCGAATATCTCCTTGGCCTGGGCCGTCCTCGGCTGGATCCACCACTGGCTTGGCGAACCGGAGCGCGCCTGCGACGCTTTTGATCACGCAGCGCGGCTCAATCCGCTCGATAGGGTCATGTTGGTCGGGCAGATCCTTCCCGGCACCAGCTTCGCTTACTTTCTATTGGGACGGCAAGATCAGTGGCTTATGTGCGTGAACCGGTTGCTCGCGCTTGACCCCAGCAATCTTAGTGGTCTCCTCGATGCGCTAGATATTGCGCGCCAACAGGGGCGCAACGGCGATGCCGAGAAGCTGCTTCAGCGAATTGCGGCACTTCATCCCGGTCTTCGCAGTTGCCAAGCGCGCGAAATCTACCGCGACATCTCCCGCCGTCTACGGAAGCCCGAGCATCAAGCATTGTTCGACCAATGGTTGAGCCGGCTCGCGCTTCGAGAGTGAGACGGTCCGAGCCAATGTAGTGGAGCTAGGAAACGGATGCTCTCCCTTCCTTGACGATGGTTGGCCCACAGCCCACACTGTGAGCCACAGGGTGCCATCGGGGCACGCATGTCAGACCCTACGAAAATCAGCCGCCGCCTCGTCGCAGTCTTCGCAGCAGATGTTGAGGGCTACAGCCGCCTCATGGGCGCTGACGAGGTCGGCACGCTCAAAGGACTGACCGAACGGCGCGCAATCCTCGATAAGCTCATACTGGACCACGGAGGCCGCATAGCGAACACGGCGGGCGATAGTGTCCTTGCGGAGTTTGGGAGTGCTGTGGACGCCGTGCAGTGCGCGATGGAGGCGCAGACTGCTTTGGCCGAAGCGAACTCCAGTCTCGCACCTGATCGCCGCATAAGCTTCCGCATTGGCATCCACATCGGCGACGTGATGGTACGCGCTGGGGACCTGTTTGGCGACGGAGTGAACATAGCCGCGCGGCTACAGACATTGGCGAACCCCGGAGCCGTTTGTATCTCAGGCGCGACGTACGATCAGGTACGCAAGGTCTTGCCGATGACTTTCCTGGACCTTGGTGTTCAACAGATGAAGAACATTCAAGAGCCAATCAGGGCCTACCAGGTGGGTGCGCAGAGTGAAACTCGAGAGGCTGCTCCTGCGCGCGTTACCGAGACCGAGAGCCCGCCGCCGCTGCCCGACAAGCCCTCCATCGCCGTCCTGCCGTTTACGAACATGAGCGGCGATCCCGAGCAGGAATATTTTGCGGATGGGATGGTCGAGGAGATAATCACCGCCCTCTCACGGTTCAAATCCTTGTTCGTCATCGCTCGCAATTCGAGCTTTACGTTCAAAGGCAAGGCCGTCGATGTCAAGGAAGTCGGACGCAGACTCGGCGTGCGCTACGTCCTTGAGGGGTCGGTGCGCAAGGCGGCGGGCAAAGTCCGCATCACAGGGCAGTTGATTGATGCGGTAACGGGCGCGCACATTTGGGTGGACAGGTTCGAGCGTGACATGGCAGACGTTTTCGCCCTCCAGGACGAAGTCACGGTCGCCGTTGTCTCGGCCATTCAGCCAAAGTTGCTTCAAACAGAAATTGCAATGGCAGCGCGGCGGCGACCGGAGAACCTCACCGCCTATGATTTTTTTCTCCGTGCTCTGGCGCAGTTTTACCGCGCGACCCGCGAAGATCTGGCCGAGACGATCAGGCTGGCTCATCGCGCTTTGGAGCTGGACCCTCGGTTCGGCTTGGTCGCCGCTCTGGCAGGCGTCTGTCACATGCAAAACGTCCTTTGGGGCTATGCTGTCGATCCTCAATTCGACCGCAAGGAAGCAGTTCGGCTTATTCGCTTGGCATTGAGCATCGACGATGGTGATCCAGACACGATAGCGCTGGCTGCCATGACCTCGGCGTACATGGTCGGCGATAGTGAAAGTGAGATCGAAATGGCCGACCGGGCGGTCGCGCTCAACCCAAATTCAAATGTCGCATGGAGCATCAGAGGCCAAGTCTATAGAATTGCGGGGCAGCCCGAGAAAGCGGTCCGGAGCTTTGAACGCGCCATTCGCATCAGCCCGGTAGACCCGGCGCTACACCGGTCGTTTTCCGGGATGGGGATGGCCTTTATTGAGCTTCGTCGCTTTGACGAGGCCATTGTCGCAGGGAAGAAAGCCCAGCGTCAGAACCCGTCCTATTCGCCAGCTTACCGTTGTCTCGCGTCCGCTTTCGCCCATCTCGGACGTGATGCGGAGGCCCGTGAGGCGGCGGGGCATCTGCTTGAGGTCGATCCCGGCTTTACCGTATCCGCGTTGATCGCCCGGGGCGGGTACTCAAACGCGAAGCTGTTGACCGAGGGCCTTCGGAAAGCGGGGTTGCCGGAATGAGCCCCAACGTGTCGCCTCGTTCCCTGTTTCGGGCACGCGGCCCGTCTTAGCCAAGCAGCAGTGGCCACGCCCTTATGAAAGGCTTAAAGCCAATGGACAGACGGGCAGCTGTGACACTCTACGTCATGGCGATGGTAGCCGTTATAGTCGGTGTAGATCTCGTTCTTCAGAAACAGGTTCTGGGAACGGCTTACAGTGAATATTGGTATTGTCTTAGTCTTCGCAGCTTTCTACTTCAGATTTCTGCGTCCATGATCGCCATGTATGGCGCAAGGGGTGTGGACAGGCTTTGTGAGGCTGGCGAGACTGAGACCCAGACCGCACCGCTTCCGATGATTAGCCCTGTCAATGTCTATCGATGCGCAACTGACGGTTCTGTAGTCGCGCAACGCGCGAAAACCGCTCCCAGAGGGCACAAAACGCCGCGTTTTCGTTGGTGATCAGGTTTGCCGCTGTCGAACATACGGCCTACCCAGTCAAACCAACGTACGCCGATCTGTCCCCTTCTGAGGCGGGGTCTCGGCACCTGACAATTGGGTTTTGAGCCGATAGCGCGCCGACGAGGGGCCAATGCCGTACCTCGTCGTTGCGTCCGGTGATCAGGATTGCGGTCGTGGTCCGCAGCCCAGAAGAAAATTCGTATGGCCTTGTCGGCACAGGCGAGCAGCAAACACCGGGTCCGACCTAGAAGTAGCCGCGCGATTTTTTCAGCGATTATTACCTTCTCTACTCGCCGATGGTCTGTCACGCACCGTGTCTGGCTTCCCCGTGCATTAGACTTCCATGCTCAGGCGCTTGAGGCGATATACCATTCAAAACAACGATGGTGTATTTGGAAACGAATTATGCGGTCCCTAAAAAAGGCCGAACACATTCAGACGCGCTGGTCCTGATGGGTTTGCCTTCTTCATACTCAACAGGGGCGGTACCCTTGGCCAGAACCAATAGAACCTCGTTTTTGCCGTTTACGAGCGGGTCTAAACCCAACCCGCACAATTCAGCAGGCCCTGTCTATCACGTACCGTGCCTGGCTTCCCCGAGTAGTAGACTTGAAATATTTAGGCGCTTGAAGCGCGAGATACCATCTCCAAAATGATTGGTGTATTTGGAACGAGTTTTACTCGTCCCCTAAAAAGGCCGAAGATATTCAGACGCGCAGTCGAGCGTGCCAAACCAAGTATGGCTTCCTGATGGCGCCCTCAGTGCGGCGCGTTTTCGTTGGTGACCGGGTTGCGCCCGCTGTCGAACATAGGGGTCGCCGTCTCTCACCAACGTACGCCGATCTGTGCCCTTCTGAGGCGGGCCGAACCCTCTCAATGACGAATGGGGCTCTTCTGGGCCCACAACTCAGGGTTCAGAACTGGTCTCTCCGCTTTCTCGTCCTTTTTTGTGTAGCGGTTGGTCGCATGTTCATATCGAAAAACCCGACGGTCCGAGGTTCATCACGCCTTTTGTTCTCTGCTCGAACCCGTTCAGGAATTGCACGCTTCTTCTTTTGCGGAGCATTTCGCTTCCATGCCTGCCAATCAAACTCATCATCGTCCCGCGACATACATCACCTTCTCCATGTCAAACCCCTATGTCCCCTGTATTTACAAAATTCTCCTTTGGTATCAGTGGTCACCAATCTAGCCGGTCTGGTATTCCCAACACGTCGACAGGAATGATTTTTACCTTTTGAATGGCGTTCGGAAACAGGTCCTTTATGACCTGAGCACGATTGCGAAAAAGCCTATCCAGCTGAGATGGCAAACGACGCGGGAGAATAGCGCGCCACTGGTCAGTAAACTGGTCCATAAAGGAACTGACTTTTTTGGGTCGTCTGGAGCAATGGTTTAGTCTCTCATCCCTCAAAGTTTCTCGAATGATCGACCATTTAATCCCCTCGATATCAACCTCAACCAATTTGACGTGCTTCTGAAACAACTCTTTCGGATTTAGGTCGATCAGATCTCCTGCATATTCGAAACCTTGTCGCCGCACTGTCTCTGTATTCTGTAGTCTCAATTCAAAATGATTGACGTCTAGCTCTCCGGTCTTTTTGCTTGGCCTATCGTCATACATAAGGATGTCACGGCCGCTTCTTGTCCGTCGCCCCCTCTGCCAAATGAAGTACACTCCGTTCTCTTCGTCCAACATCGGCGCTCGACGTCTCCACCGCATGATCGCGTGGCGCTCTAACCAGGTACGAGAGTGGTTGGAGAAGTCGTAGGCGACATCTACACGGCAGAGCTTTCCACGATACTTCCTTTGCAGGTCATCAAGGATGTTAAGTGTAGAGATTGCAGGTTGGTGTAAGGTCAATCTGAAACCCCTGACCCTGCCGTATTCGTCTACGCATTCGTCGATGCGCAGAGGGCGACCATGTACCGGTTCTAAATCCTGCGTATTCCCTTCGGCATATATCGAAAAAACACCCCGACCGTGTCGATGTAGGCGACGGAACATAGGTATTCATTTCGCGTAGCTCGCGATTTGAGGCGGTTAGAATGGACGTTGTGCATCGTCATAACTTCGCAATCTGAAAAACGCGGCGAGCGCTCGATGCCTGCGGTATTTATCGCTGTTGTAGTCCGGCACGACGCGGCGGGGCTTTGGCAAGCTAAGAGTGCCCTCGACGTATCGCTGCAACATGCCATCACGCAGCTGACTCAAAACGAAAAAGGACAGCAGATGATTTTCTGCCCCGCATTCCATCAGCACGTTGCGCATTTGACCGTCGATGCCATTCACGAAGTACAGGCGGGCGCCAGATGCCACTTCAAGACCTCGGAAATAGTTGACTAGGGCTCGCCAGCGGTCGGGGTGGCTGTAGCGGACCTCCGTCAGCGTGAGGCCGCATATGTCATGGATAAAATAACGAAGGTCGTCGAGCCTGAATTCATCGAGTTTGTCGATGTGATTTTTCTCGACTTCGCTCCGATCAGTCACGCAGTAGCGGTTAGGTTGAAGGCGAAAATCGGGTTTTCCACCAATCTGGAGCACAGGCACAAGCACGTTGCCCGTTGCCGCCTGTCTAAGCCATGTCGAACTGTCGACGCTCGTCCACGGAAACTGCACCATCAGTAAGGCGTTTGTCACCCCAAGCCCGTGGACGCGCGGTTGATATGACGCCTGTTTGATGGTCGCGAAGCTTTGTTGCACCCAAGCGACTGCGCTTTTACCGCCATGCTTAAAAGGGGCGAGAGCGATGTAAGGCTCGCGATCATTTAAGTACCGTTCAAGCCAGTCCCGGCCGTCAGTCTGATGTATAACAGGCCACGGGCTAAGACCTGCGTCCTTCATGATGTGAAGGTTCCTGTAGGATTGTTCGCATGCGGCCTTGATTTGTTGTGCATCCAAGTCTGGGCCTGAAATAATGTCGAGATTGATCGCGTGTTCGATCAGGTGCGCATGCCGTTGCTGAAAAGTGATGTACTCGTGCAAATCTATGGTCGCGCCTAGACGAAATGCGGAGTATGCGCCGCAGTCGAGTAAAATGCGTGGTCTCGTCATTCTGCGGCTTCCAACTTTACGACCTTCACAGGCTCGACGACCCGCTTAAACTCAACCAATGCGGTTATCAGTTCATCAGCCCTCCGTGCCAACGCCTGACGCTGATCGTAAGACCATTTCTTGCGCTCCGTGGTGCAGCGTTGTGGAAATTTACTGTAATAGGAGTGATTCTCGACCAACTGCGTTTCGACTGCTTGCAGAAGAACCAACGCACTGGCGTGATCGTGGTCACTCGTCTTATCGTCGATGTGTTTTTTGTCTTCGATGTGTTTGCGATAATTGCGAATGAAGCTTGCAGAACAGCGGCGACCATCCCGTTCTGCCCTGGCTATTGCATCGCCCAACGTCTTTGGATCACACGCCACGGTCATCCAACTGAAAGGTATGCCCGGAGAACGTTCTCCGGCCGGAAACTTAGAGGCTGTGCGTCGAAGCTGACGAAGATAGTCGAAGGTGAATTTGCTTCCTCGGCCATCAAATCGCCGTTTGACTTCTGCGGCTACCCGACGAAGTTTTTCGTCACTGTCATTGTTGACGCCATTGGCGGAGGGTGGGCCGGCGTATTCAAGCAGCGCATAAGCGACACGCGCAGTTTGCCCCTCAAGCTCGTCCGATACCTTCAGGCAATCGCGAATGGCATCGAGTACGTGTTTGAGCTTCTCTTCCTGGTGATGTTAGGACATCGATCAGCCCTCGCGAGAAGGAGTTTCTTTTGGACTCGTACTTCGCGATTTTTGGCCTGGCGGCTTGTATTCACGCGACGAGGGTTTCTTCGCGCCTGCCATGTTCAAGACCGCGCGCGGTAAGGAAGCAAGGTAACGCTCTATTTCTTCCGTGGGGATGAGCAGGCACTTGCCCGCCTTCACGGCATTGATCGTGCCATCCGAAATCAACAGATCGATCTTACTGACACCGATGCCGAGGGCCTGTGCAGCTTGCTTGCGCCGCAGGGCAAGTGGTTTGAATTGCGCGTTCAAAATGAGACCTCCTGTGTCAACGGGTGACGCAAGACGATAACAGGAGGTCTGTGGGGATAGTCCCCTAAATAATTGGCGTGGGGATTATCGTCGCGTTGATGGACGACGACGCTTCGGACTACTAGCGTCCAATTCGCTTCTTATGTATTTCCAGTTTACTCGCAAGCCGTGGGCATTGTCGTCACGGGCAGCAGCAAAGCCACGCAGCTCACCATCATCAACAATATAACCGTGCAGTTCACCATCAACAGCAAGCGTCTCGACAACTTCGACCAAAATTTCTTGGCGCCTACCTTTTTTTAGTCTTTTACCTGGGGGGAGCTTTGCTTGCTCTCCTTTCTGGGCCACTCTCGCAAGAGCGATGATGTAGTCTTCGATAGTCAACCGTTTAGGCTTATCGCCTCCAAGCTCGACGTGACTTAGCCAATCGGCAAGGATGCGCTGTTGCTCTCTGCTCAATGCCACAGATCGCAAATATGTAAGAATTGGAGTTCGGTTTCCCTTATCCACTTCGCGGATCAGCCTCGCGAACAAACCCCGCCGCCTTTGCTCGATGTCATAAGCAAATTTGCTCACCTTGGTCGTCATAACGACGCCCTTCCCTTCCGCCTGATTGGCACAACCGTGACTTTCGATGGTGGCATGGTACAATATCGATCCCACGCAGCCATCAGCAGTTTGCGTTTGTTGAGCATGTCACTTCGGCGATATGCGGCTTCGGTCGCGTCTGGAAGCGAATGTGCGAGGGCCTGCTCGGCAATCTCACGAGAGAAGTTGGTCTGTTCTGCACACCAATCGCGGAACGTCGACCGGAAGCCGTGGACCGTGACTTGCTTGTGCATACGACGGAGCAACATCAGCAGGGCCATGTCGGACATCGCGCCGTCGCCCGCGTCATTCGGGAAGACGAAATCCCCACGCCTGATCTCTGCCATCTGGCGCAGGATAGTCATCGCACGACCGCACAATGGTACGCGGTGCTCCCTTTTCATCTTCATTCGATTGGCAGGCACCGTCCACACCTTCGCGTCCATATCGATTTCGGACCACGTCGCCTTCAATACCTCATTGGTACGCGCTGCGGTCAAAATCGCAAACTCAAGTGCCCACGCAGAAGAACCCGTTCGTTCGCGCAATGCGACCATAAAGGCTGGTAGCTTGACATAGGGCAGGGCGGGGTGATGTTCGGCACGACCCGTCCGTTCGCGTTTTGCGCGTTGTGCCTTCGCGCGCGCTGGATAGATATGGTCGAGGTGAGCCTTCCAACGCGCGGGATTTTCACCAGACCTGTGCCCCCGCACCTTGCCCCAATCGAGGAGGGCCTCGATCCGGCCCCGCAATCGCGACGCGAGTTCTGGTTTGTCCTTCCAGATCGGGTCAAGCACCGACGTGATGTGGGTGGTATCGATGTCCCGCAATGGCACCTTGCCGATCTTCGCCGACACATGGGTCAGGAACTGGCGCCGTCGCTGGTTGGAGTTCTTCCATGTCACGCCCTCATGTTCCGCGAAGTACCCTTGCATCGCCTGATCGAAAGTCACGAGCTTGGCCTCGGGTCGCAGCCGCGCAGCGCGACGCTCATCGATAGGGTCGATGCCATCGAGCCGTTTCGTGCGTATTGCCCGTGCCCGCTCCCGTGCCTCCGATAGCCTCACGGTCGACAATGGACCCAACCCCATTTCGCGAAGCCTGCCGTTCAGTCGATACCGAAAGACCCATGACCGATTGAGGGCTTCTCCGTCCTTCGCCCGCGAGACCTGCAGGTAAAGACCGCCGCCGTCACAATGCCGTCCTGGTTCTGCGGTCTGAGCGCGACGGGGTGACAAGGCCCGTTCGACTTTGCGAGGCATATCGTACCCCCATTGCTACCCATACAACCGACATGGGTTTTATCGGGTAAGTGCGGGTGATGCAATGACGATGATGAGAGCTCAATGACTGTCAGATAAGTGAAATCGGGTAATAACGTGTGACACAAGATCGGTGATCTTGTCCTTTCCTGGGCACCATCTCCATTCCGGGCTTACCTCGCCCTCGCCTCCTGTCGATTTGAGCGGTAGTTTGAACCGCAATCGATTCGACGAGGTTGGTAACATCATGACCGTACGCCTGCATCGCGGTGATCTGCCTGATCTCACCCGCTACACCGACGCGGTGGCGATCGACACCGAGACCATGGGACT
>Ga0210394_10008381_pt1 | contig 10662 bp, 9 predicted proteins | sample IncBWC12MmetaG_FD_160121 | JGI IMG/M metagenome (GOLD analysis project Ga0210394, IMG submission 160121) | Forest soil microbial communities from Barre Woods Harvard Forest LTER site, Petersham, Massachusetts, United States - Inc-BW-C-12-M | ecosystem: Environmental > Terrestrial > Soil >... | reverse complement strand
CTGATTAACGCCCTATCTCTAACGACGCCGGCCATTGCGAGAACTTTTTTCTTTGCTTACCACTCGATTCGAGCACACCCGTGCAGCGGCGCATCCACGGTGGAATTAGCGGCCCCGAGGTAACCGAGATCGTCCCTCCAGGTAAGAGCCCCATTACGTTTGCCCCACCACGCAGGGGCGGCTCCCCGTCGCAAAAGTGATCAAAAAGCCAGTCTCAAGGAGAACTGCCCGAACCTCCGCTCGTCGTGGTTACCGCCGAGCGCCAGATTACCCAGTCCGCCCTTGAAGGCAGTAACGGTCAGCGGTGTGTAGGGAGCTCCGGAGTAGTCGAGGTTCCCGACGTAAGCGTAGAGATTGTGATGGTTAAAGACATCGAACCCTTCGGCGCGGAATTGCAGTCCGAACCGCTCCGTGAGTTGGAAACTCTTGCTAATCGCGAGGTCGTCGTTCCAAGCACCTGGCCCGCGAAACGCATTTCGGCGGGTCATATTCTGCGGATACGGCCCAAAGTCCGAAATGCCGAGGGCCGGATCGAGCGGTGCTGAACTGGCCGGAACAGGCAGAGTTAGAACGGTGAATACGCCCGGGGTCCCAGTAGGCACGGGTGCGCCGGTGTGGTAATTGGTAATCGGGGTTGCCGGTGTCAGGCGGGGCACCGTGTAGAAGTTAAAGTCGTTACTGTAGTCGAAGACGGAGAAGGGAATTCCCGTGTGCGCGACAAAGATGCTCGCAATCGTCCAGCCGCCAAGCACTTGGCGCTGCCACTCGGTACCGCTCTTGAACCAGGGCGTCTGCCAGATCGGCGAGATCACAACTCGGTGCCGGATGTCGTAGTCCGAGTTACCCCAATCCAGCTTGGGATCCAAGACGTTGGTGTATCCCAGATCCCCAATGTATCCGGAACCCCCTTGAGCGCTGTCCGAGAACGTCGAGCTCAAATCATCCAGTGAATGCGCCCAGGTGTAATTGGCTACCAGGGTTAGTCCAGTATGGTGTAGGTCTTGCGTCTGAAACTTTACGTTCAGCGCATCGTAAGCGCTGGAACCCAGACTGCCCCGCATATTGATATTGGAGTACTGCTGATTCGGCCGGACGAGGCAAATGGGAAGCCCTGTTGTCAGATCGTTCGGAGTCCCTTCCCCTGCGCAGGCCGCGCTCGATGGATTTTCGCCGAGGTAGAAATTGGCCGCGCCGATCAGGTTGATGTTTTCAAGGTCGTACAAATGAACGCCATGCGTTCCGCTATAATCCACCTCGATTAGGGTGTTGTGCGCGATCTGCCGCTGCAATCCAAGGCTCCAGAACTGCGTCTGCGCGACGTTGATATTTGGATTCGGCATCCGAATTTCGGAGGGCGGAAATGGGGTGGCCGGCCCGGGAACGCCCAAAGATCCAAGAGGGTTGGTCGTGATGACGTTAGTGCAGGTGCTAGACAAGGGCGGGCAGGTGAGTGACGGTAGGCCGATTGCCGGCGGATTCCACGCCGCGTTATACGTCACGTTCCCGAAATTGCGCTCGTAACTGATTCCGAAGCCACCTCGCAAACTCGTCTTGCCGTCTCCAGTCAAGTCATACGCAAACCCGACTCGCGGCCCGACCGTGCCCCAGTCCGGAGTCCAGAACCCACCGGAGGGACTTTTAGTAGTGAGGTTGACCCCGCCGGTTGAAACCCTGTCGTATAAAGTCGCACCCGGACCAAAGTAGAAGTTGGAATCGAGGTTTTGGTGGTTATCGTGTTGCACGCCATAGTGCTCGTAGCGCAGTCCATAATTCAGCGTGAGTCTCCGGGTAAGTCTGAAGCTATCCTGAGCGTACAGCGCCCAGTCTTTATAGCGATAACTCCGTCCCGCGGCCCCTGCGCCGACAGGGGGCGTCAGCGTGCACGCTGGGGTTTCGATCAGATCGCTGGGGCTGCCCGTGTTCCAATATTGCGGCGTGGCTACGCACGGTAGGGTCCCTGGGGCTACCCGGCTTGTAAAGCCAATGAGCGGGCTGCCGTTCGGATTGCCGGGGGTGTTCACGAGCGCGTCCATCCCTTCTTGCAGGGTCCCCGTGCCGCTGAGTTGTTCGACGGCCTGCGCATACGCGTCGTAAAGAACGTTGAGCTGTATGTACGTAAATTCCCCGCCGAACTTCATATTGTGCTTGCCCTTCGTCCAGCTCAGATCATCATTCAACTGCAACGTATTTTGCGGGCCGCCATAGGGAAGCCCGCCCGAGCCTGGCCCCGAATTCTCCAAGCCGGGCATTTGTATCAAGTTTCCCGTGGCCGGATCCGCCGGAGAACCCGAATTGATGAAAAGGTTGGGCGTAAACGTCAAAGCGGCGTTGAAGGAGTCCGCGTCGTTGAACCGGTCGAAACTCACCTTCGAATTGTTGAGCAAATTCGGGCTGAACACATGACTAATAGAGTACAAGAACGATTGGTTCAGCCCCGCATATCCCACATCGTATTGGGGGTACGGACTGAAAGGAGAGATCGAGCCTGGAAACTCGATCTGGCTTTCGCGGCCTGCTCGGAAAAACATCTGAGTCTTGTCGCTCAAATTGTAGTCGATCCGGCCCAGAAGCCTGTAGGTATTCTGCGGAACGTCCCCGCCGGCATCGAATGGCACCTTGAAGTTGACGATGTCGAAGATCGGCTGTGACGAGGGAACAGGCGTTGTGCCGTCGATCGGGCCGACCGTCAATCCGGCTGTGGCCAACTGGCCGGCTGTCACGGTACCGGTCGAAGGCAGCGCTCCCGTCGCGAACTTGGAAAAAAAGGACGCTGCATTCGCGGGCAGCATCGCGGTAAAACTCGGATCGAAGATCTCTTCCGTCTCGGTGGCTGCGCTGCGGACTCGAGTCCACTCCGTGCTTTCAAAGATGAACAGCTTGTTCTTGACGATCGGTCCGCCAGCAGCGAACCCGAATTGATTTCGAGTGTATATGCCCTTTGGTATGTCGTTTACATCGTTTTCGTACGTGTTGGCGGTATACGCAGAAAGCCGGTTGAACTCCCAAGCCGAGCCGTGAATCTGGTTCGTCCCTGATTTGGATGATACGTTGACCACACCCCCCGATGCGCGACCGTACTCAGGAGAGAAATTGTTTGTTACGACGCTGTATTCTTGCACAGAATCGACGGGCACCTGTTCTCCGACAGCATCACTGAAGATCGCTATATTTTCCGCGCCGTCCAGCAGAATTTCTGTGCCGCTCTCTCGTTGACCGTTGACGGAGTAACCCACGCCGCGTCCTTCAATGCTCTCACCCGAGTTGCCCCCGGTGTTGTTCGGACTCCCTCCATTGGTTGTGGCATCTCCGCTGCTAACGTTCCCCGAGAGCGCAACAAAATCGTAGGCGTTCCGTGTCAGGCTGGGAAGCTGGGCCATCTGCTCGGTGTTAACAAGCTGCGAAAGTTCCTGGGTCTGCGTGTTGACTACCGCGCCGCCCTCCCCCACCACCTCGACCACCTGGGTCTGCTTCCCCAAAGACAATTGGGCATCGACTGTTACTTTGCCGCCCACCGTTACCTCGGCCCGTACTAGGTAAGGCGAGAAACTCTGGGCCGTTGCCGTGACGTCATAAAGTCCCGGCTCCAGCCCCGGAATCACGTATTGACCCGCACTCCCCGTTTGTACACTGCGCTCCGCGCTTGTCGAAACATTCTTCGCGGTCACCTTCGCGCCCGGTATGACTGCCCCGGTCGAGTCCGTAACGACACCACCAATCGTCCCGGCCTCCTGTTGGGACCACGCCATCCGGTAACTGAGAAGCACTGCCCCCAGCAACACGATTACGACTAGCGCTTTTCGATTCACGGGACCCTCCTGAAGTCTTGGCGTCCGGCAGGTCCGAAGTAATCGCCCGCAAGGAAGGACGCTCGATTACAGACACACGAGACTTTTTTCTACGGCAAACGCAATCATCAGACACAACGCCCATCTGGTGCACGCACGTTGATGTCCAGCAGATCCATTTTCCGTAACAATATGAAAAAGATGGCGTTATTGTGAAACCAGAAAATGGTACACACGACCTAATACCATTTATCATATATGCGAAACCAAAGATAATGGTTCATCCGTTGGGGAGGACGGTTATCCGAGAGGCCTGACTTACCTGAGCCAGGGATGTTCCAGCGATCTTCTTAAAAGCCACCCCGCGATTCGTAGCCACTCAGGTGTATTCCTTACGATCAAGGTCACGATGAGTGCGCCGGCCCAGACCCACACCGGATGCAGCCTGCGGTTCTTGAACGTGTCGTAGGCGATACAGACGGCTATTCATAAGTCGTTCAACCCAAATAGTGTCGATCGCTCGGCCCACGGGATAAAGTGCAGCGGTAGACGGTCAATACCGCGGAAGGATGCTTAGGCAGGCAAGTGCCGTCAGACGCTTGTGATAATCCGCGCGCCTCCGCAGAAGAATCGCTGTGGTCAGGAAGGTCCCAGACAACAAGAGAATTCCAAGAGTTACGGGTAGGAGAACGAGAGGTGGCTCAATCGGCTCGTCGTTCGCGATAAAGTGTAGGTGCCCCTGACTCAAAGCCACCATTGTTCCTATCACTTGGACCACTCCCGCCAACACTCCCCCCTACACCCCATCGCCGATGCAAGTCCGTGCGGCGCATCGCCACGAGAACCACCTGAACGAAAAACAGCACGATCCACGCGGTCATCACCAGCCCGTAGTCGCAGTTTAGATTGTAGAGATGTTTGGGTCGGATCGAAACCGACCGAAAGATTACAGACGAGCTGTGATCATCGTCACTGGGCCAAAGAACACGATGAAGGAAGACACTCTTCGGAGTGAACGGAGAAGTGCGCTCAAAAAATCCTTGACGGAGCCGACATTGTTAGAAGAGATGACAACGGAAGGCGAGCAGGAGGGATTGAACGAATCTGTCGTTTCCCTGAACCACACGCAACCCAAGGTCCGGCTGCGCGTGGAGGATGGAGATGCCCGGGCCGTGTTCCGTTCGACTCGAACCTCAGTTCGGCAACTCATTGAACCCACGCCCACTCAGGATCATCGGAACGCACTTTTCCGCCCGCGCTGCTCTGGTTATTGCCTGCTTCGCAGATGAGACGTGGAAAATGTATGACTTCCTCCGTCCTGGAGTGAGCGTTGCGAATGCCGACCTGAGAACCGCGTTGTCATCCAGCCTCCTCTGCAACTCCTCAGGAACTGGATACTCTGAAGGCTTCTTTAGGTCTATCTTCGTCCCGGACTCCTCCAATTCGATGGCTTCGTAGAGGTAGTCCTTCAGGGTCGATCGTACGGCCGCAATCTCCCGAAGCGAGGTGAATTTAATCCATCGTCCGGCCTGCGTATGCTCCCCAATCCTTTCGAGAACGTGTTTGGGATCTTTGAGCAGTGCGCCCTTGAAGAACAAGAACGCGCACGACTCCTTGAGCGGGATCACGATCGCCACGTTTTTCTCCAGAAAGGTGAAGCACGGTTTGCCCCACTTGAGTTCTTCGGTCAGGTCGCAGTCGAGCGCGATCTGGCGCAGCTTATCTGTTTCCTTCCGCCACTTCTTCGCATAGGGAACTTTCATCGTTCCAGGCCCTTTTGCAAGATTGCTGAATTGTGATTGTTCTGCCCGAACGGGTAATCGAGAGCGTCGTCTCCGAGCGAGTTGTACTGCCTGCTATCTTGCTCTTCGTAAGATTCGACACCCACGTGCCCGACAATCTGGACGCCGCCGGACTTTCGGCCAGACTCGAAAACGCCACGGCAAGAACCCAGCGATTGTAATCAGAAACCGGACCACTCCAATAGAACCTCAAATTGCCGCCAATCCTTATACACCAGCATGAACGAAACTGTGACCTTCAGCCCAAGGGCTCAGTGATTGCAAAATAATGCCGGCCCCTCGACCCGAGCAGAGTGTGGTTGTTCGACGACCAAGGCTCGGGAGAAAGGAGCCGGCCCTGCTGATTATAGGCGTAGATTATCACCCGAGCTTTCAGCAAATCGCTTTTATGAATGAAGAAACAGGAGAGTGCGGAGAACGGCGATTGAATCACAGCGATGGAGAAGCCGAACGGTTCTACAAGGAGCTGAAAGAGAGAGGAGTCAGCGTGCCTGATTACGAAGGTGTTGTCGGCGGTGCCTTAAGGGACCCTGCGAATGAGCTGCGTAGCGAGTTTTTTCATTGCCGAATTTTCGCGGGTAACTTCACCAGCCTCTCGACTGTGCAAAGCTATCTCGGCGGCGATTGAGCGACCGAGAATTCGCTGATCAATATTGCCAAACGGCCCAGGCACGAGGCTTCCCAACCAACCGGCCCAGGCCGGGGTATGAGCGTTGCCGAAAATGATGCCGGGGCGAAAGATGGCGAGGCGGGTAAAGCCGATGCTGCGGACGGTATCTTCTTTCATGCCCATTACGCGGGCATAGCGAAACCGGCTGTGGGCCGTGCTTCCTGCCCCAGAAAGTAGGCAAAACTGGGCCATTCCTGCGTCATGGCAGCCACGCGCAAAGGCACCGACAACGCCGAGTTCAAGTCGTTGCAATTCTTCTTCGCTCCACCGCATTGATCCAGAACCGACACCCACACAACTCACGGCGCTGGCGGGACCTTGGCTCAAAACTTCGCAGGCAAGGGCTGCAGTGCGCTCGGCAAAGTCAGCAGCCCCGGTATCAAGAACGACGTTGCGCACGCGCGATCGCGCTGCCATGGGTTTTCTGACGACTATCACGACTTCCCGGCAGTCCGGAATTGCTAGCAGCTCCGCGACGGCTGCACCACCGACTTGCCCGGTACCGCCGAGGATAATTGCGGCGAAATTTTGCGTCGTAAATAAAGTGGGCTCACCGGACACAGTTGATACAGCAAGATACCACGCGAAGTAATCAAGAGTGCCGAAACTCTTGTGGGCGCGTCCGGTTCGCTTCTCAACTCCCGATAAACGCCCTAACCGCAGAAGTGAATACTGGAAGGAACGCGGCCTGCAATTCGGCTACTTATCCGAATGCCCAATTGGGTTGTCTAGCCCGTCAGCAGCGCGACGCCAATACTTTGCCTTTAGTCGGCTCAACCAATCTGCTGTTACCACAAGCGCGGCTCGACCGGGTCGCGCTTCGTTGAATCAACGACCGAGAAAGACCCTAGGATTTCAGACTCCTGCGAGTAAACTTCAAGCGAGTGTTGCGTCGACCGTCTGAGCCGGCACGGCTGATCGGAACTTACGAATTCTCCGGGTAGTAGTGTATTGGACGCCGTCTCGTCTCAGTAATATGCCAGTGTTTCCACGCCCTTTCCGGCAGGAAATGTGTTGACCACCGTTGCCGTCTCCAGATCGATGCGGGTAACCGTGCCCTCGCCGTGGTTGCCGACCAGTACCGTCTTGCCATCAGGGGCGAAGGCAAAGCCCATCAGAGCGGTGCCCGCGGATTTCACCACCCGCTGCGGCGCATGCAAATCAGCGGCGTTGAAGATGTTCACCTGGCCGCTCGGAAGACACGTGAGCACCCGCTTGCCATCGGGTGTGTAGAAGACCTTATACAGGCCCTTGCTGGCTCCCATGACCCGCACCTTGTCCACCTCGTTATCCGAGGCGGTGGAGATGACATGCAAGTACGGCTCGGCAAAATCCGCCGCCAGCAGGGTTTTGCCATCCGGCGAAAGCACAATACCCTGGGTGCCGTTCGGCATGGCCACCTGGCCTATCATCTTCCGCGACTTGAGGTCTATCACGCTGATAAACGGCTTATCGTCCTTGTTGGAAACGTAAAGCTTGCTGGCATCCGGCAGCAGGGCGATCCAGTGTCCAGTTCCTTCCACGTCAATAGCCGCTTCGATGCTGCGCTTCTTGGGATCCAGAATCAGCACCTTGCGGCTCAGGTCGCAGGCCACATAGAGCTTGCCGGAGGCGTCAATCTGGATTCCGTGGGGTGCCTGGTACGGCGACACATCGATGCTTCCCACCATTTTTTGTGAGTCGAGATCGACGATGGCGACCGTGTGCCCGGGATGGGGGTTCTTGCCGTAGACTCCATCACCGTACACCGAAACGTAAGCCCTCTTGTGGTCCGGGGAGATGGCGATCTCGTGTGGCCTGATGCCCTCTACGTCGCTGGGCTGAAAGCTGGCCATCTCCTTGTCGGTTGCCGGATCGAAGAAGCGGACGTAGCCACCCACCTTGTCCACCATGATCAGCCCGTGCCTCCCTGTGGGACTGTTCAGGTACACCTGGGCTGTCTTGGCCGTAGAAAAGACTGTCGCGACGGCAGACAGCGCCAAAATCGCTACGAGGGACCAGAGGAACGTTCGCCCCGGGGCTTTCCCGCGCCAATTTCTGTGATTTCCACCATGGTTTTCATTGAACATTTGTCCTCACTTGTACCTCGATTACTTACATATGGCCGAGTCCGATTTCTTTCTGGGGATGGTCTCTACCCATTTTTGAGGGGGCGACTCGCTGTACCCCCTTGCGCAGCACGGCACGGAAGAACCGTTCCGCGAAGTGGCGGCTCGGAAATCCACTCTCGAACCGGACGAGCTCGCCCGCATCCGAAACCTCTGAAGTTCGTGGCCGTCGACGACCAGATGACGCTCAAAGATCCCACCATGGAGGTCGTTCTCTACCATATCATCGGCAATGAACGCGTGGCGGAAGCGCTCATGGCGTGGGTGCCGCGCGACTGGGTGCGCCCGCAGTGCCACTTGTATCGATTCCGGTCGGATCACAGCGTCCTCAGAATTAAATTTACATGCCTGATTATGAGTAGCACCGTGCCAAAGAAGCCCAACAGTATGGATGAAAGGGAAATGTATTCGGACCGCTTGGCCCACTTAGCAACGTCGGGCGCCGTGGCTTCAATCAGTAGTCGCGGATTACGGGAGTTGAAGCAGCCAGTATCAGACAGCACTTCAATCTCAAGATGGTAGTGGTTTGGCTTGCTGTCGAAACTGCCAAGCACCGCGCCGGCCGTCACCGATTCGTCCGTTTTTTCGCCGAACCTTCTGAATTGTTGGACGCCGATTCCGCCGATGGAAGTTATTCTTCGAGTCCGTAGAATATCTTCATAGCAATCGTCCGCAGTCCCCGTCGGAAAGTAGACTTCAATCTGGTAATTAGCATGTGCGTTTATCAGGAAATCTCCCGTTGCGATGGCTCCCCTCGACAGCGAGATCGGCATGTCTAAGGCCTCGAGCGTGCGAGTTCGTATCCACCATTTTCCTCCGGCGAAAAGTATCACCGCACAGAGGATTAAGCCAGTTCCGAAGAAGAATGCCTTCATATTTGTTGAGCCAGTAGGATGAGTATTCTGGAGACCAATCGAAACCGCAATCATCCGGGGCGAGAGGGTCAGCAGGGAAGTAACTAGGGAGAGTCTGACTAACGCTTTTTCCGGACCAGAAGGGCCTGGTTCGGTAATCAACCTATCGGGACTTTGCCAAGTTGATGGCCCCTTTTTCGAGTTCTACCTTCCAACCGTGCGGCCAGTAATTGAAACGAGCGTGTGGTGACCAATCTGTCCTAACTCAGCGCCGGAAGTGGTACGGTCGAATGCGTGACGCTCGTGATTGCGATCCTGGCCACGCTGCTGGCGCTGATCCAGAACATGGTCATGTTTGCTGGTGGCATGAAGGAAAACGCCATTCATTCCTCTCCCCTTTTCTTTACGGGGATTTTTCTTCTCGAGAGCGCGTTGATCTGGGTGGCGTTTTTTTGCGTGCGAAAGTTCGTCCGCCAAAAGCGCGAACTGGCGCTGGCAGGTTGTGCGATCCTTCTATTGGGAGCGGCGGAATTCGCACTTCCTGCCAGTTCTTTCACGATACTGATTCAACACGCGGAAAGGAAATACGTTCTCAGTCGAATTCGGCATGTCGGCACTTCGATTGAGCCCTTGAGCTCGGACGACGGCGGGACCCGGTTTGGGCTGACTTACACGCTGATGTTTCCCAAGGCGCGGCCCTACCTGACATATCCAGCTACTGTGGGACCAGAGGACAACCAAGTTTTCGGATACTACTTTCATAAATTGCATCCAGAATACGATGATGAGAGCTACGTTTACGAAGCGGGCAAACCTTACAGTTTTACTGTGGTCTTTGATACCCACGGGAAAACGTTCGACTACACGAAAGATAAGGCCAACATCGACATCTGCGATAGCAAGGATTACTTCATGGCCTGCCGAATCATCAACATAGGGCTCGAGGGCGCGCCGGCGGCGCTTGCAAATCCTGCTCCGGCGGGCAGGATGGAGCCGGACGTTCCCGCGGATAACATTCCGGATTTGACCGAGAAGAGTATTCGACTGGCTGGCTTGGCGGTTTCGGAGAGGAACAAGAGCGGAGAACCGATACCGTTGTCCTATGAGATTGCGAACACAGGCAGGAGAGAGATAGCCATTCCCGGGGATCAATTCGGCAACATCATCTCCCTGAATTACGGATGGGAGGCGGTCTCAGAGAGCGCGATGCGGACAAAAGCTATTCCTGGCGCTGGGCATTACGGGAATGCCATTTCAGCCGGCGGCGCTCTGTCTTTCTCGATTCGGAAGAACAGCCTCGCGCCGGGAGAAAGCGTGGCGATCCACGACGTAGCGAGACCTTTCCAGCCTCTTGCACCCGGAGAATACAGGCTGCATGTTTTCGTCTTCAGCCGCTATGCCACCTACCCGGACAAGCCGGAGCAGGATTTGTTTCAGACGTTC
>Ga0210394_10008379_pt1 | contig 10663 bp, 4 predicted proteins | sample IncBWC12MmetaG_FD_160121 | JGI IMG/M metagenome (GOLD analysis project Ga0210394, IMG submission 160121) | Forest soil microbial communities from Barre Woods Harvard Forest LTER site, Petersham, Massachusetts, United States - Inc-BW-C-12-M | ecosystem: Environmental > Terrestrial > Soil >... | reverse complement strand
ACGGCATAGACGATGGCAGCGATGATGGGGATTTGTATGCGGCGATGCCAGGGAAGCTTCGGCAGACGCGTGTCGTAATGAGCGCTGACAGGTTCGGGCGCCGGAGAGGGTTGGAGTTCGGGCGAGTCCATCTTCCTATAGTATAAAAGGGTCGTGGGGCCTTGCGCTGGAAGTAGCGCGGATTGGAGTTCTTTATTTTGGCGGTGTTTCTCAACGCTATTGGTTTTGGGGAAGCGCGAAGGCTGGTATTGGCTGGTTCGATTCTGGCGGCCGCCGCGCTGGTCGCCCCAGCCGCGCTTTCCGACGAACCGCCGTCCGATGCCGTTGGAGCGATCGACGGCGATGCCATCGCGGTGACCGGACCGATGAGCGTGGACGTGGTGCGTGGCCAGGTGAAAACCGTGCTGCGCAGTGGCAGCGATGTGCGCGTGAAGACGGGACAGGCGCGCATCGACCTGGTGGAAGGCGGCAGCCTGACCATTTGCGGCCCAGCGCATTTTTCGGTTCTGAAAACTGGCAAGTCTCTTACGGTTGCGCTGGACACCGGGACGATTCGCGCGCAAATGGATACGGGCCTGGCAATTACGTTTTATACGCCACAAATTCAGGCGCGTCCTATTGCGATTGGGAGCGGCCCGCAGGATGCGCTGGTGGGATTGGATACGAATGGCTCGATGTGCATCCGCGCAAATAGTGGAGCGGTGCGCGTGGAGCAACAGCTCACGGGGCAAAGCCTGCTCGTTCCGCAAAGTGGTGATATCTCACTGGCTAACGGGCAGCTCGAAAGCCTGCAGAATGCGTCCGGGCACTGCGTTTGTGACTGGCAAGGGACAAACAGGGCGTCGACGGTGGCGACGGAAATCAGCAACCTGGCGACTGCGGAAGATATTAAGAAGCGCGCTCAGGAAAGCAAACCCACAGCCACAGCGCCGGCGGCAACACCACCACCAGCAGCAGCGCAGGAAAAACAGGAGCCGATCTATCAAGTTTTCATGCCACCGCTGAGCTACGACGCCAAGTCTAAAGTTCAGTCGGAGTATGACCCAACTCTGATTGTGCTGGTTCGCCGCGTGAGAGTGCGTCCCACATTGGTACTGCAAGGGCGAGTGGAGGGCGAGGCCGTGGTGGCAAAAGCCACGCCGCCGACGGCCGAGCAAGCGGCAAGAACTCCGGCAACGGCTAAACCCTCGGATCCATCCACGTGGGAACGAGTTCGCAGCTACTTCCACCGGCTGTGGTCTCCGAGTTCGTAGACTCCTGCAAATTGCCGTTTCGCAGCTCCAATTTGGGAGCCTTCTTGGTCGGGCTTTCCGTGGCCTCATACCATTTTGAGTAGTACCCCAGAGGTGATAAGGTTTAGGGCGTTCATCCCCGCGCATTCTACGCAAATTGATTCAGTCCATGCGACTGAGAAGTGTCCCCAGGGAGTTAGCTCGAGATGCTTCAAGCCCTCGTAAGCCGTAGCGGATTTTGGAACTTCGCGATCCCAATTTTGCTTTTTGCGATTTTGCTGCAGGGTTGCAGCAGCGCGCCTGGCGTTGGTCCAGTCACAATCACCATAGGGTCCTTGCCAAATGGACGGGTGAGCGCTTCGTATTCGGCAACGCTGACGGTCTCGGGCGGAAACGGCCCGTATACATGGGCGATTGCAAACGGTGCACTGCCCGCTGGGCTGACACTAAACCCGACGACTGGAGTGATCAGCGGCACGCCGACACAAACGACCAGCATGGACTTGCTGACGATCCGGGTGTCGGACTCGAGCGGTGTGCCGCAAAGTGCGGTAGCGACGCTGACGCTTACGGTGGTTGCCGCGGCGAATATTACGATTACGCCGAGTTCGCTTCCCAATGGTCAAGTGGGTGTGGCGTATAGTAGCCAAACGCTGACTGCGACGGGTGGTGCGGCGCCGTATACCTGGGCCTTGACGAGCGGAACACTTCCGGCAGGTATTACGTTTAACGCTTCGACCGCTACAATTTCCGGTACGCCAACGGCTGTGGCAAACGCGACGCCGCTTACGTTCAAAGTTACCGACACAAGTAATCCAGTACTGACGCAAACGGCAAGTCTTACGCTTACGATTATTCCGGCCACGCTAGTGATTACCACGGCGTCGCTGCCGAATGGGGAAGTGGGCGCGCCGTACAGCGCGACACTTGCAGCGACGGGTGGCGTCGGACCCTATACCTGGTCGTTGGTGACTGGATCGCTGGATGGCTTGACGTTGAATGCCGCAACCGGGGCAATTACCGGAACACCAACGGCACCTGTGACTGCCACGCCCTTGACATTCAAAGTGACGGATTCCTTTACTCCGCCGGAATCGAAGAGCGTCAATCTTACGTTGACCGTCTTTCCGGCCCTGACAATTACCACGACTTCTCTGCCGAACGCGCAAGTAGGCGTGCCGTACAGTGCGACTCTGGCCGCGACGGGCGGTGTGGCGCCCTATACCTGGTCGTTGGTGACTGGATCGCTGGATGGCTTGACGTTGAATGCCGCAACCGGGGCAGTCACCGGAACGCCGACTGCCGCTGTGAGTGCCACGCCGCTGACATTCAAAGTGGCGGATTCCTTTGCTCCGCCGCAATCGAAGAGCGTCAATCTTACGCTGACAGCTTTCGCGGGCCTGGGAATTATCACAAGTTCTCTGCCCAGCGGCGAAGTCGGCGTGCCGTACAGCGCGACGTTGACGGCGGGCGGCGGAACACCACCGTACACATGGGCGTTGACGAGCGGATCGCTTGACGGGCTCACGTTGAACGCGGCTACGGGTGCGATCACAGGGACGCCAACGGCAGCGGTGAGCGCAACGCCGCTGACATTTGCGGTGACGGATGCGTTCACACCGCCGCAGAGCAAGCCCGCAAACCTCTCGTTGACGGTTTTTCCGGCATTGGCAATTACGACGACTTCGCTGCCGAACGGGGAGGTGGGCGGGGCCTACAGCACAATGCTTGCCGCTACGGGCGGTGCGGCACCATATACCTGGTCGTTGGTGAGTGGATCGCTGGATGGCTTGACGTTGAATGCGGCGACCGGCGCGATTACAGGCATGCCCACCGCCGCTGTGACCGCGAGTCCGCTGACGTTTCAGGTGACCGACTCGATTACGCCGACGCCAGTTTCGAAGACTGTGAATCTTACGCTGACAATCGCTCCGGCGCTGACGATTACGACGACAACGCTGCACAACGGGCAGGTGGGCGTGGCCTACAGCGCGACGTTGGCGGCAACCGGCGGCACGACGCCATACACCTGGTCGTTGGTGAGTGGATCGCTGGATGGTTTAACGTTGAATGCGGCGAGCGGCGCGATTACAGGCATGCCCACCGCCGCTGTGACCGCGAGTCCGCTGACGTTTCAAGTGACCGACTCCAGTGCGCCGACGCCAGTTTCGAAGACTGTGGCTCTTACGCTGACAATCGCTCCGGCGCTGACGATTACGACGACAACGCTACCCGCCGGGCAGGTGGGTGTGGCCTACAATGCGACGCTGGCCGCCACCGGCGGCACGACACCCTATACCTGGTCGCTGATGACTGGTTCGCTGGATGGCTTGACGCTGAATGCGGCGACCGGCGCGATTACAGGCATGCCCACCACTGCTGTGACTGCAAGCCCGCTTACGTTTCAGGTGGCCGACTCCAGTGTTCCCACTGTGCAGACCAAGACGGTGAATCTGACACTCACCATTACCCCGGCAACACTGGTGATCACCACGGCTGCTCTATCAGACGGCCAAGTGGGCGTGCCCTATACCACCGCGCCACTCGCCGCTACGGGTGGCACAGCTCCGTACACCTGGTCCCTGATGACCGGTTCACTTGGTGCTTTGGCGTTGAATGCCGCGACTGGCGCCATTACCGGCACGCCAACCGCTGCCGTCACCACTTCGCCGCTCACCTTCAAGGTCACCGATTCCGGCACGCCCGCCCAAACCAAAACCGTGAATCTGACACTCACCATTACCCCGGCAACACTGGTGATCACCACGGCTGCTCTATCAGACGGCCAAGTGGGCGTGCCCTATACCACCGCGCCACTCGCCGCTACGGGTGGCACAGCTCCGTACACTTGGTCCCTGATGACCGGTTCACTTGGTGCTTTGGCGTTGAATGCCGCGACTGGCTCCATCACCGGCACGCCAACCGCTGCCGTCACCACTTCGCCGCTCACCTTCAAGGTCACCGATTCCGGCACGCCTGCCCAAACTAAAACCGTGAATCTGACGCTTACAGTCGCACCGCCTCCGCCGCTGACGATTACTACCACGATGCTGCCCATCGGAATGATAAACGCGCCGTACAGCGCGACGCTTATGGCTACGGGCGGAACACCGACGTATACGTGGTCTCTCTTCAGCGGAACATTTCCAGACCCGGCGCTGATGTTAGATTCAAGCGGTAACATCACCGGCACGCCGACCACGACCGGCAGTGCATCACTCACGTTTCAGGTGACCGATTCCGCGGTTCCAATCGCTGGCACGCAGCAAGTCACTCTAACGCTGACCATCAACCTGACCGGCATGGCCATCGTTTTGAAGGCGAATGCGCTGGGGGCGACGCTAAATCAAGCGGTGGCGCTGACAGCAACCGTTCCGAGCGACAAAGGCAATGCGGGCGTCACGTGGAGCGTCACAGGCGGGGGCACGCTATCCGGCCAAACCACATCGGCGGCTTCGTTCCAAGCCAGCACTCCTGATGTCTACACGATTACGGCGACGAGTATTGCGCATAAGGACCAATCCGCATCCGTAACCGTTGGCGTTACGGACCTACCCGCAGTGTCGACGTATCATAACAATTTGTCGCGTGACGGCACCAACACGAAAGAATACGCGCTGACGACGGCGAACGTGACCGCGTCGACATTTGGGAAACTCTTCTCTTGCAGCACGGACGCCGCAATTTATGCGCAGCCGCTGTGGGTGGCCAACACGAGTATTGCTGGCGGAACGCATAACGTCATCATCGCAGCGACCATGCGGGACAGCGTTTATGCCTTCGACGCCGACGCGAATCCTTGCGTGACCTATTGGAATCAGCATCTGGTTGCTTCGGATGAGACGTGGGGAAACTCCAGTGATGTGGGCAGCTCCGATATCTTCCCGGACATCGGCATTGCCGGTACACCGGTTATCGATCTCAATTCGAATACCGTCTACCTGGTCACAAAGACCAAAACCGCCGCCGGGACATATCATCAGCGGTTGCACGCGTTGAACCTTGCGGACGGGACCGAACGTCCGAACAGCCCGGTGGAAATTTCGAACGCCGTCACGACAAGCGGAACCTGTGACGGGAGTAGCACGGTGGCTTTCAACGCCAGGACGGAGAATCAGCAGGCAGGTCTCGCGCTGGTCAACGGGGTTGTCTACATCAGCTGGGCTTCTCACAGTGACAACGATCCGTATCACGGATGGGTCGCGGGTTACGACGCGTCTTCTTTGCGTTTGGCTGGCGTATTCAACGCCTCGCCGAATCTGGCCTCAGGAAAGGATTATTGCCGGGCCGGCGTTCGGATGTACGGCGGCGCGCCCGCAGCGGACGCAAACAACAATTTGTATTTCGTCACCGGAAACGGAACATTTGACGCGAATTCCGGCGGATCTAACTTTGGCGACAGCGTCATGAAACTGGCGACATCCAAGGGACTAAGCGTGACGGATTGGTTCACGCCGCACAACCAACAGAATCTGGATAGCGGCGGCCAGCAAGGTGGGGCGGCAATACTCGTGGATCAGCCGTCCGCAACCAATCCGCGTTTGCTGATCAGTGCCGGTAACGAAGGCGTGATCAGCGTGTTGAGTCGCGACAGTCTGGGACACTTTAATAGCTCGTCGGACCAAGTTCTGCAGCGTTTCAACGTCAGCCACGTTGCGTTTTCCACGCCTGCTTTCTGGGAAGGAAGCATGTACTTAGTCGGGGCGGACGGGAACGGGAGTGCGTACAGATTCGACAGTTCTTCGGGTCTGTTCAATACAGTGCCAACTTCGATTTCGACTGCAACGTTTGGGTTTCCGGGCGCGACTCCATCCATTTCCTCGCTTGGCGCAAACAACGGAATTGTCTGGGCCTTGGAATCGAGCAAGTTCGGCACGGACGATTCGGGCAGCCGGGCGGCTGGTCCAGCCGTCTTGCACGCATACGATGCCGCGGACCTTGGTAGGGAACTGTGGAATAGCTCACAAGGTACAGGAAACGCAGCCGGGAACGCGGTGAAATTTACCGTGCCCACTGTGGCCAACGGCAAGGTGTATGTAGGCACGCGCGGCAACGACACGACGCAGGGTGGCGGCACGGTTTTCGGGGAACTGGATGTTTTCGGCTTGAAACCGGACTGACGGCTCTTCTTCAGGAGAAAATGCCCTGGCCGTCAGCCCGGGCACTCTCTCTTTCCGTTTGCGAAGTTGGATGGTCGAGCGCTTTACATTCCTTCGTAGTTTGGGCCACCACCGCCTTCGGGGACTACCCAGTCGATAATCTGGTAGGGATCGGCGATGTCGCAGGTTTTGCAGTGTACGCAATTTGCGGCGTTGATTTTTAATTTTACGCCAGCACCTTCCTTGGCTATTTCGTAGACCGCCGCGGGGCAGAAATATTGGCAGGGATTGCCGTACTCCTCGACGCAGCGCGTGGCGCAGATGTTCAAGTCGCTCACGTGCAGGTGGCAGGGCTGATCTTCTTCATGGCGCGTGCCGGAGTGATAGACGTCGGTGAGACGGTCGAAGGTCAGCTTGCCATCGCCCTTGAAGCGTTCCGGAGCAGGGCGGCCGTAGATCGGTTTGTATTTTTTGTAGCCCTCGTGGGCGTGCATCGGGTCGATCAGGCCGCGACCGCCGGTTACTTGTTGCAATCCGGAATTGATAAAACCGTTCAGCAGGCCGGTCTGGAAGCCTTGGTGGAAATTGCGTACTTTCCAGAGTTCGGTCTTGATGTAGCTTTTGTCTATTTTTTCTTTGTAGGCACTTAGCGAGGCGGCGGAATAATCTTCTTTTTTTAGCGCTTCGAAAATGGTTTCGGCCGCGAGCATGCCGCTTTTCGTGGCGAGATGAACGCCTTTCAGACGTTGCGAGTCAAGGAAACTGCCGGAATCGCCGACGATCAGGCCACCGTCGAGATAATTTCGCGGCATGGAGTACCAGCCGCCGTAAGGCAACGATTTTGCGCCGTAGCGCACCAGTTTGCCGCCATCGAGGATGTTACGAACATACGGATGCGTCTTCCAGGTTTGAAAAGCGGCGTGAGGATCGAAGCGGGGATCCTCGTATTCCAGCGCGACGACCAGACCAATGGAAACGCGATCGTTCGAAAGGCCGTAAATCCAGCCGCCGCCGTAGATGTCCGTGGGAACCGGCCAGCCTAACGTGTGGGCGACGTAACCTGGCGGAATTTTGCCAGGCTGCACGTCCCACAGTTCCTTAATGCCCAGGCCGTAGGTTTGTGGATTGATGTTGTCCAGATGTTTTTGTGCGACGAGTTGCTTGGTGAGCGAGCCGCGCGTGCCTTCGGCGAGCACAGTGACCTTGGCGCGCAATTCGTAGCCAGGAGTGAAATTTGCTTTGGGCTTGCCGTTCTTGTCCAGGCCCTTGTCCTCAGTAATGACGCCGGCGATGCCATCGCCCTCGTAGATCAAATCCGCGCCGCCGAATTCTTTGAAGACGTTAACGCCCGTGGCTTCGACAAGTCCGCCCAGCCATTTCACGAGTTTGCTTAGCGAGATGACGTAATTGCCGCAATTCTGGAATGGCGGCGGAGTGACCGGGATGCGGAAGGAGGATTCTTGCGTGAAGATCAGCGCAGCGGAATCGGTCACGGGAGTATCAAGCGGCGCGGATTTTTGATAGTCCGGAACGAGTTCGCAAAGAGCTTTGGGATTCATGATGGCGCCGGAAAGCTGGTGCGCGCCGATTTCGCGCCCTTTTTCAAGAACATAGATATTTTCGGCGGAGAGTTCTGGTTTGAGGCCGCTGGCGTTGTGCTGTTTAATGAGGTTGGCGAGGTGCAGGGCGCAGCTGAGACCGGCAGGTCCCGCGCCGACGATGAGAACGTCCGCTTCCAGTTGTTCGCGCTGAATGGGCATTCGTATATTTTACCAAACAACTGTTTGGCGAAAGCGCAGATTGTGCGTTGCGTGAACGCGAACGCCTCAATCCGTTTGTTCCCTGTCGATCAGAAAAAGAGGACGCGATCGTTATAGCTGGCGACGGGAGGGCACGACTTCAGTCGTGCCGTAAGAAGGCCGAGAATCGAGCTTTAGCCCCTGAGGTACAGGGTCCAATACATAAATTGTATTTACCGAAGAGAACGCAAACTCTGCGATCGAGGAAACCAAGCCCGCTCGAATGGGATTCTGGTGGATATATTGCCGGTGATATGCGTAGTCACGAGCGTCTCGAACCCGATGGTCGACGTAGCCTCGTTGCCAAATTTCACCTCTCAATCCAGCCTCTTTTCCAGCGCGAAAGGAAAAGCCACCTTTGATCAGCTGAACCGAGCGCTCCACGGTTATTTCGTTCAACGGAGATAAGAGCAGATGAATGTGATTGGGCATGATGACAAATTCGTGGAGACTGAACTTTTGTTGAGTGCGGTAGTTTTCGAGGGTCGAAAGAAAAGATCACAGAGGTGATGTACTTGGAAGATTGAGCGGCCGTTCCAAGTATTGAAGGTGAGGAAGTAGGTTTGGCTTTTTGACAGTGAACAATCTCGAGGCGGCTTTGACAAAAGAGCACCTCAGGGGCTAAAGCCCAAATCAGGAGTCTTCTAAGGCACGACTGAAGTCGTGCCCTCCCGCCAGACTAACGTCGCAGCGATTCGGTCAGATATTTATAGTAATATATAATAATAGTTATTTATACGATTTATTATAACTAAGAAACCCTAGGGCACGGGCTAAGATTTGGCTTTTTGTAGTTCTTCGGTTAGGGCGGGCATGATTTCGAAGATGTCGCCTACGATGCCGTAGTCGGCGATTTCGAAGATAGGGGCGTTGGAATCTTTGTTGACGGCGACGATGGTGCGCGCGCCTTTCATTCCGACCACGTGTTGAATGGCGCCGCTGATTCCCAACGCCAGATAGAGTTTCGGAGCTACGGTTTGTCCGGAGCTTCCGACCTGGCGCTCCATCGGAAGCCAGCCTTCGTCGCAGATGGGGCGTGACGCGGCGATTTCGCCGCCGATGGCTTTGGCCACGGCTTCGGCCAGCGGGATATTTTCCGGAGCCTTGATGCCGCGGCCGATAGCTACGATCAGCGGGGCTTGGGTCAGGTCCACGGCGGATTTGGCTTCCTTGAATAGATCAAGTGGCTTGGTGCGAATGTCTTCGGGCTTTAGGTTTACGGTTACGGCGTGCACTGGGGCTTTACCGGAGGGATGTGCTTCGAGAAGATCGGCGCGAAACGCGCCGGATTGAAAGGACGCGAACCACGGGGAGCTTCCGGTGAAGGAAACATCGGCGACCGTTTTTCCCTGGAACATCTGGCGTACGAAGATGAGCTTTCCGGATTCGTCGCGGAACCCCACGCAATCGCCAATCATTCCTTTACCAAGCATGGCAGCGAGTTTCGGCGCGAAATCGCGCACTTGGTAAGTGTGTGGGAACGGGACCAGGTCCGGCTTGGAGGATTCGATGACCTGCTTCAACGCGACGCAATAACCATCGGGCGTGTAGCTGTTGAGCAGGTCATGTTCGACCAGCAAAACTTCCGCGACCTTCTTGCCGGCCAGTTCATCCGCGAATGCCGCAACGCCGTTTCCAATAACCACGACGCTGATTGTGCCGGATGTTGCCGCGGCGATCTGCTGGGCTGCCGCCAGCGTTTCGAAACTTGCGTTGTTCCACTTGCCCTGGCGCTGTTCGGTGACGACGAGAATCTTCATGGTCAGATCACCCGCGCTTCGAACCGCAGCTTTTCCACAAGCTTCGCGGCCATTTCCTTGGGTGTGCCGGTGAGAAACTCTGTTTTTTTCGTTTTTGTGGGCACGTAAATCTTTTCGATTTTTTGCGTCGGTTCGCTGGAAACGCCCAGAGACCCAGCCGTGATTACGGCGATTTCTTTTTTCTTTGCCGCCATGATGCCTTTTAAGGTGGCGTAGCGAACTTTGTTGATGCCAGATTGGATGGAAAGCACGGCCGGCAGCGGGCACTCGATGTGCTGGAACCAACCGGCTTCCAACTCCCGCTTCAACTTCATTTTGCCGTCCTGCACTTCGATCTGCATAATGATGGTGGCGTGCGGAAGATTCAGCAAGCCAGCCAGTAGAACACCGGTTTGCCCGAAACCGTGATCGTCGCTCTGCAAACCGGTGAGCACCAAGTCGGGGTTTTCTTTTGCGATTGCCGCCGCAAGGATTTTCGCGGAGCCCAGCGGATCGAGTTGCGCAAAATTGTCGTCGACAATGTGAATGCCGCGATCGGCGCCTTTGGCCAACGCCTCTTTTATGGTTTGCTTTACGCGTTCGGGGCCGAGCGAGAGGGCAATCACTTCGCCGCCGTGTTTTTCCCTCAGGCGCAGCGCTTCTTCCAGCGCGTAGGAATCCGGCTCGTTCATTTCGAAGCCGATGTCTGATTCCTTGATCCAGTTTCCGGCTATGGCGAGTGGTGCGTCCTTGGCGGGAACCTGTTTGATGCACACGATGATTTTCACGACGGC
>Ga0210394_10008378_pt1 | contig 10665 bp, 8 predicted proteins | sample IncBWC12MmetaG_FD_160121 | JGI IMG/M metagenome (GOLD analysis project Ga0210394, IMG submission 160121) | Forest soil microbial communities from Barre Woods Harvard Forest LTER site, Petersham, Massachusetts, United States - Inc-BW-C-12-M | ecosystem: Environmental > Terrestrial > Soil >... | reverse complement strand
GAATGCTTTGTCAGAGGTGCTGCAGCTTGAGATCTGGCGTGACGGCTACACCTGGGAACAGGAATACCGGAAAGGGGTTCCCCAGGCGCCGCTGGTGAAAGCTGGCAAGGCCGGCAAGAAGACGGGGACCAAGATCACATTTAAACCGGATCCCACCATCATGGACGCCCACGTGTTTAGCTTCGACACTCTGTCGCAGCGGCTGCGCGAGCTGGCGTTCTTGAACAAAGGCCTCACCATTACGCTGACCGACGAGCGCGAGGAGCCGGCGAAGCAGCACGAGTTTCACTATAGCGGCGGAATCGCTGAATTCATCCGGCACCTGAATAAGGGCAAAGCCGTACTGCACGAGAAGCCGATTTACATTGAAGGCGAGCGCGAATTACCAAATGGCGGTCTGCTGACGATGGAAGTGGCGCTGCAGTACAACGACGGCTATTCGGAAAGTATTTTCAGCTTCGCGAACAACATCAACACGGTGGACGGGGGTTCGCATTTGAGCGGCTTCCGCAGCGCCCTGACGCGAACCATCAACGCCTATGGGCAACAGGCCGGGCTGTTCAAGGATGTCAAAGAAAACCTCACCGGCGATGACGTGCGCGAGGGTCTCACCGCGGTAGTGAGCGTGAAGCTGCCGCAGCCGCAGTTTGAAGGACAGACCAAGGGCAAGCTGAATAGCGACATTCAAGGATTTATCGTACAGCTGGTCAACGAAAAGCTAGGCGAGTTTTTCGACAAGAATCCGGCGGTGATGAAGAAAATCGTCTCCAAAGCCATCGACGCGGCGCGCGCGCGGGAGGCGGCCAGGAAGGCACGGGATCTGACGCGTCGCAAAGGTGCGATGGACTCCGGCGGGCTGCCCGGCAAGCTGTCCGATTGTCAGGAGAAGGATCCCGAACGCTGCGAGCTGTTCCTGGTAGAGGGCGAGTCGGCAGGCGGCACGGCGAAGTCCGGCCGCGATCGGCGCTATCAGGCGATTCTGCCCCTCAAAGGCAAGATCCTGAACGTGGAGAAAGCCCGCTACGACAAGATGCTGGGTCACGAGGAAATTCGCTCGATGATTACCGCTATTGGGACCGGGATCGGGTTGACGGACTTCGACGCCGCGAAGCTGCGCTACCACAAGATCTTCATCATGACGGACGCGGACGTGGACGGATCGCACATCCGTACGCTGCTGTTGACGTTTTTCTTTCGGCATATGCAGGAGCTGATCAAGCGCGGACACGTGTTCGTGGCGCAGCCGCCGCTGTACCTGATCAAGAAGGGTAAGACGCAGAAGTACATCAAGGACGACAAGGAATTCACGCGCGAGATTTTGCGGCGCGCGACGGAAAACCTTACGGTGGAGGCGAAAGATGGCGCCAAACTGGAGGGCGCTGAGCTGCGTACATTCCTGATTTCGCTCGACGAGTTCCAGCAGATCTCGCGCCGCATGGAACGTCGGGTACGCGATGCGCGCGTGGTGGAGGTGCTGGCGAACGTCGACCTGAAAGTGGACACCAAGGCTGATTTCCAGGAGAAGAGCAACCTGGAACCGCTGGTGGCGGCGTTGACTGCGGCGAAGGTGACAGCCCGGCTGGAGCGTGAAGAAGAGCACGAGGCGTGGAAGGTGGTTTACCACGACCCCACCAACGCCGAACGCGGCATCACCATCGACTTAGCCTTGCAGCCCGAGTACCGGCGCATGCGAACCATCGCGCGCCAGGTGTCGAAGTTCAATCGTCCGCCGTTCAAGATTGTGAAGGAAGGGAAAGCCGAAGCCGAGTCGCGAGCTAGCTGGCGCGAACTGCTGGAACAGGTAAAGAGCGAGGGAACGCGTGAGGTTTCCATTCAACGCTACAAAGGGCTGGGAGAAATGAACGCCGAGCAACTCTGGGCCACCACCATGAATGCAGAAACGCGCACGCTGCTGAAGGTGGATCTGCACGATCTGGCGGAGACGGAAACCATCTTTTCGACGCTGATGGGCGAAGACGTGGAGAGCCGGCGCAAGTTTATCGAAGAGAATGCGCTGGACGTGCGGAACCTGGACGTCTAAAGCAGCGTTCGAACGCCGGCGCGCTTGGCTGCTTTGTTGAGCGCGGAGTCACGCGAAGCAAGCGGAAGATTCCGCCGCAATGCTAACTCAAGGTACACCGCGTCATATACAGATAAATCGTGCTTCTCCGCTAGTTTTGAAATTGCATCAAGTGCCCGAAGCGGGCCTTCATCGTCAACCAGGGGACGAGAGTCCCCCAGATCAAGATGCGCCTGATCATATTCATCACGTTGGATTCTTTGCCGACGTCGCAGGGCCAGCAGAGCATTCGCCACTTCGAACATCCACAACACCGGGACCACAAACGTGGTACCCGCCTTCACCTCATCCAATAGCTGCACGGTCTCTGGGCTGGACTGCGAGAGAACGACCCACGCTATTGCGACCGAGGAATCCGCGACAAAGCCAGCACTCACCGCCGACCTTCGTTGATGGCGTCCTTAATCTCTTTATCCGTGAGCGGCTTGAAACCCTTGCGTTTCGACATTTGCTCGCGCATCCTGCGCATACTTTCCACGGCCCGGCGGACGCCATCCAACGATTTCTGTCCTTCCGGAACGATGCGCGCCACAGGCTTATCGTGCCGGGTGATCACAATTTCCTCGCCGCGAGCGACGCGGTCCAAAAGCTCTCCAAAGCGGGTTTTCGCTTCCAGGGCGGTGACGGTGCTCATTGGGTTACTCCTGCTAAAATGACTAGCTACTGACTAGTTAATCATGAGCGCCAAAGGGCGTCAACTCTGGTGGCACGGGTAGATAGGGTGATGACGCAACGCGCGCCTAATAAAAATGCCGCCCGCTTACAATAAGGCTTATGGCTCGTTTTCCCGGCGTCGACTACCTGCTGATCGACTCCCTATTCTCTGAGCAGGAACTGCTGGTGCGGCAAACCGCGCGGCAATTCGTAGAAGACCGCGTCGTCCCGATCGTCCGCGACTGCTATCGCGATGGGCGCTTTCCCAAAGAGCTGATTCCCGAAATCGGCGAGCTCGGATTCATGGGCGCAAATCTGGAAGGCTACGGCTGCGCGGGGCTGAGCAACGTGGAATACGGACTGATCATGCAGGAAATTGAGCGTGGCGATTCGGGACTGCGGAGCTTCGTTTCGGTGCAAGGCGCGCTGGTCATGTATCCGATCTACACCTATGGATCGGCCGAACAGAAGGACCGCTGGCTTCCGAAAATGCAGTCGGGCGAAGCGATCGGATGCTTTGGGCTTACCGAGCCCGGGTTCGGATCTAATCCCGCGGGTATGCAGACGCGCGCGAAGCGGGACGGCGATCAGTGGATCTTGAACGGCGAGAAGACCTGGATCACAAACGGTTCCATGGCCGACGTCGCCCTGGTATGGGCTCGCGCCGAGGACGGCATCCGCGGGTTTCTGGTGGAGAAAGGCACGCCCGGGTTCACCACCTCCGATATTCACGGCAAGCTTTCGATGCGCGTATCGGTGACGTCCAGCCTGGCGCTGTCAGACTGCCGGGTTCCGGCGTCGGCGATGCTGCCTGGCGCGCAGGGACTCAAGGGTCCGCTGAGCTGCCTCTCGCAGGCGCGCTACGGGATTGGATGGGGCGTCCTCGGAGCGGCCATGGATTGCTATGAGACCGCGCGCCAGTACTCGATTGTGCGCAAGCAGTTCGACGGCCGGCCGATCGCAAGCCACCAGCTGGTGCAGGAAAAACTGGCGTGGATGATTACCGAGATCACCAAGGCGCAATTGCTCGCGATTCAGGCGGGGCGGATCAAGGATCAGGGCAAGATCGACCCGGCGCACATCTCCATGCTGAAGCGGAACAATGTCGCGATGGCGTTGGAGTGCGCGCGTCTAAGCCGCGATCTGCTGGGCGCCAATGGCATCATGGACGAATATCCGATCATGCGCCACATGTGCAACCTGGAGACGGTGAAGACCTACGAGGGGACAGATCACATCCACACGCTGGTCATCGGGGAACGGGTGACTGGAGTGGCGGCGTATAAATGAGCTGGCGCGCGATCTGCGTTTCGGTGCGGCGAATCAGGTGTTCCCAGACGGCGTCGGGATCGGAGTAAAACACCGTCGCCACGTCGGCCGGCATGATATGCCAGGCGCCCAAGTCAACTTCGTGCTCCAACTGGCCAGCTTTCCAACCCGCATAGCCGATGTAGGCATGAAACACGGAGGCCTCGGCAGGCGATGCCATCGTTCGTGCCAGCAAATTCTTATTGCTGATTAGATAAACATCGCCGAACACGCGATCGGCCCCCTCCGGTGTGCTGGCCGATTTCAGTAACGCCAGGACACTATTTAACTCCACGGGGCCTCCGATATATACCGGGTCGTGCCGGCCGCTGGCTTCTTTCAGATCGTGGAACACGCGCGACATGGGAACGTCGGTGCGCTTGTTGACCACCAGGCCAACCGCTCCCTGATCTTCGCTGTAGTGCACCAGCAGGATGACCGTCTTCGCAAAATTTGGATCGCCCAAATCGCGGCTGGCGACGAGAAGGCGGCCCACGGCGAGATCGTCAGTCTGGCAGAATCCCGGCAGGCACGCAAATAACAGGAGTGCGCCGAGGAATCGCGCCATGTTTCATTCTAATCCCGCGCCGACGATACAATGTAGCTGGAGGTTTTCCGCATGATCCTGGAAGCGATTCCGTCCTCCGAAAAGGAAGCCAATCCGTGGGTTTCCGCAGAGACGCGCTTTAACGAAGCCGCCGAACTGTTGGGTTTGGACGAGGGCCTGCGCAAGATCCTGCGATCGCCGGCGCTGGAGCTGAAGGTCAGTGTGCCGGTGATGCTGGATGACGGACGCTACGAAGTTTTCACCGGGTATCGGGTGCAGCATTCCATCGTGCGGGGGCCGGCCAAAGGCGGGATTCGTTTCGCGCCTGACGTGACGCTGGATGAAGTGCGCGCGCTCGCGGCGTGGATGACGTGGAAATGCGCGGTGGTGAATATCCCGTTTGGAGGCGCCAAAGGGGGCGTGATTTGCGATCCGGATGTGCTTTCTCCCACGGAACTGGAGCGCATCACGCGCCGCTACACTTCCGAGATCATAGATATCATTGGTCCCGAACGCGACGTTCCGGCGCCCGACATCAATACCAATCCACAGACCATGGCGTGGGTGATGGACACCTACTCGATGCACAAACGCCACACGGTGACGGGCGTGGTGACGGGCAAGCCGCTGTCGCTGGGCGGATCGCGCGGACGAACGGAAGCCACCGGCCGCGGTTGCATGATCGTCACCATGCAGGCCCTGCGGCGATTCGGCCTGGACATGGCCAATACGCGGGTGGTTATCCAGGGCTTCGGCAATGTCGGTGGCATGTCGGCCAAACTGATGACGCGCTCCGGGTTCAAGATCATCTGCATCATTGAATATGATGGTGCGGTTTACAATTCGAAGGGTTTGGATATCGACGCGCTGATGCAGCATAAGCACGATACCGGTTCCATCACTGGATTTGCCGGCGGCGAAGATATCGATCGCGAGACGGCGTTTTTTCTCGATTGCGAGGTGCTGTTGCCGGCCGCCAAGGAGAACGTCATCACCAGCGCCAATGCCGATCGGATTAAAGCCAGGATTATTTGCGAAGGCGCGAATGGGCCAACTACATCGGAAGCCGACGCGATTCTGGCCGACAAGAAGATCTTCGTAATCCCGGATATTCTGGCGAACGCCGGCGGCGTCACGGTGTCTTACTTCGAGTGGGTGCAGGACCGCCAAGGCTTCTTCTGGAACGAGCAACTGGTGAACGGACGCCTGGAAGAGATCATGGTTAATAGTTTTCAAGACGTTGTGAGCTTCGCCGACAAGCACCAGGTGAACAACCGGCTGGCGGCCTACATGCTTGCAATCGATCGAGTGGCCTCGGCCTTGCAGACCCGCGGCCTGTATGCCTGAAGGCGACCGGGACCCAGCTTTGTCCGAAGCCCTGTCCCAGACGACGCCGCTCATGCGGCAGTATCACGCTATCAAGCAGCAGGTTCCCAACGCGCTGCTGATGTTCCGGCTGGGCGATTTCTACGAGCTGTTCTACGAAGACGCCATCACTGCCGCGCGCGAGCTCGAAATCACGCTCACCGCGCGCAATAAAGAAAAAGGGCAAGCCATTCCCATGTGCGGCGTGCCTTATCACGCTGCCGAGGGTTATCTGGCGCGGCTGATCCAGAAAGGTTACCGGGTCGCGGTCTGCGATCAGATGGAAGAAGCCGGGCCAGGCAAGAAGCTGGTGAAGCGCGAAGTGACGCGCGTGGTGACGCCGGGAACCGCCACCGAATCGTCGCTGCTGCGCTCGCACGAGAACAATTATCTGGCGGCGGTTTGCCGCAACGGCACGCGGGCGGGCATCGCGCATGTCGACATTTCGACTGGCGAATTTCGCGCGACGGAACTCGACGTATCGGACATGAATGCGGCGCTTGAGAATTTGAACGTGCGCGAGGTGCTGGTGGCGGAGTCGGTAAAGGATGTGCCAGGATTGCGCACCGCGCTCGAGGACTGGATTTTCAGCCTGGACTACGCGGACCGCGCGTTGCGCGAGCATTTTCACCTGCTGACGCTGGATGGCTGCGGGCTGGGAGGAAGGACGCTCGCGGTCTCCGCGGCGGGCGCGATTCTGCATTATTTGCGGGATACGCAAAAATCGGCGCTGGATCATCTGGACCGGCCGTCGTTCTACGATCGCTCGGACGCGATGATATTGGACGCGGTGACGGTGCGAAATCTGGAGTTGCTGGAACCGTTGTTCGCGGGCGAGACGCGCGAATCGACGCTGATTCATGTTTTGGATCAGACCTGCACCGGTATGGGCGGCCGAATGTTGCGCGCGCGATTGCTGCGGCCGTGCTTGCAGCTCGATGAGATCGAGGCGCGGCTGGATGCGGTGCAGGCAGCCTTGGGAGCCACCATCGCGCGGTCGGAAACGCGCAAGCTGCTGGCGAATGTTTTGGACCTGGAGCGGCTCCTGGCAAAGTTGACGCTGGGAACCGCGGGGCCCCGGGAGTTGTTGGCGTTTGGGCGATCGCTCGCGTTGGTGCCGAAGCTGAAACAGCAGATAGGCGCTTTCGAGGCCGAGCGCACGCGGGCCATTGCCGCGCGCCTGGATGACATTCCGGAGCTACGCGACCGGATCCTGAATGCAATTGCAGAAGAACCGCCGGTGAATCTCGCCGATGGCGGCACCATCCGCTCGGGTTACCACGCGGCGCTGGATGAGTTGCGCGATCTCAGCCGCAACAGCCGCCAATATATCGCTCAGATCGAACTGCGCGAGCGCGCGCGTACCGGCATCCAGTCGCTGAAGGTGCGCTTCAACAATGTTTTCGGCTACTACATCGAGATCTCAAAGGCGAATCTGCAGCACGCGCCCGCCGATTACGAGCGCAAGCAGACGCTCGTAAACGCCGAACGCTTCACCACGCCCGAGCTGAAGGAGCTGGAAAGTAAAGTTCTGGACGCTGAGGACAAGATGCTCACTCTGGAGCGCGAAATTTTCCAAGAGCTGCGCCTGTTCGCCGCCGAGCATGCGGCGCGCATCCGGCAAACCGCGGCGGGCGTAGCCGAATTGGATGTTACTTGCGCGCTGGCTCAAGTGGCGGCCGAGAATCGATATGTGCGGCCCAGCTTTGCCGCTTCTGGTGAGATACGGATTGTCGCCGGGCGGCATCCGGTGATCGAGAAGCTGGCGGAGAAAGAGGCGCTCCGATTCATCCCTAACGATCTCTATTTTGACTCCGAGTCGCAGTTCATCGCGGTGATCACCGGGCCCAACATGGGCGGCAAGTCGACCTATCTGCGTCAGGCGGCGGCGATCGTGATTCTGGCGCAAATGGGATGCTTCGTGCCCGCGGAATCGGCGGCGCTCAGCATTGTGGATCGCGTCTTCACGCGGATTGGCGCTGCGGACAACCTGGCGCGCGGTCGATCGACGTTCATGGTGGAGATGACCGAGACGGCCGTGATTTTGAACACCGCGACAGCGCGCAGCCTGGTGGTGTTGGATGAGATCGGACGCGGCACGGCCACCTATGATGGGTTGGCCCTGGCGTGGGCGGTGGTGGAGCACATTCATCAGCGAATTCGCGCGCGCACGCTATTCGCAACGCACTATCACGAGCTCACCGAGCTGGCCGATCAATTGCCCGGCGTCGCCAATCTGCATGTCTCGGTGAAGGAGGCGGGCGATCAAATAATCTTCCTGCGCAAAGTGGAACCGGGGCGCGCCGACCGCAGCTATGGAATCGAAGTCGCGCGGCTGGCGGGGCTGCCGATGTCGGTGGTGGAACGCGCGCGGGAAATTTTGACGCTGCACGAGAGATCGGAACAGGCGGTCACCGAAGAGCTGACGCCGCGCGCGTCGAGTCCCACGCAAATACAATTGTTCGAGCCGGTCAACTACCAAATCGCCGAGCGCATCCGCAACTTAAAACTGGACGAGTTAAGGCCCATCGACGCACTGCAATTGTTAAGCGAACTGCAGCGGGAGTTGAAGCGGTAGTGCGGGTGGCCGGTCTCATTAGTGGCACATCGGTGGATGGCATTGATGTCGCGGTAGTCGATATTGATGATGGCATTCGCGTAGTTCGAAGCACCACCGTGCCTTATCCGCCTGAGGTGCGGGCGGCTATTCTTTCGGTTTCAAACGCCGCGACGCACACTAGCACGATTGCGCGGCTCAATTTCCTGCTGGGCGAGCTCTTCGCCGAGGCGCTCGAAAACGCTGGCGTGCCGCTCGAAACCATCGACTTGATTGGATCGCACGGTCAAACGATCTTCCATGAAGGCGAGGCGGTGGAGTTTCTCGGCCGTAAAATCGCGAGCACTCTACAGATCGGCGAAGCAGCGGTAATTGCCGAACGCACCGGCATCGAGACCATCGCCGATTTCCGTCCCAGCGACATGGCGGCGGGGGGCAAAGGCGCCCCCCTGGTGCCGTTCCTCGACTATCAGCTCTTCCGGCATCCGGAGCTGGCGCGCATCGCGCTGAATATCGGCGGCATCGCGAACATCACTGTAATTCCAGTTAACGCAAAACCGGATGAGGTGATCGCTTTCGATACGGGACCGGGCAACATGGTGATGGATGCTATTGCGCCGCCGTTCGATCGCGATGGCGAGCGCGCACGCGCGGGTCAAGTGAATACGGCGCTGCTCAACCGACTACTGGCTGATCCTTATTATCATCGCGACCCGCCCAAATCCTGCGGCCGCGAACAGTATGGCTCGGAGTTTGTGCGCGAGACTGGCCTCGACATCGCGACCGCCACGGAATTAACTGCGCGGACCATCGCGCTCGCAATCGAGCGATACCCAAACACGCGCGAAGTGGTCGTCTCCGGCGGCGGTGCGCACAATCGCTATTTGATGGAGCGCCTGAGTGCGCTGACCGCGGCGCGAGTCACCACTACTGCAGAATTCGGAATCGGCGTGGACACCAAGGAAGCGATCCTGTTCGCACTGCTGGCGTATCAAACGTTCCAGGGAAGAGCGGGGAGTCTGCCTTCGGCCACGGGGGCGCGGAAACCAGTGATCTTAGGCAAGATTTCTCGCGGAACAAGCCCGAATCCGGGTGCGTAAACATACACAGAGGTGAAACTCGATGTTTTGCACCAAGTGCGGATCCGAGCTTCGAGAGCAGGACAGGTTCTGTTCAGCCTGCGGAGTTGGGACAGCTCGGGGTGCGGCGCCGCCGCGTCAGAACGATGCCCGTCTGAGCCGTCCGATGAGCGAGGCCAAGATCGCTGGCGTTTGCGCCGGATTCGCACGCTACTTCGGGGTAGATGTCACACTGATCCGGGTTCTGTGGGTGGTGCTAACGGTTTTCCCCATGCCGTTCTTCGGCCTGGTCTCGTACATCGTCGCCTGGATTGTAATGCCGAAAGATCCAGTGACGTCAGTGGTGCACGTGCCCGCTACCAACAGCCCAATGGTGTAAACTGTCTCGCCCGGTCGGCGATACTGTTCGTTCCAACGGTACACGCGGCTTCAGACGCGTTTGTGTTCGGTAGCGAGTAGACGCGACTAAAAGTCGCGTGTACCGCCGTCTAGCTAAGCTACCTCAACTGTTTCTCCACTTCCTCCAACCACTCCGGGCGCTTCAGCACTTCTCGCGGTTTGCTGCCATCCGGGGGGCCGATGATGCCTTCGTGCTGCATCATGTCGAGAATTCTGGCAGCGCGCCCGTAGCCTAAGCGCAAGCGGCGCTGCAACGTGGATGTGGATGCCTTACCCATTTCGAGGACCACGCGAACGGCGTCCTGATAGGCCGGATCGTCGCCGCCTTCAAACTCCGCGCCCTCCGGGTCCTCGTCGTCGGCCGGAGGAGCCAGCAGGAACGTTTGATCGTAATCCGGACGGGCTTGCGCCTTCCAGCACTCGACGACGCGATTGATTTCGGCCTCCGTGACAAACGCGCCATGAACGCGCGTGAGGCGTGACGATCCGGGCGGCAGGAATAGCATGTCGCCCTTGCCCAGCAAGTGCTCGGCGCCCATGACATCCAATACGGTGCGCGAATCTACACGAGTGGCGACGCGGAAGCTGATGCGCGACGGAAAATTCGCTTTGATCAGGCCGGTGATGACATCCACGCTGGGGCGCTGCGTCGCCAGTACCAGGTGCATTCCGACCG
>Ga0210394_10008377_pt1 | contig 10666 bp, 10 predicted proteins | sample IncBWC12MmetaG_FD_160121 | JGI IMG/M metagenome (GOLD analysis project Ga0210394, IMG submission 160121) | Forest soil microbial communities from Barre Woods Harvard Forest LTER site, Petersham, Massachusetts, United States - Inc-BW-C-12-M | ecosystem: Environmental > Terrestrial > Soil >... | reverse complement strand
TGGGGGCGGTGGCGGCGCTGCTGGCTCCTGGGCTGCAGCCACAGCGGCAACGAGCAAACCCAGGCAGACGATCGTGGTGCGAATCGGGAAGCGCTCCATGAAGTATCTCCTCTCAACAAAGAAGAACGCGATCACAGCGGGCTCGTCGGCGTCTAGTTCTTGTTTGCGCCGCGAAGCGCGAATTATGTCCTACGGGGCGCTAGATCTCCACGTTGTCGATCAGCCGCGTGGTGCCGAGCTTGGCAGCCGCCAGCACCACCAGCGGCTCGCCGGCTTCGACCTGGGGCGCGGTCGGTGCCTTCAGATCGGATTGGCGGCGGATCGCAATGTAGTCGGGCTGCCACCCGCTGCCGGCGAGCTCGGCCATGCATTCGTCCTGCAGCCGGGCCAGGTCGCGTCGGCCGCTGAGCAGCCGCTGTCGCACTTCGCCCAGGGCTCGGTACAGATGCGGCGCCTCGCGCCGCTCCTTGTCCGACAGAAAGCGGTTGCGCGAGGACAGCGCCAGCCCGTCGGCATCCCGCACCGTCTCGTGCGGCACGATCTGGGTGGGCAAGGCGAACTGGCGGCACATGGCGCGCACGATCATCCACTGCTGATAATCCTTTTTGCCGAACACCGCCACGCGGGGCGAAACGCACGAAAACAGCTTCAGCACCACCGTCGTGACGCCGACGAAGAAGCCCGGCCGGAATTCGCCTTCCAGGATGTCGCCTAGATCGGAAGGGGGACTGACGCGGTAGCTCTGCGGCTCGGGGTACATCTCGCGTTCGTCCGGGGCGAACAGCGCGTAGACGCGGTTTTGCAGCTGCAGCTTGTCGATGTCTTCCTGCAGCGTGCGCGGGTATCGCTCGAAATCCTCGTTGGGCCCGAACTGAAGCCGGTTCACGAAGATCGACGCGACCACTGGGTCGCCATGACGCGCCGCCAGCGCCATCAGCGAAAGGTGCGCCGCGTGCAGGTTGCCCATCGTGGGGACGAAAGAAATGCGGTTCTGTCCGTGCAGCTGATCGCGCAGCTCTTCGATCGTGCGTACGACTTTCATGGCCGACCCCTCGTGTTCCTCTTTCCCCAATCCCTCGCTGCCTTCTTTTCGCTTCTGGGCATGAGGGTGCGTGATCTGCTCAGGCTAGCTTCCCACGTTGAAGTATTCGCGCCGACCTTTCATCGCCTGGATCCGCGTCAGCAGAAGCTGCAGGTCTTCGTCCCGCGAGATCGGATTCAAGTGTTCGCTGTTCACGATCAGCAGCGGCGCTGCATCGTACCGGTGAAAGAAGCTGGCGTAGCTGTCGGCCAGTGCCTTCAGATAGGATTCCGGGATGCCCGCTTCGATCGCATTGGCGCGGCGGGCAACCCGCTCGGCCAGCGTCTCGACTCCCGCTTGCAGATAGATCACCAGATCCGGCACCGGAGCCCGAGGCGCGATCTGCAGCTGAATCGTCTGATACAGCTTCAATTCCTCGTCCGACAGCGTCAGCTGGGCAAACAGCGCGTCCTTCTCGAGCAGGAAATCGCTGATCACCTGGCGCTGGAACAGATCCAGCTGGCCAAGCTCCGTGATCTGGGCCGCCCGCTGCAGCAGGAAGCACAGCTGGGTCGGAAGCGCGTAGCGCTTGCGATCGCGATAGAAGCGCTCGAGAAACGGATTGGCTTGCGGTTGCTCCAGCAGCAGCTGCGCCCCCAGGTGACGGCCGAGTCGCTGCGCGAGCGACGTCTTGCCGGCTCCGATCGGGCCTTCAACCACGATAAGGCGCAACTGCGCTGGATCGCCCATATTGGCGCCGGCGGACCCACCGGGTCCGACGCTACTCCTCGCTCGGCTCCGACCGTGGCGGATCCGCGCTGCTGTCCGGGCTGAAGGGCGCGATGATCTGATCCGAAACCCGCGACAGCAGCTGCACGGCGGGGCCATGGCCCGGCACCGTCAGATCCGGCGCAAGGTCCAGCAGTGGCCGCAGCACGAACGCTCGCTCGTGCATGCGGGGGTGAGGCAGCACCAACGGCGCGCTGCGAATGATCAGGTCGCCCACCATCAACAGGTCCAAATCGATGCTGCGTGGCGCGTTGCGACGCGCGTCGGCGCCCCCGCCACGCTTGCGACCGAACATCATTTCAAGTTCGAGCAGATGCAGCAGCAGCCCATACGGTTCGAGGTCCGTGTCGATCCGCACGACCGCATTCAGATAGTCCGGGCCGTTGGCCTCGATCGGCGAGGACCGGTAAAACGGCGAGGCGGCGATGAACAGCGACTGCTCGAGCGAGCCGAGCGACTGCACCGCCGCGTTCAGCGTCGCGACCAGATCGCCCTGGTTCGCACCCAGTCCTATGTACGCCTGCCTCATGGTTTTTCGCGCTCAGGTGGCTTCGGCCGGACGGCGGCGCGGTCGGCGCCGACGCCGAGGGCTCGGCGCACCGCCGCCTTTGCCCGCTTCCTGTATCAGAGCCGCCCGCTCCTCGTCGGTTCCATGCAGGAAACGTGTCCACCATTCACCCAGTTCCGACGGCGCCTCCTCTGCTGCGCAACGGATCAGCAGGAAATCATATCCGGCCCGCAGCCTTAGGTGTTCAAGTAGCCGAAACGGGGCCTGCCCGGTGCGGCGCTCGAAGCGCGGCTGCAGCGTCCAGATTTCCCGCATGTCGGAAGTGAAGCGCCGCTGGATCGCCAGCTTTTCCGTCTGTGTTTCCAGCACCTGGTCGATGGCCGCTTCCAGCGCCGGCATCCGGTGCGCCCCGGCCGCGACCCGGCTGTTCCACTTGGCCAGTACCTCGTGCCACAGCAGCGTGGCGAACAGGAAACCCGGCGCCACCCGCTTGCCCGTACGGGCCCGCTCATCGGTGCGCGCGAGTGACAGCATCACGAAGCGCTCGCCCTGCGGCTGCTCCAGGATCACGTCCAATAGGGGAAGCAACCCATGGTGCAATCCCTCCGCGCGCAGCTGCGAAATGCAGGCCACCGAATGCCCGCTGGTCAGCAGCTTGAGCATCTCGTCGAATAGCCGCGCTGCCGGGACGTTTTCGATCAGCTTGGCCAGGCGCGCGATCGGGGCGCGCGTGGCCGGATCGATCTCGAATCCAAGCTTGGCTGCGAAGCGAACCGCCCGCAGCATCCGCACCGGGTCCTCGCGGTACCGGGTGGCCGGGTCGCCGATGATCCGGATACGGCGCCGGCGGATATCGCGCACTCCGTCGTGATAATCGAGCACGTCGCCGGTGGCCGGGTCGTAGTAGAGCGCGTTGATCGTGAAATCGCGCCGCGCCGCATCCTCGTACTGCTCGCCGAAGACGTTGTCGGCCAGTACGCGGCCGTGCTCGTCGGTGTCGCCCTCGATGGTGCTGTAGGCGCGAAAGGTCGAAACCTCGATCGTTTCGGAGCCGAACATCACATGCACCAGCCGGAAGCGCCGTCCGATGATGATCGCTCGGCGAAAGTGCGACTTCACCTGCTCGGGCGTGGCGTCGGTCGCCAAATCGAAGTCCTTCGGCACCAGCCCGACCAGCAGGTCGCGCACGGCGCCGCCAACGATGTAGGCACGGTGCCCCGCCGCCTGCAGCACCTCGCAGGTGCGGATCGCCGAGCGCGACACCGCCTCGCGGTCGATGCTGTGCTCCGACGCCGGTATCCGGCGCGGCTTCTTGCGCAGGCGAGGTTTGCCTGTCAGCAGATTCTGGACTTGCCGGACCAGCCTGTGTATCACCGCCGCCGCCTCATCGCGTCAGGCCGCATCCGCGACCGCTTCGCCGAATCGGGGCGCAACGGCGAACAGCTGCAGTGACGGCCAGCCGCGCTGCTGCGCGACCGCGCGCAGGCGCTCGTCGGCATTGGTGACGACCGCCTGGCCGCCGCTGGCCGCAACTCGTTCCAGCAGCGGCAGATCGTTGGCGGAGTCGGTGTAAAAGGCGCATTCGTCGAGCGCCTCGATCGAGGCGCCGCGCTCGCGCAAAAAGCGCTCCACGGCCACGACCTTGCCGTGCCCGTAGGTGTGGTGTCCGACGTAGCGGCCCGTGAAGCGGCCGTCGATCTGGTCGGGCTGCACCGCCAGCAGGTGCGGCAATCCAAACCGCTCGGCGATCGGCGCCGTGACGAAGGCGTTGGTGCCGGTCACGAGGGCCAACTCGCATTGGCGCTGGCGATGCGAGTCGATCAGTCTGAACGCCTCGCGCCGCAGGTTCGGCTCGATCACCTCCTGCATAAAGCCCGAGCGGATCGTCTCCAGCGTGCTGCGCGGAAATTGGGCGAGCAGACCCATCTGGAAGGCCAGATACTCCTCGGGATCGAAGCACCCGCTGCGGTAGTCGTCGGCGAAGCGGCGGATCTGCGCGACGTGGTGCCCGGGGTCCAGACCGCCGGCTCGCACCAGGTAGTGCGACCACGCGTCGGCACTGTCGATGGGAAGGAGCGTGTGGTCGAGATCGAATAGGGCAAGTCTCATTCGTCCGGCATTCTACCGGCCTGTTCGCGCAGCCAGTCGCGCATCAAAGGAACCGTTAAGGCGCGCCCCTGTTGCAGGGCGTAGGCGTCCAGCGCCTCCAGGGTGGCCGACAGGGTGCGCATGTCGCGCGGCAACCGCGACAGCATGGTTGGAATCAGGTCGGTCGCGGCCCGCACGCCGCGCGCGGCCAGCTGCTGGCGCAGGGCGTCGGCTTTTTCCTCCTCCGACAGCGGGTGCAGCGCCAGCGCAAGCCCCCAGGCCAGGCGCGACCGCACGTCATCGCGCAGCGAAAGCCGCGCAGGCGGCTGATCGCCGGCGGCCACCAGCCGTGCCGCCGGGTCGGCGCGCACCTGGTCCATCAGCAGGAAAAGGCGCGCCTGGGCGGATTCGTCCAGGACGTGTACATCGTCGGCGGTGTGCAGCGGCCCGAATCCGGTCGTCTCGCCCCGGGCGGCCGCCACCGCAACCAGCAGATGGGTGCGGCCGCTTCCGGCCGATCCCCAGAAATAGACGAATTGGGGACCGCGCCCAGCGACCACCTCGCGGGCCACCGCGAGCGCTTCGCCGTTGCGCCCGGGCACGAAGTTGTCCAGGGTTTGTGCGGGCGGCTTCAGCAGTCCGAGCGCGAGCTGTTGCGACACCATGTCCGGGCCGATCAGTCCGCGCGGGTGTAGAACGCGCTTTCGAAGTAAGCCCGCTTCAGGCGGCGCAGCGCGACCAGCAGCACCGCGCTCGAGGGCAGCGCCACCAGCACGCCGAAGAACCCGAACAGCTGGCCGAACGCGAGCAACGCGAAGATCACTGCCAGGGGATGCAGACCGATGCGCTCCCCGACCAGGCGAGGCGTCAGCACGAAGCCCTCCAGCACCTGGCCCAATACGTAGACCAGCGCGACCATCGCCGGCCCATACCAGCCATCGAATTGCAACAGCCCCGCACCCAGCGCGAGCACCAGGCCGATCGAGTACCCCACGTAGGGAACGAACGCCAGCGTTCCGGTCAGGATGCCGATCGGCAGCGCCGAGTCGAAGCCGGCCAGTGCGAGCGCCGATGAGTAGTAAAGCGCCAGGGCCGTCATCACGCCGAGCTGACCACGCAGGAACTGCGACAGCAGCGAGTCGATCTCGGCCACCATCCCGACCACCTGTGCGTTCCAGCGGCGCGGGATGACGGATTGGAAGCGGCGCATGAATTCGTGCCAGTCCAGCAGCAGGTAGAACAGCACGACCGGAACCAGCACCAGCACCCCGAGCGTGCCCAGCAGCGCGGCGCCGCCCGAGCGAAGCTTCGCCAGCACCGCTGCCAGCGCGTCCTGATCGCCCACATGCGAGGCGAGCACTTCGGTCAGCGCGTGCGAATCGAACGTGATCGTCCAGCCGAACCACTCGCGCAGGCGTGGGGCCACGTTCGCGTTCAGCCGCGTGATCAGCGCGGGCCACTGCTCGCGCAGCAAGCTCGTTTCCCGCTGCAGCACCGGCACCAGGATCAGCACCAGACCGAGCAGCACCAGCGTCGTCAGAACGATCATCAACAGGCAGGCCAGCCAGCGGGGCATCCGATGTCGTTGCAGCCAATCGGCGCCGGGCGCCAGCAGGTAGGCCAGCACGGCGCCCAGTGCGAACGGCGTCAGCACGCTCGACAGCAGGAACATCAGTGCCAGCAGTGCGAGGCCGACGCCCACCCATGCCGCGGTTGCTACGCGTTCGTTGTCGAGCAGGCCCATCCAATACAATCCTTTCCGTGAAACTCGGCTGCGCACGACATCGCCCACTGCCTGCAAGGGGGCTTCGAAGCCGAAAAAAGCGTCACTGTAGCCCGGCGAATCCTCGATGACCAAGCCACTGACCTACGCGGCAGCGGGCGTTTCCATAGACGCCGGTGATGAGCTGGTCGAGCGCATCAAACCGCTGGCGGCGCGCACCCGCACGCCCGGCGTGCTGGCGGGCATCGGCGGCTTCGGCGCGGTGTTCCAGGTGCCGGCCGGCTATCGCGAGCCGGTGCTGGTGTCGGGAACCGACGGCGTCGGCACCAAGCTGAAGCTCGCGTTTGCGCTGAACCGGCATCACACGATCGGGCAGGACCTGGTCGCGATGAGCGTGAACGACATCCTGGTGCAGGGCGCCACGCCGCTGTTCTTCCTGGACTACTACGCCTGCTCGAAGCTCGATGTCGATGTGGCCGAGCAGGTGGTCGCGGGCATCGCGCGCGGCTGTGAAATCGCGGGTTGCGCGCTGATTGGCGGCGAGACGGCCGAGATGCCCGGCATGTACGAGGTGGGCGAATACGACCTGGCCGGCTTCGCGGTCGGCGTGGCGGAAAAATCCGAGCTGATCGACGGCAGCTCGATCGTCGCGGGCGACGTTGTGCTAGGCCTTGCCTCCAGCGGACCCCATTCGAACGGCTATTCGCTGATCCGGCGCATCGTCGACGTCAGCGGCGCGCACTACACGGACGACCTCGAGGGTCGCGCGCTGGGCGATTGGCTGCTGGAGCCGACCCGGATCTATTGCCAGCCGGTGCTGAAGGTGATGCAGCAGATGCGCATCAAGGGCATGGCCCACATCACCGGGGGCGGCTTGGTTGAGAACGTGCCGCGCGTGCTGCCCGATTCGGTGCAGGCGGTGCTGCGGCGAGAGAGTTGGCCAAAGCCGCCGGTCTTCGATTGGCTCCAGCGGCACGGCAACGTGCAGGACTCGGAGATGCACCGGGTCTTCAATTGCGGCATCGGCTATGTCGTGGTGGTCGGCGCCGATCAGTCCACCCAGGCGACGGAGGCGTTCCGCGCGCAAGGCGAAGCGTGCTGGCGCATCGGCATGATTCGCAACCGCGGTGATGACGAAGCCGGTTGCGTCGTCATCTGATTGCACCCTCACCCCCGGCCCCTCTCCCGCAAGCGGGAGAGGGGAGTCGTTGGTTACCTATCAGCCCATCCGGACAATTTCTGACGTTCTCCCGCAACCCTCCCTTCGCGCTGCGCGCTTCGGAGGGCAAGGCGGGAGAGGGGAGTCGTTGGTTACCTATCGGCCCGTCCGGACAATTTCTGACGTTCTCCCGCAACCCTCCTTCGCGCTGCGCGCTTCGGAGGGCAAGGCGGGAGAGGGGGTCATTTCTGACGAGGGGGGTTCGCCAGAACCGCATCGCGCAGTTCGGCAAACGCCGTCGGGCGCAGCGGATCGATCACGATGGCGTCGCGCATCGAACGCAGCCAGGTGATCTGGCGTTTGGCGAGCTGTCGACTGGCTGCGATGGCAGAAGCGCGGAACTCATCGAACGAGGTCGCGCCGAGCAGGTGCTCCCAGGCCTGCCGGTAGCCGACGCTGCGCATCGAGGGCAGCTCCGGATTCAGGTCACCCCGCGCGCGCAGGCCTCGCACTTCGTCCAGAAACCCGGCCGCCAGCATCGCGTCGAATCGCGCCTCGATGCGCCGATGCAGCTCGGCCCGATCCGACGGCATCCAAGCGATCGTCAAAAGCGCCGTGGGATCGACCTGGGCGGCTTGCAGCAAGTCGGACATCGGCTCGCCCGTGAGCTCATAGACCTCCAACGCGCGCTGGATGCGCTGGCGGTCGCCGGGGCTCAAGCGCGCGGCGGTGGGCGGATCGATCTCGCGCAGCCGCGCGTGCAAAGCGGGCCAGCCCGATTCCTGCGCCTGCTGCGCAAGCCGCGCGCGGACGTCCGGATCGGCGGGCGGCAATTCGGCCAGCCCTTCGCGCAGCGCCCTCGCGTACAGCATCGTTCCGCCCACCACCAGGGGCAGATGCCCGCGGCTGCGGATCGCCGCGATAGCGGCCTGGGCATCGCCCACGAAGCGCGCCGCGCTGTACGGCTCGTTCGGATCGACCAGATCGATCAGGTGGTGCGCAACGCATGCGCGGTCGGCCGTGCCGGGCTTGGCGGTCCCTACATCCATTCCGCGGTAGACCTGCGCCGAATCGACCGAGACGATCTCCAGCGGCAGTTCCTCGGCCAGACGCATCGCGACACGGCTTTTGCCGCTGGCGGTCGGGCCCAGCAGCGCAATCGCGTGCGGGCCGGCGCGGCTGGATGGAACCGCGGGCATCAACGCCCCCGCAGGAACAGGCGGTCCAGCTCCTCGATGCCCAACTGAACCCAGGTCGGCCGGCCGTGGTTGCACTGATCGGCCCGCTCGGTGCTCTCCATCTCGCGCAGCAGCCCATTCATCTCGGCCAGCGTCAGCCGCCGTCCGGCGCGAATCGCGCCGTGGCAGGCCATCGTCGACAGCAGCTCATCGCGCTGCTCGGTCAGGGCGCGGCTTGCGCCGTACTTGTGCAACTCGCGCAGCACGTCGCGCGCCAGTTGCCCGGCGTCGGCTTGGGCCAGCGTCAAGGGCACCGCCCGCACGGCCAACTCCGCGGGCGAGGCAACCGTCAGCTCCAGGCCCAGCTGCTCGAGTGCTTCGCGATGCTCCTCGGCGGTCGCAACCTCGACCGGATCGGCGGCGAACACATGCGCGATCAGCAGCTGCTGGCGCGGCATGCGCTGCGAGTCCAGCGCATGCTTCAGCCGCTCATAGACAACCCGCTCGTGCGCCGCGTGCATGTCGACCAGCACCAGCCCGATCTGGTTTTGTGCGAGCACATAGATGTCCGCCAGCTGGGCGATCGCGTATCCGAGCGGCGGGCTGCCATCGGGCTCGTTCGCGGGGCCGGGCAACGCCGCGCCGTCGGGCGCCGCCATCTGAAAATAGGCGCCGACCGGCTGCGCGATTCGCAATGCACCCTGCGTCCAGCCGTCCGAGCTGCGCTGTGCGGGCGCCGTGCCAATGCCCGCGATACGCTGCAGTGCTGACGAGGACGCCGCCGAGGCGGCCTCGGGCGCCGCTCCGGCTCCGGTCGCGATCGCTCGCCCGACCGCCTGGCTGACGAATCGATGCACGGCCGGCGAATCGCGAAAGCGCACCTCGGCCTTGGTCGGGTGCACATTCACATCGACCTGCGACGGGTCGATCCGAAGATAAAGGCAGTAGACAGGCTGCGCGTGCCCGTGCAGCACATCGGCGTAGGCGGAGCGGGCCGCGTGCGACAGCAGCCGATCGCGCACGCTGCGGCCATTCACATAGAAGAACTGAGCATCGGCCCGGGCGCGCGAGGCGGTGGGCGCAGCGACCCAGCCCGACAGCGCCAGCAAGCCCGCATCGGCGTCGATCGGCAGCAGCGACGACTCCAGCCCCTTGGGGAGCAAGCTGCGCAGTCGATCAAGCGCGCTCGACGGAGGCGCCGACAGCACCGCACGCCCTTCGTGCGTCACCCGAAAGCCGACTTGCGGGTACGAGGCGGCGATGCGCTCGACCTGCGATACGCAGTGACCCAGTTCGGTCGGCTCGCTCTTCAGGAATTTGCGGCGCGCCGGCGTGTTCAGGAAAAGATCGGCCGCCTCGACCCGCGTGCCCAGGTTGCCGACCGCCGCCTCCACCTCGCCGCTGGCCGCGTCGATGCGCCAGGCATGGCTCGACTGCGCGGTGCGCGAGGTGATCGAGACCGACGCGACGGAGGCGATCGCGGCCAGCGCCTCGCCACGAAAGCCGAGCGAGGAGACCGCTTCCAGGTCCTGCAGGCTGGCAATCTTGCTGGTTGCGTGGCGGGCCAGCGCCAAACCCAGGTCATCGCGCTCGATGCCGACGCCGTCATCGCCAACCGCGATCCGGCGCACGCCGCCGCCCTCCAGCCGCACCTCGATCGCCCGCGCCCCGGCGTCCAGCGCGTTCTCGATCAGCTCCTTGACCACCGAGGCCGGTCGCTCGATCACCTCGCCGGCGGCGATCTGGCTGATCAAATTGTCGGAAAGGCGGCGGATCGGCAAGCGGGATCTCGTCACAGGCCGCTCGCGGGGCGGCACCAAAAAATTATAAGAGTCCGCCCGCTTGAAGTCGGGCGACGCGGCGCAACATACCAGAACGCTAACCATCGGTTAACATGGGGTCGCTTCAGTGCGGCCCGGCCTCGGCTTGCAGGAATCCGATGCGGTCGATTGCGTTGTCACGCGAGGTGCGGCCCAGTGGCCTGTAACAGCCAGTTCGAGAGTGCCATGCGCGCCAAGACGGCCGCGGGCTTTGTCGCTTTCCGTTCCGAATCGACTGCGACAGGCCAGTAGCGATGGCGGGAGTCAATTGGGTGGATTTGTTCGGGTCGATGGACCAGTTTCTGCTCGCCATCGCCCATCAGTACGGCCATTTCGTCTATCTCGCGCTGGCCCTGATCTTCCTGTTGCAGACGGGCCTG
>Ga0210394_10008375_pt1 | contig 10667 bp, 9 predicted proteins | sample IncBWC12MmetaG_FD_160121 | JGI IMG/M metagenome (GOLD analysis project Ga0210394, IMG submission 160121) | Forest soil microbial communities from Barre Woods Harvard Forest LTER site, Petersham, Massachusetts, United States - Inc-BW-C-12-M | ecosystem: Environmental > Terrestrial > Soil >... | reverse complement strand
GGGAGCATTTGGGACGCTTCAAGGTTACCGCCTCCGAACTTGAGAATTTGAAGGCGCTGGTTGCGCGGTGTGCAAATGTTTATCAGCTTCTGAGCCGCATCCCTCGTCGAGGAATTGTTTGGAATACTCTTGATACTCTAAAGGAGCAAGGCCATTTCGCTCGCTTGAAATTCTCTGACTGAACTCGTCCTCGGCCTTTCTAACGACCGAGCGAACCTGAGGAGGCAGAAATCGTGAGAGACAACATCGAACTCTTTCGTCTCGTCATCGAAAGAGGTTTTAACCGGGGTGACCTGTCAGTGGCTGACGAAGTGTGCGCGCAACGCTTCTCTGAACATCAGTATCTTTTGCCCAACAATTTATCTGGGCCGGAAACACTCAAGATCGAGATTCAGTCGGCTCGTAAAGAAGTCGGAAACCTGTCTTTGACCATCGAGGACATCGTGGCCTCGGGAGACAAAGTTTGGGCACGAATGGTCGCTAAGGGCAACGATCCTCGCTCCGGCAATCCAGTAACGATGAGTGTTATGGATGTGTGTCGCTTTGAGAATGGAATGATGGTGGAACACTGGGGCATCCCGGATCGGTTTGCACTGCTGCATCAGCTTGATCTCTTGCCGAGGCCTCGAGAATAAGGTCGCGACGGGACAAACCACCCGAGTAGAGTTCCGTAGAGCGGCCGCTCGCGTCCGACCGCCTTGGGTCGAGAGCACTCAATCACTGCACACTTCATCGCTCCAAAAAGCCGCGGCTCACGGAAGTCACCCCGAGGCAAGTTACTCAGAATTCAGACCGTCACGACGATTTTGCCGACCTGCTGATTCGACTCAAGAAAACGATGAGCTTCAACGATGTCTTGTAGCGAGAAGCTGCGGGCGATGATAGGTTTCAAACGTCCGGTGGCAAGGCCGTCGGTTACGAAGCGTTTCGCGCGATTCAGGCTCTCCTGCTTCCCGACGATGGAAAACAGCGTGTAGCCACGTACGGCCAGATTCTTGCCGATCGCCGGAAACAGCGGAAACGGCGTCGGCTCTCCAGCCAGAGCGCCGTAAAGAAAGATAGTGCCGGCATCGCCCATCGCGGTGGCTAGAGCGTCAACACCCCGACCAGCGACCGGGTCGAATGCAATTCGTGCGCCTTTGCCACCAGTCAAGCGCATGACTTCCTCTGTAAGGACCTGCTGCTGGGTCACAATTACATGTTGTGCGCCAGCATTCAGCAAGGCGACTCGCTTGGCATCGGTACGAGTCGCCGCTATGGACACGGCTCCCAGGCTATTGACGATTTGGATTGCCGCAAGACCGACACTGCTGGATGCCGCCGTGATTACAACCGCGTCGCCCTTCGCAAGGCCACCGATTTCGACCAGCGCGCCATATGCCGTCAGATATTGCATCCATATCGCGGCCGCCTCAGCCCAGGATAAATTCGCCGGATGCTTCACCACGGCGTGCGCGGGAACGATCGCGGCATCTCCATACATGCCGTATTGGTTCATGGAGAAAGCCGGGATCGTACTCACAGCATCGCCCACTGCAAAGCTCGTTACGCCCTCGCCGAGAGCCTCGATCTCGCCGGCCGCTTCATACCCGAGCTTGGCGGGCAAATTCGGGCTTTCAAGGTATGCGCCCGAGCGGAACATCGCCTCAGCCCGGTTCAAGCCAAGCGCCCGTACTCGAATTCGAATTTCTCCAGCCTTTGGCGGGCCGATGTCCAACTCATCAAGCTGAAGCACTTCCGGACCTCCGGTCCGGTGGAAGCGAACGATTCGTGACATGGAAATCTCCTTTGGAGTGCAAATTTCCTGAAATGGAGATGTTAAAGCACGGAAGGCGACTGGAGATAATCCAAAAACCCTCGGGTCACTATTGTGCTGCCGGCGCCTTCCGAGCGTCGTTGGCAATGCGGCCGCTCGTCTCAAACGGGTTGCGAACCGTCAGTGCGCGGGTCTCCGCGACCGTAGCAGAGAGTATGCTGCTATTTTGGGAGGCTCTGAAGGGAACCATCGTGCGCACGTCCATATTCAAAACGATTGTGATTGCCGCGGTGTCGGTCGCCGTCTGCCTGTCGACGGCCTGTACGACGATGCGCCCGGTTGCGATCGACTCCGGCGGGCATCAGGTGCAGCCAGCCATACACGCAGGAGACAAGGTCCGGGTGCTAACAAAGAGTGGCGCGACGCATGACATTCAGGTCACCTCGATCGGCGCATCCTCGCTGAGCGGCACATCGATCGCTACCTGGAGAGCCGGCTCCGATCCTGTCGGGTCGCCTATCGAGGTGCCGTACGTCGACATTGCGCGGCTCGACGTTCGGCGCGTGAGCGGCCTCAAGACGGCTGGCATCATCGCTGCAGTGATTGCCGTCGCGATTGGCATAGCATCCGGCGGCGGCAGTCATCAGGCCGGTTACGGCAACCGCTAGAAGAGGGGATGAAATGAAACGGGTAGCATCGAGAAGCGGCGCAGTGGCCATAGGAATTGGGCTTTTCTGTTGCCGGCGTCCGGGTCGCCGAACGATAACCCCGTTTAGGGGCTGTTGACGGATTTTGATCAAAAGTGCGATGACCTACGCGTATTTGGATGATCTCGATCTGGCACTGCAGTGGCTCGAACGCGCGTCCAAACAGACGGACTTTTCTCTTCCTCGCGAAATTGCAGGCGAGCCATTATTCAAGGGCCTGGCGAGCGACCCTCGTTACCAGGCGTTCTTCCACACCCGCAAGCAGCCAGTCGCCACCGGCGCCTTCGGGTCGACCTGCGTCGGGCAGTAGTCGCCAGGAGCGGTCCTCGGAGCCTTGGGAAAGGCGTCGTAAAGATGCCGTTCGTGGCTGAACGGAACTCAGTTGTTCCATCAACAAGACCTCAAGGATAATGGAAAAACCGTGTTCAACAGTACACGCAGAGGGCAATGCAAATGTCCAACTCATCCACTTCTTCTGATCGCCTGACCCATCTATTACTTGCCGCACTCGCGCTAGGCGTGTGGGGCTTGCTGCTGAAATCCAACATGCCATTGTTTTCAGAGGCTCTGGCATCTCCCAAAAGGGAAGTCTCGGCTACATTTGATACGCTGACCGCGCAACGAATCAACATTACGGATGCCTCCGGCAAGACACGGCTGATCATCGCCAATAGTGATCGCTTTCCCGATGCTGAAGTTAATGGCAAGGTCTATAAGCGCAGCATCCACGATACCGCGGGCTTGGTCTTTTTTGACTCGATGGGCAATGAAAACGGCGGATTGGCGATCACCAAATTGGGCAATGACGATGTTAGCAACCTAACCTTCGACTACACCTACCAGCAAACGGATGGCATCCGAATGATTAAGCAGGAAAGCCCAGACGGGACGCGTTGGAAGGCTGGATTCGACATTTACGATCGACGTACGTTCCAGCCCGGGCCCATCACTTCCTCGCAAGGCGTTCAACGAATCTCGCTGACCGATGAGAATGAAAACGCGCATCTCGTGATCTCCGATGCCGATGGCCATCCGAGGATCCGCATCGGCGTAGACAAAGCTGGTATGCCGAGTATCGAGATGCTTGGTAAGGATGGGACAGTAAACTATCGAGCGGGCAAGTAAGCGATAGATTCCGGGCAATGAAATCTCAACGCCGCAAAGCGGTAGTAGATCACCGGCGGTTCTGGGTCGTAATGAGTCGATGGACAGCAGCATGCGCGATTGATCTTTGTGGGCGCTCGGTCCGCAAGCCACGCAATGGCCCTGCCTGCAATCCGCCGGTTGCCATTGCAAAGGAGGCTGATATGTCGCTTGTCGCTTACAGGCGGTGGGCAAGGCTGCTACCGAAGGCGATAGTGCCCGTCTTCTTGCTCGTTCTTGGCACCTCTGCAGCCGCGCAGCAACGGCAAGTCATCACCTTGCGTGTGGACACGAGGGACGTCGGCCGCAAGCTGGTACATTCGGAGATGGAAATCCCGGTGACGCCGGGTAATCTCACTCTCGTTTTCCCGAAATGGATTCCGGGCGAGCACACGCCTTCTGGCCCGCTGAACAACGTGGTGCGCATGAAATTCTCCGCCGGCAGCCAGTCGATTTCCTGGACGCGCGACCCGTCAGATATGTTCGCCTTCCACCTCCAGGTACCTCACGGAGCGCAGAAACTCGATGTCGCTCTTGATTACGCTCTCCGGCCCGACGAGGCCACCCCCTTCCTGTTCTATCTGTTTTGGAACGCGGTTCTGCTCTATCCGAAAGGCGTGAACTCGGACGACATCAGTATCCAGGGGGAGATTCGTCTGCCTTCGGGCTGGAAGTATGCCTGTGCCATGTCGGGCAAGGCATTGGCCGACGGTACGATTCAGTTCCCCGTCACCTCGCTTACCACTCTGGTCGATTCCCCGCTGCTCGCGGGAGTGCATTTCCGCACTTTCACCCTCGACAACGGCGCCATCCCCGTCACAATCGGCGCTGCCGATGACAGCGAGGAGGGTCTGAATCTGTCTCTTCCGTTGCTCGAAAACTTTAAGAGAATGATCAGGGAAACCGACGTCTTGTTCGGCGCCCGTCACTACGAGCATTATGTCTTTCTGCTCGCTCTGTCCGACGATGTCGGTGAAGAAGACGGCACCGAACATCACCAGTCCACCGATATCACTCTGCGCGAGCGCGGTTTTATCGACCAATCGGATCGTATTGCCTCCCTCTACCTACTACCTCATGAGTATGTCCATTCGTGGAATGGCAAATACCGGCGGCCCGCAGATCTGTACACGATGAATTATCAGGATCCTATGAAGGGTAGCTTGCTATGGGTCTATGAAGGCTTGACCCGTTATCTGAATTGGGTCTTGGCGGCGCGCTCAGGCCTATTTACCCTTGAGCAGGCCCGCGATTACGCAGCGGCTATCGCTGCCGAGATGGAGCATCGTTCCGGTCGCGAATGGCGTTCCCTGGAAGACACCGCCGTATCCGTCCAACTCCTTTACGGCGGCGCGGCATGGGAGTCATTGCGCCGGACGACCGACTACTACGACGAGTCGCTCCTGATATGGCTCGAGGTCGACCAGATCATCCGCAGCAAGACCTCTGGCCAGAAGTCTCTCGACGATTTCTGCCGCACCTTCTTCGGGCCGCCCGGCGGTCCGCCCGCCGTCAAACCCTACACCTTGAAAGACCTGGTCAACGCGCTCAATGCCATCGCTGCTTACGATTGGGCCGATTTCATCAAGCGCCGCGTCTATGAAATCCACACAGCGCCTCTAGAAGGACTGACCTCCAGCGGCTGGAATTTAACCTATCGCGATGCTCCCGGCCCCGTGCTTGCCGCCCGCGATATCGATCATCACACCATGGAAGAGCGCTATTCCATCGGTCTTTTGCTCCATTCCGACGACGGCATCATCGTTGATGTCGTGCGCGATTCGCCGGCTTGGAAGGCAGGCCTCGGCCCTGGCATGAAGGTATTGGCCGTCAACGGCCGTACGTGGTCTTCGCAGAACTTGCGCGATGCAATTGCGGCTGATCGTGAAACTTCAGCTCCGATGGAGATGATCGTCCAAAGCCAATCAGCCATTCTCAGGACGGCCATCGATGACCACAGGGGATTGCAATACCCGCGGCTCGAGAGAAATTCCGCCCCGGACACGCTTTCTGAACTTCTCAAGCCTCGCGCTGCGCATTAACCAGTTCGGTCCCGGCCGGACAGGATCGATCCGGCACGTCCCGCAGCCATCCTTCTGAGAATTTGTAGACATTGGCCTGGTCGAGCATGATTCCGATAAGCGGCTTAAGCTGGCAAGGCGTGCATCATCCACAGGGTTCACATCCACAAGCGACAGTTAAAACAGGAGAGACTCTGATAAAGGCGGCCTTACTTGCCTCCCTAATTCTCGCTGTTCCGCAGATGGCGATCGCGCAGCGAGTGTTCGATACGCACGTCCACATTTGGAATGGCGAGGCTTCGGTGCGCGCATACGAAGCACAACTGAAGGAGACCCACCAGATTGCAACCCGCTTCGCGGGTATTCTGATCGCGGAACGCGGCAACATGGCCGAGACTCGGCGCAAGAATGATGAATTGATTGCACTGGCTGCAAAATATCCCGAGATGTTCCCGATCGCATCGGTCCACCCCTATGACGATCAGGCGGCGCTCGACGAAGTGCGACGCATGGCCGGGAAGGGAGTCACAATGATCAAGCTCCACCCGCATACTCAGAAATTCGCAATTACCGATCCGCGGGTGGCAACGCTGTGCCAACTTGCCGGCCAGCTCGGCATGATCGTGCTGTTCGACAATGCCAACATCGTCCCTGGTGACAGTCAGGATCTTTTCAATCTCGCCATAAACACGCCAGGAACGAAATTTGTCTTCGCACACATGGGCGCGACCAACTTTCGCTTCTGGAACACAATTCTCTTCGCGCGAACAGCTAAAGACTTCTACAAAGACAATATTTATTTCGATATATCGGCGACCGTCGTCCTGGTGATGGGTTCGCCAATCCAGTCAGAGTTTGTATGGACGATTCGCAACATCGGGGTCGATCACATCATGCTGGGCTCGGACTATCCGCAATTTACGCTGCGCCGGACCGTCGACGCACTCGAGAGCCTCGATCTTAACCGCAGCGAAAAGGACAGGATTCTCTACGAGACCGCGCGCAAGCTGCTGACTCCGAAAGTGCCCGATAGTGGCTGAGCGCCAGGTCTTCGCCGGCGCCGAGCGGCAGCAAATCCCGCTTGCACCCGTTCGCTCTGAGGAACGAATCCCGGCGCTCGACACCATTCGCGGATTCGCCCTTCTCGGCATCTTGTTGATGAATATCTACAGTTTTGGCCTCCCCGACGCCGCCTACGCCAATCCCGCGCCGGCGGGCGGCGCCACCGGTTGGAATTTCCTTACCTGGTGCATCATGGAAGTCCTCGCCGACGGCAAAATGCGTGCCATTTTCTCACTGACCTTCGGCGCCGGTGTGTACCTCTTGATCGAACGACTGTCGCGCAAAGTGGCAGGCGAGAGCGCCGCGGACATTCACTACCGCCGCATGCTCTGGCTCATGCTGTTCGGCATGCTGCACGCGTATCTGATCTGGGACGGCGATATTCTTTTTTACTACGCAGTGCTTGGGCTGGTTCTGTACCCACTGCGCAGGCTCTCGCCGCGGGCGCTGCTACTCGCCGCCGGCTTTGTCTTGATGGTCATGTCCGTCGGCGCCGCTTTCCTGCACGGGCATTTGGTGGATGAGCAGCGTGAGTATGTAGGGATCAAAGCCGATGAAAGAGCCGGCATCAAGCTCACCACGGCTCAAGCTGACACCAAGAAGGATTGGGAAGAGATCGTGGCGCGCCAAGCGCCGTCCGCCGAAGAGCTGAAAACCGAGACCGACGCGCACCAAGGCGGCTACTTCAAGCTGCTCGTTTTTCGCGCCAAGAACGTTTACCGCCTGCACAGTGCCCCCCTCTACTGGCCGAACCCGTGGTTCGACATGCTGATGATGATGTTGATCGGCATTGCGATGATCAAAACCGGCGTACTGACGGGAGCCTATTCGAAAACGTTTTATGTCTGGATGGCTCTTCTTTCCTTCGCCATTGGCATCCCGGCCGACACCTGGGCGGTCTGGTACATCACCCAGCATCACTTCAGCATTGATGCTTTCAGTCTGATTCTCAGCGAGTATGAATTCGGACGCTTCACGGCCTTCGGCTACATCGCCCTGATTATCCTCGCGCTGAAACTCGGCATTCTGCGCGGCGCCACCAAAACTCTCGCCTACGTCGGCCAGATGGCTTTCACCAACTACATACTGACATCACTGATTTGCACCACCCTGTTCGAGGGCTATGGCTTCGGGTTATTTGGCAAGCTTGAGCGTCATCAGCTCTACGGGATCGTGTTGTTGGTTTGGCTGCTGATTTTGATCCTGAGCCCGTTTTGGCTGCACCGCTTCCGCTTCGGACCTCTGGAATGGGTATGGCGCTCGCTGACCTATTGGAAGCGACAGCCCTTTCGCAGGAACAGTATCGAAGAATCAAGTGCGCTTTTTTAAGATTCCGCCCGATACCCTGTAATTCCATTGCCGCTACATTGTGGCGCGATGACATTTCGACCAACGATTAAAAGAGCGGTATAGCGTGTATCACGCGACCCCTTTGGGGAGTTCCCTTGCCCAACGTCCGCCTGCTCCAGACTTTAAAATCGCAATTCCTTCCTTGGGGCCGGTTTTGACAGATAGTGACACTTGGCGCTATGGTTTTAGCCAGCGCGATGAATACGAAATGAACGCGCTATTCATCGTGGAGGTAGTCAATGCACACCAACAAAACTCGAGCCCGGTGTTTGGCAACTACCCTTGGATTGTTTTGCCTGTCATCGCTGCCGCGAACCGCATTCTCCGACGAGACACCGGACGCTTGCTCGCTGCTATCGACGCAGGACGTTGCCACCGCCCTGGGCGTTGAAGTCGATGCAGGCGTCAACATCGGTCCAGGCGCGTGCCGCTGGAATGGGCGGGGGAGCCGGCCGGCGACGCTGCGGATTAACTTCACAAAGTCGCGATCTTTCGACATCGGGAAAACACCCTTAACGGGTTATACAAAGACTCCTGAATCCGGCGTCGGCGATGACGCTTACAGCGTGGTCGGTGGAGGCGTCGTGACGCTCAGCGTAAAAAAAGGCGCGGCATTCATCATTGTTTTTGTCCAAATCCCGAATGCCTCACCCGAGCAAACCACAGCCCTGGAAAGGAAGGTGGCCCTCAAGCTTGTCGAGAGGCTCTAAGATCAAGCAAAACTCACCCGCGGCGCGCCTGGTGTGCGTACCCGTACCATTGATGCGCTAGACGGAAACAAAAGGGATCGTGCGCGCCTTCTCCGGGGACGATCATGACGTCATCTAAATTTAGGCCTAAGCGGCGGTTGAAATGGCTTGCTGGTTGGTTGATCGTCGGCGCCTGGTTTTACATCATCGATTGCCACATCGTGACTTACGTCGCCAAATCGCGTCTAGATCTACCTTGATTTGAAGGCGGGGCCCGAAGCATTTTTAAACGGATAGATACACGACCACGCGAATGAACGTAGTCGACATTCTCAGCGGCACAAGACGAGCCGGTCGCGACCAGCGACTACGTATCGTGAGGCGTGTCCCAACAAAAGCAGCGGCTCAACCAGCTTACTTCAATCTTTTGAACGTGATGGTTCGGATTGCAGCTGGCGCGATCGCGATCCGTCCTATATTTCGCAGTAGAGGAAAGACGTCTTGAGACTTTAGGTGCGCGAATAGCGACGAGTTTTACCTATGAATCTTCTGCCCGGCGTCCGGGACACGAGGCTCTTAGGTATCTTCGCCGACACTTCGAAACGGGTTGAGCGACTGCATCAACCAGCAAAAGTAGCCAAATCGCGCGCCGACGTGGATCATCAGCTCCAGTCGTCGAGGTCGCGCATACTGCGGTATTCGCCGCGTAGATAAAACATTCCGCCGATCGCTGCGCCACACAACAAAATTATTGCGACAACTTCCCAGTCCAAGATCCATTTCCCCCATGCTGCGGTTACACAACTTAACTCTCGATCCGTGTTGGCTCTGTACGCTATCTTCGCAAGCAGCTGTAAGTTGATTGCTCACGTCGCAAAATGCGGACGGGAAGGGCTGCAGGGGCTTAGGAGAAGCGTGGCGACTAGTTTGGGTGCCGCCATGCCGACGACGACCACCGACCGCTCAGGGGTCGACACGCGTCGAAGGGAGGCCATCGAGTCCGCGTCGCGCAGTAGCCGGCCAAGAGCGGTCCTAGATGTTCGCGGTCCGATTTCCTCCAAACCGGTCGGTCGTTGTAGGAAGCGCACATTCGTCAGCGCGCCGTCATTCCGTCATCGACACCGTAATTCGCGCCGGCCAGGAACTTTCCGCGATCCGACACGAGCAGCGCGACGACCTCAGCGATGTTCTCGGTGGCGCCGATGCGACCCAGCGGAATATTCCGAAGCCAATCCGCTCACCGTCGCACCGAACGGCGGTTCAAAGGTGCGCCGCGCAGTAGACGCTGCCGACGCCGCGCAGATCGCGCGCCATGCCGCCATCGCGTCTCCAATGATGCGGACCAGACGCCCAAGCCCGGCCTTCGACTTTTGAAGTCGGCGCCAGGACCTGTCAGGGCTTCACGAACCGATAGGCGAAGCGATCGGTCTCGCCCTTGATCGAGGGATCGAACACTTTGATCGAGTGCGGATCGTCCTTGTTCGCGAGCATGGTGCCTTGCGCATCGAGCACGAAGCCGGCCGCCTCCACCTCCTCGCGCACGGATGCAGGGTCGATCCGATGCAGCGACTGGGCGTCGCTCGTGCCCGCCCCGACGGCGGCGGCGTGGTCTACGATGACGTAGGACCCACCGGGCTTCAGCCGCTCGTAGACAACTCGGTTGAAGTGGGCCGCTGTCGCGCCCCTGGCCTGGATCAGCGGGGTGTGGAGATCGTGGTAGAACAGGTGCAGCCACAGGACATCCGCCGGTTGCGTCGCCTCCGGCATCGCCACGAGGTCCGCCGAGACGGCTTCGACGTTCTCTCGGCCTGGCTCCTTCGCAAGCGTCCGCATGCGGCCGACCGGATCGTTCTTGAAGTGGGCGACTTCGGCCGGCACGAAGCTATAGACCCGTCCTTCGGGTCCCACGATGTCCGAGAAGAGACGGGTCCAGTCGCCG
>Ga0210394_10008373_pt1 | contig 10668 bp, 9 predicted proteins | sample IncBWC12MmetaG_FD_160121 | JGI IMG/M metagenome (GOLD analysis project Ga0210394, IMG submission 160121) | Forest soil microbial communities from Barre Woods Harvard Forest LTER site, Petersham, Massachusetts, United States - Inc-BW-C-12-M | ecosystem: Environmental > Terrestrial > Soil >... | reverse complement strand
GGCCGTACCAACTTCAGCACCACCGGAGCGGTGATCAAGCACGAGGAATACTCGAAGCGCAGCATCACTCTCCAAGTCAACATGCCGAATGGCGACATGCGCGACCTGTCGCGCCTGGCCATCAAGGGCCCGCCGTTCATGGAAGGATTTGTCAACATGAAATCGAGCATCGATATTCCACCGCTGGCGAGCGCGGTGAAAGCCAAGCTTCGCCTGGATGGCACGTTCGATTTACACGATGCTAAGTTCCTGCAGTCCACCGTTCAGGACCAGATCGATCAGTTGAGCCGGCGCGGGCAGGGGCAGCCGAAGAATCAAAAGATCGATCAAGTGATTTCCAATATGCAGGGTTCCTTTCATCTGGACGACCAGGTAATGACATTCCGATCGCTGGCTTTTGAAGTTCCGGGAGCAGACGTATCAGTGGCCGGAAACTACGATATGGCGCGCGACATGCTGGATTTTCACGGTGCGTTGAAGCTGAACGCGAAACTATCCCAGACGATGACGGGCTGGAAACGCTGGGTTCTGATGCCGGCTGATCCGTTCTTCGCCAAGAACGGCGCGGGTACATTCCTGCGGATCAAAATCGAAGGAGCCGCCCAAAAGCCGAAGTTCGGACTGGACCACTGATGGAGTCAAAAGGACTCCATAATCTTGGCTGAAAGCGCGGTGCTGATCCAGAGAATTAAGGAGGCGGCGCCGATGAGTTTCGCCGCAACCGGCCGCAGCGCCGGGCTTTCCGATACGACTTTGCGATGAACGGACCATTGAAACGCCATGGCCAGCCCCAACAGCGCCATTTTGAACCAGAAGACCGGATTACCGTACCACTTGGTGGCTTGCGCGGCAAACATGAATGGACCGGTGACGAGCAACACCACGACGCCGCCTCGGATCCAAGGCGAGAGGTCCGAGGCCACTTGCGCGATGGGTTGACGGCGCATTGCAATTCCGATTAGGCCCAAGTTGATGATGAAAAGTGGTCCGGCAAACAGAGCCAGGCCGACTAGATGTACGCACTCGACGATCGGGAAAAGGACGCGCGAGTTGCGTAACAATTGTGCCACCGGCGTGCGTTCGATCCAGACGAATGCTTCGCAAAAGTCCATGGTTCAGCGACTCAGTTCGTAGCCGATGGCGCGGCCGGCCGCGATCACGCCGATCCAGCACACGATGGAAACGGCTCCCGCAAGACGCGCGCGGGCGGGTGTGAGCGTGGTGTAGTGATAGAGCAGCGCGTTGCAACCGGCCAGCGCGAGGAAGAGAAGCTTCCAGCGGAAGAACAAGCTGTTATAGAGCTTCACCGGTTCGGCCCAAGCCAGAAGCGATCCGGTGACGGCCATGAAGGCAAACCCGAAAACAGTCCAGGGCAGGACCTGCGCTATCACGCTCGAAACCGATTCCCGGCGCATACCGAAGCCGAGCAGCCGCAGGTCGACGATCACAATGGTGCCCGCGACCAGAAAGATACCGGCGCAATGAACAGCATCGAGGATCGGAAACACCCAAATCGATTCACGAAGAGACACGCTGATGGGCGTGTGTTGCAGCCACTGGCAAAAGCTAAACATAGAGGGCCTGCATGAGCAACAGCGCGCCGATTAGCGCGAGGCCGATGTTCACCGCGATCAGGAAACGCGCACTGCTAAGCCGGCGGTGGACGGCGTGGCCGAGGAAGATCGCGATCAAGGCCAGCGGCAGAGAAAGCAGGAAGTAACCGCTGACCGTGCGAGTCCACAAGCCGGTAAGTGCGTATCCAAGCATTCCAATAATGCTTGCTATCAAGAAATATCCTTGCAGGGTAGCGCGGAACTGCGCGGGCGTCCAGCGGCGTAAGAGGCCATAGACGACAAGGGGAGGGCCGTTCATGCCATAGGCGCCCCCGAGGACTCCGGCCACGAAGCCGAACAAAGGTGCAAGGCGATCGCTATGGAGTTGTGGCTTGCGGCCGGTGAGGGAGTAGAGAGCGAAGGCGATGATGAACGCGCCAAGAATCGCCTTGACGACGGTCTCGGGAGTCGTCTTCAAAAGCAGCAGGCCGAGGGGAATTCCGAACAAGGTAGAAAGCGCGAGCCAGCCTGCGCTGCGCAGGTGGATGTTGCGCCAATCCTGGATCAAGACGACCACGGCCACGGATATGGATACCAAAACGGCCAAGGGCGCGGCCACTTGGACCGGGGGCGTCAGCGCCAGAAGAGGAACGGCCACCAGCGCCTCACCGAATCCAAGAGCTGAGCGAATCAAGGTGGCGAGGAAGAGCACGGCCAGTACAAGAATAGTGGTGCCGGCCACTGGTGGGATCACTCGGCCTGCATCACGCTGCGAAGATGCGCTGGCTCGCATCGATTTTGGCGTAGATGAGCGCGCCGGCGACGCAGAGCGCGGACGTCACGAAGAACGGAACGTCCCAACCGAAATATTTCACCAGATACGCGAGCAGCGCGGGTGAGATGGCGCCTCCGATGTTGCCGCACATGTTCATGACGGAGGCGGTGCAACCGGCAAAGTCGCCGCCGATGTCGAGCGGGATCGCCCAGGATACTCCGACGGTCAATTCCAAGCCTCCGAAGGCCAGGCAACTGAACGCGACGCAAAGCTTCGGGTCGTGGGTGAGAGTGGCGGGCAGGATACCGAGGGCCGAGATCACGAAGCCCGCGATGCCAACGACGCGGCGCGCGTAGGTGACATTGCCGCTGCGCCGCAGAAGACGATCCGAGAGCCAGCCGCCGGCGAGATCCCCGAGCGTGCCCGCAAGCAACGGAAGACTGGCGTAGAAGCCCATTTGTGTGAGATTGAAACCGCGATGGCTGTTCAAGTATGTGGGGAACCAATCCAGATAAACGGCGAGCGCGTACTGATAGCAGAAATACATCAGGGCGAGCTGCCAGAGAGTGCGGCTGGAGAGAATGCGGCGCCAGGGAACACGAACACCAACTTGTGGCCGCGGGCCGCCAGTGGCGGATTGAATCAACTCGAGCTCGGCGGTGTTGACGCCCCGATGCTGTTCGGGAGAATCGCGGTAATAAAAGAACCAGAGGGCAGACCAAACCAGCCCGAGCCCGGCGAAAACGAGGAAAGGCATGCGCCAGCCATAGAGCAGGATCATCCAAACCACCAGCGGCGGCGTGACGGCAGCGCCCAAGCGCGAACCCGCGTGCGTGAGTCCTTGCGCGAAGCCGCGTTCGGCGGGAAGCATCCAACGGGAGAGCGACCGCGTGGCGATAGGGAACGCGCCGGATTCGCCGACGCCGAAGATGAAGCGGACCACCACCATCGAGGCGGTGTTCCAGGCGAGCGTGGTGAGGGATGTGAAGACACTCCACCAGGTGACAATGATCGCGAGCGCGCGGCGTGGGCCGATTTTGTCGCCAAACCAAGCCCCGGGAATTTGGAAAAGCGTGAAACCCCAGCGAAAACTGGCCAAAATCCAGCCAGCGGTGATGAGGGAGAAGCCGAGATCTTTGCGGATGAGGGGCATGGCCGACGCGATGATGGTGCGGTCCATGTAGGTGATCATGTAGATGGCCACCGTCATGGCGAGCACGACGTGGCGTGCGCGGGTGGGGCGGAGGATGTGTTGCTTAGGTAGTGTTGTCGCGGAGGTTTGCGGCGCGGTTGGCATCATCGGCGCGGACGATCCGAAGGGGCATCATATCAGACGGGTCGGATGTTGTTGGTTGTTGGTTATTGGTGGTTGGTTAGTGGTTGTTGGTTGCAGGTGGCGCAAGTCGCCTAGTTTTGTGTTTGGTGATCATAAATTCCCTTTAATGCGATGACGGGAATTCGGACGGCGAACTGGGGATTGGGAGCTGTGGCCGTCCGGTTCATTTGGATCGAGAGTAGCAGAGTGCCTAAGGTGCGGCAGGGCGGGGAATTGTATGTTATTCGATTTGTACATATTAAAGGACTGAAGGATGCGTCACTCGTCAATCTCTCTCGTGAACGATTCCAACGCTCGATCAATTCATCCCAACCGAAAGCGTGGCCGAGGGGCGACGTTCCACTTCGGAGTCGCGGCGCGACGACAGCTGGCCGCAGTGGCACAGGACAACCCCAGGGGGACCGCCCCACGCTGCACATTCCGGATAAAAGTCACATATGATAATCAGGATGCGATTCTGGCTGATCCTATTGACGATTTCTTCGGCGGCGCTGGCGCAAGACGCCGGGGCCACGCATGCCGATTGGCCGCACTACGGCGGCACGCAATTCTCGTGGCGCTACAGCGCCCTCGATCAAATCAACACGAGCAACGTCAAAGCTCTTACGCCCGCCTGGCTATTTCAAACCGGGGATTACGCCGAAAACCTGCAGGCCACGCCTATTGTGGAAGCCGGCGTGATGTACTTGATCACCGCGCGGGCGCGGGTGTTCGCGTTGGACGCGGCGACCGGGCGCGAAATCTGGAATTATAGATATCCCGAGCCGGGGCGCAGTGTACCCGGGTTCGTCGGAAGCCGCGGGCTGGCCATAGGCGACGGCAAGGTGTTCTTTGGCACCAAGGACAACTACATGGTCGCCTTGGATCAGAAGACCGGACGGCTGCTGTGGAAGGTCAGCGTCGACGATGTACAGCAATGCGGCTGCAACATCACCGCTGCGCCGCTGGTGGCGAGAGATAAGGTGATCGTGGGCGGATCGGGAGGCGATGGAGCACATCGCGGCTACCTGACTGCCTTCTCCACCAAGACCGGGCGCCTGGCGTGGCGCTGGTATGTGATTCCAGGTCCAGGTGAAAAGGGGAATGAGACCTGGAAGGGCGACAGTTGGAGATTCGGCGGCGGCGCTCCGTGGCTGACAGGTTCTTATGATCCCGCGCTGAATCTGGTTTACTGGGGTACCGGCAACGCGGCGGCCGATTTCTACGACGCGGAACGAGTGCCCACGGGCGCCGACAAGAGCAAGGACATCAATCTTTATACCGCCAGCGTGGTCGCGCTGGACGGTGATACAGGAAAGCTGCGCTGGTATCACCAGGAAATTCACGATGATGTGTGGGACTTCGATTCCGCTTACGAAGTCCTTCTTATCGATCGTGAGATCCGCGGGCGCATGCGGCAGACGCTGGTCCACATGAACAAGAGCGGATTGACCTCGGTTCTGGACCGGACCACGGGTGAGTTATTGAAAGTGTTCTCGGTTCCAGAAGTGCAGAATTGGATTACCGGAGTCACAGAGGACGGCAAGCTGGTGGGGCGCGTTGAGCCGCAGCTCGGCAAGACGACTACTTTGTGCCCGACCGCCGCCGGCGCGAAAAGTTGGAACTCCATGGCGTATTCGCCGCGCACGGGCTTTCTTTACGTGCCCGTCAATGAGCTGTGCACGGACCTGACACCGAACAACACTTCGCCCGCCGAAGGGCAGAATTACATGAATGGGGAATTCCCGGTGCATTTGCCTCCGGGGCGCACCACCTATAGCCACGTGGACGCGTGGGATCCGATGACTGGGAAGCTCGCCTGGAAAGTTCCGTACAAGTATTTGCTGCTGGCTTCGATGCTCGCGACGGCGGGCGACTTGGTGTTCACGGGAAATCCGGAAGGCGAGTTTTACGCGCTGGATGCCAAGAGCGGAAACAAGCTGTGGAGTTATCAAACCGGCGCGGGTCATCGCGGGGGGGCGGCGTCCTATGCAGTAAACGGGCGCCAGTACATCGCGACCTCGACAGGATGGCATTCCTCGGTGGTAGGGGCGCTGGCTCAATCTCTATTTCCGGATCAGGACTGGCGCCTGGGATCGACGCTGGTGGTCTTTGCGCTGCCAGAGGGGTCTCGATGAGACGGCCACTCTTGCTTTTGTTTGTGCCGTTACTGGGCTGGTCTCAGAGTCTTCAAGATGCGCTGAAGCGCGGCGAGCAGGTGTTCAGCCAGTCGTGCGCTACGGGATACTGCCACGGTGTCAAGGGTGGACCGAGTGGCGCTCCGCGACTGGCGGGCCGTGGATTCAACCAAGCACATATCACGAACGTGGTGGTGAGCGGCGTGGCGGGCACCGGCATGCGGTCCTTCGCCACAGTTTTGTCGAAGCCGGATTTAGCCGCAGTGATCGCTTATGTAGCGTCGCTAAATGGCGTGGCCAATCCCAGAATCAGCTCGGGCGACGAGGAGGCGGAGGCGGCCTCGGGTTCGAAGCTAACTGGCGAAGCTGCTCGTGGCGCGCAGCTGTTCAAGGAAGCCGTGCGTAGCTTTGGACGATGCTCCACTTGTCATGAAGTGGGCGGGCTGGGAATTTCCGTGGCGTCTCCAATTGCACGAGTGCCTGATTCCGCGGCTGCGCTCAAAGCGCTGGCGACGCCCAACGTGAAGACGGGCATCATGAATGGCGAGTCGATGCCGGTCCTGGTGCTGAGCGAAGGCAAGCAGGGCACGCTATTTTACGACCTGACGTCGACGCCGCCGGTGGAGCGAAATGCCGAACCCGGCGCCGTGAAGTTCAGCGATGGCAGCAGCTGGAGGCACGCTTCGGTGATCGGCGCATACAACGATCAGGAGCTGGCGGCGATTCTGGAGTATTTGCGCGCAGTAGTCAAATGATGACTCGAAGCATTTCGATTATTCTCGCGACGGCTGCGATGGCATTCGGACAGTCCGCCGGCATGAAAGCGATCAACGGCGCGGCCGAGGCGCTGGGCGGCAAGAACAAGATTTTAGCCGTCAAGACGCTCCAGATCGAAGGCTCGGGCGTCGCGCCCAACATCGGACAAAACCCACATCCCGAGGGCCCGCTGCCAACCTGGTGGATTCCGGAGTTCAATCGAAGCATCGATTTGGCGAATGGCCGCGCGCGTACGGAGCAGCATCGCATCGGAATGTTCCCTTTCGCGTTGCCAACGGACCAGCGTCAGAATCAGGGCCTGGACGGCGATGTCGCGTTCAACATCAATGGCGAAGGGCGCGCGCAGCGGGCTTCGGACGCCGCTGTCGGGGATCGCCGCATTGAGATGCTGGGGACGCCGCTGACGATTGTGCGCGCGGCGCTAGATCCGGGCGCGAAGCTGAGCGCGCCGCGAAAAAACGGCGCACGCGAGATCATCGACATCACCAGCACCAAAGGCGACAAGCTCACGCTTGCACTCGACGGGACCACACACCTGCCGGCGTCCGTGAGTTGGATGACGTCGAGCGAAAACCTCGGTGACGTCGTCAACACGACTTCGTTCGAAGATTACGAGACGGTGAGCGGAATCCAGCTCCCCAAACACTATGTGACAAAGATCGATTTCAGGGATTGGACCAGCGGGGATTTCCATGTCTCGAAGAACGTCGTCGATAGTGATGTGGGCGATTTAGCCGCGCCCGTGGCAGTGAAGAGCGCTGCAGCACCGGGTCCGCCAGTAATTTCGGTGGACGCCCAGCCAGTGGCCAAGGGGATCTGGTGGCTGGCGGGCACCGGCGGCAACGCTTTCAGCATCCTGTTTGAGTTTGACGATCATCTCACGTTGTTTGAAGCGCCCACCAGCGAGGCTCGCACCAAAGCCGTCATCGACAAGGCCCGCGCGTTAGTGCCGAACAAACCGCTGACCGAAGTTATCGTGACGCATCATCACTTCGATCACACCGGAGGCCTGCGTATGGCGGTGGCCGAGGGACTGACGGTGATTTCGCACCAAGGCAACGAAGGCATCTTCAAGGAGATGACTTCGCGTAAAGCGACCCTCAAGCCGGATTTGCTGACGAAGTCCGGCAAGACGCTGAAGTTTCGCGGGATGGACGACACGCTGGTGCTCAAGGACAAGTCGATGGAAGTCGACCTGTCCCGTCTTATCGACAACACGCACTCGCCGTACCTGATTGCCGCATTTGTGCCGCGCGATAACCTGCTGGTGGAAGGCGATCTGATGGATATGACCTGGGTCCAGCATCCCTGGGCGGAAAACTATCGCAAGAATTTGGCGCTCAGAAAGATCCACTTCACGAAAGACATTCCGGTGCACGGCCGTATCGCAACGTTCGACGAGGAGATGGCCGCGCTCGCGGAGATGGAGAAGCGGACCAGGTAGCCGCCATATGAGCGCGAGCCTTGCCGATCAAAAAGGCTCGGGCGTGCCGTTAAAACGGTAGCCGACCCAGGGTTCGGTAGCGAGGTATTCGGGGCGATCGGGATTGCGCTCGATTTTCTTGCGAAGGTTGCGGATGAACACTCGCAGGTAGTCCACCTGGTCGCCATAGTCGGGTCCCCAGACAGCCTGCAAAAGCTCGCGATGAGCCACGGCCTCGTTAGCGTGGCTGGTAAGATAGCGGATCAGATCCAACTCCTTCGGCGTGAGATGGCTGGTGCGGATGCCATTAAATACGGTGCGTCCGGCAAAATCTATCGCCAGCTCGCCAATGCGAATACGAGCGGCGGAAGATTGCGTGGACGCCGGGACACGCCGCAGAGCCGCCCGAATGCGGGCCAGTAGCTCGGGCGTGCTGAAGGGTTTGTTCACGAAGTCGTCAGCCCCCGCGTCGAGCGCTTCCACCTTGTCCTGCTCGGTGTTGCGCACGGTGAGCATGATGATTCCGGCGCCGGAGCCAGCGCGGATCTCGCGGCAGGCGGCCAATCCGCCCATGCCGGGCATGTTTATGTCTAGCAGGACCAAGTCGGGATGATAATCGCGCAGCTTTTCCAGGGCCTCTTCGCCAGTTTTCGCGTCGTCCACTTCATATCCGGCGTCGGTGAGAGCGGTGCGCATAATGCGGCGGATCTGGGGCTCGTCGTCCACCACCAGAATGCGACCGGCGCTCACGGGCGCGCTCCCTCGTCCGCGGCCGCTATTGGCAGGGTCATTCGAAACGTGGTTTCTCCGGGATGGCTGTTCACGATGAGTTCTCCGTGGTGGGCTTGCACGATGTTGTTCGCTATCGCAAGACCCAGGCCGAAGCCCGGGATTTGATTCTTGACCGATGGGCTGCGATAAAAGCGCTCGAAGAGGCGGCCTTGTTCCTGCGCGGGTATGCCCGGACCATGATCGGTGATCTCGAAGCTGATGGCCTGATGGCCATTGGATACGGCGCCATTAGAAACGCGCACGGTCACCGGCGAGCCGGGCGGGGAATACTTGAGGGCGTTATCGAGCACCTGCTTGAGCGCGAGTTTCAACAGCCGGCGATCGAGCGCCAGTTGAGGCAGGTCTTCGGGAGAGCGAATATCCACGGGCCGGTTGTCGATCTGCGTATGCAGCGACGCCACCACAGCTTCCACCAGTTCCCTGGGATCGGTGAGTTCGCGGCGTATGCGTAGATGCTGGTTGTTATTCTCGGACTCGAGTCGCGCCATGTCCACCGCATCGTCAATGAGCGCTTGCAAATGCTGAGCCTCCTCATCGGCCACCGCAAGCAGCTCGGTGCGGCTTTCCGAGGGCTGATCGGGCGAAGACAACAGCGAAGTGGTGGCGGCGCGGATAGAAGTGAGCGGCGTCTTGAATTCGTGCGCCATGGCGTCGATGAGCGTGGTCCGAAGTTGCTCGCTGCGGCGCGCGGCCTCCACCTGATGAGCCAGGTCCTGAGCCCGGGCGCGCTCCAATCCAATGGCGATGAGATTACTGACGCCCTGCAATACCGAGTCTTGCATGGATGCGCCTGGGTTGGCAAAAGCGATGGCAAAACTAGCGATGGGCTCGGAGCCGAGGCGAACGGCGGTGACAACGCGCTTGCGCTCCGGATCGAAGAAGGACGTGCCCTGCGTGGCGGCGTCGCGGAGCTGATCCTCCAGAGCTTCGAAATCCGCGCTCTGAAAATCGGAAGGCCCGGCGCGGTGGATCTCTCCGGTCCGGCGATCGAAGAGCACGGCGGCATCCAGCCCGAAGACCTCCGCCAGCTTGCGCGCGAGTTGTTTGGCGACAGGTTCCACGGGATCGATGAGGAGAATGCCTCGGCTGAACGTGTAGAGGCGTTCGATGTCGCGCTGGCGATCGATGGCATCCAGGGCTTGCCGCTTGACGCGCGCCGAAAGCCGGCTGGTGATCAGGGCCGTGGCGAGGAAGCTGATGAGCGCGACCCAATTTTGCGGGTCGGCGACGGTGAACCTTCCAATGGGAGGCAGAAAGAAGGTGTCGAAGGCCAGCGTCGCGGCCAGGGACGCGAGCGTTGCTTCGGCCAGGCCCCAGGTGCTAGCGATCACCAAGACCAGCAGCAAGTAGGCGAAGCCCACCGTCGTGGGATTGTGCGGAATGGCGTAGAAAGCAGTGGCTGTGACGATAGCGACGCCGGCCACCGACAACAACAAGCGCATCGCGTAGCGAGCCAACTGGAGCTTACCCACGGCTGCTATTCTAGCGCCGCGGTGATTTCCTGGCAGACTTGGTGGGACGTGGCTGGGGCCAGCAGGACGCCGTTGCGGTAGTGGCCGTAGGCGAGCCAGAGGCGGCTGGATTGAACGCGGCCGATGTTCGGCGCCGGGCTGTCGGTAGCAGGGCGGAAGCCGATCCAGACGGATTCGGGTTGGAGATCGCGCAGGGTGGGGACCAGGGCGCCGGCACCCCTGGCGATGTCGGAAACCATCGCTGGATCGGTGGTGCGATCAAATCCGGCATCCTGGGTGGAAGAGCCTGCGATGGTGAATCCGCTGGCGCGTTGGAGAATATAGGTGTGGTCGTGACGAATGGTGGTTGGGAGCGATCCGGCGGGGAGGCGATATCCGAGCAGGTGTCCCTTGATGGGGTATGAGCGCGGGAGCGGGTGGGGA
>Ga0210394_10008372_pt1 | contig 10671 bp, 5 predicted proteins | sample IncBWC12MmetaG_FD_160121 | JGI IMG/M metagenome (GOLD analysis project Ga0210394, IMG submission 160121) | Forest soil microbial communities from Barre Woods Harvard Forest LTER site, Petersham, Massachusetts, United States - Inc-BW-C-12-M | ecosystem: Environmental > Terrestrial > Soil >... | reverse complement strand
GTGGCTTTCTCGCGCGAAAAAGTTTGCCGTGGCTGCCAGACCCCGATAGGAGCCGCTCCGCAGAGGGCACTGCGTGGCGTGAAATTGGATGTGCTGGTTGGGGACCACATACGGAGTATCGATGGCTGACATTCCTGAGTTGTAATTGTGAAATTCCCATGCCGTTAACGCGCCATCGGCAGCAATGCCGCTTTTGATTTCCATCACGCCTGCCGGGCGAAAATAGGCCCAAGTGAACTCTTCTTCCCGCGTCCAAACCACTTGGACGGGGCGCCCCGCAGCGCGCGCCAGCCGGGCGGCTTCCAGCGCGGCGTCTCCGGTGTGTTTGCCCCCGTAGGCAGAACCGGTATCCGGGACGATCACCCGCACGTCGCTTTCTGACACGTGAAAGACACTGGCCAGCTCATCGCGCACGGCAAACGGACGCTGCGAGCCCGTCCATACCGTGAGTTTGCCATCGGACCATTCGGCCACCGCCGCGCGCGGCTCGAGCGGGGCATGCGCGATGAACGCGACCGTGTATGTCGCATCCAAACGGTGCGCAGCAGCCGCGAAGCCGTCCTCCACTGAGCCTTTTGTCCTTCGAGAGCGATCGTCGCCCTTGGCCGTGGCATTCTTTTTCAAATAGGAAAAGAGCTCATTGCTTGAAGGATGGGGCAGCTCCTTCCATTCGGCGTGAATTGTCTCGAGAGCTCTGCGGGCGTCTCGCTCATTGCTCGCGGCGGCACCGATGAAGTCGCCGTCGCGCACGACAATAACACCGCTCATCGCTAGGGCAGCTTTCGCATCGTAAGAAGTGAGCGTTGCGCCGAACGACGGCGGTCGCAGCACTTTGCCGTACAGCTGGCCTGGCCGACGAAGATCGGGAGTGTATTGGTGCTTGCCGGTGACGAACGCGCGGGCATCTTTTTTCGGAATAGATTTCCCCGCAATCGTCCATTGATCCGGCGGAGTGACGGGATCTTCCGTGGGGAGGTTTTGCGCCAAGGTCTTGCCACGGGCCAAATCCGCATAGCGAAGCGAGCGGCCGGTAGCCGGATCGGTCACCTTTCCGTCTGCAGTAGTAAGTCCTTCGGCTGCGACGTTCCATTCTTTCGCGGCTGCGTCGACGAGCAGGTCTCGCGCGGCGGCGGCGGCCCGCCGAAGCTGAGGCGACATGGTCGGCATTGAGCGGCTGCCCACCGTGCCGAAATCGAACGGCGTCAGTGCCGTGTCGGCCGTCACCATGGTCACACTTTCAAAAGGAAGGTGCAATTCATCGGCCACCGTTTGCGCCAGCGATGTGCGGATGTTTTGGCCAATCTCGACTTTGCCCGTGAATGCGGTCACGTTTCCGTCTTCGCCGATATGCAGCCATGCCGTGATGTCTTTGGGGAGTTCTTCCTGGTGAAAACCCTGGGCGGGCGCGGTTTCCTGAGTGGCCGGGGTGTCTTTGGCTACCGCAAAAACGGCAATGCCTGCGCCGAGAAACTTGAAGAAATCGCGGCGGGTCCATTCGAAATGATGCATCGGGGCTGCGGCGAATTCGTAGCGCTCGGGTTCGGGCACAAACTTAACGGACGAGCCGCTCATCGTGCGCGCTCCTCGATCGCCCTGGCTGCGCGATGAACCGCGTCGATGATCCGCAGATGTGTTCCGCAGCGGCAGATATTGCCCTGCAAAGATTGAATGATCTCCGCCGAAGTGGGATTGGGATTCGTTCTGAGAAGGCCGACGCTGCTCAAGATCATCCCCGAGGTGCAATAGGCGCACTGGAACGCTCCCGAGTCGAGAAATGCCTGCTGCACCGGATGCAGATGCCCGTCTTTCTCGAGGCCTTCAATGGTTGTGATGGGCTTTGCTGCGGCCGCGCTAACAGGAATCTGGCACGAGCGGCGCGGCGCTCCGCTGAACAGGACCGTGCAAGCGCCGCATTGGCCCTCACCGCAGCCGTACTTGGTTCCGATCAGGCCTAGCTCATCGCGGAGTGCTGTGAGAAGCGGCGTTTCCGGATCACAGTGGACTGTATGCCGGTTGCCATTGATTTCAAGCTCGATCGGCTTCGCCATCATTCTCCGTTCGGCTTGTGGCATTCCGCAAGCCGGGTCATCGTCCGCCACATCTTACCACCGCGGCATCTCCGGAACGAATCGAAGAAATCGGCGAACTCGCCTCCCGTCGGTCGCAACCGTTCTGTGCTCAAGTGAATCGTCGCGCAATGCGATTTTTGCGATGAGCGGACCTCCTTGGAAGTCGCCAACCGCGACACGCTCCGGAGTTCATGTTTCTCCAACACCGATTTGGCTGTCTTTAAGTTCTTCCCTTTGGGGAGAAATATCGGCTTCAAATGCGGGCCGAGGTTTCAACTTGTGCAACCACCCGAACTTCGGGCTACCCAACACCTTGATAACATCGTCGACGTTGGGGGTGAGCAATGATCTGGCCGGCCAAGAGCCGTCGCGCTTTATGCCGTGCGCACTTCGGTTCGAGTTCTAGTGCCGCGAATCTGGCGCAGAATTTCTTGCCTGGCAGGGAAGGGGCTCTACGACGTCTGTTTTCCATCGGAGAACTTCCGGCCGGGTTCAGTCTTTCTCGTGCAGCAGCGAGTCACGCACGCGCTCCAGTTCCTTCTTCTTCTCTTTGTCGACGTCCGGGAAGGAAAGATCGAGATCCTCCAGAGCGGAGATGATCGTGGAGGCTACTATCAGTTGCGTGTACCACTTGTTATCCGCGGGAATCACATACCACGGCGCATGCTTCGTGGCGGTATTCTGAATCATCTCTTCGTATGCTTCCTGGTAGTCCTTCCAGTAGGCGCGCTCTTTGACGTCGGCCATCGAAAACTTCCAGTTCTTTTTTGAATCTTCCAGACGCTCCAGAAAACGCTTCTTCTGCTCTTTCTTCGAAACATGCAGGAAAAACTTGCGGATCACCACGCCGTTGTGCGTCAAATAATGTTCGAAGGTGTTGATGTCCTCATAGCGTTGCTCCCAGAGATGCTTGGTAATCAACGGGTCGGGAAGTCTTTGCGCTTCTAAGAGCGTGGGGTGAACCCGAACAACCAGAACTTCTTCGTAGTAGGAACGATTGAAGATGCCGATCTTGCCGCGCTCTGGGACGCATCGGTGCGCCCGCCACAGATAGTCGTGATTGAGTTCTTCGGCGCTTGGAGTCTTGAAGGCATGAACGTCGCATCCTTGCGGATTTACTCCGGACATGACGTGTTTGATCACGCCGTCTTTGCCGGCGGCGTCCATCGCTTGAATCACGAGCAGGAGCGCCCAGCGATCCTGCGCATAAAGCTTCTCCTGCAAATTGCTGAGCAGACCGGCGCGATTCTCGATAATTTTTAGGCTCTGCTCCTTGTTCTTGACCTCACCGGTGTCGTCCGTGGCGTAATCTTTCAGGCGGAATTGTTTTCCCCTTGAGACGCAATAGGGCTCAACTAGCCTTGCGGATTCCTTGATCTGTTTACGGTATTTCATGGTGCTGGGAGTTTAGTACAGAGGGGGCCGCTCAGAACAGCGTTCCGAGCGCCCAGCCGAAGGCGAACAAGCGGTTGCGCGCGTGGAAGAGCGAACCATCTGGCAATTGCAGAAAGCGATTTAATCGCCATACGTTTACGGCATAGTACGCGCGCACGGGCACCTGAATCCCCGGCACCGTCCACCTCAGCTCGATCCCGATGGACCCATGCACAATGCCGTTCGTGGAGTCCAGCAGCGTAGGATGCGTCTTCCCCAGCCAAGTGGGTAGCAGCCAGCCCGATCCCAAATCAAAAAAGCCTGCCGCTTGCGCGCCCTCGCCAAGTGGAACGCGATACTCCGCATTCGCGGCGCTGATCACATCGGCGCCCGCTGGGCACACCGAATAAGCTTGATTCCCTGAACTTGATAGCGATGGGAATACCGCATACGGCCCTAGGTCACCTGAGCCGAGGCCGCGAACTGGTGCGTTGCCGGAAAAAAGCCGCGCAGACAGCGGCATGTCGCCTTGATAGCTCCCCGCGCCGCTGAACGTAGTCCGAAAAGCCCAGGCATTCTGGTGGTTGAAAAACGGATCGGGAATGATTCGCGCGTACTCCTCGTTACTGCGGATCACATTTTCGCTGCCGCCGAGCCAACCGCCCGAGATGGAATTCGTGACGGAGAGACGCTGGCTTCCTGTATCGTGGGTCCAGCCCAGTCCCACTGCGCTGCTCGAACTCTCGGCGCGTAGATCCGTTGATGGCAAACCGCTGAGGGAAGCAGGAAGAACGAAAGAATCGTCAGTTTTAGTGCTCGAAAGGCCGTAGTTCACTGTCAAAGAATCGGCGTTGGTTAAAGCGTAGCTCCAACCCGCGTCGAGCCCCTGGCTCTGCGATGTGTAGAACGGCCCTTTCACGCTGCCCGTGAGGCGCGGGCGAAGCACGTTGTCGAACACGGAGATGGCCAGTGAACTGCGCGAGCCGAGAAGGCCTTCCATCACCAGACCTAGTACGATTTGCAAGCTCTCCGGCCCGCCATCCAGTTGTGCCGAGAGCAATTCCTCTCGCTGGAGCAGATCGAACAGTGTGTAAGCGATACCCAAAGTGCTGCCGAACTGTCCTCTACCTCCAGAAAACGATGTCCGTTGCCGGCCCGCCTCCGAAACGCGGATCGCCACTTCGGCAGTGTGGCTGACTTCATTTGTTTCGACTCGGATGTGCTCTTTCTTAATTTGGCGAAAGTAGCCCGTCTTGGCGATCCGCGTGAGCCCCGCTTCGAGCGCATGCTCGTCAAATGGCTGTCCTTCCTGCAAACCAATGCGCCGCCTAAGATAGCGATCGCTGAATCGATGGAGGCCGTCAAATTGAATCCGCCGCACGAGATAGGGCGGCTCGTCGCTGAACCCGATTCTCTCGCGCACCAAGTGCGTTTGCGAGTCCAATGTGCGCGAGGTTTCGACGCTTCGATCGATGGCGGTATCCTCACGCGCCTGCTTTTGCTGAATGCCCGCCACCCATGCATGCCGGAGATCTTCGAGCGCCTTTGCCGAGTACGGTGAGCCGGCTTCCGCTTTGGAATACGCCAGCAGTTTTCGTCCGCGCTTACCGCTTGCCTGGGAGAGTTCAGGACTGATGTGAATGGGTTCAATGCGGTAGAACGGACCAGCTTCGACTGGCACGGAGACCGCGAGACGTTTTCCCTGCGTGCGAAATGGCCACGGCATCCACCAGTTAGCCGTTTTTAGGTAAACCGAAGTGCAAACTAGGCCCATCCGAGCTTCGGGATATCCATGATTCTGGTAGTAGATCAAGATTCTCGAGCGATCCTCTTCAAATCCCTCCCGCGTGTACGCATCCTTGCCTCGCCACGCCGCGAAAAGCGCGCCTGGCGCGGTTCGCCGCATCTCACGCCGCAGCAATTTTGCTGAAACTTCCGGATGCCCCTCGAACTCAATGCGTCCCACAGGAATCTGTGGCCCATCATTAATCGCGTAGCGTATTCCGACCGTCCCGTTAGCAGACTCTTCGCGAAGAATCTCCACCCGCGGCTGCGGGTGTCCTAACTCGGCGAGGGCCGACCGAATGGTGTTTGCAATGCGCCCCAGCTTCGCCGGATCTGCGGGCGCACCCAATCGCGGAGGCAGCTCCTTCTCATTGAGAATTTTCTCGATCTGCGCCTGCGAGAGCAGTCGCGATCCCGAGTATTCCACTTTCGCGAGGTAGGGTAGTTCCGTGACGCAGAAGATGAGTTGCAACGGTTGTGGTGCGCCGTCTCCATCCAACACCGAATCTTTGCTGGGTTGCGTTTCAACTTGAATCTCGCTGAACCATCCGAGCCGTCCAAGGGCTTTTACGTCAGCCTCAATCTTCTTCATGTCCAGCCGTGCGCCAGCGCGAGAAGAAATCTGCGCTTGCACCGCCTCTCGAGCGATGTGGCGCAGGCCTGCGAATAAAACTTCGTCAACGAGGGGAGCTGAGCCTTCGAAAAGCGCCGGCACCGCATCACGGCTCGGCGCATCGGTCTCGTTTCCAAAAGCCTGCCGCGAACCCCCGACAAGCAACACTCCGCCAACAACAACCGCCATGAGCCAACGCACGATTATCCCTCCTTGCACCAGGAGGATGACTTAACGGATGAGCGCCACCTGCAAGGGGTTGTCTCTTCTTAGCAAGTTTCTAAAGCGATGGGGCACAGCCTGTAAGTTCCAACGCAGGTGTTCTATTTTGGCGGAAGCACGTCGTACGGCCTCATCATCTCATTGTCTTCATGTTCCAAAATGTGGCAGTGCCAGACGTATCGGCCGGCGAATCCCTCAAACCTTGCGATGATGCGCGTTACCATTCCCGGTTCGGCACGCACGGTGTCCTTCCAACCCGCCTCGGCAGGATCGGGAGGAACCAGAGGCCCGGTGAATCTAAGTTGCTGTTTGCTGAGATAACCAAACGTTTCGAATTTCCGACGATCCAAGATCTGAAATTGCACAAGATGAAGATGGATGGGGTGGGAATCGTCCGTGGGATTAATAAAACTCCAAATCTCTGTTGAGTTAAGCACGGGGTTTTCGGTGACGGGGTCGTGCCAGTTTGAACTGTTCAGTTGCATTTTGACGGGATTTTGCACGAGATCGTCCACTTCATCCAGCGAAAGCATGCGCGTCTTTGCCGCTGCGGACTCTTGCAACTTTTCGATGGTGCGCAACGCCGCAGGTAAAACGCTGTCGTCTTTCGCGGCCCTATTCGAAACCCGAAACTGCATCAAGCCCACGAAGGCGTCATTCAGGATAATCTTGCTTCCCGCCGCGTCCTTGAAATCAATAATCAAATCGAGCCGTTCCCCCGGTGCGATCATAATTTTTTGCACTGGCACCGGCGCAGCAAGCAGGCCCTGGTCTGTGCCAATCTGGTGACACGTCTGCTTGTTGGAGAGCGATAGCCGGAAGAACCGGCCGTTGGCAGCGTTCAGCACGCGAAAGCGGTATCTGCGAGGCTCTACGTCAAGGAAGGGAAGCAATTTCCCGTTCACCAAATTGGCATTGCCAAAAAATTCGGGGATCCAGGGAGATTCCGGCTTGTCGGAAACCGGATAATAAAGCTGGCCGTCCTTGTCGAACATCCGATCGCAAATCACCAGGGGAATTTCGTATTTTCCGTTGGGCAAATGCAATGCTTCTTCGGCCTTGTCCCTTAGAATGTAAGCGCCAGCGAGTCCCGCAAAGATGTTCAGGCGGTTTATTCCCATCGCGTGGTCGTGGTACCACAGCATCGCCGCGTCCTGCTGGTTCGGATAGTGATATACGACTGATTTGCCCGGGACGATCCAATCTTCGGGATAGCCATCGCTCTCCGGGCGCGTCTTCGCTCCATGAAGATGCGACACCGCGCGAACCTCCGGCTTGTCCGCCTCGGCTCCGTGAAGAGAATGATCGATTGGCAAGAAATGCTGGTGCGGAAGTTCGTTTGCCCATTCGACCAGCACTTCTTCACCGCTTCCCAAATCGAAGGTGGGGCCAGGAAACGCTCCGCCAAAACCCCACATGCGCGTCGGCTTCATCTCGCGGTGAACATTCGCCTCAAAAGCGCGCATCGCTATGCGGTAGTAGGGAATTTTGACACCCGCATGCGTCGGGCTGGGCCGCTTCTCGAGGGGCTTCGCCGCCGCCGGAATCGGCAGAGCGTCGACGAAGGGCGTGAGCGAATTTGGGTCCAGCGTGGGACGCGACTGCACGCCGGGTACCATGTGCCTCGACGGATGCGTGAGCATCGCGCCGGTCATTAGAGTGCTCTTGTGCAAGAACTCACGTCGGGTAATCGGCACGTCATCTCCCTGGGAAATGAGAAGTCATTGTATGCCACCGGCTGCAAAAAACAGCGGGCATGCGAATGGGTCTTCGCACGCCCGCTGCTAGCTGTTTTCAGTTGTCGGACGGGACGAATATCACCAATCCCAGTCGTTCATTCTAGAATTCTAGTGGCGGTCTTTTCTTTCGCCCGTGGCCGGATCGAGGATGAGAACGCCATCCTCGCGGCAACGATCGAAGTCAAACATATTCGTGATCGAACCAGCGATGGCGTCGAAGGAACCAGTAATGCGCTCGCTGTCGAGCCAGTTATCCTCGATAAAGCGGACAACCGAGCTTTGATCCGTGATGGAGTGGTCCACGTAGTTCTTCCTGGCGAAGGACGAAATCACCAGGAATGGCTGGCGTGGTCCATAGCCGCAACGCCCCTGGGCATGGGCTGCGGTGACGCCTGGCAGTGCCGTTGCTGTTGCGCTTGCCACGGAGCCGCACATGTACGCGCCAGAGGCATTCTGGTCAGCGGCCGTCGCCGACTGATTGACCAGCGGGCTGGTCACGTGGTCATACCACCCGTCGGAATCGTCATACGCTATGATCACTGCGGTGCTCTGCCACTCGGGCGTCTTCTCCAGGAAGTTGATCGTGTTGACGATGAAAGTCTGCTCGTCAATCGGGTCGGAATAGCCCGCGTGCCCATCCTGGAAGCCAGGAGCTTTCAAGTAGCTCACCGCCGGGAAGTTCCCCGCGCTCACCGCGGCAAAAAAATCCTGGATGTCGTATTGATGATTCGCCGGCCCGTTGTGTCCAATCTCGGCGATCGAAGCTGGGCGCGTGTGCAGTGGGTTCACCGTGCTGGCGTAATACTGGAACGGCTGATGATGCGGGATGTAATCGGCCTTCTTCGACAGAGTTATTGTTGAAGTTGTCGATCTCGCGCACCCCGTCGACCCGTTCGCATTCACGATGTTAAGGTTGAAGCCTCCTTCAAAGAAACCCCAGGTGATCCCCTTCGCGTTCAGAAGGTCGCCGATATTCTGGCTGCTCATGCTGAACGTCTCTCCGGTCGTTGTCGAGCACACATCGCCCGCTGGGTCCGCATCGCCATTGTCTGAGAAGCCGGTGTTCCCATCTGCGATGATCGCACCGCTGCCGTTGGTGTTGTCGATCACGCCGTTGGTTTGCCCCGAGATCACGTTGAGTGCCCCGGGGGTCGAAGGCCCAAAGTTCGTGTCGAAGGAGTTGTCGCTCATCGCAAAATGCTGCGCATAGTTCCACAACGCAGTCACCGTGTTGCCATCGTAATAGCCCATCACCAGCCCCTTCGTGTCGGCGATAGGCGGAGTTCCTGGCGGCGGGCCGGAAGTCCCCGTGAACTTGGGAAACAAGTCCATCAGCCCTCCATCGTACGCTTCCTGCTCCGGCGTGTAGTTGTGATCCTGATCGTTCGTCGCGGCCTGCGCTGGGCTCAGTCGAAAGGGATTTGTCGCCGCTGTTCCGTTTGCCGGATTCAGGTTGGGGTTGTTAGTCAAGAGTGCGGGGCTATAGCCATTCACGGTAGGCGTGCCCGGCTTCGGGTAAAATGGATTTTCTCCTGGAAGATTCAAGGCATTCGGATAGGTGCCAAAATAATGGTCAAACGAAACGTTTTCCTGGAAGATGATGACCAAATGCCTGATGGGCGTGGCGGGGTCTCCGATTCCGTGGTGGCCCGGAACCGCACTGATCATCCCCGGGTTGAGCAATACTCCCGCGAGTAAAATCGCGAAAATTCTGCGCATGTTCTTTGTGAATCCTCCCTCACTGTCGTGAATAGTTGGCTGGCCAGCAGTCAACAAAAGCCTTCAGAGGCTAGTCGTGAAAAGTTACGTTGGTGTGAATGCCGCATGCAGGCAGCGTGAACTCCCTCGGAGCGGTACCAGTAGTACAAGAACAATCTTCACCGCTCCTTGGCCACACTCCGGCCCCGCAACCCAGTCGCGTTGACTTCTTTCCTCCCGCGAAACTAAGATGCCTCGCCGTGCCTAAACGCCGCCGCGCCTACCGCTTGCCCCATCCCTTGCCGCTCGACGCTCTCCGTTATCCGCGCTTCACCGGCATCTCCACGTTCATGCGTTTGCCGTACATCGCGGAGCCCGAGGAACTCGAGGTCGCCCTCATGGGCGTCCCGTTCGACGGCGGCACAACCTATCGTCCCGGCCCTCGCTTCGGACCCCGTCATGTCCGCGCGCAGTCCGCGATCATTCGTCCCTGGAATCCTGTCCTGCACGTAAATCCCTTCGCCAAGCATCGCGTCGCCGATTTTGGCGATCTCGCCGTGAATCCGCTTTCCATTGAGGACACGTTTCTTCGCATCGAGCAGGGAATTGCCCTGCTTCTCGAAGCTGGCGTGCGTTGCGTTTGTGTCGGCGGTGATCATTCCATCAGCCTCCCCATCCTCCGTGCTGTTGCTAAGAAGCACGGCCCCGTGTCACTCATCCAATTCGACGCTCACAACGATTTGTGGGACGAGTATTTCGGCAGCAAGTACTCTCACGGAACTCCGTTCCGCCGCGCTTTTGAAGAGGGTCTGCTGTTGGATGGCGGTGTGCTGCAGGTTGGTCTTCGCGGGCAGGTCTATGGCGAAGACGATTTTGACTTCGCGCGCGCTCACAAAGTCAAAATGGTCACCGCCGAAGAATTTCACAACAAAGGTTTGTCAAGCGTTCAGCGCCATCTGCGCGCCTTCCGCGGCAAGCCCGTTTACGTGACCCTCGATATCGACGCCGTTGATCCCGCCTATGCTCCGGGCACAGGCACGCCCCAAGTGGGTGGCCTCACCAGCATCCAAATCCTCGAGCTGGTTCGCGCTCTGCGCGGCTTGGACATAGTCGGTTGCGACCTCGTCGAAGTCTCGCCGCCCTACGACACGGGTGAAATCACTTCACTCCT
>Ga0210394_10008371_pt1 | contig 10671 bp, 10 predicted proteins | sample IncBWC12MmetaG_FD_160121 | JGI IMG/M metagenome (GOLD analysis project Ga0210394, IMG submission 160121) | Forest soil microbial communities from Barre Woods Harvard Forest LTER site, Petersham, Massachusetts, United States - Inc-BW-C-12-M | ecosystem: Environmental > Terrestrial > Soil >... | reverse complement strand
CGGGGCTCCCGCAGCCGGGCTCAGTTCTCCGGCGAGCTGTCGCCGCCGCTCGCGGACTCGTCGCTGAACTCCGGCTCCTTGCCCGGGATCGCGTGCTGCTCGCTGAGCCACGCGCCCAGATCAATCAGCCGGCAGCGCTCGCTGCAGAAGGGTCGAAACGGATAATCATCCGACCACGCGATGCCGCGCTTGCAGGTCGGACAGTTCACGCGAACGGCCATCGCCTAGGCGCAGCAGATCAGCGTAAACGGTACGTCCGCTTCGTATTGAGTGGAGCGCTGTTCGATGCCGCGCCACTTGAGAAAGCGCATGTTGCAGCGATAGTGGCTGCCGCTGATCTCGGGGTACAGCGCGTGTTCGGGCGGCAGGCTGATGCGCAGCAACTGGTACGGTGTTTCGCGATCGAAGGTGATGTTGAAGACGCCGGCCACGGCGACCTCTTCGCTCGGGCGGCCGTTCTGGCGCGTGAGCCAGAGCAGTTCCGAAACCGCATCGCACAGCGGCCGCAGCAGCGTCAGCCAGCGGCCAAAGGCCTCGATACGGCTCTCCGCCGGCTGATTGAGCCAGAAGAAATAATCCGGCAGGTCGAATTCGCAGGTGCCGCCGGGGATCGCGCTGCGGTGCTTGATCGCGGCCAGGAATGCCGAGTCCCTGAGCGGCGCCAGCCACGAGCCGCCGACACCGGCCAGCTCGGTGCGCAGACGCACCAGATTGCTCATGAGTGCGCGCAGGCGCGCCGCGTCGATGCCGGCGCGGTTCTGGAATTCATTCAGCAGCGCCAGGTGGCGCTCGAGCTCCTTGAGCACGTCGCTGCGCATGTCGCCACGCGTCAGGATCGCCAGGATATCGAGCAGGCTGTCGACGGCGGCGCGGCTGCCCCACGGCGAGCCCTTCTCGTTGTGATAGAGCGCCTGGGTGTAGAGGAAATCAAGGCGCAGGAAAGTCCGCATGCGCTCGTTGAGCGGCTGCTCGAACATCGAGGCCTCGGCGGCGGTCTCGGGTGTGGTGGCAGGCTCGGCCATTGAGCTATTGTGCTTGACGCCCGCGGCGCCCGTAAACGTCCTTGCTTGACATCGACCCGGGGCGCGGTAGCTGCAGATAGCGCGCGTGCAGCGCGGCCACGAGCGGCGGCAGCGCTTCGGGCGGTCCGTCGTTGAGAATGACATCGTCGGCTTCGGCGAGGCGCGCCGCGCGGCTTGCCTGTGCCGCGAGCATTGCGCGCGCTTCCGACTCGCTCAATCCGGCCCGCGTGCACAAACGCTGCAATTGCAGGCTCTCCGGGCAGTCCACCAGCAGCACGCGCGCATAGCGATCGGCCGCGCCGGACTCCACCAGCAGCGGTACCACGTGCAGTTGATAGGGACCTCCCCGTTCGGCCGAGAGCTGCTCGGTGCGCGCGCGGATCGCGGGATGCAGCAGCGCCTCGAGTTCGCGCCGCAACGCGGCGTTCTCGAACACGATGCGGCGCAGGGCCGCGCGGTCGAGATCGCCGCCCGGCGTGCGGATCGCCGGCCCGAAGTGCTCGAACAATTGCGCGCGCAGCGGCGTCCCCGCGGCGACCACTTCGCGCGCAATCAGGTCGGCATCGAGCACCGGCACCTCCAGAGCCGCGAACAGGTTCGACACCGTGGTCTTGCCGCTGGCGATGCCGCCGGTCAGCCCGACACAGGGGGCGCGCGAGGGCTGCGCGGTCGCGGCGCTCATCCGTTGGCCGCACCGTAGAGACTGAAATAGCGCTGCACGAGCTCCGGACCCCACATCAGTGCGAGCCAGCCGGCCGCCGCGAGGAAGGGCCCGAACGGGATCGGCACGCCGCGTTCGTGGCGCCGGCTGACGATCAGCGCGACGCCCACGAGGGCACCGACCAGGGCCGCAAGCAGCAGTATCGGCAGCAGCATGCGCGATCCGAGCCAGGCACCCAGGGCCGCCAGCAGCTTGAAATCGCCATAGCCCATGCCTTCCTTGCCCGTGAGCAACCGGAACGTATGATAGACCGCCCACAGTGAGATGTAGCCAAGCGCTGCGCCGGCGATGGCGTCGAAGGGTCCGACCGGCAGGTTGCTGTCGGGCGATGCCCATCCCGCGAGGCTCGCGAGCAGGCCAAGCCACAGCAGCGGCAATGTCAGTGAGTCGGGCAGCAGCTGGTGATCGAGATCGATGAAGGTCAGCGCGATCAAGAACCACGTGATCGCGATGCCGCACGCCGCCTGCACGCTGTATCCGAACCGCCACGCCACCAACGCGGTCAGCACGCCGCACAACAGTTCTACCGCCGGGTAGCGCGCACTGATGCGCGCCTGGCAGTGGGCGCAGCGCGCGCGCAGCGCCAGCCAGCTCAGGACCGGAATATTGTGGATCGCCTTGATCGGTGTCTGACAGGCCGGGCAGGTCGAGCGTGGCACGACCAGGTTGAACGGCGCGGATACGGCAGCATTGGCGGCAGCCCCGTTGAGCTCGGCGCAGTCCGCGCGCCATTGCCGGTCGAGCATGACCGGCAGCCGGTAGATAACGACATTGAGAAAACTGCCGATCGCCAGGCCGACGAGCAGCGCTGTGGTGATCAGCGCGGCCGGCGATTGGGCCAGCATCTCCTGCACGCGATCAGACGACGGAACCGAGCTTGAAGATCGGCAGGTACATCGCGATCACGAGGCCGCCGACCAGCACACCGAGAATCAACATGATCAGCGGCTCGAGCAGGCTCGACATACTGTCGACCGCGGCATCGACGTCCTCTTCGTAGAAGGTGGCCACCTTGGCGGCCATGGAATCGAGCGAACCCGATTCCTCGCCGACCGCGATCATCTGCACGACCATGTTGGGGAACACGCCGGTGTTCTCCATGGCGCGCTGCAGGCGCTGGCCAGTCGCCACCTCGTCGCGCATCTTCAGCACGGCATCCTCGTAGACGATGTTGCCGCAGGCGCCGGCGACCGACTCGAGCGCCTCGACCAGCGGTACGCCGGCCGCGAACATGGTGGATAGCGTGCGCGCGTAGCGCGCGATCGCCGCCTTGTTGAGAATCGGACCGATGATCGGCAACCTGAGCGCCATGCGGTCGAGGATTTGTCGCATGCGGCGCGAGCGCTTCTTGAAGTAGAAAAAGAACCAGCCGGCGACCCCGGCCAGCACCGCCAGGTAGATGCCGTCAGATTGCACAAACCGCGACAGGTTGATGACCATCTGCGTGAAGGCCGGCAGGTCGGCGCCGAACCCCTTGAACAGCTCTTCAAACTGCGGGATCACGAACACCAGCAGGATCACGGTGACGATCACCGCCACGACCAACACGGCCGCGGGGTAGAACAGCGCCTTCTTGACCTTCTTCTTGACCGCCTCGCTCTTTTCCTTGTAAGTGGCGACCTTGTCGAGTAGTCCCTCGAGCGCGCCGGCCTGCTCGCCGGCCTCGACCAGATTCACGAACAGATCGTCGAAATACAGCGGGTGCTTGGCGAGCGCTTCGTGCAGGGAGGTACCACCCTCGATATCCGCCTTGATATCGAGCACGAGCTTCTGCATGGCCGGTTTCTCGTGGCCCGCGCCAATGATCTCAAATGCCTGCACCAGCGGAATGCCGGCGCCGAGCATGGTTGCCAGCTGGCGGCTGAAGATCGCGATGTCTTCGGCCTTGACCCTGCCGCCGGCCTTGAAGGCTTGGGACTGCTTCCTGATGCGCGTTGCCACCACGCCTTGCCGCCGCAGTTCGCTCTTGAGCGCGACCTCACTGGCCGCGACGCTGCGACCTTTGATGCGCTGGCCCTTCTTGTCCATGCCTTCCCAATTGAAGGCGACGTCCTTTTTGATGCTGCGGATCGCTGTGGTTGCTTGCGCCATGACTACTTCCCTGCCATTCGGATCACTCGATCGTCACGCTGTTGACTTCTTCGAGGCTCGTGAGGCCATTTCTGACCTTTTCCAAGCCGGAACGGCGCAGATCCCAGACGCCTTCCTTTTCCGCCTGGTGCGCGATATCCGTGGCATTGCCCCCGGTCATGATGATGCGGCTGATCTCTTCGGACACTTCCATGACCTGGTAGATGCCGACACGGCCCTTGTAGCCATCGGTGCAGCTGCCGCAACCCTTGGGGCCGTAGATCTTGATGCCGTTGACGATGTCGGGGTCCTGGAAGCCCTCCTTGCGGAGCGCTTCGGCCGGGACGTCGAGCGGTTGCTTGCATTGCTGGCACAGCCGCCGCGCCAGTCGCTGCGCAATCACAATACTGACTGAGGTCGCGATCGCATAGGGCTTGACACCCATATCGACCAGGCGGGTGAGCGTCTGCGGCGCATCGTTGGTGTGCAGGGTCGACAGCACCAGGTGTCCGGTCTGGGCGGCCTTGATGGCGATCTCCGCGGTCTCGAGGTCGCGGATCTCACCGACCATGACGACGTCAGGGTCCTGGCGCAGGAACGCGCGCAGTGCCGAGGCAAAGGTCAGTCCAACCTTGTTATTGACATTGACCTGATTGACACCGGGCAGATTGATTTCGGCCGGATCCTCGGCAGTCGAGATGTTGGTATCTTCCCGGTTGAGAATATTCAGGCCCGTATATAGCGATACGGTCTTGCCGCTGCCGGTCGGTCCCGTGACCAGGATCATGCCCTGCGGCTTGGCCAGATGCTTCATGTACAGGTCTTTCTGAAACGGCTCATAACCCAGCGCGTCGATGCCGAGCATCGCCTGCGACGGGTCGAGAATACGCAGCACGATCTTCTCGCCGTACAGGGTCGGGCAGCTGCTGACGCGGAAATCGATTGCGCGTGTCTTCGACAGGCGCATCTTCATGCGGCCGTCCTGCGGTACCCGGCGTTCGGCGATGTCGAGACGCGACATGACCTTGAGCCGCGCGGCAATCTTGCCAGTCAACTGGACGGGCGGCTGTGCGACTTCGCGCAAGACGCCGTCCATGCGCAAACGGACACGGAACATCTTCTCGTATGGCTCGAAGTGGATGTCCGAGGCGCCGCGACGGATCGCATCCAGCAGCACCTTGTTGACGAAGCGCACGATCGGCGCGTCTTCGACATCGTCGCGCCCGACGTCGCCACCCGCTTCATCGTCTCCACCCGAGACCTCGAGCGACTCCAGGTCGACGCCTTCGTCGTCACCGAGGTTGGGCATCGCCGTATCGACCTGCTCGATGGCCTTATCGAGCAGCTTCTGCAGCTTGTCGTCCTCGACCACGATGGCCTCGACGCCCAGGCCGCATTGAAACTTGATCTCATCGATGGCGTGCAGGTTGGTGGGATCCGCGACCCCGATGAAGAGCCGCTTGCCGCGTTTGAACAGCGGCAGCACCCGGTGCTTCGCCAGCAGCTTGTCCGAAACCGCGCGAACCGCCTCCAGATCGATCGTGAGCGAATTGAGGTCGAGCAGCGGCACGCCGTATTCGGCGGCGGCCGCGATAGCGATGTCGCGCGCCTTGGCCGTGCCACTGACCACCAGCTGCGTGACGAAGCTGGTCTTGCGGTCCGTCGCCGCCTGCAGTGCAGCATGCATGCCCGACTCATCCACCACGCCGTCCTGCACCAGCCTCTGAGGCAAGCCACCGAGGATGGATCTGCCCGAACTGATCGCCAAAGAGGCGTTATCGTTCATGTAGTTAGCACGCTACCCTGCTTACGTAAGAATCGGCCTAGTCTACATAAGTAGTCAGGTCGATCAATGTCAATATCCGTTCGATGTTTGCATATCAGGACTGGTCGCTGCGTGATTGGCTTCCCAAAAGAGAAAGCCCCTCCGAAGAGGGGCTTCCATGACTGACCAGACTTGCGAATGATCAGGCGTGGCAGGACGTCGGCAGATAAGCCGCCGTAATATTCGTCGCCGCGGCGCCGCCGCCGAGCGTGACGCCGGTCGGGGTGGTCGCCGTCCCACAAACCCAAACCACATCGTTGTTGGTGTCGGTACCCGGAACAAACGTCAAGATCGAAGTGGCCGGAAGCTTGCTGCTCGCCTGCGAGCCGCCGTAAGCAATGGTGATGACGCCGCCGGCAGCGACAGTGATGGCGGAAACATACTTGCCCTGTGACGCGCCGCTCACCGAGACCTTGGTAGCCGCACCGGCTGCAGCCGTGGTCGAGCCGGTCGGGAACGTGCCATTCTGTGCGTAGTACTCGGAAATCGCCGTCTTCCAGCCCGCCGCCAGGGAAATACCTTCCGTGACCTGAGAGCGGATGGTGTAGTTCTGATACGCCGGGATGGCGATCGCGGCCAGGATGCCGATGATCGCGATCACGATCATCAACTCAATCAGGGTAAAACCCTTTTGAATCGTCTTCATAAGATTCCAAACTCCGTTATAAGGCTGCGGCCAAGCAGCCGCTGAGCATCGGAGAAGCAACCGCCGTGCCAGCTTTGCATCATCGCAACCCATTGTCGCAATTGGATTTTTATTGGCTACCGGGGGCGTTCAACTTAATGTCCGCGTATCTTTGGCGACAAGCATGACGCAGCAGGGAAGGAACTGACGTTATTTGTCAGACGCTACTCGATGCCGAGCTTCTTCACCCGGTAACGAAGCGCACGAAAGCTCATGCCGAGCAATTTGGCAGCAGCGGTCTTGTTGTAACGAGTCTGCTCGAGCGCTTTGACAATCGCTTCCCGCTCGATGTGCTCGAGCTGGTCGCCCAGGGCTGCGAGCGGTTCAGATGCGCCGCCAGTCGCAGCAACCCCGTCGATTTGCCCCGCGCCCGAGGGCAATCGCAGCTGCAGGTCCCCCATCTCGATGATTCCCGAGGCGGACAGGGCGACGGCGCGCTCGAGGATATTCTCGAGCTCGCGGACGTTGCCCGGAAATGCATAGCGCTGCAGCGCCGCGCGCGCCTCGACGCTGATCTGCGGTGTCGGGGCGCCGATACGCGCGGCCAGCCGCTGCAACATTGCGGTCGCGAGCGCGGGAATATCATCCGCGTGCTCGCGCAGCGACGGCACGCGGATTTCAATGACGTTGATGCGGTAATACAGGTCCTCGCGGAACCGCCCTTGTGCGACCAGTTCCGCCAGCGACTTGTGTGTCGCGGACAGCACGCGCACGTCAATGGCGATCTCGCGCTGCTCGCCGATCGGCCGCACGGCTTTTTCCTGGATGATGCGCAACAGTTTGACCTGCATATGCAGCGGCAGATCGGCGACCTCGTCCAGGAACAACGTGCCACCTTCGGCGCTTTGGACCAACCCCTTCTTGTCGGCCACTGCCCCCGTGAAGCTGCCGCGCTTGTGACCGAAGAGCTCGCTTTCCATGAGCTCAGAGGGGATGGCGCCGCAATTCACGGGCACAAACGGCCCGTCGGCGCGCGCCCCCGTGTCGTGGATCAGGCGTGCGACCAGCTCCTTGCCGGTGCCGGATTCACCGGTGATGTGCACCGGTGCCTGACTGCGTGCCACTCGTGCGATGAGTTCGCGCAAGGTAACCATTGCGCTGGATTGACCCAGGAGCCGCGACGTATCGGCAGGAGCGACGGCGCGCTCGACCGCTTCGGTGTTTGATGGCGGAGTTTCACGGTGCCCGAGCTTGATTGCAGTGGCGACCAGCTTGCGCAACACACCCAGGTCGAGTGGCTTGGAGACGAAATCGAATGCGCCGAGCTTGAGCGCGCGTACCGCAGACTCGATGTTGCCGTGGGCCGTAATGACTGCCACCGGTGTGTCAGGGTGACGCTCCTGAATGTATCCGACCAGATCGAGCCCGTCGCCGTCGGGCAGCCGCATGTCGGTCAGACACAGTGCGAAACGCTGCGATGCCAGCAGGGCGCGTGCGCCCGCCAGATCGCCGGCCGAGGCCGTGGCGAGATTCATGCGCCCGAGTGTCAGCGACACGAGCTCGATCAGATCGGGCTCATCGTCGACGATCAACACGGCGGGATTGGGCGGCATATCGGGCTATTCTGGTGCGGAATACTTCAGGAATACAGATCGTTCCAGCGACTCGGGTCGGCGAACACGATGCGAAAAATACTGCCGCCGCCGTCGCGCGGCTCGTACAGCAGCGTAGCGCCATTGGCAGCGGCCAATTCCCGTGCCAGGAACAGACCGAGTCCCGTGCCGCGCTGAGCGCGGGTGAAAAACGGTTCAAATATGCGCTCCGTATCCGTCGCTGCAATGCCGGGACCGCGGTCCGCGACCTGCAGAAATGGGCGGCCGACGCCACCGAGCCGGCCATATTTCAACTGAATCCCGGGATCGCCGGAAGCCGGCAGCGCGTGCGTCATGGCGTTCTGGCACAGATTCCAGGCGATCTGATGCAGCTGACTGCCATCGACGCGTACCTGCACGTCTTCGACCGCGCCATCGATCAGCAGTTGGTGTCGCGGTAGTTCTACCGTGGCGCAAAATTCTTCGCGAAATCGCGCCACCCAGGAGCCCAGAGTCAACTGCTGTGGTTTGGGCGCTTCGCGGCGCGACAGCTGCAGGATGTTGTCGATGATGGCGCTGACACGGCTCGAATTGGCCTGCATGATCTGCGTCAGCCGTCGATCCTCGATACTGAGGCCCGGCGATTCGCCCAGCAGCTGAGCCGCATGGCTCATCGCGCCGACTGGATTGCGGATTTCATGGGCAATGCTGGCCGACAGGCGGCCGAGGGCTGCGAGCTTGGTCTGCTGCACCTTCGCGGCGATCTCGCCCGTGTCTTCCAGAAAAACGATGACCGGTGACGGATTGGTATCGCCCAGCGGCGCGAAGTGAGGCCGTATGACCCGTGCGCCATCGGCGGCCAGCAGGGTTTGTGAATCGCCGGATGAGTCGAGCTGATCATTGGCACGCCAGGTCGACAGCAGATAAAGCAGTCGCGGCGAGACTTCGCCGAGCAGTGCGCCGGGAACCGCGTTCGCCTCGCCGAGCACCTGTGCGGCGGACTCGTTGATCAGCCGGATGTAGTCCTCCGGATCGACGACCAGAATACTCTCGCGAAGATGTTGCACGATGTACTGGGACACCTGGGCGAGATTGGCCAGATCAAGCACGGCCCGCCGCACCAGCGCCTCGCTCTCGCGCAGCCGAGCCGAGACCGGCCAGGCCATCAGCGCGACCAGGAACACGACCGCTCCCTGCATGCCGGCCAGGGGATAGTCGGTGGAGGGCGCATTGCCGAGCGCCACCGAGAACATTTGCTGGACGAGAATGGCCAGGGCGGCGATTGCCGCGTTGGCGAACGCAGTGCGGCCCTCGGCCAGCAGCGCCATTGCGCCGACGGGAATGACGAGCAGGATGCCGAGGCCGCTACCCGCGCCGCCGCTGCAGTAGAGCAGCACGGCGACCGCGCTCGAATCGAGCAGAGTGTGCGCGAGCACCAGCATGCGCCGGCTGGGCCAATGGCCGCGCCCGCCGAAGGCAAACAATCCGCCCAACAGCCAGTAAACGATGCAAAGCAACAGGAAAAGCTGCGGATTGGTTCCGCCGACGTTGGGCGTCGGTCGGGTAAAAAGGTACACCGTGAACAGGACAGGAGGCAGGAGCAACCGGTAGAGATTGGCGAGTGCGACCACGCGCCAGGCAAGGTCGACCGAGGCGGCATCGCCCCGGGCGTCGGGTGGTGTGTCGGGCGATCGGATCAGCGGCGCCGGCGATGTGGCGGCCGCGTCGGAAGGCGCATCGGCGCTGCTCATGAAGAGTCGTTAATCTCTCATTGAAACTGTGGCGGCCAGCCGCACTCTATAGTTCAGTCCCGGTTCAGCCCCATGCTGTCAACCTTCGCGAGGGCTGGGTCGTTTTCAGGAGCATATGCGTACCCCATTACTTAATCTGCGTACCGGGTCCCTTTTAACCCTATCGGCGCTGCTGGTGGCATGTGTTGCGCCACCGCCACAGCGCACTGTCGTCCAGGCGCAGCCGGTTCCGCCGCCGATCATGGTGTATCCCGCCCGGGGACAGACAGCTGATCAGGTCGAGCGGGATCGCTATGACTGCCATGTCTGGGCCGTACAGCAGTCGGGATACGACCCGAGTCGTCCGGGCCTGCCGCCTGGCCAGCGTGTCGTGGTTCAGCCGGCGAATCCGCCCGGGACGGGCACCGCTGTCGGTGCGATCGCCGGCGCGATTCTGGGCGCCGCCATAGCGGGTCCTCGCGATGCGGGCGCGGGCCTCGTACTCGGCGGCATCACGGGTGCTGCCGTGGGGACGGCAAGCGATGCCAACGCCCAGGCGCAGGCCAACTACGAGCAGGCGCGGCTGGATCGAAATACGGCGGTGAATTCCCAGGGTGCGTACAACTACCGGCGTGCGATCAGCGCCTGTCTCGACGCACGTGGCTATACGACCGCGTGAGCGCGAGTCGTCATGAGGAGCCGTCAGACATGAGAGTGAACCGGACAACCCGCAAGTGGCTGTGGATCTCCGGCCTGTGGGTGCTCGCCCTGGCGGGTATTGCGACCAGTTTTGCCGAGGATCGCGGGCATGCGGAGCGGGCGTACGCTCCCCGCGGGCAGGTGCTCGATAACCGCTACAACCATGGCCACTACTACCCGCCGCGCGGCGCGGTCGTGCGCGACTTGCCCGGAGGCTACCGACCCTACGTGTACGGCGGTCAGCGTTTCTACTTCAGTTCTGGCATCTGGTATGCGCCCGGCGCCTATGGCTTCGTGGTCACGCGTCCGCCGTTCGGTCTGTTCGTGACAGTGCTGCCACCGTTTTATTCGACCGTCTGGTTCGGTGGCGCGCCGTATTACTACGCC
>Ga0210394_10008370_pt1 | contig 10671 bp, 9 predicted proteins | sample IncBWC12MmetaG_FD_160121 | JGI IMG/M metagenome (GOLD analysis project Ga0210394, IMG submission 160121) | Forest soil microbial communities from Barre Woods Harvard Forest LTER site, Petersham, Massachusetts, United States - Inc-BW-C-12-M | ecosystem: Environmental > Terrestrial > Soil >... | reverse complement strand
AACCGTGCGCAGCACGGACGAGCGAATTGCGCCCATCCGCGCGCTCGGCACCCGCTCCGGCGCCGCCGCAGCCGAGCTCCTCGGGCCCCGCCGCGCGCTCGGCCAAGGGCCGATGGCGATGCACGATCCCTGCGTCATCGCCTATCTCTTGATGCCTGAACTCTTCCAAGGGCGAGATGCCCACGTCGCGATCGAGACCAGAAGTCCGCTCGCCATGGGCATGACGATCGTCGATCGGCGCGCCAATAGCGGGAAGGAGCCCAATGCCCGGGTCCTCGAAGCGGTCGTTGCCGACGGGGTTTATCGCCTCCTCGCCGAGCGCCTGGCGGCGCTTCCCTGACGGGGCCCCCGAGCGGGGTGGTGCGGAACCCGGTTTCTCTCGCTAGTATGCGCCGGTCACCCCTTCCATGGAGCAAACCCATGATCATCGAGATGCGCACCTACCGCCTGAAGCCCGGCTCGGTCCCGGAAGCCGAGAAGCGCTTTGCCGAGGGGCTCAAGGAACGCGTCCGGGTGTCCCCGCTCGGCGCCTTCTTTCACACCGAAGTCGGCCCGCTCAATCGGATCATCCATTGCTGGCCCTATGAGGATCTCGCGCACCGCGCCAAGGTCCGCGCCGAGAAGATCCCGGGCTGGCCGCCGAAGATCCAGGAATTCATCGAGGAGATGGAAAGCAAGATCGTCATCGCCGCGCCGTTCTCGCCGAAGATGGAGCCGCGCAAGCTCGGCGGTCTCTACGAGATCCGCACCTACACGATGCTGCCCGGAGCCACCCCGAATGTGATCGAGAAATGGGCCGAGCGGATCGAGGGCCGGCAGAAATTCTCGCCGCTCGCGTTCTGCGGCCATACCGAATTGGGCCCGCTCAACCAGTGGATCCATGTCTGGGCCTACAAGGACGCCGCCGAACGCTTCAGCATCCGCGACAAGGCCCGCGAAGCCGGTGCCTGGCCGCCGGCGACCCGCGGCCAGTTCGTCCGGCAGGAGAACATGTTCGTCGTGCCGGCCGAATTCTCGCCGTTACGCTAGACCTCTGACCGCGAGGAGCCCCCACCCCTACCCTCCCCCGCTTGCGGGGGAGGGAGCTATGGGGCGCCGCCGAGTGTAAGGACCCTCCCCTCCCCGGGCTTGACCCGGGGATCGCGGGGGAGGGAGGGGCCCACGCCGTTAGCGGCGTGGGAGGGTGGGGGCTCAGTTCCGCGGTGCGGGGCCCGGACCGGATCCGCTGCCGAGCCAGCCGATCAGCCGGTCGAGCGGCGATTCATCGGAGCGCGCCGGGGTTTGCGGACTGGACCCCGGGACGGCCAGCGGCTTCGCCGGCACGCCCTTGGTGGCCTGGAGCATGAAGGCATGCCAAGCGGCTGCCGGCAGTGTGCCGCCGGTCACCTTGTTCATCGCGGTATCGTCGTCATTGCCGAACCACACGCCGGCCACCAGGTCCGCGGTATAGCCGATGAACCAGGCATCGCGATAATCCTGCGTCGTACCGGTCTTGCCGGCGGCCGGCCGCGGGAGGGCCGCGCTCTTGCCGGTGCCGTGGGCGATGACGCCGGCGAGCATGTCGTTCATCATGCCCGCCAGCTCGGGTGCGACGACCGGCCCCGGACCCGAACCGGCGCGGCGGTAGAGGATATGGCCGGCGCTGTCCCGGATCTCGCTGATGCCGTAGGCGAGAACGCCCATCCCGCCATTGGCGAACGGGGCATAGGCGGACACCAGCTCCAATAGATTCACTTCGCCCGTACCGAGCGCGATCGAGGCATCGCTCGCCAGTTCGGACGTAATGCCGAGCCGGTTGGCCGCCGCGATCACCCGGGGGATGCCGGCGCGCTCGGCGACCTGGACGGCGATCGTGTTGATCGACTGCGCCAGCCCCTCGGCGAGGCTCATCTCGCCCTGGTAGCGGTTGAGATAATTGTGCGGCTCCCAGTTGCCGACCCGGATCGGCGCATCGACCAGACGGTCGGTCGGACGCAAGCCGGCTTCGAGCCCGGCAAGGTAGACGAACGGCTTGAACGCCGAGCCGGGCTGCCGCTGCGCCTGGGTCGCGCGGTTGAACTGGCTCTCGCTGTAATCGCGGCCGCCGACCATCGCGCGCACCGCCCCATCGGGCGACAGCGCGACGAGCGCGCCTTGGCTCACCAGATCCTTCGCCCCATAGCGCGCCAGGGTATCGCCGACCGCCGCTTCCGCCGCTTCCTGGAGCCGCGGGTCGAGGGTGGTGCGAACGGTCAGGTCGCGGTCGGCGGTGCCGGCAAAATCGCCGATCTGGTCGGCCACCCAATCGGCGAAATAGCGCGACCCCGGGTGGCTGATGGCGGCGAGCGCGGCGCCTCCGTCTTTCTCGGCCGCGGCGGCGTCGGCTGCGGTAATGAACCCGGCCTCGACCATGGTGGCGAGCACCTGGCCGGCGCGCGCCGCCGCCTTGTCGCGGTCGCGCGCCGGGCTGAACCGGGTCGGCGCCTTGAGGAGCCCGGCCACCACAGCACTTTCGAACAGGTTGAGCTTGGCGGCCGATTTTCCGAAATAGCGATGCGCCGCGGCATCGACCCCATAGGTCCCGGCGCCGAGATAGACCCGGTTCAGATAGATTTCGAGGATCTGGTCCTTGGCGAAGCGATGCTCCAGCCACAGCGCCAAGAGCGTTTCGCGGATCTTGCGCGCGAGGTTGCGCTCGGGCGACAGGAACAGGATCTTGGCGAGCTGCTGGGTGATCGTGCTGCCGCCCTGGACGATTTGCCGGGCGCGAAGGTCGGTGAACGCCGCGCGCGCCAGCCCAAGGGGATCGATGCCGAAATGATGGTAAAACCGCCGGTCCTCGGTCGCGATCACCGCCTTCGGCAGATAGGGCGACATCTCCTTTAAGGTCAGCGGCCGGCCGAACAGATCGCCGAAGCTGGCGATGAGGTTGCCGTCCGCGGCGAGGATCGTGACGCTCGGCCGGCGCTCGCCGACCGTCAGCTGGCTGGTGTCGGGCAGGGTGAGGGCGAAATACGCGAGAAGGACGCCGCCGACGATGACGGCCCACAGACCCAAGAGCACGCCGAGCTTGACGGCGCGGGCGAGGAGGCGCCGCGCTGCGTAGCGCGGAGGCTTGCCGCGCCGAACCCGCCGCGGCGCCGGGCGGGGTTGGCCGCGCGCTGGGGCGGAGCGCGGCCGCTCGTCCGGATCGGCGCGCAGCCGCGGCGGCTCAGCCATCGGCCGCCCGGCGGCTTTCGCCGGTGCGGATCCCCGGGCGCATCACCGGACGCATCGCCGGGCGCATCGGCTTCTTCCCCCACCGCGCAGCAGGGCCTCCCCACTGCTCGTGCGCGATTATGCCGCCAAACTGTGGCGGCGGTTCGGCAAGACACAAGCGCGAACCCGGGCGCAACCCCCCGGCGCGATAATATTCGAGAAAGTGGCCGGTTTGCGGGCGCCGCCGACGCTATCCGCCGTCAACGTCCGGCCATGAATGCCGCAGCCGGTCAGCGAATCGGTCGAGCGACCTCAGCCCCCGATACGGCGGATGAGCGCAGCCCAGCGGTCGAGCGCCGGCAGCGTCTTCTCGGCTTTTTCCGGCGGCAGGCTGACGATGACCCGGACGATGCCCTGGTCCCCGTAGCGGCGCAACCGGTCGTAATCCTCGGTGGCGCCCCAGATCGTCACCGGCACCTGAGCCGGATCGCGCCCCATCTGCGACGCCATCTCCTTGAACTGCGGCAGATAGTCGGTGACGTCGGCATAGTGCTGGCGGCTCGCATTGGGGATCCAGCCGTCGCCATAGCGCAGCGCGCGGCGCGCCGAATGCGGGAAGGCGCCACCGACGATGACCGGCGGGTGCGGCTTCTGCACCGGTTTGGGCCAACACGCCATCGGGCCAAAATCCACCAGATCGCCGTGGTATTCGGCGGCGTCCTTGGTCCAGATCTCCTTCATCGCCTCGATCTGCTCGCGCATCTTTTTGAAGCGGCTTTTGAATTCGGTGCCGTGGTCTTCCATCTCCTCGGCGTTCCAGCCGCCGCCGATGCCGAAGAGGAACCGGCCGCCCGACACCTGGTCGAGCGAGGCGACGGATTTCGCGGTCTGGATCGTGTCGCGCTGGATGACGAGGCACACGCCGGTGCCGAGCCTGATGGATTTGGTGACCGCAGCCGCCGCCGCCAGCGATACGAACGGGTCCATCACGTCGTAATACTGCTTGGGGAGATCGCCCCCGGCCTGGTAGGGCGAGCGGCGCGACGTCGGGATGTGCGAGTGCTCGGGTGCCCAGACCGACTCGAACCCGCGCGCCTCAAGCGCTTGCGCCAGGTCGGCCGCACTCATCGAATAATCGGTAAAGAACATCGCAGCGCCGACTTTCATGACAGCTCTCCTGTTGAAAGACGCTTTAAAAGCATTTTTTACGTTGCCATTTGCCGGATCAGTCCGGCCCAGCGGTCGAGGATCGGCAGGATCGAGTCGGCCTTCTCGGCCGCGAGTTGGACGACGCCGCGCGCGACGCCCTGCTCCTCGTAACGCCGCAGGCGGTCGTAATCCGGGGCCACCCCCCATACCGTCACCGGGACGCTCGCGAGGTCGCGCCCGGCCTCCTTCGCCATCTCCTTGAACTGCGGCAGGTAGTCGGTGACGTCCTCGTATTGCGGCCGCCGCGAATGCGGGATCCAGCCGTCGCCATAGCGCAATGCGCGCCGCGCGGCGTGCGGGAACATGCCCCCGACGATGACCGGCGGGTGCGGCTTCTGCAGCGGTTTGGGCCAGGTCATCATCGGCGGGAAATCGACCATCTCGCCGTGATATTCGGGCTTGGTTTCGGTCCACATCGCCTTCATCGCCTCGATGCGCTCGCGCATCAGCTTGAAGCGGGTCTTGAACTCGGTGCCGTGATCGGCCATCTCCTCGGCGTTCCAGCCGCCGCCGACCCCGAACAGAAACCGCCCGCCCGAGACCTGGTCGAGCGAAGCGACCGATTTCGCGGTCTGGATCGGATCGCGCTGCACGACGAGGCAGACCCCGGTGCCGAGCTTGATCGTGCGGGTGACGGAGGCGGCTGCGCTCAGCGTCACGAACGGGTCCATCGCATTGGAATACTGCTTCGGCAACTCGCCGCCCGAGGGGAACGGCGATTTCCGCGACAGCGGGATGTGCGAATGCTCCGGCGCCCAGACCGACTCGAAACCGCGCGCCTCCAGTTCGCGCGCCAGTTCGCCCGCACCCATCGAATAATCGGTGAAAAACATCGCCGCGCCGATATCCATGCCCGCCTCCGGTGTCATGAGCGGATCGAGATTGCGTCGTCGCCTTGGCGCGCTCAGCGCAATGACAGACGCGCTCCTCGCAATGACAGCGACAAATTGTCATTGCGAGCGCAGCGAAGCAATCCCGTGCCGGTTCGGCGCGACGGCGGCGCGTGGTAAACTCCCGAAATGGCCTCCGACGTCGTCGATCTGAGGGATTTCTACCGCAGCGTGCTTGGCCAGGTGGCCCGCCGCATGATCCGCCGCGCGATCCAGCGGGTGTGGCCCGATCTGCACGGCATGCGGCTCCTCGGCATCGGCTACGCGACGCCGTTCCTGTCGGCGCTGTCGGGCGACACCGAACGCACGCTCGCGGTGATGCCGGCGACGCTGGGCGTCTTGCGCTGGCCGCCCGAGGGCCGCAACCTCGTGACGCTCGCCGATGAAGGCGAATTGCCCTTCGCCGACTATTCGATCGACCGGGTCGTCCTGGTGCACGCGATCGAGACCAGCGACGAAGTTCAGGCGATGCTGAAGGAGATCTGGCGCGTGCTCGCCGGCGGCGGCCGGGTGCTGATCGTGGCGCCCAACCGGCGCGGGATCTGGGCGCGGCTCGACCGCACGCCGTTCGGTTCCGGCCGCCCCTACACGATGTCGCAGCTCTCGCAATTGCTGCGCGACGAGCAGTTCACCCCGATCGGTTCCGATACCGCGCTCTTCATCCCGCCGGCGACGAGCCGCGTGATGCTGCGCTCGGCGGCGGCCTGGGAGCGGATCGGCAAACGCTGGTTTCCGACCTTCGCCGGGGTCTTGATGGTCGAGGCAACCAAGCAGATCTATGCGAAGCCCGCCGCGGCGCGGGCGCCGCGCCGCCGGCTCGCCTACACGCCGGCGCCGCACGGGCTCTAGCCGGCAAACCAACGAATTGCGCACGGCAGGCATGCATGCCTAATAAGTATATGTTGCCGATCGCCTTCCGGTTGCTAACATCGCGGTCTAACAATGCCGCGACAGCGGCGCACGCGAAATGGGGGGATACGCGATGGCAACCGCAGACATCGCCATTTCTGGTCTGTCGGAGGACGAGCATCGCTCGCAACTGCGCCGGGCGCTGATCGCCAGCACGGTCGGCACCACGATCGAATGGTACGATTTCCTGCTGTACGGCACGGTCAGTGCGCTGGTTTTCGGTCCGCTTTTCTTCCCGAAATCCGATCCGCTGATGGGGGTGCTGCAATCGTTTGGCGTCTTCTTCATCGGCTTTGTCGGGCGGCCGATCGGGGCGGCCATCTTTGGCCATTGGGGCGATCGGATCGGCCGCAAGGCGACCCTGATCGCGACCCTGCTGTTGACCGGGATTGCCACCACCGCGGTCGGCCTCGTCCCGACCTACGACAGCATCGGCATGTGGGGCGCGGTACTCCTGACCCTGCTCCGGCTCATCCAGGGCATCGGGGTCGGCGGCGAATGGGGCGGCTCGGTACTCTTGGCGATGGAATGGGCCCGAACCAACAAGAACCGCGGCTTCCTCTCGTCGTGGCCCCAGTTCGGCGCGCCGTGCGGGCTCTTTCTGGCGAACTGCGCGGTGCTCGGGTTCAGCGAGATGTCGGGCGACCAGTTCAATACCTGGGGTTGGCGCATCCCGTTCCTGATCAGCATCATCATGGTCGCGATCGGGATGTGGATCCGGCTCGGCATCAGCGAAACGCCGGTCTTCGAGAAGGTGGTCGCCGAGCATCGGGTCGAGCGCGTCCCGGTACTCGAAGTCTTGAAGCGCCAGCCGAAGCAGGTGATCCTTTCGGCTCTGCTGCGCCTGCCGGAGCAAGGGCCCGGCTTTATCGTCGGCACCTTCATTTTCACCTATGCCACGACGGTATTGGGACAGACCCGAAATTTTGTCCTGCTGGCGGTAATCAGCCAGACAATTCTCGGCTTTATCTGGGTCGTCTGCGCCGGCGCCTTGTCGGACTATGTCGGCCGCAAGAATATGTACATGATCGGCGCCGCCTCGATGGGGATCTACGGCTTCATCTATTTTGCGATGCTCAACACCGGCATACCCTGGGTGATCTTTTTGGCGATCGCGCTGTCCTTATTGCCGGTGATGACGCAATACGGGCCGGAGGCGGCGCTGATCGCCGAGAGCTTCTCACCGCGGCTGCGCTACAGCGGCACCTCGATCGGCTACCAGTCCGCCTCGATCATTGCCGGCGGCCCGTCGCCGATCATCGCGACCTGGCTGTTCGCGACCTATCATTCCAGCATACCGATCGCAATCTACATTCTGTTGTTGGCGATCGTCGGCATCATCGCGACCGCGATGCTGACCGACTACACCAACAAGGATATCTCGGAGGAATATGCCGGCGTCTAGGCGCCGGCTGACCGGCTAGGGGCCGGACCAATCGTCGACGAAGGCGGTGTGGGTGACGAGGCCGAAATCCTCCCGCCAGAGGTGCAGCTGGTAGCCGGGCGGCTCGAAAGTGAAGCTGACCCGCGGATCCGGAACGAGGTTGAGGCGGATCTGGTGCGCCGTACTCGGCGCGGTGCCGGCGACGGTACCGGCAAAGCGGCGGTCGATCGCGCGGTGCAGATGGCCGCACAGGATGCGCTCGACCTGGGGATGATGCCCGACGATCTCGGCCAGCCCGGCCACATTGTCGAGGCCGTAATTGTCCATGTAGGTGATGCCGGTCGCAAACGGCGGGTGGTGCATGAGGATCGCCGTCGGACGGGCCGGCTGCGCGGCGAGCGCGGCATCGAGCCAGGCCAGCCGCTCGGCGCACAAGATCCCACCATGCGTCCCGGGGATCAGCGTATCGAGGGCAACAAGGCGCAGCGGGTAATCCTCGACGGTGTATTGCAGGTATCCATCGGCCGGCAAGTAGCCGTCGGCCCCAAACGCCTCGCGCAGTGGTCCGCGGGCGTCGTGATTGCCGGGAATGACGAACACCGGCATGTGCAGCGGCGCAAGCAACTGGCGCAAATGCCGGTATTCGGCGGGCTCGCCGTGATCGACGAGATCGCCGGTGATCACCACGACATCGGGCCGCGGCACCAGCGCGTTGAGCGCGGCGACGGCGCGCGCGAGATAAAGCGCGGTGTCGAGTTGGCGAGAGACCCGCTCGGCATCCGGCGCGGCGCCCTGGATCGGGCAGCGGAACAGCATGCCCGGCGCGACAATGTGGGTGTCGGTAATTTGCGCGACGATCATCGGTCCCCCGCCAATTGGCCCTGCGGCTTCTCCGATCTTCCGGACAGCACGAAGACGCCCTGTTCGGCCAGCAGATTGGCGAGGCCGCCGCGCGGATCGAGGGTGAACGGGCGGCCATGCCGGTCGAGGGTAAGGCTGCGTTCGATGCGGGTGCCGACCTCGTCGCACAAGACGACAAAGTCGCGGATCGTGCAGAGGTGAATATTCGGCGTGTCGTACCAGGAGTGGTCGAGAATCTCGGTAACCGGCATCCGTCCCCGGAAGAACAGACTGAGGCGAACCCGCCAGAAGCCGAAATTCGGGAACGACACGATCGCCCGCTTGCCGATGCGCAACAGTTCCTCGAGCACGAGCCGCGGCTGGCGCGTCGCCTGCAAGGTCTGGCTCAACACGACAACATCGAAGGCGTCGTTGGGAAAGGCTTCGAGGTCGCGGTCGGCATCGCCCTGGATGACCGAGAGGCCATGGCGCACGCCGGCGTTGACCCCTGATTGACTCAGTTCGATGCCGCGCGCGTCGACCGCCTTCACACGCGCCAGATAGGCGAGGAGCGCCCCGTCGCCGCAGCCGATGTCGAGAACCCTGGAGCCCGGCTCGATCATGTCGGCGATCAGGCGAAGATCGCTGCGCAGCTCGTCGGGCGCCGCGGTTGCGGGTGTTTGGTGGCGCGCGGCGACTTCGATCGGCAGGGCGGCGCTGCGGCTCACGCCCCGCTTCTCCAGAATCGCGTCACGCCGCGATGCTCGGCGCATCCGGTGAGAAAGCCGCGCAATGTCGCGAACAGCTCGGGCTCATGTAAGAGAAAGGCATCGTGGCCCTTGTCGGTCTCGATCTCGACAAAGCTGACATTGGCGGCGACGGCGTTGAGGGCATGGACGAGCGCGCGGCTCTCCGCCGTCGGGAACAGCCAATCGCTGGTGAACGAGATGAGGCAGAACCGCGGCTGATGGCCGGCGAACGCGGCGGGCAGCGATCCGCCATGCTCGGCGGCGAGGTCGAAATAATCCATCGCCCGCGTGATGTAGAGATAGGAGTTGGCATCGAACCGGTCGACAAACGTGCTGCCCTGGTGGCGCAGATAGCTTTCCACCTGGAAATCGGCGTCGAACCCGTACGTTACCGCACGGCGATCCTGCAGGTTGCGGCCGAATTTGCGGTGCAGCGCGGCTTCCGACAGATAGGTGATGTGCGCCGCCATGCGGGCGACCGCGAGCCCGCGCGACGGGTTGCGGCCAAGGCTCAGATAGCGCCCGCCGCACCAGTCGGGATCGGCCATGATCGCCTGGCGGCCGACCTCATGGAACGCGATGTTCTGCGCCGAGTGGCGCGCCGCGCCGGCGATCGGCACCGAAGCGAACACCGAATGGGGATAGGTCGAGGCCCACTGCAGCGCCTGCATGGCGCCCATCGAGCCGCCGATCACGCAAAACAATTGGTCGATGCCGAGGTGATCGATGAGGCGCTTCTGCGCCCGCACCATGTCGCGGATCGTCAGCACCGGAAAGTCGAGTGCCCAGGGTTCGCCCGTCGCAGGGTTGATTTCCTTCGGCCCGGTCGTGCCCATGCAGCCGCCGACGACGTTGGCGCAAATGAGGAAATAGCGATCGGTGTCGAGCACCCCGCCCGGTCCGACCAGCGTCTTCCACCATCCCGGGTTGCCGGTGATCGGATGCGGGTCGGCGACATACTGATCCCCGGTCAGGGCATGGCAGACGAGGATGGCGTTGCTGCGCTCCGGGTTGAGCGTACCGTAGGTCTGGTAGGCGATCGTGAACGGGCCGAGTTCGACCGCGCAATCGAGCCGCAGTTTCTCCTCGACGACGAGGCTCTGCCCGGGCCAGTCGCCGTGCGGCCGTACCCCTGGTGCGGTCAGAATCGACAAAGCGCGCCCTTCGCCAAAATCTCGCAACCGACGCGGCCGTCGGCGGCGCGCGCCGCGCCGCCGCCGGGTGCCCCGGCGGTCCCGAGCGGGAAGCGCTTAGCTATGAATCGGGGGCCAGACATGTCAACGTTTTCTTTGATTTTAGCGATTTTGAACCCTACTACTATCGCCGTCCTCGGCAGCGATCGAAACCATGTCCGAAATCCCGTCCGATCTTGAACAGTTACGCCGACGCATCGACGAGATTGACGACAGGCTTCAGGATCTCTTGGTCGAGCGCATAGACATTGTCTCGCGCGTCGCCGCGTACAAGCGCGGCGGCGACAGGATCGCCGCGCATCAGCCGGCGCGCGAGGCGG
>Ga0210394_10008367_pt1 | contig 10672 bp, 12 predicted proteins | sample IncBWC12MmetaG_FD_160121 | JGI IMG/M metagenome (GOLD analysis project Ga0210394, IMG submission 160121) | Forest soil microbial communities from Barre Woods Harvard Forest LTER site, Petersham, Massachusetts, United States - Inc-BW-C-12-M | ecosystem: Environmental > Terrestrial > Soil >... | reverse complement strand
GCGCCGCAATACTCGATCGTCAGCTTGTAGCGGGGCACGGCAGGAGGGTCCCGGGTGGGAGGGCAAACCCGCGCAGGAACGCGGCCGTATCGAGGGCGCTGCGGCCGGGCCGCTGCAATATGAGCGGCCGCAACGCGCCCTCTCCGCAACGGACCAGCAGGTGGTCGTCGATCACCATGCCCGGCGCCGCCGCGATGGGTTCGGGATCGACCGCGGCCCGCAGTACACGAATCCGCTCGCCGCGCGCGGTAAAGAACGCGCCGGGCCACGGGTCGAAGGCGCGCACCTGCCGATCGAGTGCGGTTGCGTTGTGCCGCCAATCGAGCGCTGCCTCCTCGCGGCGCAGCTTTGCCGCGTAGGTGACGCCCGTATTCGGCTGGGGCCGCGCGACGAGGGTGCCGCGGGCGACCCCGTCGAGCGCCTCGAGGATCAGCCGGGCGCCGAGCTGGGCGAGGCGGCCAGTCAATCTGCCGGCCGTGATGTCAGGCTCGATGGGGGTCGCCTCCTGCAACAGGATCGGGCCGGTATCGAGGCCTTCGTCCATCTGCATGATGGTGATCCCGGTCTCGCCGTCGCCATCGAGGAGCGCCCGCTGGATCGGCGCCGCACCGCGCCAGCGCGGCAAGAGCGAAGCATGGACATTGAGGCAGCCATGGCGGGGCGCCTCGAGGACCCTCGCCGGCAGGATGAGGCCGTAGGCGGCGACGACCGCGGCATCGGCCGGGGTCGCGGCGAATTCGGCCTGCGCCGCGGGGTCGCGCAGCCGCGCCGGGCAGCGGACTTCGATCCCGTGGCTCAGGGCGAGCGTCTGGACCGGCGAGGGCTGCAGCCGATGGCCGCGGCCCGCCGGGCGCGGCATCTGGGTGTAGACCACCCGCACACGGTATCCGGCAGCGACCAGCGCGCCGAGGATCACCGCGGCAAACTCCGGCGTCCCCATGAAAATGAGATCGAGCGGCCGGGTCATCGTAGAGGCGGTCGCCGCGCGCACCGCCATGCTCCCTCCCTCGCCTGCGGGGGAGGGTTGGGGTGGGGGCTACCCGGCACCCGCGCCTACACCGCCGCGGGGGTGCGGCTGCGTTTCGCCTTGGTCAGCTTCCGGAGGATAATGCCGCGCTTCAAGGTCGAGATGTGGTCGACGAAGAGCACCCCCTCGAGGTGGTCGATCTCGTGCTGCAGGCAGGTGGCGAGGAGCCCCGTCGCCTCCAGCTCGCGAATCTCGTTCTCGTGGTCGAGATAGCGCAGCCGGATCGCCTCGGGGCGCTCGACCTCGGCGTAATGCTCGGGCAAGGAGAGGCAGCCCTCGTTGGCCACCATCAATTTCTCCGAACGCCACAGGATCTCGGGATTGGCGATGCGCATCGGCTGCGGCTCCTCGCCGTCGCGCGCGCAATCGATGACGAGGACGCGGCTCGCCACCCCGACCTGCGGCGCGGCGAGCCCGATGCCGATCGCGTGGTACATCGTCTCGATCATGTCGTCCATCAGCCGGCGCACCGCGGCGTCGACGGCGGGAACCGGCCGCGCCTTGATCTTGAGCCGCGGATCGGGGGCGGTGATGATCGGCAATAAAGCCATGAAGGCCTAGGTAAGCCGCGGGCGCGCAGTCGTCAATAACACGTGAATTGGTTTCGTCACCCCCGCGAAAGCGGGGGTCCAGGGCGAGCGCTCAAGCGCCCGCCCCTGGATTCCCGCTTTCGCGGGAATGACGAGAAGTCGTCCGGTCACGCCGCCGCGTCGCGCAGCCTCTCCAGATCGTCGAGGGCGGCGAGCGGGGTCATGCAGAGGACGTCGTCGAAGCCGACATCCCTGATGCGCCGGAGCCTGTCGCGCGCCTCGGCTGCGCCCCCGGTCAGCGTCACGGTCGCGCTCGAAGCGCGCTCGGCGGCTTCCGAACTCCCTTCGAGGGCGACGATGACGTTCGACAGGATGGCGCGCTTGCCGCCGGCGTCGCGGTAGATCTTCATGCCGGCGGCGAGCTCCTCCGGCTGCGAATAAAGCCCCGAGGCGATCCAGCCTGCGCATTCCTCGGCGGCATAGACGATCCAGCGCTTGTTGCGCCAGGCGCCGAGGAGGACACTCGGCCCGCCCTCGGTGCCGGGCCACGGGGTCAGCGCGCCGCCCGGCACGGGCTCCCCGCGCCATGCCCGGCCCATCGTCTCCAGCCCGCTCATCAGCATCTTGAAGCGCTCGTTGTAATCGAGGCCGACGATGTCGAAATCGGCCTGCGTCGAACCGCTCCCGACGCCGAGCTGCAGGCGGCTGCCGGTCAGCGCATAGAGCGACTGGATGCGGTGCGCCAGTTCGACCGGGTGACGCACCGGCACCTGGAGGACGCAGGTGCCGATTTCAATGCGGCTGGTCACCGCGGCGATGACGCTCATCCCGACGATCGGGTCGAGCGTCGGCCGGCCGCGGCCGAACGAGTCGGTCAGCCACAGCCCGGCAAACCCGCGCGCCTCGACCTGCCGCGCCAGACCCGACAGGTAATCCAGCGTCCGTCCCGCGTAATCGGGGTTCGGCCGCAGGAAATTCACAACATGCACCCGCATCAATTGGCTCCCTGATCCCTTACTCGTCATGGCCGGGCTTGACCCGGCCATCCACGTGGATCCCCGGGTCAAGCCCGGGGATGACGGTAAAACCAAACTAACTGGAATTTGCGCTAATGCCTCGGCTGCCCCGCCTCATTCGGCGGCGAGGAAGCGCTCGGCGAGGCGGGCGAAGAAGCTGACCCCGACCGGGATTGCGCTGTCGTTGAAATCGTACCGCGCGTTGTGGAGGAGGCAGCCGCCCTCGCCCGGGCCGTTGCCGATCCACACCATCGCGCCCGGTCGCGCCAGCAGCATGTAGGAAAAATCCTCGCCGCCGAGCGACGGCGCGACATTGCGCTCGACATGCGATTCCCCGCAGATCTCGGCCGCGACGTCGGCGGCAAACTTCGCTTCGTCGGCATGGTTGATCGTCGGCGGATAGCCGCGGCGGTAGGTTAATTCGGCCGTCGCGCCATGGAGCGCCGCGGTGCCGCGCGCCACCTCGCCCATCCGGCGTTCGATCAAATCCTGCACCTTGGGGCGGAAGCTGCGCACCGTGCCGCCGATGTGCAATTCGTCGGGGATCACGTTATAGGCCGACCCGCCCTTCATGAACCCGATGCTGATGACCGCGGAGTCGACGGGGTCGATGTTGCGCGACGGGATCGTCTGCAACGCCATGACGATCTGCGCGCCGATCACGAAGGGGTCCGTTCCCAGATGCGGGTGCGCCGCATGCCCGCCCCTTGCCTTCACATGAATGTCGAATCGGTCGGAGGCGGCGAGCAGCGGCCCGGCCTTCGTCGCCATGTCGCCGATCGGGATGCCGGGCTTGTTGTGCATCGCAAACACCGCATCGCACGGGAACTTGTCGAAGAGCCCCTCCTCGACCATGACCCGGCCGCCGCCATAGCCTTCTTCCCCCGGCTGGAAGATGAAATGGACGGTACCCTCGAAATTGCGCGTGCTGGCGAGATAGCGCGCCGCCCCCAGCAGCATCGTCGTATGCCCGTCATGGCCGCAGCCGTGCATCAGGCCCTCATGCGTTGAGCGGTGTGCGAACTCGTTCAATTCCTGCATCGGCAGGCAGTCCATGTCGGCCCGAAGGCCGATCGCGCGCAGCGAGTTGCCGCGCCGGATCGTCCCGACGACGCCGGTCGTGGCGAGGCCGCGATGCACCTCGCAGCCATATTCGGCGAGCTTTTGCGCGACGAGATCGCCGGTGCGCTCCTCGGTGAAGCCGAGCTCGGGATGGGCGTGGATGTCGCGGCGGATCAGGCTCAACTCGTCGACAGCGTCGAGCACCTCGGGGATGATCGGCATGGCGGCTCCATGAAGGGCGGCGGTTAAGAGGCCCGTTGCTGGGGTTCTACCCTAAGACCCGTCCACCATAGCGGGTCGGCACGGCCGGGGCCAACAAGCTTCCCGGGGCCAACAAGCTTGCGCCGAAAATTGCGCCGACTAGGCTGGCCCGCTCTCTGGCCTGCTCTCTGGCCCGCGTCACGGTTGAGCCTATTGTGCCATCCCCGCTGGAATTTGGCGTCGCGATGCTGATCATGGCCGTCGGGTCGGCATTTCAGGCGGCGGTCGGCCTCGGCCTGGCGCTGCTGGTGGTGCCTTTCCTCGCCCTCATCGACACCGGGTTCATCCCCGGTCCGATGCTGTTTGCCGGGATTGCGCTCACGGCGGCGACCGCCTACCGCGATAGGGCGCAGATCGATCGCGCCGCATTGGGGTCGTCCTTGGTTGGCCTCGGAACTGGGACTTGCGTCGGAGCGGTCGCCCTCAGATTCGTCGCTCCCGCCCATCTTCCGCGGCTGTTCGGGGCGCTGATCCTCCTCGCCGTTCTGGTCAGCCTCGCAGCGCCGAGATTCGCCCCCACCAAGCGGGCGCTTCTCGCCGCATCCACCGTATCGGGCATCATGGGGACCATGGTGGGGGTTCACGGCCCGGCCATCGCATTGGTTCTGCAAAACTCCGAGCCGGCCCAATTCCGGGCGACCCTCGGCGCCTTCTTTGCGGTCGGCTACGTCATGGCGGTCGCGTTATTGGCCGCGGTCGGACTTTTTGGCCGGCACGAGCTGGTGATGGGGCTGGCACTGTTGCCCGGCGTCGCCCTTGGCTATCTGGTGGCTCCGGCAATCTCCAGATTCATCAACACCACGGTATTGCGGATCGCTATCCTGGCTGTCTCCGCGGCCAGCGCCGTCGCCCTTCTTTGTCGCTAGCGTTCTGATCCAAAGCGAGGGAGCCATGACGAAATCCCTGAAATCGCGTCCCGGGATCGTCGGCGCGGCGATCGTGCCGCATGCGCCGCAATTCCTCACCCTGCCCGAGACCGAGGACCATGCGCAGGTCGCCCGGGTCAACGCCGCGATGCGCGAGCTCGGCGACCGGTTCCGGGCGCTCGACCCCGATCTGGTCATCGTCATCTCGAACGCGCATTGCGATGATTTCGTCGTGCGCTGCGTGCCGGCCTTTCTCGTCCATTGCGGGGCGCGCGCCCAAGGGAGCGGCGGGCACCAAGGCTGGTGGCCGATCGACGGCGAGGCGGGCGGCGCGCTGGTGAAGGAGCTCTTCGACCTCGGCTTCGACCCGGCCTTCACGCTCGACGCCAAACTCGGCACCGCGTTCACGATCCCCTTGGATTTCTGCGGCTATCCGCGCGAGACGCCGTTTCTGCCGGTGTTCGTCAACGCCTACGTCCCGCCCCAGCCGACACCGGAGCGCTGTTTCGCCTTCGGCCGCGCGCTCGCCCATGCGGTGGAGCGGATCGGCCGGCGCGCGGTCGTCATCGCCAGCGGCGGGCTCTCGCATTATCCGGGAACCCCGCTCTACCCCAACCCCGACCTTGCGACCGACCGGGTGATCTTCGAGCATCTGGCGGCCGGCAATCTGCGCTACCTCTTAAGCCTCGACGCGGCCGCGCTCGACCGAAGCGGCAATGTCGAGTGCCGCTCCTTACAGATCCTCGCCGGCGCGATCGGCGACCGGCCGCCGCAGGCCGCGCTGTTCGAGCCGTCGTGGCATCACATCTATGCCGTCCTCGGCTGGACCGAGCTCGGCCCGCTCGCGCCGGCGGCGCTGCATTATCCGGCGACCGCGCCCGAGCGCAGCGGGCTCGCCGCGGCGATCTTCACCCTGGTCGAGGATGCCGAGGCGAGCGCCGCCTTTCGCCGCGACCCCGTCCGCTATGCCGATGGCTTCGAGCTTGGAGAGGACGAGCGCGCGGCTCTCGTCGCGCTCGATAAGGACCAGCTCCGCGAGCGCTTCCAGGTCAACCCGATGCTGCTTTACCAGCTGACCCAGCGCGTCCTCTAGTCATACCAGGCCGAGCCCGCCGAGGACCGCGCCCGCCCCAAGCAGCCACAGCGGGTTGACCCGGCTCCCCAGAAGCAGACCGGCTGCGCCGAGGGTGACGCCGACGCCGATCCAACCGGTGTCCGCAGCGCGCGCCATTGCATAGCCGCCCGCGGTGACGAGGCCGATGATGACCGGCGTCAGGCCGCGGCGAATGCGGCTCTGCCAGGCGGTGTCGCGGAACCGCTCCCAATAATGGAACGCGGTGTAGGCGACCGCGCAGGGCGGACCGAACGTAACCAGGGCGCTGGCGAGGGCGGTCGGCAGCCCGCCGATCTTCCAGCCGATAAAGCTCATCATCAGGATCATGTTCGGCCCGGGGATCGCCTGGACGATCGCAAAGCAATTGGCGAATTCCTGATCGGTCAGCCAGCCGTTCGTCGTGACGACAAAGTTGCGCAGATCGGGCAGCACGCCCGGCACCCCGCCAAAGCTAATGAGCGCGAGGAGTGCGATATGCGCGACCAATGAAGTGGGGGCGCCGGTTGCGTTCATCTCGCGCGAGCCGGCTCTGGGCGGGCAAAGGCGATCGACAGCGGCACGAGCCCAAGGACGACGATCAAGAGCGGCAATTTCGCAATGGCGAGGCCGACGAAGGCGAGCCCGGCAAAGGCCAAGGCCACCGGGCGGCGCCGATAGGGCGCCAGCAGCCGAAGCCCGGTCGCGACGATAAGGCCCGCCGCCGTTGCGGCAATCCCGCGCAGAACGCCCTGCAGGAGGGCATTCTGCGCGTACGACAATAGTACCGCGCCGAGCGTGAAGCCGACTGTCCACGGCACCAGGATAAAGCCGGCGAGGGCCGCGAGCGCGCCGACCGGGCCGCGGAATTTCGCGCCGAGGCAAACCGAAAGACTGACGACATTGGGACCCGGCAGGAATTGGCAGAAGCTGAGGATGTCGGCGAATTCCAGATCGCCGAGCCAGCCGCGCTGATCGACGATGATCCGGCGGGCCCAGACGATCGGTCCCCCGAAACCATACATCGAAACCGTCAAAAAGGTGATGAAGAGCGCCGGCAGCGTCACCCGTGGAGCGGGCTGCCCCGCCCCCGGCGAATCGGCCACCCCCGTTGCCGGGCGTTCAGGCGAAGGCTCGGGCGAACGCCGCCGCGACCACGCGCTGCGCGTTCATCGCATCGTCGATGATCGGGACCATGCCGAAGAAGCCGTGGATCATCCCCGGATACTCACGGTATTCGACCGGAACGCCGGCCCGGGCCAGGGCTTCCTTGTAACGCTCGCCGTCATCGTGCAGGACGTCGCATTCCGCGGTGACGATGATGGCCGGCGCGACCCCGGCAAAACTCGCCGCCTTGATGGGCGAGGCGCGCCAGTCCTCCGCATCGGCGGGGCTGCGCAGATAGTGCTCCTGAAACCACACCATCGCGGCGCGGGTGAGGAGGCCGTACCCTGTGGCGAATGTGTCGTAACTGGCGCTCTGCAGCGTGTAGTCGGCGACCGGGTATACGAGAGATTGCAGCCGCAGCTTCGGGTGTCCCGCGTCGCGCGCCATCAGCGCCACGACGGCGGCCAGGTTCGCCCCGGCGCTGTCGCCGTGGACGCCGAGCCGGCTCGGGTCGGCGCCGAGGCTCGCGGCATTCTCCGAGAGCCATTGGAGCGCGGCAAAGCTATCCACGACCGCCGCCGGGAAGCGATGCTCGGGGCCCATCCGGTAATCGACCGACAGGACCAGGGCCGCGGCCCCGGCGCACAGATTGCGGGCGATCAGGTCATGCGTGTCGAGGCTGCCGATGACGTGCCCGCCGCCGTGATAGTAGGCGATCGCCGGGACGGGACCATTGGCGTTCGGCCAGTAGCACCGCACCGGGATCGGCCCGGCCGGGCCGGGGATCGAGCGCTCCTCGACGCGGCCCACCGGCAAGGGCTCCGCCTTGCGGCTCTGGGCGGTCGCCTCCATCTGGGCGCGCGCCTCGGCGGGCGTCATCGCCTCGATCGGCGCGAGCCCGAGTTTTTCCATCGCCTCCAGGGCTTTCACGATCTGCGGGTGCAGGGTTGCCATGGGGTCCCCCTTCGAATCCAACTTTGATCCTAGCGGATTTAATCGGCAATGAGACAGTGAGACGGCGAGGTGTCGGTGCGCGCCCCGGCTGCCTCACTGCCTCATTGGTGAACCTTCCGACTTGGCCGTGCTTCGCGGTACGATAGGGGCCCCCGACGAGGAGATCCCAGTGCCGACTTCCGCCACCCCGTTCCGCCTCGACGGCAAGCTCGCGCTGGTGACCGGCGCCGGGCGCGGCATCGGCCGCGCGGTGGCGCTGGCGCTTGGCCGGGCCGGGGCTGAATTATTACTCAACAGCCGCACGCCATCCGAGCTCCAAGCGGTCGCGGCGGAGATCGAAGCTCATGGCGGGCAGGCGCGGCCGTTGCCGTTCGACGTGACCGACAGCGCGGCGGCGCGCAGTGCCATCGCCGGGCTCTCCCGCCTCGACATTCTCGTCAACAATGCCGGGGTCAACCGGCCGCAGCCGTTTCTCGAGGTCGACGAGGCAACGCTCGACCGGATGATCGCGCTCAACATCAAGGCCGCCTTCGTCGTCGCGCAGGCGGCGGCGCGGCCGATGGTCGACGCGGGGAGCGGGGTCATCATCAACATGTCGTCGCAAATGGGCCATGTCGGCACCGAGCGCCAACGCACGGTCTATGTGATGACCAAGCACGCAGTGGAAGGGCTGACCAAGGCGATGGCGGTCGAGCTGGCGCCCAAGGGCGTGCGCGTCGTCTCGATCGCCCCGACCTTTATCACCACGCCCTTGACGGCGCCGTTTTTCGAGAACGCCGAGTTCAAGAAATGGGTCGAGGACCGCATCCCCATGGGCCGGATCGGCACGGTCGAGGAGGTCGCCAACGCCGTCCTCTTCCTCGCGTCCCCGGCCGCCAGCCTCGTCACCGGCTCCTCCCTCCTCGTCGACGGCGGCTGGACCGCGTGGTGAGGCTGCGCCGTCGCATTTCCTCGCAAAACCCGTTGCCGGCGCGGTCCGCCGCGACGCAAAATCACGCCCAACGGGTCAGGAAGCAGGGGAAGATGAGCGACACCGTTTGCGCGAGCCGAATCGCCCGGCATCCGTGGAAGCTTTTGCCCATCATCGTATTGTCATGCGTCGTCGGCATGATCCACCCCGGCCATTCTGCCGAGGAACGGCTGAACATCGGCGATTTCACCGGGCATTTTCGCGGCGAGGCGCAAAGCCAGTCGGATGATCATTTTTTCATCCGCCAGCTGCGTGACCTCGCCGTCGACGTATGGCTCGACGGCGCGGGCTTTTCGATAACCTGGACGACGATGATTCACCCTGGTCAGGCTGCAGATGCTCAGGTGCGCCAGCGCACCACGACGCTGCAATTTGTACCGTCCGCGGCAGCGGGCAGCTTTCACACCGCGGAGCCGTTCGAGCCGTTCACGGGCCGTCCGGTCGCCTGGGCGCAGATCGAGGGAAAGGCACTGATCGTGCATGTGTTGAGCGTGTACGACGATGGCAATTACGAACTGCAGACCTATTCGAGGTCGCTGTCGGGCGACGTGATGACGCTGCACTTCACCCGAGACGCGCCGGGATACCCGGAATTCGTGGTGACCGGTCGTCTGACGCGCGATCAGCAGTGACATCGCTGGGAATGACCAAGCTGGGGATGTGCGCATGGTACCAATCTTCACGCTGATTGTGCTGCAACTGATCGGTGAGGTCATCAGCCGCTCCTGCGGGCTGCCGATCCCGGGCGCGGTGATCGGGCTCATTTTGCTGTATCTCCTGCTGTGGACGCGGCTGATCGACCCCGACGAACTCGGTGCGACCACCGGGTTCCTCCATCAAAACTTTGGGCTGCTGTTCGTCCCGGCCGGTGTCGGGGTGATCGCCTACCTGCCGATGATCGCCGACGAATGGGCGATATTGCTCGTCTCGATATTGTTTTCGGTCGTCGCGACCATGGCGGTCACCGGCCTTGTTATGACTCACTTGACGCGAAGCGAGCCGGTCGTCGTCGAGCCTGCCGAGGGCGGCGCATGAGCACCGGGGTAGGCCCACTCAATCTTTCCTCGTTCCTGCGGCACTATCCGTTTCTGGAGTTCCTGGCGGTATCGCCCTTGTTGTGGCTGGCGCTGACGCTCGGCGCGTATATCGCGGCAACCGCCCTCTACGAGCGCGCCAACAAGATGCCGCTGGCGAACCCGACCCTGCTGGCGATCGCGGCTGTCGTCCTTGTCCTCTCGGTGACCGGCACCTCGTACAAGCGCTATTTCGACGGCGCGCAATTTGTTCACTTCCTGCTCGGTCCGGCTGTCGTCGGACTGGCCGTGCCGCTCTATCGCCATACCGCGCTGATCCGGCGATCGGCGGTAGCGATTTGCGCTGCCCTCGGCGTCGGCTCCCTGACTGCGATTCTGACCGGGGTCCTGGTCGCGCACAAATTGGGAGCAAGCCGCGAACTGGTGCTGTCGATCGCGCCGAAATCCGCGACGGCGGCAATCTCGATGGGCATTTCCGAGCGGATCGGCGGCGTTGCGCCGCTGACGGCGATCATCACGGTCTTCACCGGGATTTCCGGCGCGTGCCTTGCCAGCTATGTGCTGAAGCTCGCCGGCGTTACGGCATGGCACGCAAGAGGCTTCGCGATGGGGCTGTCAAGCCACGGGATCGCCACGGCCCGCGCCTTTCAGGAGCACGAGGTCGCCGGAACCTTCGCAGCGTTGGCGATGGCCCTCAACGGCGTCGCCACGGCGCTGCTGGTGCCGCTGATCGTCGGTCGATTGGGGGGTTTTTG
>Ga0210394_10008365_pt1 | contig 10672 bp, 7 predicted proteins | sample IncBWC12MmetaG_FD_160121 | JGI IMG/M metagenome (GOLD analysis project Ga0210394, IMG submission 160121) | Forest soil microbial communities from Barre Woods Harvard Forest LTER site, Petersham, Massachusetts, United States - Inc-BW-C-12-M | ecosystem: Environmental > Terrestrial > Soil >... | reverse complement strand
ACTGAATCTCACGCGGTCGTCGAGGTGGACTCGGGACGAGAATTGATGATGGGTTTCGTTGATCGGCATATCCTGCAAACCGACGATATTCGCGTACTCCTCGGAGCGCACAGTCACGTCCGTTGCAACGTCCCACTCATATGCGTACATTTTTCCGGCTTGAGTCGCCAGACGCAGCCGTGCTTCGCTATCGCGCAACGCCTCTTCCGCCTGTTTGCGCTCGGTGATGTCCGTCACCATCCCTATCATCCGCAGCAGTTTTCCTTGTTCGTCGAAGAAGGCACGGGCGCTCTTCTCCACCCAAATTACAGAACCATCAGTACGAAACACGCGATAGCTAATCTGAGTGGTTGGGTTCTCAGGAGTAAGGTCAGCAATCACCGCAATGAATTTTTCCCGGTCGTCGGGGTGGACTGTGGCCGCTACCTGCTGACGAGTAAGGTGCTGCGCCTGGTCGCTCGAACCAAGGACGCTCGCGTATTCCGCGGATCGCATGACCTTGTCACTCTCGACATCCCATTCGTACGCGTACATCTTTCCGGCTTGAGTAGCAAGACGAAGCCGTTGCTCACTTTCGCGGAGTGCCTGCTCAGCGCGCACGCGGGCTTGCTCCGCCTGCCGACGATCGGTGATGTCCCGCTGGATCCCCCACGTCCTCACCAGCATTCCATTTTCAACAATCCCGATCATGCTGTTCAGGAATACTTTGGCATTTCCTTGTGGGTCCACCTCGTGCGACTCGCGGTCGACTACCCGGTAACCGCCGCGGACGTAGTCGCGAGTCAATTCGATGTTTACGGGATTCTTTGCATCCACGGTTTCCGTAAGCCGCTTTCCCACAAAAGTGGACCGGGACATCCCGTACATGCGGGCCAGTGCGTCGTTGCACTCGGCCAAATAAGACTCATGCAGAATGCGCTGAACCTGTTCCTCTTCGGGCAAGTCCACGGGAATTGGCAAGTCGAGTTCCTGGCAAAAAATGCCTTCCGAGCTCTGCTCAATGAACATGCGGTAATTCGACTCGCTCCGCTCCAGAGCCTCCTCGGCTCGCTTGCGCTCGGTAATGTCAGTACCGGCCCCAAGCATGCACGGCTCACCATTGAGTTCGATCAATTCTCCAGTTGCTAAGCCGATGCGGACACTGCCGTCTTTCATGCGAAAGCTGGTCTCCACGTCACGGAGACGGCCTTCGGACAGAAGCCGGTTTGTGAGTTCCACCCTTTCGGAGGGTTGCGCCCAGAACCCAATGTCGAACGGCGTGCGTCCGATGACCTCGTCACGGCGCCAGCCGGTGACGCGTTCAAAGGTTTCGTTAACATCGATGTAGCGATGATCCTTGGTGCTTGTTAACGTCAGCACTATCGGGCTTTGCCGAAATGCTTTCGAGAACTTCTCTTCTGACTTCTTGAGTGCCTCTTCCGCTTGCTTGCGTTCGGTCACATCGACACCGCACCCGATGTAACCGATAAAAGAGCCATCCTGATTAAACCTTGGCACGCCAATGTCGATCACCCATTGATATTCTCCGTCATGCCGTCTCAGGCGATACTCCATTTTGAACTGCTCACGACGATCAAAAGCCCGCGTGTACGTATCCATGCATCTCTGGAGATCCTCGGGGTGAACTCCGTCCGCCCAGCCATTGCCGAGTTCGGACTCGATCGACCGGCCGGTGAAGTCCAGCCAGGGCTTATTGAAGTAAGTGCAGAGTTTATCGGTGTCTGACATCCAGATCAGTGCAGGCGCGGTATCTGCCACCAAGCGAAAGCGTTTTTCGCTTTCGCGCAGGCTTTGCTCACTCTGTTTACGTTCTTCTACAAGAACCGCAAGAACCATGAAAGGCGTCGCAGCAAATAACAAGAACAGTTGCAGCGACATTACATCGTTGAGTGGGTCTGATCCGGTGAAGGGGCCGCGTCCGTGGACTGCACCCCACGTCGAGAGTAAGGCAACTACGATCATCGAGGTGCTGATTCCCATCAATCCAAAACGCAAAGCGGACCACAACAAGAATGGCAAGAGCGAATAGAGCAGTACCGGGCTGCTCCTGCCAGGAGCGGCGAAAGCGATATAGCCCAACACCTCCAACCCGGTGATCAGCGCGAACGCTTCCAGGAAATAAACACGAGGCTTCTTTGTCCATTCCTGCCTTGCGCTCACCCATGTCAGGATTGCCGGTGTAAGAGTAAGGAGCGCTAGTGCCTCGGTGAAGAAACTGGTTTTCCAACGGAGCCAGTAGTCTCCACTTAAAGCGACGGTACCAATAAATGCTGTTGTGACAGGAGCGAGGACGACCGCAAAGAGTGAATACTTGGCCAGGGCTTTTACGCTATTCAGGCCAGGAACACCGGCGAAAGCGTAGCTAACGCCCAAAGCGGCGATAAGAACTTCGACCGTATCGGCCAGAATCAGCAACGCCGTCGAACGAAGCGTCAAGCCCGCCTGCAGATCATAAAGAACAAACCCGGTCAATCCTGCCGCCATCACGATTGGCCAGATCTTCCGCGGAACCAATAGCAAAACCGCGACAAGAAATGCGCAACCCGGCCAGATCGGCCAAATCATTTCGGGGCGCAGCACCAGCGCTCCTCCGAGTTGGGCACAAAGGTAGGATAGGATGGCTATGAGGCCCGCCAGGGCTACTGTGTGGAGCGGAGAACCAGGATTCGCGGTTCTGCGACTCTGGGCAGAATTCATACACACCTTCAGCCATGGAAAGAGTTCCAGGCAACTGCGTCGGCAACATGGAGATTCGCCCGCGAGTCAAATCCGCAAAGGCATTTTTCCGTCGCCTAAATAAGCGTCAGTACTGGAGAAAAAGTCCGGTGCCGTAGTCGATCTGCCCACGCGAATAAGCTATATCACAAGCCCAGCACTCGGAAGCGCGTACCGTATGTTATACGCGCGTGCCTCGTGCTGGCAAGGTGAACTCGGCGTGTTCAAGCCGTCTGAACCAGTCGCTGGTAACGTTAGGGTACGAGCGAGAGCTCAGTCCGATGGCGACAAGCCAAGCATTAGGCTGTCAACTTTACCAGTGGCGTGTCCGCTGTCTCGAAGATATTTAGTTCAAGTGCGGATCTTCTCATTTTGGCATTGACCTGAACAATCATCTTTGTGCAACGAAGTACTCGGTTGCGACTAGCAGTTAATTCACGCAAAATCACGACTGATTTTACCGAAGCCGAGATTCGGCTAATCTAGGTGTGCTGTACTGTGACTGGTTAGTTGATCAGTCATATGGCTGCAGAAACCGTAACATCATGGAGAACAGCTTATGAAAAACGTATGGTTGGGACTAGGTCTGCTCATTGCCGTTAGTTCGTTGCCGGCGGTTGGGCAAAAGAAGGAACAGGATCGGGTCGCGAACGCTGGCAGAGTAATGCAGGAAATTGTGAATATTCCCGACGATATTCCGCAAGAAGTTCTCGACAAGGCGGATTGTGTTGTCGTTTTACCCTCCGTGCTCAAATTTGCCATTGGACTTGGCGGAAGTTACGGCCGGGGCGTGATGACCTGCCGCAGCGGGAAGAATTTCCAAGGTCCTTGGGGTGCTCCGACCATGATGGCGCTTGAGGGTGGAAGTTTCGGTTTGCAGTTGGGCGGGCAGGCGACCGACTTCGTGCTGCTGCTCATGAGCCCTCGCTCAGCCGAGAACATCCTTACCAGCAAGGTGAAACTGGGTGGCGATGTCTCTGCGGCGGCAGGTCCGGTTGGGCGGAACGCTTCCGCAGAAACCGATGTGACCATGCGAGCCGAGATACTTTCCTATTCACGCGCTCGTGGATTGTTCGCTGGAATCTCGCTGGCCGGCTCGACCCTCCGGGCTGACAATGACGCGAATAAAACCTTGTACGGAAAACAGGTGAGCGCGCAAGACATCGTATTCAAAGCCGCTGTGCCCGCGCCAGCGTCGGCTGAGTTGTTGTTGGCCACGCTCAACAAGAAGTCACCCAAGAACAAATCGAATCCTGGCCGCGGTTAGCAGATCGACTTTTTGTAGAGCGGACACGCTTGTCCGCTGCCTTCGCGGTTGGTTTTGAATATTTGGGGTTGCCTTCACGCAAAACCAAATTCAAAGGCGGCGGAAAAGAGTGTCCGCCCTACACGTTTCAGGCTAACTTTCCGGGCCGGAAAGGCGAGCGCTTGGGGGCGTGCCTTCCGGCCCGAATGTTCCCTCACTTCAGCCTGTTGTCTCAGGCGACGTGACAGGAACGAAGCTGAAATATTGTTCTAGTTCTCGATCTTCTTTCTTTCTGCTGCGAGTTCTACGGCGCTTCCTTTGTTCGGACCATTTCGATCAACCAGCCTTGCGAAGTCGTCCGTCTTGAAGGGATAAAGATGCGTCGACTCCTGGCCCGAGGGATTCAAGGTCAGGTCCACCCGGCGATTGTATGAGAGAACGATTGTGGTTAACTTTTGCAGCGCCTTTTTCCGGTCTTCGGCACTCAGGTTGGAATCCTGCTCCAATAGCTGTTTGACTTGATCGGCAGTCAGGTTCTTTTCTTTGCCGTATGCTTGCGTCTCGATATTGGCTTCGGGAACCCCTTGCTCGACCAGGAACTGTTTGGCCAGTTCGGCGCGCCTCTCCGAAAGAGGTTTGTTGTAGGCCTCCGGTCCGCGCCGATCGGCGTGTCCAGAGAGCACCAGTCGGGCATCTGGTTTGTAGGCAACGTATTTCTTGAACTCTACTGCAATAGTCTTGAGCGTTTCCTGTTCGCTGGCCAGCAATGCCGCTTCAGATTTGAGACTCCTTGGCCGGTCGGTTGGGAAGTAAACACTGCGCATCGAAATCGTGGGTTCTGGTTCAATCGAGCCCACAATGCGCAGCTTGGCTGTTCGGGTTTCGGACCCGCCACACCCGTTGGACGCGTTCAGTGTGTAGGTCACAGTTTCATCGACAGATCCCGGATCAGTCTTCTGGGGCACGACTTTTAACCTGCGGTTACCACTGGAATCGACTGCACCCAGAGGTTCGATAGAGACTTTCGAAGCGTTCGTGGCGGTCCAATTCAGCGCCGCACCGCTGTCTTCGACGACTTGGTCACCGACGCGTTTGTAATGGACCTCGGCGGGAGAAAGCCCCAGATCTGCCTGGACGGCGGTGTTGACGTTCACGGTCGTGTTGGAGGTTACCGTACCACCCGGACCTACCGCTGTTAATTGATAGGTAGTGGTCTGCGTGGGCTGTACGGCTTGTTCGCCGGAAGTGGCAACCGCACCAACTGGAGCGATTTCCACCTGCGGCGCATCCGAGGAAGACCACTTAAGTTGCGATCCATCTCCGCAGTTGAGCTGCGCTTTGCTCGCAGACAACTCTGCAGTGGGTTTGGCCACGGCAACGGTCGCGGTAGCCGTTCCCGCATCAAAACGGGCAAGAGCGCTAAGTTTTTCTCCGCGAGGCCAAGGAACGGTTTTTCGCACTCCTTTGGGAATATCCAGAACCACGCGTTGATTGGCAGGAACATTGACTGAGCCCGACCAAATTTCAACGCCTTTCAGGCCAAGGATCTAACCTGGTACGTGCCGGGAGGAATAACCAGCTCTTGCTTCCACCACCACTCGTGATCGAATTCGTCGCCGTGGCCGACGAAGAATTCCGGTGCCTTTCCGTTGAGCAGCACAGCATCGCGGGGCGCTCCTTCAATTGTCATGGCGCCTAATGGTCCGGAAATCCGCGACAGAATGGGAGTCAAGGTGACTTCAAGATTTGTGGTTTGCCCGGCTGTAATCGAAACAGTCGCACTTGCCGGCAAATATCCGTAGTTGTACAGGTCAATTTTGTGGTCGCCCGGACTGAGGTACAAAGCATGGAGAGTGGCCTCGGCGTAAGCGCGGCCGTCAACGAACGCGTATGCCTGTTTAGGGCTTACGTGAATTTTCAGCTTGCCTTCCTGAGCAAGGCTGGGAAGAATAGCCGTCAAGATAAGCAAAATAACAGAAACAACTCTGTGATGTGTCCCGTTATGTATTTTCATTGCTGCTTACTCCTTAAGTTTGCAGTATGAACCGTAGCTTCCGGCGCAACAATTTGAACTCTCAGGTGCGCAACCCACACAAAACTTGGCATGACCGGATTCATTGTAAATGCCCGACGAAGCAGCGCGGATATCCTTCTTTCAATACAGATTTGATCTCGATCCCGTCCGGGCGACAACTGTCATATGTGACAGGTTGAGCTACGCGAGAGGACGTAGCGTTTGGCGCTGATGGCCGGATTTGGAGCGCAGCGACCCGCCTAAAACTCAGCAATGCCTCGATGTTTCCTTGTTTGTCAGGCTACCGCTTTGTGCACGCGATGGGTTCCGGTGGTCAAAGCGAGCCTTGAGATTCCCCCGAGTAAAAAGCTAATTCCGACGATTGTTCCGACTGACCAAAGCGTGCTCGACAGCCAGTGCTGAAAGATCAGACAGCCCAGAATAAAGCTCAGTAAAGCGTTTAACAGGATCCCAAGCGAGCGTGGTGTCGATCGGACCTTGAGATAAAACGAAAACTCAAAGATGCCGTTGAGCAGAAACAGTACTGCCACTACAAAGGTGAGCGGAGCGAGCCCCAAGGTTGGATTGAGCACCAAGTACAAGCCGATGACGATATTGACGATCGCCGAAAGGAGATCCCACACCAAGTTCCCTAAGCTTTTGAATCGAAAAGCAGCAATAAGATGGCCAATACCGTTGAAGATGAGAATCCACGCCAGGATAATTACGATCCTGATCGACGTCTCTAAAGGTGCAACGATCGCGAGCAATCCGGCTAAGATCATTACCACGGATCCGAAGACCGACCATCGCGACACCGGCTTTTCTACATCGTACGATTCTTTCATGATCCGTTTCCGATAAGCGCCCTGGACAGGAAGCATGAAGAGTGTGACTGCTCGGGAACGGCAGGACAACTGTTAGAACTTACAGAATATTTAGGGAATTACGCGCTTTTCTTGCTTTTTTTTGTTGCACATTCAGACTGTAAGTTTGGACAGTTGTGCATCTTCATCACGTGACGCTAGAAACATAGAGAAGCTCCAGTAGTTTTCAGCGTGCTTCTGTCTTCCGTTGCGTGTATGGCTTTTGTGTGCGTACAAGCGCACGGCCACAAGGAGAGATCAATGAAAAGCTACAAGGTTGTCTTCGGGTCGTTGGGTATTTTATGTGTCCTGATTTTCACTTCCTCAATTGGTTACTCACAAGAAAAAAGTGCTCCGAGCGGGGTTCAGGTCCACTTGGTCATTACCAACGAGGCTGTCCGCGCCGACAGTGAGCTCCAGAAACTCCAGGCCGGTGATGTGAAAGTGAAACAAGGGAAGACTGATCTCTTCGTGAGCCAACTGATTCCGGCCCAGGGCGATAATGCGGCACTTCAACTGTTTATCTTGATCGACGACACACTGGGCTCTGGGATTGGAAACAATCTTAACGATATTCGGGATTTCATCAGTGCACAGCCGGCGTCAACCGTAGTCGCGGTCGGCTACATGTCGAATGCAGCCGTCACCGTCGTCCAGAATTTCACTGCGGACCACGCTCTTGCCTCTCAGGCGCTCCGCTTGCCGCGCGGAAGTTTGTCGACCATGGATAGTCCTTATCTGTCGCTTATCAGCTTGGTGAAGGGATGGTCTCAGCAGAATGTCCGGCGTGAAGTGCTGATGGTGACAGACGGCCTCGACCGGCTCCACGGGAATCAGCTCGCACCTTCGCGCTTGGGGCCTGGCTTTGGTCCCGTGTATCACAGCATGCCGACTATGAGCCCCGACGTGAACTCGGCCAGCGAGATCAGCCAGCGCTATAACGTGCTTGTCTACTCCCTGTACGCCATTGGCGTCGGACGAACTGCTCGAAGCTCATGGGATTTGCAACTCGGCCTGTCTGGACTCACAAAGCTCGCAGACGAAACCGGCGCTGACTGTTTTTCTATGGGCACTTCAACTCTGGTCAGTTTCAAGCCCTACCTGGAACGATTACAGAAGATGTTCGACAACCAGTATTACGTAGTTTTTCAGGCAAGCCCGGAAGCGAAGGGCGGGCTGCAGCGCGTCAACCTCACAACCGAAGTACCGAATGTCGAGATCGCTGCTCCCGACAACGTTTGGGTTCCAGCAGGGAAATAACTGGTCTTAAAGAAATGCGAAGTGAAAGTGTCTTAATGAAGCGTAGACTCCTGGTGCTGACGCTAGCAATTTCCGTTTTACCGCAAGGCGTATGGGCACCTCACGCTGGAGCCTTCGAAGTGCCTAAGGAGTTTACCGAGCGCTCTCCACTGCACCCAATGCTTGATGAAGCGGATCCTACAAATCTGCAGTCATGCGAGTCAATGGGAAAGATCAGCGTAATTTACGAAACCGGAAATTCCGGACCGCCCAGCGTGGGATTACGTATCACCGATCCTCGCGGCCGAAAAATCGGGTACGACCCGCGAGTCCCGAAAGTCTGGCAAGAGTTATCGCTCACGGAAGGTTTCGTCGACTGCGAACAAAACGACGATACAACTCTCCTCTACCATTGTGCAGCTCACATCCAGATATGCGGGCCAGTCAGCGGCACTTATAAACTGGAGGTGTTGCCGACACGGAACGGTACATACTTCATTGGCGTCGTGGGCCTGAGTCAACCAACACAGGATCAGATCGGGTTTCACTCAACTGATTCTCGCGCAGAATACCAAAGCGAAATACAGAGACAGGCGGCTCAGACACTAATGTTGAGCTATTCGCGAGAATTGGGAACTCAGATTAAGTTGGGAAAGAGCGATTCGCAGGTAGCTACTAGCGACAACGGCCACGCTCAAAGACCTTCGCACTGAAGATGGTTCGAGGTTATGATTTCGGCAGTGGTCAAGGTGAGAATTCTATTCTTGAAATCTCCGCAACTACAAACTGCCGCTAAAAAACAGCCTGCCTTCAAGAACTGCATCCACAGCAGCCAATAATTTACTTCCAGCCTCTGCTTTCAAAACATACCCCCCAGCCCCCAAGTTACGAGCCGCTTGCAGCATCTCATCACAGAATTCCTGAGTCACGAAGATTATCTTAGACTCCGGGGCAAGTTTTCTAATTTCTCGAGCCGCAGCAATGCCGTTCAATGTTGGGAGTCCGATATCAAGGAGAATCAGATCGGGTTTTAGTTCTTCGGCTTTCCGAACCGCTTCTTGTCCATCAGACACTTGGCCGACGATCTGCAGTACTGGTCTTTGTTTTAGTGTCAAAATTACAAATTGCCGGAACGGTTCATAATCATCGACCACGAGAACGCGGATTGTAGACGGACACATTATCTATGCGACACCGGACGTCTTAAACCTTCGATGAACGCCGCGTTTAGACGACCGCGCCACACGTCGAAATCCGAAGAATTCAAAGTCTTGCGAAAACGGAGTCGATGGAAAGAACTCTCCGCTTCCAGCGAGGCCGCGCCGGAAGTTGTTTTCAGCCCTTCACCGGCGCGGCTCTTTTTCCTTGAAGAATGGGGGAGGACGAGCTCCAGTCTAGGGCAGAACCGAGGTCCCGTCTTTGCGCCAGAGCAAGTAAGGTTCTTAAAATTGATAGAAGAGATGGCGCATAACCCGGGGTTAACTGATCATTAGCGCTTCTGGAGAATGGAGCACGACGCGGCCGCGGCCCTTGGAAAGAATTCCCGAGCCCACCCAATTATTGAGCACACGGCTGGCGGTAAATGGACTGATATCCGCCAGTTCACCGAGTTGATCATTGGTAGCATGGATTTCGATTCCGTCGGCCTGAATCGTCCCAGCTTGCTCCCCAAGTTTCAGCAAGATCTCTGCCAGCCTCTCTTCCGCCGTCTTCGTAACCAATCCTATATGGCGATCGATGTAGTTTCGCAAGTAACCAAGGGCGAGGTGCAAACCATTTTCTCCGAGCAGAGGATGACGGGATACGAGCTTGCGTATTACGGAGTGTTCCCAGGCTAAGAGTTCGCAATCGGAATCTGCTTCGGCTGTTGCCATATACGGAGATGGATTCTTCAGAAGTGTAACCAGACCGATGACATCTCCCGGCAGCAGGTATGCCAGCAGAACGGATTCGCCCTGTTTGGTGAGATGGTGATAGTGAACCCGGCCTTTTCGCACCAGGAATAAATGAGTGGCTTCATCACCTCCTGTGGTGATGTTGTGCTTGGCGACAATTCGGCGAGTCTGGGCTGCGGCAAGAATGGCCTGTGTGGCAGGTTCGTCGAGACCTGTCAAAAAGCTCGACGACGAGGCAGGAGCCGATGCCGATTGAAGATTCGTCATGTTCTATGTCCGAGAGGCGAGTCTACCTGCGCTCCGTCTACTCAGTCTGCCCGCACACACATCCTCTGTCGTGGGCCCACTTTCCACACCTGTTAGTGTTGACAGTTAGCACAGCGCGCGTGCGCGATTACCATTCACTCGCGGACAAGAAGGACAATTAAACCAGCGTACCTTTAGAGATTAATACGGTGAGATTCTTGCGCAGCCAAGTTTGGTCTGTTCTCACGCGAGATGCAATGGGAGCAAGCGCGTGAATGAACCGCGATGCAGTGAAGGAAAGTTTGCCGAGCAATCTGCACCTGGCCACAGAACCGTGATGAATAGCGAAGGTCAATATCGGCGCGAGATTGTTTCCTTCGGAAAGATGTTGCACCAGGGCGGCTACGTTGCAGCAACGGATGGAAATCTTTCCGTCCGTCTTGACGGGGAT
>Ga0210394_10008363_pt1 | contig 10674 bp, 7 predicted proteins | sample IncBWC12MmetaG_FD_160121 | JGI IMG/M metagenome (GOLD analysis project Ga0210394, IMG submission 160121) | Forest soil microbial communities from Barre Woods Harvard Forest LTER site, Petersham, Massachusetts, United States - Inc-BW-C-12-M | ecosystem: Environmental > Terrestrial > Soil >... | reverse complement strand
TTGATCGTAGATGACAACGAAATGAACAGGGACATGCTGTCCCGCAGGTTGGAACGAAAAGGCTATGCGGTCCAGGAGGCGGAGAGCGCGCAGTCCTTGCTCGAGCGCATCCGACAAGAACCAGTAGATCTGGTGCTCTTGGATGTCGAGATGCCCGGGATCAGCGGCCTTGACGCTCTGCAAAAGTTGCGGCAGCAATATGCTCCCATTGAATTACCGATCATCATGGTGACGGCGAAAGACCGAAGCGAGGACATCGTCGCGGCGTTGAACCTTGGCGCCAACGACTATCTTACCAAGCCGATCGATTTCCCCGTTGCGCTGGCGCGCATCCGCACGCAACTGTCGCACAAACTCGCGGAGGAGGCATTGCGGGAGAGCGAGGAACGCTATGCGCTGGCAGCTCTAGGGGCTAACGACGGGCTGTGGGATTGGAACTTGCTGGACAATCTCATTTATTTCTCACCGCGGTGGAAGTCAATGCTGGGCTACGACGATGAAGAAATCGGGAACCGCCCGGAAGAGTGGTTTGACCGGATTCATGTCGCGGACCGCGAACGGGTTCAGAAGGAGATCGAAGCTCATCAGCAAGGTCAGACCCCTTGTTTCGAGAGCGAGAACCGGGTGCAGCACAAAGACGGAACCTTTCGGTGGATGCTAAGCCGGGGCCTGGCTGTTCGCGACGCTTCGGGAAAGGCTTCGCGGATGGCAGGGTCGCAGACCGACATCACCGAAGGAAAAGTCGCCGATGCGCTGACCGGCCTGCCAAATCGGCTCCTGTTTCTGGATCGGTTGGTCCGGCTGATCGAACATACCAAACGTCACAAAGACTATCTCTTTGCGGTTCTGTTCCTCGACCTCGACGGCTTCAAGATGGTCAACGATAGTTTGGGCCACGTGATTGGAGACCAGCTCCTGGTTGAAGTTGCCAAGCGGCTGGAAAAATCCCTCCGCGTTAGCGATACCGTCACGCGGATCGAAAAACTTTTCACGCTGGCGCGTTTGGGCGGGGACGAGTTCACTATCCTGCTCGATCAAGTGAAGGATTCGAACGACGCAACCTTGGTCGCGGAACGGCTGGTGAGCGCACTGACGGCGCCCTTCGCCTTGGGCGGGAAGAAGGTGTTCACCTCTGTAAGTATAGGAATCGCATTGAGCAGCATTGGATACGACAAACCCGAAGACATGCTGCGGGATGCCGACACGGCCATGTACCGGGCGAAATCCCTGGGTAGGGCTCGCTACGAAGTCTTTGATTTGGACATGCGGGCCAGCGTGATCGCGCGCTTGCAGTTGGAGACGGATTTACGGGATGCGCTGGAGCGGGACGAATTTAGGAATTTCTATCAGCCGATTGTCTGCCTAGAATCCGGCACGATCACCGGATTCGAGGCTCTGCTGCGCTGGCAGCATCCCACGCGCGGCCTGCTTCAGCCGTCCGAATTCATCACCGTCGCAGAAGAAACCGGCATGATTCGAGAACTGGGTTGGTGGAACTTGCGGCAGGCCTGCCGCCAAATTGCGGTTTGGAACTCTGACCGGAACGGCAAACCGCCGCTCACGATGAGCGTTAATCTTTCCGTGAAACAATTCTTGCAACCCAACTTGGTGTCGGCCATCGGGACGCTGCTTTTCGAGACGGCAATCTCTCCGGAAATCTTGAAGTTGGAAATCACGGAAAGCACGGTCATGGCAGACCCTTCGGCAGCGGTTGAAATGCTCTCACAGATCAAATCGTTGGGCATCCAATTGTCTATCGACGATTTCGGCACTGGCTATTCCTCACTGAGCTATTTGCATCGGTTCCCGCTGGACACGCTGAAAATCGACGGTTCCTTCACGAAAACAATAAACCAGGGAGGGGAGAGCACGGAGATTGTGCGGACGATCCTGCCCATGGCCAACAGCCTTCACCTCAATGTGGTTGCTGAGGGCGTGGAGACAGCGGAACAACTTGCGATATTGAGGCAACTCCGTTGCGAGTACGCTCAGGGATACTATTTTTCCAAACCCGTGTCCGCCGATGAAGCGGCAGCCTTGTTGGAGAAACATCCAAAATGGTAGTTGATAGTTCCTTCCGACCCCGACCACCCCGCTTCGGTCCCGCAGCAGCAGGCTCTCTTCTCGGAAACTGACCCATCATCCCGGGGACCTCACGTTGACCGGCCCTCGGCGCGGCGTCTATAATCGATCTTCGGTCAGCGGCAGATTTTTGGTGGAGCATCGCCACGCCGCCCACACGCGAGAATTGAAGCCGCGTTGATTCGAACCGCCTGCCGCACGACCCCGTAGGCATCAGGAGTGAATGGAATGCGAGCAACACAATTGCGTCCGGGAATGATCATCCGCCATGACGGGGATCTGTATTCGGTGCACGCCGTCGAGCACCGCACGCCCGGCAACAAGCGCGCCGCCATGGCCACGAAAATGCGCAACCTGCGCAGCGGGTCGATCATCGATTACCGGTTCCGCGCGGAAGATGACATCGAACGCGCCATCTTCGATGAGATCGAACACGAATATTTGTACGCCGACAACGAAGGCTACCACTTCATGAATACCGAATCGTACGAGCAGCTCCAGCTCACGTCGGAGATCTTGGGCGAAGCGGTGTATTACCTAATTCCGAATACCACGGTGAAGCTGGAATTTTACGAAAACAAGCCCATCGGCGTGCTCGTGCCGGATACCGTCGATCTGACCGTAGTAGACACCGAGCCGACCGTGCAGAAGGCCACCGCCAGCGCGGTGATGAAGGCGGCGAAACTGGAGACCGGGCTGACGATCCAGGTGCCGCCGTTCGTCAACAACGGCGACAAGGTGAAAGTGGACACCTCGGAAGCGCGGTACGTGCAGCGGGTATGACCGCCGCTGAATCCGCCCTCATTTCCGCACTCCTTAGAACCGTGCAGCATCCCTGATTTGTCATTCTGAACGGAGCGAAGAATCTTTCTTCGGTTCTACCGCAGAGCAGAGAGATTCTTCGCTTCGCTCAGAATGACAATCGCGTCTTGGTCTGCTCTAGTTGGGCTTGAACACCCGATCGAAGATCGCGTCGACGTAGCGCAGGTGGCGGTTCAGGTCGAAAGTTTTCTCCAGCGCGGTGCGGTCGAGAAAGACTTTAATGCGCGGATCGCCCACGACGCGCTGGCGAAAATTCGCGTCCGTCTCCGACTCCCATGCCGCCATGGCGTGTTCCTGCACCCATTTGTAGGCATCTTCGCGGGGCGCGCCCGCTTCGATCAGGTCCAGCATGAGCTGGCCGGAGAAAACGAGGCCGCCGGTGGCATCGAGGTTGCGGCGCATGCGCTCGGGAAAGACCCGCATGCCAGAAACGATGTCCGTCATGCGCGCGAGGAGATAATCCGCGAGGATCGTCGAATCGGGCAGGATGACGCGCTCGACCGAGCTGTGCGAAATGTCGCGCTCGTGCCACAGCGCGATGTTTTCAAACGCGGCGCCGGCGTTGGCGCGAACCACGCGGGCCAGGCCGCAGACCTGCTCGCTCGAAACCGGATTGCGCTTGTGCGGCATGGCCGAGCTGCCGCGCTGCTCGCCGCCGAACGGTTCCTCGGCCTCGCGGACTTCCGTGCGCTGAAGGTGGCGAATTTCGAGCGCGATTTTTTCCAGCGTGGCCGCGAGGATCGCGAGCGTCGAAACGTACTGCGCGTGGCGGTCGCGCTGAATCACCTGCGAAGCCACCGGCGCGACGTCGAGTCCCAATCGCCGGCAGATCGCCGCTTCCACGTCCGGCCCGAGATGCGATGCATTCCCGACCGCGCCCGAAATTTTTCCCACCGCCATTTGCCTCGCGGCCTGCCCGAAGCGCTCGAGGTTGCGCCGATTTTCGGCGAACCAGTTGGCGACTTTCAGTCCGAACGTGATCGGCTCGGCATGAATACCGTGCGTGCGGCCGATTTGCGGCGTGTGCTGAAATTCGTGAGCGCGGCGCTCGAGCACTTCGCCGAAGCGGATCAGCCCGTGCTCGATGAGGCGCGAAGCCTCGCGAATCTGCAGCGCCTGCGCCGTGTCCACTACGTCGTTCGACGTGAGGCCGTAGTGCAACCAGCGCGCGGCTTCGGGATCGCCGATCGTCTCGCCGACGGCCATGGTGAACGCGATCACGTCGTGCTTGACCTTGGCTTCGTGCTCGGCGATCCGCCGCACGACGTTCGCATCGACGCGCGCCTTCTCGCGGATCTTCGCCGCCGCCGCGGCGGGCACGACTCCTGTCTCCGCCAGCGTTTCCGTCGCGGCCAGCTCCACTTCCAGCCAGCACTTGAAGCGCCCCTCCTCGGTCCAGACCCGGCCCATCTCTTCGCGCGTGTATCGTGAAATCAAGCGAGACTCCCTCGGAGCGCGCGCCAGCAATCTCCGGCGCGGCAGTGTCAGGAAAAATTTTGCGGGGAAAATTCCCTACTCGATGATACCCGAAATCAACCTTAAGTGAAGTGCGCCAGGCTTTTTACCCTGAGAAACTCGAAGGGCAGCCTGCGGCGGTGGTTGTGGCGGCATCGATCCTGCTGCAACAACCCCGACAGGCTGGAAGCCTGTCCTACAGGAGCACTATTTTCAGGACAAATAAAAACGCGGGACGCGCTTTCCGATGGCGCAGAGAAGATCCGCGCTGGCGGTGTTGGCGATTTTCGCCACGTCCGGCACCGACTGCGTCGTCGCGCCGTCCGTCCCATAAATCGTGGCGATATCGCCGACGCGGGCGGACGCGATCCCCGTGACGTCGGCAGTGGTGAGGTCCATCGAAACCGTTCCGACAATGGGCGCCATCTGGCCGCGAACGATGACGCGCCCCTTATTCGAAAGCACTCGCACGAGCCCGTCCGCGTATCCGGCGGCGAGCACCGCGACGCGCGAAGGCCCGGGCGCCGTCCAGCGCGCGTTGTAGCCGACGCGCGCTCCCGGCGGCAAATCCTTGATCGAAACAATCCGCGCGCGGAACGAAAGCACTGGCTTCACCGAAAGCTTTGCTTCCATTTCCGGATTCAGCTCCGACGGCTCGAAGAACTGATGATAGCCGTACAAAATTGCGCCGGGGCGCACCATGTCCCGCCAGGTGGACGGGCGGCTCACAATCGCCGCGCTGTTGGCCATGTGCACGATGCCGGGATCGAGCCCCAGCGAACGCATGCATGCCAGCGCCTTCTCAAACATTTGCTCCTGCTCGATCGTTTGCTCCGTGGTGAACACTTCCGACGACGCGATATGCGTGAACGTGCCCGCGAGCCGCAGGTGCGGGCAATCGGCGAGGGCGCGCGCAAACGCCGGAATCTCCGACGGCGGAATGCCCAGGCGATTCATTCCCGTGTCAATCTTCAAATGAAATTCAACGGGACGCTTGGGCGATTTGCGCTGCTGCGCGGCCGCTTTTTCGAGGAGCTGCAACTGGTCGGCGCGCATGATCGCGGGCGTGAGGTGATTATCGAGGATTCGCTTTTCTTCTCCCGCCCAGAAGCCGGTGAGGATGAGGACCGGTTCGCGTATGCCGCTCTCGCGCAGTTCGGCGCCTTCCGCCGAGCAGGTTACGCCGAACCAGTCAGCGCGCGCTTTCGAGAGGGCGCGCGCGACAGGAACGATGCCGTGGCCGTAGGCGTTGCTCTTGATGACGGCGAGAATTTTCCGGCGCGAGCCACCTGTTCCGGTGGGATTCACGTGCGCGCGGATGGCGCGGAGATTGTGCGTCAGCGCTCCCAGGCTTACTTCCGCCCAGATGGGGCGGCCATCAAATTTTACGGTTCGTGTCATTGGAATCTTCAAGGGTACCCGATCCGCGCGCAGAAAAAAAATTGCCGCCGCCGGCCGCGCGCCGTTTAGTAACTAGCTTTTGTAGGACAGGCTTTGAGCCTGTTAGGTTTTGTTGAAGCGAGATCGCTCCCTCTAAGAACAATCGACCGTGCGCCAACCAAACCCGACAGGCTGCAAGCCTGTCCCACTAAGAGCACCCATCGTGCCACGACTGAAGATTGTCAAATGATAGGAGGAAATGGACTTACGGCAGAGAAGCAAAGGAAAGAGCTGCCTTGGGCGGCACCGCGAGTGACAGCCCGACACACCTGTGGCCGCCGCAGCACACCTAGTCGGGTTCCGTCCACGCGTCCGGCGCTCTTTGCTCAAAGCGCGTATACGAACCCTGGAACACGAACCGGATCGTGTCGGTCGGGCCGTTTCTTTGCTTGGCGATGATCAGGTCGGTTTCGCCGCGTTCTTCCGGGGTGACTTCGCTCGATTTCTTGAAGAAGTTCGGCCGGTGAATGAACATGACGACGTCGGCGTCCTGCTCGATCGCGCCCGATTCGCGCAGGTCGGCAAGGCGCGGCTCGCGGTCTTCGCGTTCCGGCGCACGGGTCAGCTGCGAGAGAACCAGCATGGGAACCTTGAGTTCCTTGGCCAGAACTTTCAGGCCGCGCGTGATGCTGGAAATCTCTTCGTTGCGGTTGCCGAAGCGGCCGCGCGCGGAAACGAGCTGCAGGTAATCCACGATCACGAGCGAGAGGTCCTTTTCACGCTTGAGCCGCCGCAGCTTCGCGCCCATTTCCACAACCGTCGCGGCGCCCGCGTCGTCGATCCATAGCGGTGCCTGAGAGAGGTGGCTCAGCGACCGCGGAATCCTGCTCTTGTCTTCGTGATTCAGATGGCCGGTGCGGAACTTGTGCGAATCGATTTTCGCGTCGGCGGAGAGAAGACGCAGCAGCAGCGATTCCTTGGACATTTCGAGGCTGAAAATCGCGACGGTCTTGTTGTCCCGCACGCCCACATTTTCGGCGATGTTCAGCGCGAACGCCGTTTTGCCCATTGATGGGCGCGCCGCCAGAATAATCAGCTCGGAAGGCTGCAGTCCCGAGGTCAAATTGTCGAGCAAATCGTAACCCGTCGAGAGGCCGGTGATGCGGTGTCCCCCCTCATAAATCCGGGAGATGCGGTCGCGGCTCTCAGTGACGACTTCATGCAAACCCACGAGGCCGAGCCGCACACGATCTTCGGCGAGTTGAAAGATAGCGGATTCGGCCCGGTCCAGAATGGTGTCCGCGTCGTCTTCGGCTGCGAGCGATTGCTGCTGGATCAGGCTGGTGGCGTGGATCAGGCCGCGCAGGAGCGCCTTTTCCTTCACGATGCGCGCGTAGTGCTCGACGTTCGTGATGTGTGGAACGCCGTCCATCAGTTGCGAGACGTACGCCGCGCCGCCGACCGCTTCCAATTCGCCGCCGCGCTGCAACTGCTCGGTCAGGGTCACGAGGTCGATCGCCTGCTGCGATTCCCCGAGCGCGATCATTTGCTGATAAATTCGCCGGTGATGATCGTGGAAGAAATCTTCGGGCCTGAGTTTCTCGATCGCCGTGTTGATGGCGTTGTTGTCGAGTAGAATCGCGCCGAGGATGCTGCGCTCGGCCTCGACGTTGTGAGGCAGGGGACGTTCCAGCGCTGAGCTTGCCGTGGCCATTTAGTATTCGCCTTATATTCGCCTGATCATCGCGCCGGTGTCAAACGATCTTTGCAAAACGCGGTCAGCCGAATATCTCTAAGAGTTGTGCGTTTGTTTCAAAACGATACTCACTCGTGCGCGGCGGGAGGCACAACGGAAATCGGATTTGCAGGCTGAGGAAAATAAATTTCCTGTGAATTTAGTGGAAAAGGGTTCGAAGCTTGGACGAGATTCGCGGCGGAAAAGAAAAGCAGCGGGGTTGGTGCTCGAAAATTCTGGCAAAGCGATATGCGGACTGCGAGAACGCGAAAAACCGCCAATGTGAATCAGGCCGACGCGCCCCAATCGGAGAGCACCCAGATTTCCGTGAAGTGCTTGTGCTGGCGGTCGTGGTTGTGATCCTTGGCCAGCATCTCGCGCAGCTTTCTGGGAGCTTCATCCGCGGCGCGGGTCGGATCGAGATGGAGTTTGCACTCCTGGTGGTAGCCGATGCCGAAGCGGGCGCCGCAGCAATCGCACAGCTCAAACATTTCGATGGTGTAGGTGGGATATTTCGCGATTTCCTTGTCGAGGATCGCCACCGGGCTGTTCAGATCGGTCGTCATGTCATCCTCCGCTGGGGTTGAGGACTGCCTGCGCAACTGCTGGTCAGGTCACCTGTCGAATCGGGCTTCCATGGATACCGAATTCGCGGCACTGCTCGTCGGGGGCGGAGCCGAGACCGAAGTCATCGACACAGGCGATTTTATCGCGGATAGGATAAAAGCGCCCTGTGGAATTCGTGTGAACCTGTGAATAACTTTTCGAAAATACTTGACATGCTTCTGTAGAAAAAATGTGAAAAGAGTGTTGATCGGAGAGGACACATACCCGAGCTCCGGAATTTTGCTGATGCCGCCGCACATTCCCGCTCGCAAATGCTTGGAATGAACGGGCTGTGAGCGATCGCGGCGTTTCAGAGTACAATGTCTGGCGAAAAATATTTCGCACTGTTTCGTGGCGCGGGTGGGATTTCATCATTGCGCGGGTGCGTCGCGGATCGCGGCGCAGTGCGAGGAGGCGACCGATCATGGGATTGGGATGCGGATGCGGCTTTACGCGGCGCGACGTTCTGCGCGCCGGAGCGATCGGCGCTGCGGAACTCCTGACTGGCGCAGCGCGACTGGGCGCGCAAGCGAAGAAAGGCATGCGCATCGACATTCACGCTCATCTCTGGAATGTCGAATACCTAGACCTGTGCCAGAGCTACGGGAACGTGGACACGGGCACGCAGCGCAACAAGGGCGCGGGCATGGGGCAGGAGGAAATTGAGAAGCGCTTCGCCCTGATGGAAGCGAACGGCGTCGAGATGCAGATCCTCGACATCTGCCCGCAAGCGCCGCACTTTGAGAATAAAGAGCACGCCGTGAAGGCCGCGCGCATGGCCAACGACCTGTACGCGGAAGCGGTGAGCCGCTGGCCGAAAAAATTCAAGGCGTTCGCGGCCGTACCGCTACCTCACGTCGACGAAGCGCTCAAGGAACTCGAGCGCGCGCTCGACCAGTTGAAATTTGTTGGCGCCACGATGACCACGTTCGTCGGAAACCATTCCCCCGCCGATCCCTCGTTCGCTCCGTTCTATGAAGAGCTCAATCGCCGCGGCACCGTGCTGTACATTCATCCTTCGGGAAATGGGATCGATTCGCCTTACGTGATTCCGTTCAACTTGCGTTGGGCGATCGGCGCGCCGATGGAAGACACCGTATCGGTGATGCACCTGATCGAAGCGGGCGTGCCGCAAAAATATCCCAAACTGAAAATCGTCAATTCGCATCTCGGCGGAATGCTTCCCATGGTGTTTCAGCGCATCGACAACATTTCCAAATGGGAGCATCCGCTGCCCGAGCTGCCGTCGATCACCGCCAAGCGCATGTGGTACTGCAGCGTGGGCCACGGGCACCCGCCCGCCCTGCGCGCCGCCGTCGATTCGATGGGCGCCGACCGCATTTGTCTCGGCTCGGATTTTCCGTATGAAAACGGCCCGCTCTACAATCACGCCATCCAATACATCAGCGAATCCGGCCTGAAACCCGAGGACGCGGAAAAAATCCTCGACCGAAACGCCGCCTACGTCCTCGGACTCGCGTGAGCACTTAGTGGGTTGCCCCTGAGAGCAACCCCGTCACTCGAAGCTGTGGCCGATGCGATCTAGTTTTCCTGACGAGTAATAAATGTATAGCGGTTTGCCAAGGACGTGATCGACACCGACCGTACCCGTATAGCGGCTGTCATAACTGTGATTACGATTGTCGCCCATCACGAAAACCTGATTCGTCGGAACGGTGGTAGGCCCGAATTTCTCAACCTTCTCGTCTGATTTGCCGTCAAGGTAGACGTAAGGCTCAGCAATGCGCTTGCCATTCAATATTGTTCCCTCGGAATCCGTTGCAATCGTATCCCCTCCGATCGCCACAACTCTTTTGACATATAGAACGTTGAACTGCGGCATCAAGTAGACGACCACATCACCTCTCTCTGGATTATGCGTTTTGTAGTAGCGCATATCGACGATAAGGTGATCTCCGTTAACGATTGTCGGACTCATGGAATCGGCGGGTATTTTGAATGCTCGAACGCCGAGGATTCGCTCCGGGAATCTTGGGCTCATGAATGGAACTGTTGCAGTCGCAATGAGCGCTGCTCCTAGAACGTAGGACGGCCACCTAAGCTTTCGCACACCGTTTGTGGTTACCTGGCCAACGGCCGTGCTGCCAGCAATAATGGCAACAGTCAATTTGAACGCCCATAAAACGAGAAAGTAACCGACCGCAGAGTGAAACGACAGGAGCAGATGAAACGGGCCCGCGGAAACGAGAATTAACGCGTATCCCAAAAACAAAATCACGCCCAACAAGATCTGCCCATTGAAAATCTCGCCGAGTCCAGGGATCCAAAATGAAAGCAGGAATGCTCCTACACCCCTTCTTAACTTTTTCTTCTGGAATCCTCAGTAGTCTGAATTTCGTAGCCGCGATGATAAGCAAGTAGCTACGTATAGACAAGGTTTCTTACTCTCATGCTGATATTGTTCGCCGATTGAGGCTGGCAGAAACCATACCGCGGCAAAACAATTTGCCATACAATTCATAGCTCTAAGGAAAGGCGAGCAAACTGGAGGAGAGCGTAAAAACCGCGGAAAGCAATCTTCTCAACACAAAACCGAAGCTCACGCCGAACCAGATTCGCAGTTTCTGGGCGGC
>Ga0210394_10008362_pt1 | contig 10676 bp, 6 predicted proteins | sample IncBWC12MmetaG_FD_160121 | JGI IMG/M metagenome (GOLD analysis project Ga0210394, IMG submission 160121) | Forest soil microbial communities from Barre Woods Harvard Forest LTER site, Petersham, Massachusetts, United States - Inc-BW-C-12-M | ecosystem: Environmental > Terrestrial > Soil >... | reverse complement strand
GCTCGAGAAGAAACGCCAGCAGAATGCCGCCATGGCGAAGCAGTACGGCCAGCCGCCCCAGAAGCTCAGCCTCGATGGCGCGCGCGTCCGTCTTCAATACCAGCGCGATGGGCGGCCGGTCGAGGAGCAGCTGCTGGCCGTAGTGGACTGCACGGAAGTGCAATTTGCCGCCCTCTATGGGCAACCCGCTTATCAGCGCCGCACCTGTTCATCGCGCAGTATCGTCATCGACCGCGCGCCCCAGGGCCATCTCGACGAGCTGCTGGCTGCGCCGCAGTTGAAGAGCCTCAACAAATCGATCCAGATCAATCACGCTTGGGACGATCGCGTAGCGCGCGATATGCAGGCGGCTTTCCAGAAGTTCCAGGCAGCAAATAACCAACAGTTTCAGGCGAATCTGCAGAAAGGACGCGATGACAACGCTCGTCTGTTGGCGAACGGCAAGGCTTTCCAGGACAACATGAGGGCCAGCACCGATCAGGCGCTGGCGAACGACCGGGCGCAGCAGAATGCGATCGACAAGTCGGCCCACGCGACCGCGCTCTACTCGCTCGACCGGCAGGAATTCAAGAATCCCTCCACCGGTCAGACCATCGAGGCCAGCAACGAGTACAGCCACCAGTGGATGTCCTCGGACGGCAGCACGCTCATCCAGACCAACGACCATTCACTGGATCCGAACGGTCAGGTGTACCCGGTCAGCCAAAGCTGGACCGAACTGGTACCGAAGTGATCTAAGTCCGCAAAGCGTGACTGGCGTCGAGAGGCGAGCCCCCCGATTTGGCTGCCGGCCTTTAACATGTCAATATGACAGAATGATGTCAGAAGGCGTGGTTTCCTGGTGGTCTTTGCTCTGTGCGGTCGCCGCGCTAAACATCATGGCGTGGTCCATGTCGGCCGTGGCCCACAAGCGCCGGCGAACGGCCATCGCGCCCGAAGCCCACTCCGCCCGGCGCCTGCAGCTGCAATTGTCCGCCGTCTATGTGTTCGGTTGCGCCTTTCGTTCCGTGCTGCCGGTGTTCGATGGTCCTCGCATCTGCCTGTTCAACTCGTGGCTGTCCAGCGTCATCGTGGGCCGCTCGGTCGCAACCTGCGCCGAGTTGTGCTTCGTCGCTCAATGGGCCCTGTTGCTGCGCGAGACCTCGCGTGCGACCGACAGCGTGCTTGGGAGATACGCCTCTCTGGCGGTGGTGCCGCTCATCGCGCTTGCCGAGGCCTGCTCCTGGTACTCAGTGCTGACCACCTCCAACCTTGGTCATGTCGCCGAAGAGTCGATCTGGGGTCTGTCGGCGGCGCTGCTGGTGACCAGCATGGTGGTGATCTGGCCGCGTTGCACGGCCGCGTTCCGTCCGGTGGTTCTGGCTTGCTGCGTTGCTGGCGCAGCCTACGTCGCCTTCATGTTCCTGGTTGACGTGCCGATGTACTGGTCGCGCTGGATCGCCGACGGCACCAGCGGACGCCACTACATGAGCATCGCTCAAGGCGCGCACGATGTGGCCGTACGCCGCGTGGTCTCGTACCGTTGGGAGGACTGGAAGAGCGAGGTGGTTTGGATGTCGCTGTATTTCAGCGTCGCGGTGTGGCTCAGTATTGCGCTCATCCACGCGCCTGTGTCCCAGGCACGAAGCGCCGCCCAGGAGCGCAATCGCCTGCGCGCCAGGTAAATCGGGAGTTTGCCTGTGGCTGCCCGTAACGGGCGGCAGTCTGCAGCAGTGGGAACAATCAGCGCACCGACAGGCGTGCAGCGGATTAGCGAGCGCGAATAGGCGCGGCAAATCCGGCGCAATCGGCGAACGATGGCGGCTCGAAGGGCCTTCGGCTCAATCACGGTCACATCGGGAGCGAGCGCGAGCAACTGCGCGGTCGCGTGATCAATGCTCTCGATCGGCACACTGACGCTGTATGTCTCATCGCTACCGGACACGCTGGTCGCCGCGGTGACCGCCCGCGCCGTCGCCGCATTCAATTGTCGCAGGCCGGCAAGGCCGGCGGCGGTGCAACGCAGGCGCGCCACGCCGGTATAGACCGAATTCTCGAAGCGGGCGACCGACTGCGCCCATTCGCGCGCCAGATCGAAGCCCTTGGGGCGCCTCACGCGGGCCGGCAGCGCGGTGGCGGCTCTGAGCCCGGCGATGCGATAGGTCCGAACACCCTCGGCAGCGGTACCGACGAAGTACCAACTCCCGGCTTTCAACACCAGGCCCAGCGGGCCGACAACGCGATCGCCAACGCCTTTCCAGCTTTGGTATCGAATGCTGAGCTGTCGATCGCTCCACACGGCTTCGGCGACCGCGGCCAGGAATGGCACCGGATCCGGCTCGCGGTACCAGTCTACCGGGTCGAGGTGAAACCGCGACTGTACCCTGGTCGCATCCTCACGCCAGGACACCGGCAGTGCGGTGAGCAGTTTCAGTTGCGCGCTTTGCATCGGCCCCCGCAGCCCAAGCTCTGCGGCCGGCCCGGCCAGGCCACTGAGAAACACGGCCTGCGCCTCGGATGGCGTCAGTCCGGTGAGTCGGGTGTTCCAGCCGTCGAGCAGACGGAAGCCTCCTGATCGACCGCGTTCGGCAACGATGGGTACACCAGCGGCAGCAAGGTGATCGACGTCGCGGTGCAGCGTGCGGATTGAGACCTCGCATGCATCGGCTAGCTGGCGAGCATTCAGCTGCCCGCGGGTCTCGAGCAGCATCTGAATCGACAGCAGGCGCGCGGCACGCATACCGATGGCTCCGAGTGCTCGCCGGACGGTTTCGCGCCAATACATGCCTCCGGCTGACATGTATCCGGGTCCAGAATACGCCAAAAATGTCCGGCACAGTTCCAACGGCAGCCCTTAGCCCAAGCGCAGGCCGCAGCGCCTTCGCGCTGGCGCCGCCTGCGGGCCGACTGCCCCGAGTGCAGTCGGTCGATATTTTGCGCGGCCTGGCGATGATCATCATGGCGCTCGATCATGTGCGCGACTTCCTGCATGGCGGGGCCCAGCATTTCGATCCAACCGACGTTAGCCGGACAACTCCGGTTTTGTTCTTCACGCGCTGGATTACGCACTTCTGCGCACCGACGTTCATGTTTCTTGCCGGTGCCAGCGCTTATCTGTACCTGCGCCGCGGGAAAAGCCGGCCGCAGGTGGCGCGCTTTCTCATCACGCGCGGATCGTGGCTGGTGTTTCTGGAGCTAACCTGGGTGCTGTGCTTCGGCTGGAAGATGAACTTTGCGTACGATCAGCTGTTCCTCTGGGTGATATGGGCGCTCGGTGTCTCGATGATCGCGCTTGCCGGACTCATTTTTGTTCCCCGGCGCCTGCTGTTGGCCCTGAGCCTGGCCGTGATCGTGCTGCACAACGCCTTCGACCCGCTTACACCCGCGCAACTGGGTGGCGCCGGATGGCTTTGGAAGATCCTGCATGTGTCCGACAGTATTCCCGTTTCAGCTCATCTGACGATCCTCACCACCTATCCGTTACTGCCGTGGATCTTCGTGATGTCGGCCGGCTACTGCTTTGGCGCTGTCATGGACCTCGATTCCGAACACCGACGACAACTGCTGCTCCGGCTGGGCGCCGCGCTGACCGCTGGGTTCGTCGTGCTGCGATGGTCGAACATCTATGGAGATATGCATAGTTGGGCCAGTCAAACCAGCGCCGCCATGACGGTGGTGTCGTTCTTGAGCGTCACAAAATACCCGCCATCGCTGCTCTATCTATTGATGACACTGGGGCCCGGCATTTATCTGCTGGGTCTGTTGGAACGGGTCAAGCTGCGCGACGCCAATCCGCTGATTGTGTTTGGACGTGTACCGCTGTTTTTCTACCTGTTGCACCTGCCGCTTATTCACCTGGCAGCCATCGCGCTGGCGTGGTTCCGCCATGGCCAGATGCGGTTCATGCTGAACAATCCGCCGTCACTTTGGGGACCGGCGCGACTATTTCCTCCGGACTACGGCTATAGCCTTGTCGTGGTCTACCTTGTCTGGGTCGGCGTACTCCTGGCCCTGTATCCGCCGTGCAAATGGTTTTCGACGATCAAGCAGAAGAGCACATCAGTGCTGCTTAGCTACCTCTGAGCCCCCCGCGGAAGGATCTGCCAGCGGCGCTGACGGTTAGAATTGGCGCCACGCGGCTTTCTGACCACGGCGGTACACCATGCACTTCCCAAGTAACACGCTTTCAGGCCACAGCGGGCGCGCATCGATCTGTCAGGCCATTGCAGTCCTTGCCGCCTGCATCGCCGGGCTGTCGCCGGCAGCTGACGATTCACCGCGGCCGCAAGGTATGGCCGGACAGCTGATCGATCATTACCACATGCAGCGCATCCCGCAAGAAGGCGCTTGGTTCAGTCTCAGCTATAGCAGTGAAGATCAAATCGACGGCGTGGCATTGCCGTCGCGTTACGCGGGCCGTACCCATGTGACAGGCAACGCGATCGTGATGGTCGCGACGCGCTCCGATTTCTCAGCGATGCATCGATTGCAGAGCGACGAGGTCTGGCATTTCTACGGCGGCTCGCCACTGGAGATGCTGCTGCTCTACCCTGATGGACATGGACGCAAGCTAACCATCGGCCCGAACTTTCTGGCCGGCGACTTTCAGCAATTCACCGTTCCGCATGGGGTGTGGCAGGGATCGGCACCGCGCGGATCGGCAGATGGCGCGTATTCTTTCGCTGGCACGCAATTGTCGCCCGGCTTCGACTACGCGGACTTCGAGATCGGCTATCGCGACGAGCTGCAGCGCGAATATCCGGCTTTCGCCGACGACATCGGCCGCTTGACGCGCGCCGAGTTCGCCACCAGTCCAGCGTATCGCTCCCAGCGAGCCGCTGTGCCGCCGCCCAATGCGATCGCGTTTCGCGCCGATCACGTGCCGGTGGTCACCATGTCGCCAGGACTGGGGTTGCAGGAGCTGGTCGGACGGGTCGCACCGGATGCCCAGTCCTCCAAGCTCAGCGTTGCCAAGTTTACACTGGCGGCCGGCCAGACATCGGCCACCAGCTTCAATCACCAGTCACAGGAAGTCTTTCTGGTTGCAAATGGAACCGGCCGGGTCCATTGGGATGAAAAAGTAGTGCCGATCGGACCGAGCTCGGTGGTTTTCATTCCCGCGGGGCAGCGGCATTCGATCGAGGCGGACGTGAACGGCGCACTGACTTTCTTCGCCATTTCGGCACCGGCCTTCACCCTCGAAGACTATGTGGTGGTGAAACCGTGAACGCACCCGACTTCTAGCCGCCTGCTGGGCGCACCGCTGCGAAATCGAGGTACGATGGCGACCTACAATTACAGATAACTCCGACAGTCACTTTCGGGCTCTCAGTGAACTCACCGTCAATCATCGTCGCCGAAGACCATCCGATGTTCAGGGCGGCACTGGTGCTTACGCTGCGACGACTCATGCCCGAGGCGCTGCTGATGGAAGTAGCAAGCCACGGCGAACTTGAAAAAGCGCTGGCCCGGAGCGGCGACGTCAAGTTGGTTCTACTCGATCTAAGAATGCCCGGTGCACATGGCCTGTCGTCGCTGGTGTTCCTGCGCGGGGAATATCCAAACGTGGCGGTGGCGATCATTTCCGGTGGCGCCTATGCCGAAACCATCATGCGCGCACGCCAGCTCGGCGCTTCGGCGTTCATACCGAAATCGGCACCGATCGACACCATCGCACAGGCCTTGTCCTGCGTGATTCGCGGAGAATTATGGTTTCCCGAGCAGGCCGATGGTCCGGCCGGGAGCGTGCCGCTGCTGCAGGATAAACTCACGACCCTGACGGCGCAGCAATTCCGGGTTCTCAAGTGTCTGGCCGAGGGCATGCTCAACAAACAGATCGCCGACCTGCTGCAAGTCTCCGAGGGTACCGTGAGGGCGCACGTCACAGCGATCCTGCGCAAGCTGGGCGTGAGTACGCGGACCCAGGCGGTGATTCTGGTGACCGAACTCGATCTGGAAAGAGACAGCACGGATACCCTGTGATCACGCCTCGGAAGTGACCGCAGCGAGTATTGCCAACATTTCCGTGCGCAGTTCCGCTGGCCGGATCGGTTTCGCCAATACCGGCCATGGTGCGTTGTGAAGCGCCTCCTCCAGTTGCGTGGTGTGCTCCCCGGAAACGACCACCACCGGCACGGTGCGGCTCCAGATCGACTCGAGTTCAGCCAGAAGATCCGGGCCCACGCAATCCTCCAGGCGGTAGTCGAGTATCAGTAGATCGGGCGCGTCCGTGCGACGCGCGGTGCGCAGACACTCCTGGCCACTGCCGCAAAGGGTAACCTGGCACCCCCATCGTTCAAGCACGGTTCGAGTCGCTTCACGTACATCGCGGTCATCGTCTATGCACCAGACCCTGCGTCCATCCAGACCCCCCTCCACGACCGGTGCAAGCTCAATTGCTTCGTGAAGCATCGAAACGTCGCCGACCGGAACCTCTATCGAAAACACGCTGCCAAGACCCATCCAGGAGCGCACCCTGACATCGTGGTTCAGCAACTTGGCAATGGTGCGCACGATGGCAAGCCCGAGACCGGCACCGCGCTCGATGCCGGCCTGCTGAGAATCGAGGCGGCGAAATTCCTCAAAAATCTCCTCGGTCTTGTCCGCAGCGATGCCGCAGCCGGTATCCCAGACTTCGATCCGACAGGCGGCGGGCATGCGCCGCACCCCCAGCAGAATCTTTCCTGCTGTCGTATAGCGCACCGCATTGGACAGAAAATTCTGCAGCACCCGCCGCAGCAGCGCCAGGTCGGTGCGCACTACCGCCGTGGTCATCATGCAGTGAAGCTCGAGGCCGTGCGAGTGCGCAAGCATCCGGAACTCGCGAGCCAACGACTCCAGCACCGGCCCGAGCCTCGTGTCTTCGAGCTTGAGCTTGAGCTTCCCCGACTCCAGACGCGAAATGTCCATCAGGCTGGTAAACAGGTCCTCAACCGATGCCAGCGAACGTTCGGCGTGCTCGGCAAGATCGGCGGCAGGGTGGTTTCGAAGATCTTCCTTGATCGCCGAAATGTAAAGGCGGGCGGCGTTGATCGGCTGCGACAGATCGTGTACCGCGGCCGCCAGGAATTTGCTCTTCGAGCGATTCGCGCGATTCGCCTCTCCCATCGCGCGCTGCAGATCTTCCGTGCGTTCCGATACGCGCCGCTCGAGCGATTCAGCCAGTGCCAGCAACTTCTCCTCGACGCGTTTGTACGCGCTCACATCGGTATAGGAGGTCGCATAGCCGACTCCCGGCACCGGGTTACCCCGGATCTGGAGCACCATGCTGCCGGGCAATTCGCGCTCGTGCACATGTGTGTTGCCCGTTCGCAGGTGATGGATGCGCTTCTTGATCTCGGCTTCCACATCGCGGCGGCCATACAGACCGCGCCCGGCGTTATAGCGAATCAACGCCTCTATCGGGACGCCAACCTGCACCAGACTGGAGGGGAAATTGAAAATCTCCATGTAGCGTCGATTCCACGCAACCAGACGCAGATCCGCATCCACGACGCTTACACCCTGCGGAAGGTGCTCAAGGGTCGCGCGCCACAGACCGCGGTTCAATTCGATCTGGTGAATGAGTGCCGCCAGTGCTTCCACCGTAGAATTGATGTCGCGCTTGAGATTGGCAAAGGTACCCTCGTAGCCGCCCGTCATCTGCACAGTGAGGTCGCCGCGCGCAACTGACGCCAGCACCGAAGCGGCTTCGCCAAGACCGCCGTCGGCGGTCTCCATCAGATGGTTAAGATGCCGCACCATGTCGCGAAAAGCATTCTGGAACGAGGTTTCGTCGCCGCGTTCGGAGAAATCTCCGCGTGCCGCAGCCTCGACCAGACGCACGATCTGCTCCTGAATCGCGATCAGGTTCTGCCGCGCCTTGTCTATGGCCTCTGTCAACATTCCCTTCTTTCCCGGCAGCGGCGGCAGATTCATCGAGAAGTCACCGATCGCATAGCGCTCAATGACGTCACGCATCATCATGGCCAGGGCGACCTGCTCGGCAACCAAATCGTTGACCGCATCGGCCATCTCCTTGTAGACGCCGCTGAATGAAGCACCGTCAATCTTGAAGTCAATATTGCCCAGCTCGTGCTCCGCGGCGATCTGCCGCTCGGCGTCGACGAATCGTTGCAGTGTTTGCCGTACTCCCTGCATGGCGCGGACCAGGTCGCCGATCTGGTCGCGACGCTTGGTCGATATGGTGAAGTCGAGATTGCCTTGACTGATTTGGTTGGCTACTGCGGTCACTCGTTCGATCGGCTTGGCGAATCCGCGGGCGATCATCAACGACAGCAAGGTGACCAGCGCTGCGGTGACCACCAGCAGCAACAAAGCGCTACGCGTGGCCTCGTTGACCCCTGCGAGGCTCTCCTCGGTGTTCTGCTGGGCGACGGCAATCCAGCCGAGATCGGTGCGACGGATCATTGCTATGCGGTCGACGCCGTCAACGACATAGTGCTGAAATCCGTCGTTACCGGCCTTCGCCGCGGCAAAAGCCGGATGTGTGCTGTAGTCCTTGAGGCTTTGATTCCATGGCTCGCGAGCATTTGCGATCAGGCGCCCTTCCTGGGTCATCAGGAATGCAAAGCCGGTGCGACCCAGATTGGCGGAGGTGACGGCCTTGCTCACGGCATCGAGCGTCGCTGCCTCGATCAGCATGCCGCGTAGAGGACCGCTGGGGTCGGAGATCGGCACCGCCATCAGGAAGGCCGGTCGTTGAGACGTAAGCCCGAGCTGAACCTCGGCGGAATACGGAGCGCCCCGCAATACGTCGGCGTAATAGGTGCGAACTCGATACGAGGCCAGCGGTTGATCGTCGCTGCGCGCGACATTCATCCCCGCAAGATCGGCCGTATGAATCAGATAGGCCCACGGCAGTTGCTGCGCCACCGACATCACCAGCCGCTTGTGCGCCTGAGGATCCATCGAGATCGCCGCCGGCAGACTGGCCGCGAGTTTCAGCACCGACAGATTCTGCTGTGTCCAGTCGTTTACCTGCTGAACCACACGGTCGGAGAACAGCTGCAGGCGTGCGTGCGCGTCCGCCTCGCCATCCTCGATGCTGCGGGATCGTTCGAATTGCCAGAACAGCGTCAGGGGAAGCAGCGCGACCAGCAGGAAAGCGAGCAGCAGCTGCGAGAAAATGCCGAGGCGGGGGGGAACCTTCGGAATGTGGAGGGGGCTCATGGCACGTTCCAGTGACGAGACCGGCGTTCGCTCAGGTCGGACTGAGTCTGCTGCCAGTGTACTTCAAGTCTGCCTGAGCGCAGCGGCTGTTACCTGAGGCTCGAGGCCATTTCTTGGAGAATGTAAGCGGTTGAAAAAGAAGAAGAAGCTGTGCCGGAATGGACCGGATACCAGCGATAATTTAGTCCGCAGAACAGCCCCGATGCCAGCCCTCGGGTAGCGCTAGCGCCGCATTAGACGTCGATCAACAGGCACCACAGCGGACACAGAAGACATAGGGACAGACGGGCGCGGCGCTGCCGCATGCGCCACTAAAGGCCGGTGCTTGTTCGCTCAATCGACCACCGCCGATTGTTCCGGACATCCTGGCCCACGCACGGCCTACATGAGGCCCAGGCGCTATCCGTGGCAGGAATCCCACGCCTGCAACCCCGCGGAACGGGAGCGGTGGACACGCGTGTACCTAACGGCTTAAGCTAAATGCCAATTCGCTTAAGCGACCGTTGCGCCTAAGCGAATGTGCAATTGTCAGTGCGAGTCGACATCGTAAAGATCGCGTGGCGTCGCACTAGATGGGCCGCAACTACAAGTAAAGTTCGAGCGGCTGATGGGAAAGGGGGGTAAGTCAATTGACAGCCAAGTACCAGTTTCGGGGCACTGAACCCACCTCGTTTGGGCGATGCGACCGCCGGATCCTGTGACTTCACTGTCGATGCTGACGGACGGGGGATTAGCGATTGAGGCTTTATAACAACACTTCACAAAAGTAGAGAATCAATGCAAATCAAATTAGCCCCCATCTGAGCGTGCCGGTGCAGCGACCACGACGATGAGGTGTATTGGCAGCGTGGCGATTGGGTTTGTCGACCTCGCGTTCCGATGGGAACTGTACGGTGCGCGCCTCAACTCGTCGGGGACAATCTCTGAGTAAAATTGAAGGGAAAAACATGTACTCGCCAAAATTGTGGTGTGTGCTCCTGGGCTTTTCTTGCATCGCGGCTGGTCCGCTGGCCTCTGCTCAAAGCGCTAGGCCAGACGACGAGGCTACATCGTCAGATTCGACCGCCAGTGCGGCGGCCGAGAATGACGTCCGGCAAATGCGCCGTGAGATAGCGGACCTGCACGCGCAGATCCAGCGGCTCGTCCAGGCGAGCGCGCGCAAGGATTCCGGTGAGGCTCACCTTGTGCCAGTCAGCACGGCGGTGGCGAATACCGCGGGCGCGGACGCCGACAGCGGATCGACGCCGGTCACTCGTGCGGATATCGACGCCCTGCAGAAGGAAATCGACGCACTTAAGAGCAAGGCCGGCAGCTCGGATGTCGCCGCCCTTCAAAAGCAGGTCGACGCTCTGCAGAAAAAGGCCAGCGAGGTCCCTCCGGTCACTGCCGGTTGGAACGGCGAGCACTTTTTCCTGAGAAGTACCGACGGTAATTTCACGGTAATGCCGGTCGGCTACGTGGATGGGCAATACGCCATCTACAACAATACCTATGGTGCGCCGCCGGATTCCTTTTCAATCACGCGC
>Ga0210394_10008361_pt1 | contig 10677 bp, 12 predicted proteins | sample IncBWC12MmetaG_FD_160121 | JGI IMG/M metagenome (GOLD analysis project Ga0210394, IMG submission 160121) | Forest soil microbial communities from Barre Woods Harvard Forest LTER site, Petersham, Massachusetts, United States - Inc-BW-C-12-M | ecosystem: Environmental > Terrestrial > Soil >... | reverse complement strand
CGGGCAACAGTGTGAGCGTATAGGCCAGCCCGCCGCGCTGCTTGGCGATGAGGCAAAACGTGTGTGTGTAGGTGACGTTAATGGTGATGACGCCGCGGCCGAAGTCGCCCGTGGCGGGGGAACCAACGATGGGCAGTAGCAGGGTTTTAGTCTCAGTGAACGTGATGCAGCTGGGTCCAGTGCGCCATGGGGGATCGCACGGGCTCTGGCAGCAAGCGTCCAGGGTGGGGAGGGTTACGGGCGTGGTTCCGTCAGTGGGATCCAAAGCTGGTGTTGTGGAAGTCGACATGGGTGTCCTCTTTTCGTTAGGCCGAAGTTCTCGAACTTCGGGATAGGGGGAGTGAGACACTGGGCACAGTTCCATTGCACCAAGCCGGGCATCAGCCTGGGCCGGTAAACTGGCGGGGTTCGAGTACCGCGCGATCAATGGCTTCGGGAAAACGCACATCACAGGCTGCAGTTGGCCCAAAGGCTCGATTCACCCGCAGGTGCCCACGCGGAGCCGAGGACTCTGGCCAGGTGACTACTCGTGAATGCGCGCGGCCGAACGTTTCATTTTTGGATGGAATTCATGGAGAAATTCCCCGGGAGTAAGCGCAGGGTGGCTGGAACGGTTTCGGGACACAGTAGCAGCGGATCCGCTGCGGCAAAGCTCCCTGGTGCTACCGCTTCTCGTGCTCGAAGGTGAGCGAGGCGGAGTTGATGCAGTAGCGCAGGCCGGTGGGGCGGGGGCCGTCGGGGAAGACGTGGCCCAGGTGGCCGCCGCAGCGCGCGCAGGTCACTTCCACGCGGCGCATGCCCAAGGTGCGGTCCTCGTGTTCGTGGATCGCGGTGGAGTCGGCGGGGATCATGAAGCTGGGCCAGCCGCAGCCGGAGTCGAACTTGGCACCCGACATGAACAGCAAGGTCCCGCATCCGGCGCAGTGGTAATTGCCGGTCTCGTGGTTTTCAGTCAGGGCGCCGGTAAAGGGGCGCTCGGTGCCTTTCTCGCGCAGCACGTGATACTGCTCGGGCGTCAGGGTGGCCCGCCACTCGGCATCGGACTTCTGAATCTTCTCGGTCGCTTCAGGCATGGCGAATCTCCAGGGATTGGATGCGGATGACGGTCACAAGGGAGCGCCGGGGTGGCAGGCAGCGCTTGGGGAAGGCTGGGCCCGTGTTGCTCAGGCCTCGGCGATCACGTCGATTTCAACCAGGATGTCGCCAGGAAGCCGCGCTGCCTGCACCGTGGTGCGCGCGGGCGGCGCCACGCCTTCCTGAGCCATGTAGCGGGCGTAGATCGTGTTCATGGCGGAGAAGTCGTTCAGGTCCTTGAGGAAGACGCTCGCCTTGACGGCCTTCTCGAGGCTGGTGCCTGCGGCCTCCAGGATTGCCTTGAGGTTCTCCATCACTCGCGTGGTCTGTTCGACGATTCCCCCGGGGACGATCTTCTGTGTCTCCGGGTCGATGGGCCCTTGCCCGGCCGTGAAGACAATGTTGCCGAGGCGGATGGCCTGGGAGTAGGGGCCGAGCGCCGCGGGAGCCAGAGAGGTGGAAATCGCTTCTTTGCTCATGGGCAGAATTCTACCGAGTGGGGCGGGATCCGAGGCCTGAAAATCACGGCCCGGGATCCCAAACCACAGGTTCCGGGGGAGGAAATTCTTCTGGGAGAGAAAACCTCGGCCCTAGTGCCAGACGGCGAGCAGGCCGCCAACGCCCCCGAGGCTGATGAGCCAATAGCCCGCATTGATGGCGAAATACTTGAAGGGGCGGCCCTCGTAGACGCTTTGCGGATAGAGCGGGCCCACCACGAAGCCAACCCAGGTGATGAATCCGATCAGGGCCCCATTCGCGAAGGAGTCCGCTCCCGACCACAGAATGAAGTGCAGGAGAACGAAGGCGAGCAGGAGGTCTCCGATGAGGGATCCAACCATGCCGGTGACAACGCCCTTGGGCTTCTCACCCATTTTTCGGCCAATGATGGCAACCCACGGTTTGGCGAACAGAACCGGCGAATACCACAAGGCGCCGAGCAGCCAGACGCATATCGCCGACACAATGATGGGCAGTACATGGAGCTGGTGGTGAAGGTGGTTCACATAACCTCCTGAGACAAAGAGATTTGGTCCTGATGCGGGGGAGAGGAATTGGGGTGAAGATGACTGTGGAGCAGACAGGCGGCTTGTGTCAAATGAAAAAACTGGAGAGCTCCCGTTTGCAGGAAAAAACAATTCTGGTTGTTTGCCGCGGAAATGCAGGCGCATCTAACTCTGCGATGGGAATTACAAAACCGGCAAATCTTTCTGCTCGATCCGCCGCCGATTCGCCCCGACGGGAAGCGTCGGCTCTCGCCCTTGCCCAAGCGCGAACCGCTGAGCCTGCACCGCCGTTCGGTGAATCGGCCTACGGAAGCGCTTATCTCGAGTGGAAGCATTGGAACCCGCAGAGCTTCGGCGCGCTGAGCGTGCGGGAAAGCGCCGATTTTGCTGCGCTGCTGCGCAAGGCCAGGGTTCACATTCCCGCCGGATCGCCCGTGCTCGAGGTCGGATTCGGCAACGGCACGTTTCTCGAGTTCGGCCTGCGGCGCGGATGGGCCATGCACGGGACCGAGGTGAATCCGGGGCTGTTGGAGTGCGCGCGGCAGAAGGGATTCGAGGCAACGGAGACGGAAACTCCGGAGCCGTTTCCAAGCCAGTCGTTTGACATGGTGGCGGCGTTCGACGTGATGGAGCATATTCCGCTGGAGGAGCTTCCCGGGTTCCTGCGCCAAGTGCGCCGGGTACTGCGCCCCGGAGGTGTATTCGTTGCCAGGTTTCCCAACGGAGACTCGCCGTTCGGGCGTCACATTCAAAACGGCGATGTGACCCACCGGACCGAGATCGGGAGCATCCGCGCGCGCTACCTGGCCACGCAGGCGGTGATGAACGTCGTCTTCCTGGGATGCGAAGTGCAGGCGATCTGGGCGGGGCGGGCACACACGCTGCATCGGCTGTTCGCGGTGCCGGTGAAAAAGCTCATGAACGCGTTCCTGAACCTGGTGTTCAGCCCGCGCGATCCGCTGCCGTTTTGCTCGGCAAATCTGGAGCTGGTGTTGAGAAAGCCGGACGCCATGAATCCCGGCTCGCGATAACAGGTGTAGGAGGGCGACGGCGAACTGCGTTGAATGCACAAAGGCCGAAGAAAAGCGCGACCGCGATTTCGAGATAGCCGCCGAATAGAATCGCCCACATGACCTGCCAGTGGTGCCCGTCGAACCATCTCCCCATTTGGAGTCCGATCCAGTGCATCGCCACCCAACGAAGGGCCATCAAGAGGAAAGCCCACGAATAAAAAGCTTGCCCCTTCCAAAGGGACCGCGAGGACAAGCGCGAGAATCGGGGGCTTCTTCATCGGGATCATCCTACGCGCGCTCACTTCCGCTTCAGCGCTTCTAACTCATCGAGCGTCCGCGGCCAGTCGGAGCCCAGCAATCGCGACAGGCTGCGGTCCGCCAGCACCTTGCCGCCGGTCTGGCACTGCGCGCAGTAATTGGTTTCGTTGTCAGCGTAGCGAATGCGCTGGACGGGTTGACCGCAACGCGGGCACGGCTGGCCGAAGCGCCCGTGAACGGCCATGTCGGGTCGGAACGCGGTCACCTTCTCCGGAAAGGCCTTTCCAGCCTCGGCAACAAGGCGGTCTGTCCAGAGAGTGAGGGTGCTGAGGGCGGCGGCAAACAGGCGCTCCCATTCGTTGAAACTGAGCTTCTGGGTGAGCGCGATGGGCGAGAGTTTCGCGGCGTGCAGAATCTCGTCGGAATAGGCGTTGCCCACGCCGGAGATAAGTCGCGGATCGGTGAGGGCGCGCTTGAGCGTGCGGTTCTCCCGGATGAGCGCGGCACGGAAACGGGCGAGAGTCGAATCTGGTGAGAAGAGTTCGAAGCCACCAGGGTCGATGTCATGGAGAGCCTGCTCGCCACGCAGGACGTGGAGCGAGGCACGGCGCTTGCTGCCGGCTTCGGTGAGGGTGAGCGTTCCGTTGGGAAAGTCTATTGCCAGGAGAGCGTTCTTGCCGCGCAAGGGCGCCCCCGGCGCCTTCCAGTGGAGGCGACCGGCGATCATGAGGTGGATCACCATCCACAAGTCGCCTTCAACGCCGACGGCGATGCGCTTGCCAATGCGGCGCAGCGCGGTAACGGTTTTGCCTTCCGTCGCGCTTAAGGGTGGGTCGACGGTGCGCAGCACGAAAACGGATCCGAGCCGCACGTGTTCCAGCGTTTGCCCCAGAATGCGCGGCTCGAGCGCCGTGAGGTACGCGGATATGTCGGGAAGTTCGGGCATCTATTGACAGGGTGCGGCCGAGACCCGGCAACACGCAACGAAGATCGCGCTTGAGATTCGGTCAAATGTAGGGGTAGTACCCGAGAAGGATCATCACGAAGGCGATGGTGTCGAACAGTCCGTGCGCCACGATCGTCACCATTAGATCGCGGCCCGTGGAGAGATACAGCAGGCCCAGGAGAAGGCCGATGAACCCAGTATCGATCATCCCGGTCAACCAATGGTAAGAATGCGCCAATCCGAACACGATGTTTACGGCCAGCAGTGAGGCAATCCACGCAAGGCGTGTCGACTTACCGAATTCGGCCAGGCGGTTCAGCAGGTAGCCGCGCCAGATCATTTCTTCGCCGAAGGCAGCCAGTGTCCAGACGACGGCGAGCTCGGCCAGCAGCGGGAGGATGCCTCCGCTTATGAGACGGAAACCGGACAGGTTTGGTGGCCTCCCGGTGAGGTGAACGAGCAGAGGCTGGCTTACGAACAGGTCGATGGCTTCGATCGCAACGGTGGCGATGTGCCCAGGGCGAGGATCCGAAGCCATGAACGCTTTTTCGCCATGCCCACGTCGCGCCAGCGGAGGCCGCGAAGACGCAGCGAGATCCATCCCAGGAGCACCAGGAAGGGGACCTTGCCTAGCGGGATCAGGTGCCCGAACACCACCAGGAAGGTCGGGATCAGGTGGATCGATTCCGACAGAAAGATAAGGGCAATCAAAAGCAGTTCGACGAGAACCAGCCAGCGGCTCTGGTGCAAATCGTTTTTGGGAAGGCGGGTTCCAGGGTCCGCAACTGGCGGGCTCACGAGGTCCCTCTGTCCTGTCTTCTCTTTGCAAACGATGAGGAAATCATCGGAGACAGACCAGTGATTGCTGAGGCTCCACAAGGAAACAGAAGGACCGTCAGCAGAACCCCACCTGATTCCGAAAAGTCCGAACTATCGACGATAAGGTGCGAGTCTGCCAACTCGAGCGCGGTACCGTCATCAAGCACGTTAATCGACAGAACGTAGCAACGGCCTCCCTTTTCGGCGTGGAAATGGCCGATTGAACGAGCGGTGGCGCCATCCGAATACCGACTTCCGAAGCAGTATTTGTCTTCGGTGAAGCCGTGTTCAAGGACCTGATCTCTGCTGGTGGACCCATCCCACCCGCAGGACGGGAGGCTGGGAGCAGTCTTTCGTAATGTTTTCTGTGCCGAGAGTAGGCATTCCACAACTTTGGCTGGGAGCTTCCCCCGAGTTTTGGCCTCTATGCTTATGTCGTAAAGCGTGTTGATGTTAGGCATGAATTCCGGACTCCGCACAGTGCCCGGCTCCAGGCTGATCGGCATTTGCGCCGGCTCCCATGTCCACGATCGGAGCCAGAAATAGACGGCGAAATGGGTGCCGACTCCCAAGGCTGGAAGGACCGTCCCTATCCAAAATAGCTTCGCATTCGTATTACGACGAAGGACACCGTTCCACCCGCGCCCAGCGGCGCACCGTTGTTCTAATGGTTGAGAACGCCGGCATCATCCCCACCGGCAACTAAAACAGCCTCCGTCAATTAAAGCGACGGAGGCTGTTTTTCTGTCCACTGTCAACTAGTAAAAAAGATACTTCCGCCACCGGTCATCCCCGCGCCCCAGCATGCGCATGATCTGCCGGCTGGTGTGCAGCGAAAACGGTCGCGGCTCCCGCATCAGCGTCATGTCGTCAATCTCGTGCAGCAGGCGATTTGCCTTCTTGCGATTGCAGGCGTGGCAGCACGCCACCAGGTTCTCCCAGGTGGAGTTGCCTCCCCGCGAGCGTGGAATCACGTGGTCGAGTGTGAGCTCGCTCGAGGGCAGCACTACGCCGCAATACTGGCAGCTGTTGCGGTCGCGCAGCAGGATGTTCTTGCGCGAGAGAGCGCGGGTCTGGTGAGGAATGCGCCGGTATTCAAGCAGCCGGATCACCGAGGGCATGGCGATGCGATTGCGCTGCGCGTGCAGCATCAGGCCGTGCTCCTCCTCCGTGCGCGCGATGCCCTTGAGCACCAGCACCAAAGCACGCCGCGCGCCGCAGATGTTGATGGGTTCATAGGACGCGTTCAGAACCAGCACCGGCATTTGCAGCATATGGTTGGAGTGCACCACCGCGGGTTCCCCGGCAAACGCCGCGGCCCGCGCTATCGATTTCTGTTTGCGTGCATGAATCATGGCTTTTCCCAGCGACATCTCGTTGGCCTCGTCAAAAAGATGGTTGGTTCCCAGATCGTTGGTTCAGGGATGAATCCACGCTTGCCTGGTGCTGTTGTTGCGCCGCTTCATTACCCCCAGCGGCGTCGCCCTGTGTGTCTGACGGTGCAAAATCCATGTTGTGTGTATCGGCGGTGGCCAGAGCGCGATAAACGCGGCGTGCCCGAGCCAGCGTTGCCACCCACACGGTAGCCGCGCCGGCGCGCTTCAATGCCAGTGCTGCGGCCCGCGCCGTTGCCCGTATGGTAAGAATGTCGTCGATCAGCAGGATGTGCCGGTCGCGCACCAACGCTGGATCGGAGACTGAAAACGCGCCGCGCACGTTCAGGCGCCGTTCGCGCGTGGTCAGGCTGGCCTGGCTCTCGGTGGCGCGCAAACGCATCAGCGCCGCGGGCCGCGGGAGCCAGCGTAAGCCTCCATTGCGGATGGCTGGTGCGCAGAGCCTTCAGAGCGTGCGCGGCCAGCAATCGAGCCTGGTTGAATCCCCGCTCGGCCTGCGGCGAGCGATGCAGCGGAATCGGCACCACCAGCATTTCATCCGGCGCCTCGGCGGCCAGCAGGGTGATCGCCTGCGCCAGCATGCGTCCCATGCGGCGGGCCGCGGGGTGCATGAGTTCGTACTTCAGCGCGTGAATGACGGCGCGCATCGGGTCCTCGAAAAAGGCGTAAGCCACGGCGCGCTCGAACGCCGGTGGGGCCAGCCGGCAAGCGCGGCAAAGTGCCAAACCGGAGGCGTCTTGCCCAGGCGCATCCAAATCATCCCCGCAGCGAACGCACGCAGGGCCGCACAGGACGGGAACTTCCATCCAGCAGACATCACAAGTTGGAGCAGAAGAAAGGCGCGGCAGGGGAGAGCCGCAAAGAGCACAACCGGAGGGGGGAAAAGCACAGCTCGCGGCATCCAGCGGACTTCGGAGGACGCGCGCCACAGCGCGCCATGTGGAAGTCCTGGATGGAACGTCGAACGTCAGCGAACCGGAGTCCCTGCGGAAGACGCACCTCACGGGAAAGCGCGGCAGGAGTGCCGGCCTCTCCTCTATCTATACGCGTTTCCTTCTCCGGTGGCAAGGTTGGAGCGGCCTTCCGCGCCGTGTCAAACAATGAACCGGGCGAGAATTATCCATCTGTTCACAGCCCCGATGGCCGAGTTCGTTCGAGACTCGGCACCGTTCACGAACCGGCGAATCTTACCTGAAACACGAGCGGAAACGAGCCCCCCCCAACTACACCCAGGCGTCTACCGTCACAAACCGCCGAACGCCTACGTACCTATCCAGCAGCAGTTTAGCAGCCTCAACCGACGGCCCGCGGTCCAGGCCCAGTTGCTGGTGGCCGCCGTCGTGGAGCACCACGTTGGCCGCCATTTCACGCCGCCCCAGCGTGTCCACTCTCTCGGCAAGCCGTTCTGCAATAGCCTCGCCGGACCGCTCCTTCCAGTCGTCGGTCATCGCGTTCCACAGCACCGGGGTCATGCCGAGGTCGAGTGCCGCGCTCAACACGTCGGGTCGCCGGCCCCCAAAGGGCGGGCGGAAAAACCGCACCGCAGTCCCCGTGATGTGTTCCAGCATTTGTTTGGTGCGCTTTAGCTCGTCTCTCACTCGCTTGGGCGGCGTCAGCGCCAGGTTTGGATGGCTCCAGCTGTGGTTGCCGATCACGTGCCCAGCATCCGCGATGGCCCGGGTCAGGTAGGGCTCCTCCCCGGCGTGCTTGCCGATCAGAAAGAACGTCGCATGGACTCTGTGCTTGGCGAGAAGCTCGAGCAGCTGCGGCGTCCAGGTGGGATTCGGCCCGTCATCAAACGTAAGGGCAATCTGTCCCCGCCGCTTGGGGGCAATCAGCGTGGCGCCAAAGAATTGCGACCGCGGCGACATCGCAGCGTAGGAGCATCCGCCCACCGCTAACCCCGCGGCGGCCAACGCACCAATCCCTTCGACCATCAGCTTGACTGATTCCGGGAGCATGTGTTCCCAGTTTGCGGCGATTTGCCTCTTCTTCGCAACCATCTTTGGTTCAAATCTTTGAAAATGAGCGCCGTTTCCCACTTCCTGAACTCTTCCTGAACCCTGTTGCCAAGTCCCCGCGTCTAGTCGGTGTACACTCGCTTTTGTACGGGCCGCATCCTGAGCACACGGAGCGGCACTGGAGTCACGATGAGCCTCACCAACTTCCCCGGCGGCAGCTCCGCCTCGTCCGCCACCCCCCTTCCCAAAGTGACCATGCCCGCCCTGGCTGAAATGAAGCGCCAGAGCAAGCCGATCTCCGCGCTCACGGCGTACGACTACGCCACTTCACGCCTGGTCGACGAAGCCGGCGTCGACCTGATCCTCGTGGGCGACTCGCTGGCCATGGTGGTTCTGGGCCACGACAATACCCTCGCGGTGACCGTGGACGAGATGCTGCACCACACCCGGGCCGTTCGCCGGGCAGTGCACCGGGCCCTGGTGGTCGCGGACATGCCCTTCGGCAGCTACCACGGATCGATCCTGACGGCTGTGTCCAATGCCGTCCGATTCATCAAGGAAGCGGGTGCCGAGGCCGTCAAGATCGAAGGGCCGCGCGTCGAGCTAGTTCGCACCCTCGCCGATGCCGAGGTCCAGGTGGTTGCCCACCTTGGGCTCACGCCGCAGAGCGTTCACCGCATGGGCGGCTACCGCGTCCAGGCCCGCACCGCGCCGGCCGCCGGGCAGCTCCGACGTGACGCCCACGCCCTGGCCGAAGCCGGCGCCGGGCTGCTTGTATTAGAGGGTGTGCCTCGCGAAGTCGCCGCCCAGATCACCGCCGAGCTGACTATCCCGACAATCGGCATCGGCGCCGGTCCCGACTGCGACGGCCAGATCCTGGTCTTCCACGACCTGCTCGGCATGACCTTTGCGCCGCCGGCCAAGTTCGTGCGCCGGTACGCGGACGCGGGGACGCTGATCCGGAACGCCGTCGAGCGCTACCGCGAAGACGTCGAACAGCGCGCCTTTCCGTCTGACGAGGAGAGCTACCACCTCCCCGAGGCGGCCCGCAAAGCCCTCGCCAGCGAGCCGGCAGGAGGGTCTAAGATCTCCCGGATTCGCAAGGTTTGAGCTTCTAAGGGGGTTACTAAGATTGTTCCACGTGGAACACAAAAGCAACCTTCATTTTTTCACTTAAGTGAAAGATTCAAAACGAGAAAACCCCAAACGATGAATGCTTGCTTTCACGAGTTAACGACCCGAATTTCCACAGTCGCTGGGCTGCGCGCGTGGTCTCGCGCCGCGCACAAGATCGGCAAGACCGTGGGCCTGGTTCCCACCATGGGCGCGCTCCACGCGGGGCACGCTTCGCTGATCCGCGCCGCCCGCCGCCGATCCGATCAGCTCGCCGTAAGCATCTTCGTCAACCCCACCCAGTTCGGTCCCAATGAGGATTTTGCGCGCTACCCCCGCACCTTCGACGCCGACTGCGCCCTGGTCCGGGCCGAAGGTGCGGACGTGATCTTTGCCCCCACCGTCAGCGAGATTTACCCCGGCGACGGGGCGACCTTTGTTGAACTGGAGGGCATCGGCGATCGCCTCGACGGCGCTTCGAGGCCAGGGCACTTCCGCGGGGTGGCAACGGTGGTCGCGAAGCTCTTTATTGCCGCCGAACCCGACTTGGCGTTCTTCGGGCAGAAAGACGCGGCCCAGGTCGCCATCCTCCGCCGCATGACCACCGACCTGCGCATGGCGACCGAGATCGTCGTCTGCCCCGTCGTCCGCGAGCCTGACGGTCTGGCGCTCAGCTCCCGCAACGTCTACCTCAGCCCCGCGCAGCGCATGCAGGCCCTCGCCCTCAGCCGCGCCATCGGCACCGCTGAGTCGCTCGTCGGCCACGGCCAGCGAAACGCCGCCACCCTGATTGAAGCCGCGCAGGCGGTCTTTGGCGCCGAGCCCGATGTTCGCGTCGACTACATCGCAGTGGTAGACTGGGCCACTCTTCAGCCAGTGGAAACCGCCGCCCCCGGCACACTGTTTGCAGTTGCCGCGTGGGTGGGCGAAACCCGCCTCATCGACAACACCATCCTCGCCTGAGCCTAAAAAGGGGGGCTGCGCTTCGCCGCCAGTAGCAGTTCTAACTGTAGGTACCAGCATAGTCACGCCCTGTTGGAGTTCGGAGTGCTGAACTGGGAGTATGCGAGTAGTGGAGGGGTTGCTGAGCGGGTT
>Ga0210394_10008360_pt1 | contig 10679 bp, 13 predicted proteins | sample IncBWC12MmetaG_FD_160121 | JGI IMG/M metagenome (GOLD analysis project Ga0210394, IMG submission 160121) | Forest soil microbial communities from Barre Woods Harvard Forest LTER site, Petersham, Massachusetts, United States - Inc-BW-C-12-M | ecosystem: Environmental > Terrestrial > Soil >... | reverse complement strand
AGCAGCCGCTGGTTCTAAATTAGCTCGGCTATTCCTGGATCGATCGCGGCGAGAACCTCGAAAAGGGGCTCAAGATGATCGAGAAGGCGGTCGAGCTGCGGCCCGAGGACGGCTATATCGTCGACAGCCTCGGCTGGGCGCATTACCGGATGGGCGATTATGCCGGCGCGGTGGAGTACCTCGAAAAGGCGACCGAGCTGGTGCCGGAGGACCCGACGATCAACGACCATCTGGGTGACGCCTATTGGCAGACCGGCCGGCTTGTCGAGGCGCGTTACCAGTGGCGCCGCGCCCTGCAGTTCGGGCCGCAGGAGAACGAGGTCAAACCGATCGAAGCAAAGCTCGAGAAGGGCCTCGAGCTCCCCGCCACGCCGCCGCGCGGCGGCTGAGCCCGGCGGCACGCTGGATACGCGGGGCCTAACGGGGGACGTGCCGGGGGACGTGACGGTCAGCGCCTTCGCGCCGGCCAAGATCAACCTTTACCTGCATGTCGTCGGGCGGCGGGGGGATGGCTATCATCTGCTCGACAGCCTCGTTGCTTTCGCCGATATCGGCGATTGGGTGAAGGCTCGCCCGGCCGAGAGCCTCTCCTTGGCGATCGGCGGCCCCGAGGCGGGCGCCATCGCCGGGCTGGGCGAGGATAATCTGGTGCTGCGCGCCGCTCGGCTCTTCGCCGAAGAGGCCGCCGCGAAGGCGCCGGGGGCGCCCCCGTTTGGCGCCGCGCTCTATCTCGACAAGGAGCTGCCGGCCGCGTCCGGGATCGGCGGCGGGTCGACTGACGCGGCGGCGACGCTGCGGGCGCTCGACCGGGTGTGGCATGGCCCGCTCGATTCCCCCGCCCTGGCGGCGCTCGCCTTGAAGCTCGGCGCGGATACCCCGGCCTGCCTCGCCGCGCGGCCGGTCTGGGTCGGCGGCATCGGCGAGCGGATCGAGGACGCAAGGGGATTGCCGCGGGCCGGCATCGTCCTCGCCAACCCGCGCCGGGGACTCGCGACGGCCGATGTTTTTGCGGTTCCACGCGGCGCCTTTTCGGCAGAAGGCCGCTTCGACTCGATGCCGCTTCATGCCGCCGGGCTGGCCGCAATCCTGCGCGAGCGTCGCAACGACCTGACCGACGCGGCGCTCAGCCTCCTCCCCGAGATGGCGCCGGTGCTGGAGCGTCTGGCGCAGTTGCCGGGAGCGCTCCTCGCGCGGATGAGCGGCAGCGGCGCCACCTGTTTTGCCCTGTTTCCCGATCGCGATGCCGCGCTCGCCGCCGGCACGCGTCTCGCGCGGGCCGAGCCCACATGGTGGTCGGCCGCCGGCGCCCTGATGACCGCGCCACCGCCGGTCGAGGCTGCTGCCGGTCGGCTGGAGCGATGATTCGAGGAAGCCCGGCACCGCTCGACCGATCTTTCCGCTTGGTCAGGGAGGCGGTGGTAGTTTAAGCCGACGCGGATCCTTGGTGGGGCGTAGCCAAGTGGTAAGGCACCGGATTTTGATTCCGGCATTCCCTGGTTCGAATCCAGGCGCCCCAGCCAGTCTAATCAAAGGTATGAGACGATGGCATTTGGTGACGCGACGGCTCTGGGTATCACCAGGGTATCACGCGGCGAAAAACCCGGCATCATTATCGAGGGGTGCCGCCCGGCCGAGCGACACCCGATTTGTGGGCCGGCGGGAGCCGGTCTGCGTCGGTTAGGTCGAGCGGCGGCATGGAGCGACCGTACCCGTCGGATCGTCGAAGTCCAGCAGCTTCCCGATCTGATCCGCATCCTTGATCTCGGCAACATCGTCGCTGAGCATCCCGTTCTCGAAGGTCGAAGGCAGTACCGCATCGATCGTAGCCACCGAACCGGCGGCAGCACGAAGCGCAAGATAAACCCGCCGACTGGGATCACCATCGGTCGCATCGGCGATCACGCGCCGCTCCGGCCGCTCGCCATACGAATATGCCATCAGAGATTTTAATCATCGCCGAAGCCTTTAATAACCGTGGAGTGTCTTATAATCGTAAAGCACCAGCGTCGAGATGATCGAGAAATTCTACGCCGCCCACATCAAGAACATGATCGATGCGGCGGCGGTCAATGTCAGAAGGGCGGCTACGCCTGCCGCCCCGAAAGAGCGGCCGAACGGCCGTGCCCCGAGGGCTGGCGCGAACGCAAACGCCCGAGAATCCGCCGGAAGTAAGGATATCCGCAATGCGAACGCTTACCGCGAGCGGAGGCAACATTTCTTGTATTTTCGCCCGCTGCCACAGGGACAAGGATCGTTGCGACCCAACTTTTGTCGCGCCCTCAGCGCACTCTTGATTTTTCCTGGCGGAATTCCGGCAGGCATTCGTCGGACGGCTTCCTCCATCGCAGGGTCTTCCTGCCATTCTCCTTCCAGCTTCAGGCCGAATCGCACGGCAGCACTTGCCGGATAGACGGCGAGCCCAAACCAGCTCAAGGCCTTTTGAGAGTATTTTCGTAAGCCGCAATGCGCGAAAAGCCTTTTGGCCGTTTCTTCGTTTGGCCTGTCGTTGCAGTGGATTGTAAGACCGCTCGAAGATGAGCCAAAACCAGCGGTGAAGTCGTGATTCGAACCATTCCTTACCGCTTCTGCGCTGATCTTGCTAATTCCGGCGTTGATCGCATCGATGCCGCTTTCATCGAGCGATAAAAGCAGCAACCCGAGGTCAATCGTCGTCGGGTCCGGGCGTGACTCGATTTCCGATACGATCCTACCGACATGCGTTCCTGCCAATCGTGTGAAGATGCCATCCGGCGTGCGCGCACCCGGGAGTCCTTCCCGCCGCACCGCCATAGCCGCATCGACATGAACGGCGAGATCGTCTTCAAACGCGACAAAATCGTATTCCTCCTTGATCCAGAGATTATATTTGAGATGCGTAGACAGCAGGGTCAGTTCATGCATGGCCATGGTTTTCTCGCCATGCCTTGCCCGCAAATCCAGATAACTCAAAACGCGCAGCGGCGCTTCAAGCATTTCAGTGATCGCATCCAGTGCAAAAACGTCCGTCACCAGAGGCGGTACGATTTTCTCGGTGGCCTCGTACTTGAGGAATTGGCGCGCCTGAAAGGCCAATGCCGGATAGTGGTCTGCCACTATGCAAATCGGGAAAATTTGTTTGAGCGGCACAACAAGGGGCAGTTCACTGCCATCAACGTTTTTTAGCTTACAATTACCACCAAGTATCGCTTTCGAGCATGCGCCGCCGCTTAGCCCAGCGCCTTCACCGAGCGCTTACCCCGCTCCTCGTGCGTCATCAGCGAGGCCCGGTGCTCCAACGACCCCATGTGCTCGACCTGCTTCCGATCACGCCAGCGCTCGGGTTGGCGGTTGTAGAGCCAAACCTTTGCGGCGCCGATATCGGGAGGATGATGCTCGACATAAGGGGCGTAATCAGGGGCATCGACACCTGCCGGCATGAAGATCTAGACCACGGGCACCTTGGCGCCACGGGCACGATGATAGAGGCTCTCGGCGATGCCGCCGATCGTTGCTCAATCACACCGTCGAGTGTAGCGGCGGCGGCCAATGCTCGATGATGGACGGCAGTCCACCCTTAACGACGCCGACCAGCCCAGCCTTCGCTGAGGTCGCCGCTCGGTCAAATCCCCATACACGGCACACCCCTAACAGCGCCCCGCGAGTTCCTTCCTCGGAGGCTTTCGGACATGGCGTAATCGCAGGGGCGGCGGATCGTCGACGCCGAAACCGATAGCCTCTGCGGGGATCAACACCACCCCGGAGGGCATCATGGATCAGCAACAGCATTATGTCGGGCTCGACGTTCGCTCGAAACCACGTCAATCTGCGTCATCGACGACAAAGGCACCGCAGTCTGGCGCGGCAAATGCGCCTCGACGCTGGAATCGATCACCGAGGCGGTGCACACATACGCCCCGGCGGCCGTCCGGGTCGGGCTTGAGACCGGACAGCTCTCCAATTGGCTGACCCTCAATCTGCGCCGCCGCGGTCTTCCCGTCGTCTGCCTCGATGCCCGGCACGCCAAGGCGGCGCTGAGCTTGCAGATCAACAAAACCGACGCCAACGACGCCTTCGGCCTGGCCCAGATCGTGCGCACCGGCTGGTACCGGGAAGTCGCGGTCAAAAGCATGGACGCCCAGACACTGCGGATGCTGCTAGTGGCACGGGCGCAGCTCGTCTCGCAGCGCCAAACAATCGCAAACACGATCCGGGGGCTGCTCAAGACATTCGGCCTGGTCATCGTGCGGGGGGCCAAAGGGCTGTTTCCGATCCGTGTTCGCGAGCAGATTGTCGGCAATGACGGGCTGGCAGCGATCGTCGAGCCGCTGCTCACCGTGCGGAATGCGTTGCGGGAGCAGATCGCGATATTCGACCGACAAATCCTCGCTCGGGCGCGCGCCGATGTCGCCGCGTGGCGACTGATGACAATCCCCGGCGTCGGCGTCGTGGTCGCCCTCGCCTACACCGCCGTCATCGATGACCCCGCGCGGTTCCGACGGTCGGCTTCCGTCGGCGCCTATCTCGGTCTCACGCCGCGGCGCTACCAATCGGGCGAAGCCGATACCAGCGGACACATCTCCAAATGCGGCGATGGCCTGCTACGTGCCTATTTGTTCGAGGCCGCGACGGTGCTGCTCCAGCGGCACTCACGTGCCTCGATGCTGAAGACATGGGGCCTGGCTCTCGCCAAGCGGATCGGTATGCTACGCGCCAAAGTGGCCGTCGCGCGCAAGCTCGCGGTCATCATGCACCGGATCTGGAGCGACCGCAGCGAATACCGCTGGGGCGACGTTCCGGTCGCGGCATGATCACCGCCCGATAGGTCACAAAAGCTCTCGAGTTTCGCCTAGCACAAGGCGGAAACGCGTCCCAGCCGGGACGAGGCTTGGCAATCGCGGGGCCGGCGTTGCGACACTCCTCACGAAGTTGATCGCGTTTCGGACATAGCGGTGCCAGCCTCCCCGATGCCAGGTTGCGTCTGACCGACAACGGGGCAGACCGCGGAAAGAACCATGACCCCGGCAGGACGTGGCATAGATTCCGTCTGATCGAGCGTCGCACCGTGCTCGCGGCCGTCAAGACCACGCCGCCTGCGCCGCCCCTGCGCGCGCCGCACTTCGACCCTTAGGCCGGGACGGAGAAATGGTCTCCCAAGCCGAACTGAGAAACTTTGCTCTTGCCAAGCGCGGCGCGATTAAAGAACGCCGGCCCCAGCACCGGTGGATAGGTCACGACGGGCCGGCATCCGAAACCCTTCACGGAAGCGGACGTTTTATGTCCTTGCTCAACCACTACTCTGGATAGTAGCTTCGCGCAAAACCCACTGATGCGCCGCCGCTCAATCCCAGGGAGTTTCAACCGGGGAGCGGCATCTCGATACAAACCGCGAATTGGGAGGGGTAGATGTGCGTCAGTGACTTTATACAATCAACCTATACGTTGCACCATGAAAAGACCACGACCACCTTCCCGCGATCTGCCTGATTTGATCGATGCCATTCTCGCCGAGCCCAAAAGGGCCCGGTACTGGGCCGAGCATTGCACTTGGGTTCCAGGAACCGGCGAGTGTGCTAGACTGTTGGCGTGTGCGCCCGATTGCTGGTTTCTTTTACAGCGCGAGCGAGAACAAGCTGTTCTGCGACTCCGAGGGGCAAAAAGATCATGAATTGCGGGCCTTCAGTGGTTGCGCTGGCTCACCTTGACGGCGTAGTAGCGGACCGCTCATCCACGCGCGAGAGGACCGTTTGGTAATACTCGACAACGTAGACGCGAAGAGCGGCAGTAAGGCTCAACGTTGTCCGATCTCGATCGATCTCGGTGGCGAGCCTACTGACCGATCGGCCCTGCCGGTTGGCTATGTCGCGCAGCGCCTCCCACATTACCGGCTCAAGGCGCACAGTGGTGCGATGACCGGCGACGATGATATTGTGTTTGGTCACACCATGCACACGAGATCCCCCACCACCTCAATCAGATGCGGCTCGGATAAACGCCCACGCCTCGCCAGTCTTTAGTGGGCTCCACTGACGCGTTGCCACCACTCAAAGAAAGCAAACACCCCGAGAGAATCAAGACTGTACCAAAGATGCCGGGCATATCTGGTAGCTCGTGGAAGGCGACTAATCCTATACCGACGCTCATCACGAGCCGGAGCAGGGTGTACGGGCCGAGGACGGCCGCACGCGCCCGTTTCAACGCAACAATTCCCAAAAACATGCCGATCGGTCCAAAGAGAACCAAGCCAGGCAACCATAGCAAGGTCTCGGATGTGGGGAGCTCCACCATCAGCAGTGCCGGCGCACTGCCGAGGACTGGAACAAGATTGCTGTAAAACATGGTTGTAATCTCTGTATCTTTACGCTGGAGATATCGGTTGAGCACAAAGGCGAGGCCGTTCAAGCTGGTACCAATCAGCGCAACGAGATAGACACTGTTCCAACTACTGAAAGTCGGCTTGGCGATCAGAAGCGCGCCGACGATGCCCATCAGCGCAGCAGCCCACCGCGCTGGGCTAATCGGTTCACCAAGTATCAGCACTGAAAAAATCGCTATGTACGCGACTTGGGTATAGGAAATGGCGGTCGCGTCCGCGAAGGGCATTTGGGAAAACGAGTAGATCATCACCCATAGGTAAAGCAGCGATATCGTACCGCGGAGTAGCTGGAGCTGTAGCTGGCCCGTGCGCATCACAGCCCACCCGGTATTGCGGGCGAGGACGAGCGCCAAGATGACGCCACCCGCGGAGCGAAGCAGCACCAACTGCATCAGTGACATCTGTGAGCCAATCTGGTGGATCGCAGCCGTCTCGGCCGCGAATAGCATCGCTTGCGCAACCATCAGCAGGGCTGCGAACCGGTGCGAGGTCATAACTAATCTGCGGCCTCGGCATGGAGTCGTTTGCGCGTTTCGACCGCGTAATGGCCGGGTCGTCGCTTGTTGTCTGCATTGGGCTTCATCGTTCTTTCAAAACGTTCCCAATCGGCGTGGTTCAGATCCTCGAATTCGAGAACTTCGAATGCCCGATCTTGGTAGCACTCGCGCAACACGGGCTGCACCTGAAAGAGCGGCTGAGTGACGTGGAAGTCGATGCGGCTGTTGCTGCGCGTCAAGCGTATGTTGGTAAAAAGCGGACCGAACCAGCTATTCGTCTCAAGCAGTCCTTCGAAGTGCTCGTATGCCTTGGTGATCGGAATATTTACTGGCCGACGCGAAAGAAGACCCCATCCCGGAGCCGTCCACGCCAAATACCCACTCCAAATCTGGACCACACCGGGATCGCGCGAAGCCACTAAAAATGGCGGCGCGAGCCGTTTCAACGCGTCGGGGGCATTGTCTTCAAAGAACTGACGAAACCCGGGAAATTGCGTGCCACCCAGCGGATATGATCCGTCGGCGCCTTCGTACGTCCAGAAAATCTCATTTCCCTCCAACAACAAGCTGAAGTTAATCGGTGGGTAGAGGTACCAACCGAACCCCGAAGCAGTGGTCAGCGCCTCGCAATATCGGTAGGCGCGCATCGGGATCATGCCGTCGGCAGAACGATCGGCACGGCACGGGTTCGGAATGCCAGGGATAAGCCGGTAGAACCGGGCTGTGATCGGTTTAGATTTATCGTCCATGTCAAATCTCCGAACCCGCAATCCGCACCTGCCCGCACTTAGGCGGGAAACTCAGCGGTGATATTGCCGTTGCCGAGGCGCACGGTGCCGCGATCCTCGATTTCCGGGCCTGGCCGCTTCAGCGGCGCGAATTCCGATGTGATATTGCCGTTGCCGAGGCGCACGGTGCCGCGATCCTCGATCTCGGGCTTCGGCGCCCTTACCGCCGGCATGGTCTTGTCGGTCAACTTGCGCATCTTTATCCTCCATCTTGGCCGGGGCACCACGCCCATCGGCGAGGGGAGGATGGCAAAGTTCGTAGCAAAGCAGCGTCAAAATAGACGACGATTGAGCGTCAAATCGTCAAATTGTAAAACGTGGTCGATCAGGTCAGAGGGGATTGATCCAGAACAAAGGAGGTACACGCGCTCAGGCGCGAGGCACTCCAGCTTCTGCAAGCGCGTCGCAGTAGAGGGCCGCACGAGGATCGCCGACCCCAGGATACCGGTTGCGAAACTTTTCGACCGTAATGCCCGGTTCCAGGGTGATCAAACGATGGGCCGCTGAGTGCGCTTCCTTCAGCCGGCCGGCCAACACCAACCCGATGACGAGCAAGCGATGGGCCGCCGCGTAGCTCCTGTTCTCCCGGAGCGAGAGATAGGCATACTCGATCGCCCGGTCGTATTGGGCGTTCGTCAAGTAGGCCATCCCCGCAATGATGTTGGAGAAGTACATCAGCGGGTCGTACGGGGAGAGTGCGGTGCCCTTCTTTACTTCCTCGACAGCACCCCTTCCGTCACCATCCCAAGCTCGTGTAGCGGCGCTCCACAGCCAGACCGGTGCAGCATTGGGGTTGAGCCGTAAGGCGGTCTTGAATTGCTCAAAGGCAAGGTTGAAGTCTTTGCGTAGGTATGCGGCAATGTGCCCTTGGACGCCGAAGGCCATGGGTTCGAGTGGATCGCCGTCGAGCGCCCGAGCGGCAAATTCGGCTGCTAGCGTCGCATCAAGTTCACGATTTGGAGACCATCCTTGACCGATACGCAGGACGTGCCAATAGGCCCGCCAGGCCAGGGCTGCCGGGTAGTTCGGAACCCGCGCCAGTGCGGCGTCGAACATACGCTCGGCCCGTTGGAACATGCTCGGTGAGAAATTGTGCATGTCGTCCTGCGCTTGCAGGAAATAGTCATAAGCATTGAGCTGCTCAGGTTGCTTGGAACGCACGCGGGTTAGTTCGGCTGTTCGTAGATGAGGCGCCGCTTGCCGGACGATCTCTTCCGCGAGACGCATCGGGATATCGAACAGGTCAAAAAAGCGCTCCTCGATACCGGCGGACCAGAGGACAATGCCTCTGATCGCGTCAGTCAGCTCCGCGTTGACGCGGAGGCGACTGCCCGCGACCCGCATGGTCCCGGATAAGAGATACCGAACATCGAGCAGATCCCCGATTTCCTGCGGTAAGCGATCCTCCTGGTTTCTAAACGTCCGTGTCGACAAGCGCGAGATGACAAAAAAGCCAGGCACGCGCGACAACAACCCGATCAAATCCTCGGCCAAGGCGTCAGCCGTGTAATGGTGCCTTGGCACGCCTGAGAGATTTCGAAACGGCAGCACCGCAACCGATGGTTGGCACGGCCAGTCCGGAGTCACCACGTTCGCGTTTGAAGCAACGAGGTTCACGGTTCGAGGTGCTCCAATCTTCGCCGAACTGCGAGGCGAGACCAGGCGGACGGCTTCGTATAACGCGATGGTTTCCCGCGACGGTGAAATATCGAGCGTGGCGCGAAGGGCCGCTCGACAGCGCTCATATTCGCGAAGTGCCTGGGCGTGCTCACCCATCCCAGCGAGCGCCGTCATCAGGGCGCAGACAGCACCTTCGTGCGTGGGATCGAAGGTGAGCAGTTTGCGGGCGGCCGCTGCTCGCCGTTCGGCAGGTGCGCTTTCTTTGCCGAGCCGTTCAACCTCGGCTTCGAGGGTGCCGCGCAGGCGATCTTCGAGCCGGCTTCGCTCGCCGGACAACCACTGATCAAACGGCGTCGAAATTCCTTCGAGACCATCGACGAGTCGCTCCACGAGATAATCGGGTGCCTCAAATACATCAATCCAGCACACCTCTGTATTAAGAGACACATATTCGCGGTCGAGGACGATGAGGCCCGCCGTTTTCGCACCGGTAAGCTGCTCCAGCACATAGAGAGCTTGACGTAAATTTCGTCGTGCGCGATCGTCAGGGCGATCCCATAGCAGCGCGGTCAGTCGGCTCCGCGACACGCGCTGAGGTTGCGCTAGGCACAAATACGCCAACAAACCCCGAGTTTTCCGAGGGAGCGAAGCGATTTCGTTCCCCTGGGGGTCGATCACTCGCATCGGACCGGAGAGGTAGATCTTCCAAATCTGGACCGCTTCCCGCGGAACGCCGGCCGTTGACCCCCTGGAGCCTGCAAAGGCGGTAATGTTGTTCACGGCGGATACCTTGGCCTAGTGGCCGCTGTGCCCAGCGTTGCACCGGAGAGATTCGAGCTAGATCGCCAGCCCTCAATCTTAGCAGACCGGCTCGTTGAAAACATCGCATCTCCCACGCGCTATCGACGCCACATATTCCGATCCTCGTCCAAGAGTACCCGAACAGTGATTTTCCAGCAATCTAGATGATCGCGGTATTGTGGCACAACCCTGTAACGGAGAAGTGCCCGGCGTCGCCGGCGCCTATAAATTCCGCATACATACTATTGTATGTTGATCTTGCGACATTCCAAGAACGTGCCGGGCGCAAACAGAGATCAGAGACATTCTATCTTCGCGCGTAGACGGTTCATCCGTTAACGACACTGCCCCATTGGGGGAAAAGCTTATGATCAGGGTGGATAACGCCGCTTTTGCCGCGGTGGAGATTTTTGAAGTGCACCCCGTTTTGACCGGACACGGGCGTTAGCCGGAGGGCCTAGGGATAATCCTAGGCATATGCCTATGTCCGATACGTTCTCGAAAGTTGAAGTGATCACCGGCATCGCTCGGAGACGGCGCTTCTCGACCGATCTGAAGCTGGCCGTAGTTGCCGAGACGATGCAGCCTGGGATGTCGGTCAGCTATGTTGCTCGCCGCCAC
>Ga0210394_10008359_pt1 | contig 10680 bp, 11 predicted proteins | sample IncBWC12MmetaG_FD_160121 | JGI IMG/M metagenome (GOLD analysis project Ga0210394, IMG submission 160121) | Forest soil microbial communities from Barre Woods Harvard Forest LTER site, Petersham, Massachusetts, United States - Inc-BW-C-12-M | ecosystem: Environmental > Terrestrial > Soil >... | reverse complement strand
TAGATGACCGTACCGGCGATACCGGTAAACTCGCCGCGGACGGTGGAGATCATCATGTGGCGCACGCTGAAGTCAGCCGCGCTATGGTTGGAATCGATGCGCCAACTGGCCTGCTGCGCGTGAAGCGGAGGCGAGGCGAAGAAAACCAGGCCTGCAGAAAATAGGAAACGTGTTCTACTTACTGGACGCATGGCGTACCTTATGGATGACGATCACTCGAGCGTGATTCAAGCCTTATTATCCCCGAGGCGCTTTGGACCTTACTTGCCCCAGCGCAAACGGCCGCTGTACTGGTGAAAATTTTACAAGTTTCTTACGTTGCCACCATGCTTAGCGCTGTCGCCAAAAACAATCTGCGGTAAGATGCTGTCAGACAGCCTGTCAGATGCCAGGGGAGCTCGACTAAACCGATGTTCCATGAAGTCCCAAAGAGTATCCTGCTGATTCGAAGCGGGAAGCACAGAGTTAACTTTACGGATACTAGGAACGTCCGAACTAATTCGTAGGCCCGGGCCTGCACCGGCGTCGGCTCCGTCAACTGGCGGAAAGTCAGAATCGTCTTCTCCTCCGACTTCCCCGGCTTGAGCGCGTAAGTCACTCTGGCCCGGTTGGCCAACTCCGACAGCAAGCCCTGGAAACTGTGCACGGGAAGACCATCCATAGTTTGCTGCGAGCGCTTTTTTCGCTGGGCGGAAGCTGAGGATTATGCGCAATCGGCATGAAAATCGATCCGCGAATCCCTCGCTGTTGTTCAGCTAGATGCTGTTCTGCCTGGGTGCTGACGGGATGCGGCGCACTCCTGTGCCTAGGCCCATCCCCGGTGTTGATTCTCCCGGTCTTGGCCGTGAAGGTGCTTCATGTCGGTCCGGAGCGGTTGGGTTGTTTTCTTCCATCGCCCTGGGGAGCATTATGGGAGCACTGATTTTGGCCTCCTCCCGCAGGAGCGCACGGAAAGGATCTTTTCACCTCATGGGCATTCTGATCTGTGAGTCGGAGCGCTGGCCGGGCTGGCAGCGAGCAGCTTGTTTTTGCTTTCCGTAGCTGCGCTGTTCCTGCTCGGGATCGGCCAATCCTTTGCGGCAACGACTAGCATCACCCTGCTCCAGTCTCGGGTGCCCGAGCAAATGCGAGGGCGTGTGAAGAGTCTAAGCACTTTGCCCGTGATGGGTATCCGGCCACTGGAGATTTCCCCGCTGGGGCGTTGATCTCCGCCATCGGCGCTTCCAGCACGCTGTTCCTCGGCTCGGCCATGGTCGGGGTCTATGCGGTCGCAGTGGCCTTGGCTCGCCCCTCGATTCGCTTAGCCTAACGGTCAGCCTTCTCGGAATTGGAGACCGTCACGGAGGCTGGGGACGATAGGTCCACGACCGCGCCGATTGTGGTGTCAGCGACGGACTCGGCGCAGTGCTTGTCAGTGAATTTGTGCGCACGAGCCATTCTTCGACTAAGTGGTGCGCCGGGGCCAGGGAGCAAACGGGGTCGGTCGAGTTGGCATCGCCAGCGATCAGGAATGCTTGACAGCGGCAGCCTCCAAAATCCAACGTGCGCCGCTCGCAGCTTCTACAGGGTTCCGGCATCCAGTCTTCGCCTCGGAACCGGCGGAAAGCAAGAGACTCCTCCCAGATCCAACGCAGCGGCTTTTGTTCGACATTTTCAAAATGCAGATCGGGAATCACCGCTGCGGCATGGCAGGGCAAGACTCTGCCAGAAGGATCCACGAGCAGGAGCTGGCGTCCCCAACCCCCCATACACGGTTTGGGGAAGGTCGCGTAGTAATCGGGTGTTACGAAATCGATTTTGATCTGCCCCTTCAAACGTTCTTGCGCCTGCTCGACGACCGCAAGCGATCGCTTAACTTGCTCGCGCGTGGGCAATAACCATTGACGGTTCTTCAAGGCCCAACCGTAGTACTGCACGTTGGCAATCTCGATGCGCTGCGGGTCCAGAGACTCGGCAAAGGAGATCATCGAGTCGAGCCGATCGAGGTTATGACGATGCACGACCAGGTTCACCGTAAACGCCAGTCGCCCGCTCTGCTGGACGATCTGGGCAAGCGCCAGTTTATGGGCGTGGGCACCGGCACCGGCTATCCAATTTGCGAATTTTTCCTCGCCATCCTGAAAACTCAGCTGCAAGTGATCCAAGCCGGCTTCGATCAGCGTCGCCAGTTTTTTCTCATTCAGTCCGATTCCTGAGGTGATCAGGTTCGTATACAGGAGGCGGGAGTGAGCCGCCGCAACCAGCTGAGTGAGATCATTTCGCGCCAACGGTTCGCCGCCTGTGAAATGCACATGAAGCATGCCGAGCTCTGCCCCCTCCTCGAATACCCGCGCCCAGGTTTCGGTGGGCAATTCCTCAGCGCGGGCTTTGAGTTCCAGAGGGTTGGAGCAATAGACGCAGTGTAGGGGACAACGGTGTGTCACCTCCGCGATTAGCGCAAGTGGTGGTGGGGTTCTCATTGGAAATCAACCGCTCGCCGCTCGAGCAGACGATTCAGAAAAGACTCGATTTCCTGCGCGATCTGCTTGGCATCGGATGACGGGTATTGTGCCTGCATCGCCCCGAGAATATCGGCAACCGTGCGTTCGCCGTCGCAGAGCCGAATGATTTCCGCAGCCGTTCCCTTAAGCCGCAGGACCCCCTCGGGGAGCAGGAGTACGGTGTCCCCATTTTCGGCTTTGCGCACGCGGCAGCCGATGCCGAGGCGGGGGTGCGACGCGTGGCTCAGAGCTTTCATAGTGATTCGGGTCGAAAGGCGCCCGGGGGAGGCCAACCGGGCTCCACGTACGCGAAGTACAACGCATCGAGTTGCGTCCAGAGGATGTCGCACTTGCGGATCAGCGCCCGCGCTGCCAGTTCCTGATCTTCGCGGGTGCGGGCGTGCTCGCACACCCACTCGAAAGCAAAGCGCGCGTCTTCCGGCGCCTGGGAGAGTCGCGCTTCGAAATACCCGAGTCCAGCCTGCAACCAGGGATAATGTCGGCGCAAGGCATCGAGCCGGACGGCAATGAGACCGCTCGCGAACAATTCGGTCAGCGAGGAGGCCACCGCTTCGAGCAACGTTCCGCGCTCCACCAGCGCCAGGTAAGCATCCACCGCGTAGCGTACCGCCGGGAGTATCTCCGCGCAGGAGGTCACACGCTTCCGCGGCAAACCAGTTGCCTCGGCCAGCTGTATCCAGCATTCCAGGCCGCCGTCATTCGCCTGGCCGTCGTGATCCACTATGCGTTTCCGCCAAGCACGACGAAATCCAGGGTCTTCGCTGCGGGAGAGGATGATGGCGTCCTTCATCGGGACACGACTCTGATAGTAGTAGCGGTTCAGTGCCCAGGCCTGAAGCTGCCCGGGCGTGAGACGCCCTTCATGCATCCGCAGGTGGAAGGCGTGTTGGTGGTGATAGCGTTCGGCCCCAATCCTCTCCAGCCGTGATGCAAGTTCGTCTGAGGCCAAAATGCGAGAGGCTTCATCTGCCGCAACGTGAATTCCCATCCATCCTCCGCTACATCCCAGCCCGCTTCCCGAACTTCTCGATACTGCGGGCTGTCTTTGTCGAGAATGGGGTTGGTATTGTTGATGTGCACAAAGACCTTGTGCGGCCGGCTCAGTTCTGCCAGACGCTCGAGGCTGCCTCCCGGGCCGGAAATTGGCAAGTGGCCCATCTAGAGGGCGCTGCGGCCGCCCCCTTGCACCCGGAACAACTCGTCATCCGTCCAGAAGGTCCCATCAAACAGCACTAGATCGCAAGATTCCAGCATCGACAGCAACCGATCGTCAACCGCCGGAACTGCCGGAAGGTAAAGGTACGCCATTCGTTTTTCGTCTCCGCGGGACTCAAGCAAGAGTACCAGGACAGCCTCGTCAGCTCTCACATCCGCCGCCTGTTTTTCGCCCACGTAGGCCGGAAGACCCCCACCGAGCGATATAGCTTGTCAAGCCAGCTTGCGGGTAGACTCCGCCGAAGCTACGAGCGCGAACCTTTTTCCGGCACAAGATCCGTCCAGACGCTTTGCCAAGGCTGCTCGGTGAGCATGTTGAAGAATATGTTTTGCTCCCGAGGCAGCCGTCGGATGGAAGCCGTCGCGTCGATGTGAATTGGCTCGAGCTCCCGCAGATGCAGAAGCCCGAGCACCTGATCGAGATCGCCGCCGGTGAGGACCACACCCACAATGGGGCTGTGCCTCACCCCTCTTTCGCTCACGGCCTTGAGGTCGCGGAGATGTCCCCGGGAATCCAGTTCCGCCGCGCCCACGATTTGCATTCGCAGGGCGGGAGAGGCATTGCGCAGGAACCATTCTGCATGGCTGCTGCTGACTGCCACCTGGCACTGTGTGCGCGGACTGGGGTTCAGCTTTCCCGCACGCATCTCCCTGCAGTTCCGGCAGGCACAATTCCACTGTGGAAATCCACCGCCGACGGCGGAACCATGAATCTTAATCTGCACGAGTCAGAACTACAGTGTTGCTGCAGCATACGAGTTAATCTCGCAAGCCACTGAAATCTCTTCAAAATCCGGTTGAACCCACTCCATTGGAATGCCTCCTTTCTTTGCGTCGTTGAGAACTCCCAAGCTTGAGCCGCCCGCTTTGGAAGGCGGGCGGCCCCACACCAGCGGATCACGGAACGAGCGAAAACGCGATAAGCCACCGGGTCTCGGATCGTTGGTTACCGCTCCTCTGAATCACTCATCCTCCGGCAGCGCGAAGGCGATCACCGCGTCACCCAGAAACACACTGTTGCCCGGCTCCCCGCCAAAGGCGTACACCACGTACTCTTTCCCGTTGACGACATAAATGGCGGGAGAGGCATTTGCACCGCCTGCATTGGGCACCTTGGATGCATCGAAGGTCCACAGGATCGCACCCGTCCTGGCATCTGCGGCATGGAAGAGCCCGGTGCTTTCGCCGAAGAAGACTAGGTCGCCGGCTACTCCAATGCCCGAGTCGGGAGTAGTGCCAGTTATGGGAATCTTCCAGGCAACCTTTCCCGTACGCGTGTCTACCGCTCCGTAAACGCCGTGATCCACCTCGCCGGGTATTGATCCGAATGAGATGCTGTTCGCCTCTGTGACCCCGAGATTTGCCGGCTGATAATTGGCATGCGAGTAGATGAAGTGGGTTCGCGGGCTATAAGCCGCGGGAGGCCATTCCATTCCTCCGCCGGCCCATGGTTGGAACACCGTTGCCGTTGGTTGATACGGACTCCATTGGGGAGCAGCGACGATGCCGGCCGGGATCGGGAGCTCTTCCGAGTGCTCGGTCAGGGATTCAATCGAGGAAACGGGTTGGGTCTGCCAGGGAGATTCCCATGCCGGCTCCGTGGGAACCGACACCTCCCGGTAGGGGAAAAGCGACTCCCCGGTGCGGCGATTCAGAATAAACATGTAGCCCGTCTTCGATGTGTGTTCAATGGCCGGAATGCCCTTCACGCTGAGCAGCACTGTCGGCTGCGGGCCGTCAAAGTCCCACATGTCATGGTGGGCAAATTGGAAATGCCACTTGTGCTCCCCGGTCCTTGAGTCGATGGCTACAATCGACGACGAGTAGAGGTTCGTTCCCTCGCGACCGTTGCCCGGGCATCCCACCGGCACTACGCCGAAGAATGCGCAGGGACTAGGCCAAGGGTAGGCGTTCCCGGTGGCGAAGTACAGCATATGGAGGTCAGGATCGTAGCTGGGGTTTCCCCAAATCGACGCTCCACCATTAAGGTACGTGTTCCCGCCCCACGAATTGGGCTCAGTGGTCCAAAAACGCCACACAAGTTTGCCGGTGTTCTGATCGTACGCATCCACATGACCGCGCACCCCAAATTCGGCGCCGGAAACGCCAACAACCACTGTGTCTTCGACGATCTGCGGAGCAATCGTCATGGAGGCGCCGTTGCTCGGGAGGTCCACGACGGTCTTCCAGATTACCTTGCCGGTGGCTGCGTTGAGAGCGACCAGATTGGCGTCGAGCCGCGCGTCAAAGATCTTGCCGTCGTTATACGCCACTCCGCGATTGTCGTTATTGCAGCAGATCGGAAGCGTGGAGGGCAACGGCATATCGGTCGGGTGGTAAGCCCAGATCTTCTTGCCAGTTGCTGCTTTCAAAGCGAAGACATCGTCGTCGCCGGTTGTAACATACATCACGCCATTGACCACAAGCGGCGTCATCTCCATAGCCATGTTCGGGTCACTGACGCCCGTATGGAAGATCCACACAGGCTTGAGCTGAGCGACGTTCTCTGGGTTGATTTGGTCGACGTCCTGAAATCGTTCATTGGACAAAGTGTTTCCGTGGTATCGCCAATCAAGATTCTGTGCGAACGACGGGCTGATGTTGAATAGGCAAAAGAACAACGCAAAGGTGCATATCGAGATCGAAAAACTGAGATGAGTTGACCTCACCGGCAATCCGTTTCGCATCCTGATCCCTCCAGACAGGTCGCCCAGACCGGCCGGCCTGCAGTGGCCGATTTCGAGTGCGACGCGAGCGGCATGATTCACGAGGCGCGTTGGACCTTCGTTGTTGGAACGCAAACAATGAAAACTTTTACAAGTTCCTTACATTGCCACCACGCTTAGGGCTGACATCAAAATAAGATTACATATTGGTGTAGTTGTAGTTGGTCAAAACTTCGGGAAATCGACTTTCGGCACACGAGCCGAATTCGCCGAAAATCGCCCAATTGTCGGTACGGTGGTTTGGGACAATCGAAGGGGGTTCCACACGCGACCGGATCGCGCTTAAACGACGCCAAAGAAACGACTTAGTGGGATTTGAGTTTTTTCTTCGAAGCCAGACGCTGTGGTTACCGAATACTCCGTCCGATCTGAAAACAGAGGGGTTCCGATCATTCGTGAGATCATGGTGGCTACCACGATGAGCTCTCTTTTCGTCGCCTTTTTCACTTTGCTAGTCTCCACTTTTCGAACCCGTGCTGGCCTGCAGGCGGAGATCCTCGCGCTTCGGCACCAGCTTGCGGTTTTTCAAAAGAACGCGCCGCGTCGCTTGCCGCCTCGACCGCTGCGACCGGCTCTTGTGGGTTGTCTTGTACCGATTCTGGTCCGGTTGGCGGCGATGCCTGCAAATGGTTAAGCCCGACACCGTCCTCCGTTGGCACCGCAAAGCTTTCGCCTTGCATTGGACCAGAAAATCGCGCCGCCTTCCTGGAAGGCCAGAAGTTGCGGCCAACATTCGTGATTTAATTCAGCGCATGAGCCAAGCCAATCCCTTGTGGGGTGCACCCCGCATTCACGGAGAACTGCTCAGATTGGGCATTGCCGTGGCGCAATCCACGGTGGCCAGGCATTTGTCTCGGTCCCGCAAACCGCCTTCTCAAACTTGGCGAACCTTTCTGACAAATCATCTGGCGCAGACCGCGGCCATCGATTTTTTCACCGTGCCAAAGGCCACCTTCCGAGTCCTGTTCGTCTTTGTCGTGCTGTCGCATGAGCGACGCCGGGTAGTGCCGCTTTCAGCTCCGGAGGAATTACGGAAGAGTTTGACAAGGAATTCCCATCGCTGGATTCCAAGACCACCGAGCAACTACGCCTGCTTTGGATCGCTTGCGGTACGGACGACCCAGGGTCGATAACTATCAACAGGGCATTCCGCGCTTGGCTGGCTTCGAAGAACATCAAGCACGTGGACATCGAGACGCCCGGCGCGCATACCTGGATGGTCTGGCGCCGCAATCTGGCAGAATTTGCTTCCTTACTCTTTCGTTGAAGGTGTTGGAGCTGTGTATTTGGATCGGGACACTGATTTCGGCAGCCCTCACAGAGCCAACGGTGGTCCTAGCTTAGCTAAGCTAGAGGCTATTTCGGCAGGGGGAAGCCTTTCATGCAGACCACCGTCCGGTCTGCCTCTTCTGGCTTCGAATGCACGATATGCGCGAAGCCGGAATTGGAAGTGCAAAGAACGTCGCCCTTTAAGACTAGGCCTGTGTTGGTGTCCAGCGGAGCGTTCATCTTGTTGGCTATCAGGATGCGTTGCGATCCGTCGGGCGATAGGACCCAGATCTCGTTTCGCAACATCTCGGAGACGTAGATGTTGCCTCTTGGGTCCAACAGGACCGCATCGAGTAGCGAGTGTCCGCTGGGCTGCAGCGGCTTGGGTTCACCGGCCGATCCGTCTTCCTTGATCGGGATTCTGAGCACCATCGGAACGCCCATGGTAACCGCGTAGATGTTCTTCTGTTGTTTGTCGATCGCTATAGCGCTGACACCTAGGTAGACTTCCGAATCGAAGAAGACTCCGGAATAAGGACTCGGCGGCCAGTTTAACAGGGGGTGGGCCGACCAGAGATCAACTTTCTTGCCATCCGGCGAGATCTTCCAAATAGCCGAGTAGGTGATGTCAGCCATGTACACATTGCCGTTCGAGTCAACAGCTACACCATGAGGAAAGCAGAACGGCCAACCGTCCGCTTTTGTGGCGAGGGCCGTCACCCGTCGCGTCTTGGCGTCGATCTTATAGATCCCGGTGCGAGTCGCCGTCGCGTCCCGGCACGCCGGATGGAAGGGATTCGTCGAATCCTCCCCTTCATATCTCGAATGAGCCTTGTCAAAGACGTAAATGTTGTCCGCCTTATCGAGTCCTGCTAAGCCAATGCCATCCTTTCCGCTTTCTTCCTTCGAAGGCACCCAGGCGATGTGATCGTAGGTGCCGTCATCCTTTAGCACCACAACTTCGCCGATTCGAGGAAGAGATGTGTAGATGTTGCCCTTCGAATCAACTCCCATACCCCAAGGTATCTCGGGGAGCTTGGCCATGACCCATGCTTTGAACTGCGCTGATGCTGGCGGCGCGGCGGCGGCCAGGAAACCAGACCGGCCGACCACACACGACAGAGCCATCAGAAGTCTTCCCTTGTGTAATGCCCAGTTGAACATCTCACCCATCCTTTTCCCCGATCACGCCACGAGACCCGGTAACGCAAGCGCGCCAGATCGGATCGAGTCTTCTGCTGCGGAGCAGGTGTCGTAGTTCGCAGAAAAGCGAGACCTGATCTATTTCTAGGCTGCAGACTCGCTGAGGAACCGCAGCATGGCTCCCACAACTTGGTCACGGGATGTGAACACGAAATCCATGTGAGTGCCAGGGACGTTCACAATCTCGACGTTGGGCAGCTCCCGGCGGACGCGTTCACTGGATGCAGCTCGGAATGGGGCCATATATTTCTGTTCCCAGGCGAGGTTCTGCGCAAGCTGGGAGGAGTTCCCGTTGCGAATATCTGCCATTGACGCGGCATAGATCGCGAGGGCAGGCAAGCGGACCTTGGTGTAGTCCCGATGGTCTGTGAGCAGGGTGGTGGCGAGCGCCTCCGCGGCGCTGTCACTCATCCTCGGCCGTACGGTCCCGTCGGGCTGGACAACTACCGAGTCTCGAATGTAGGCTTCGAATCGGCTTGGGTCGCTCACGCCGGGGAACCACAGCGTCCTTTGGTACATTCGGTAGGCATCGAGCGATCTCATGGCGCTGGGCGGTGATTCCATGTAGATCGGAGGGATCGCTTTAAATGCCGCGACAAAGGCAGGGTCAGCCCAATCGTAAGCGCCGTCGAGGTATACAATGCGGTCGACTCGTTCCGGATGAATACCCGCCATCGCAGTGATCTCGTCTCCACCCATGGACCACCCCGCAAGATTAGCTTTGGAGATGCCCAGTCCATCCATCAGGCCTCGAAGGTCTTCTGTCAGTGTAGCGGTGTCGTACGGCCCCTTCGCATCGGACTGGTCATGGCCCCGCCGAGCGTAAGCGAGCACCCGGTAGTGGTCGGTGAAGGCTGGAGCGAGATCGTCGAACACATGCGGATTGTCACCGTAACCGTGGATGAGAATGAGCACCGGACCTGAACCACCCCAATCCAGGTAGTGGAGGCGAACGCCATTTGCGATGACGAAGCCGCTCTTGTGCGAAGATGTATCGGTCCAATTCGTGGATTTTTTGCAGCCACCCAGCACCGCTGATACCAATGCGATGAACACTGCGAGAATTTGGAATGCCCGATTGTTGCGCATGACTTAGTTCCGAAGGAGAACTTACGCACAAAAAGCACAATCACGCCGTGACGGGCGACCACCCGATAATCTCTAGGGCAGTCGCGAGGTCATGTGCGTGCTCTGCCGACTGCCATTTTGGGGACTCGGTCCGCCCGCCCCTAGGAAGGCGTAGTAAACGGGATAATCCTGCGCGTTTCAGCTACGGTTTTCAAGGTCCCCTTTCGGCATCGATAGGCCTTGGGCGGGTTTCTGGTGGAGAACGGGCTACCGGGAAGTAATTCCACTTGCCGATTCGGCTGCCTTGCCGAGTAGGCGCGTCCCCACGAAGGAGGCCGCACCCACCAACGGTACTGAAAGCAGTGGCGGCAAGCCAGAGTGGGCTCCGATCGCCACAGCTGCCGCAGCTGAGGCGATACTGCCAATGATGCGCCCAACGTTGGGTCTTTCGGAACGCAACCATTTCTCAAGAGCGACGTTTACGACTTCTTCGCGGAAATCGACTTTCGGCATGGCCGCCGATTTTGCAGATAATCGCCCGATTGTTGGTACGAAGTTGGGACGATGGTTGGAACAACAGCAGAAGCATTTTGGCGGCGTCCCCTACGACAAACTGCTTGAGGGGCTCGATGTAAATTCCCAGATCCCGATTGGCATCGGGATAGAGCTGGTCCATGCCATTCTGTATCGTACTGATC
>Ga0210394_10008358_pt1 | contig 10681 bp, 6 predicted proteins | sample IncBWC12MmetaG_FD_160121 | JGI IMG/M metagenome (GOLD analysis project Ga0210394, IMG submission 160121) | Forest soil microbial communities from Barre Woods Harvard Forest LTER site, Petersham, Massachusetts, United States - Inc-BW-C-12-M | ecosystem: Environmental > Terrestrial > Soil >... | reverse complement strand
TATGTCGTCCGCACGGCCACTACGGACTATCACATAAGACAGATGAAGCCAGTCGAAAAAGAATTGATCCCGATCAATACCCCTATCGAATTCTCACTCGACAAAGACAAAATAAAATTCAAAGCGGCCGGCAAATCGTATGAATATATCGTGGTCTCTGAAGCTGCCGCCGATGCCGCAGCCAAGCCCAGCCTCCGATAATCCCGTTTCTCGGGACTAATGTGCCCAGGCGCGTCTCTGTTGGCAACCGTGGAACCAATTGCGGGTCGTGGTGTCTATAACTCATGAAGGCAGAGTGTCTTCCCCGTAAGCGCGCAGAGTCGGAGAAGGTGGCTAGCCTGGGTTCATTGGATTTTGCGCTTAGCCAGACTGCATGTTAATTTCCAAAAGCATCAGGCAGGTGGAGGGGATTCGAATGCGCGTCCGCCTTTGTGCAGTAGCAGTGTGGTCTTTATTTTGCTTCGTCCCACTCAGCTTCGCGTGTACCTGCGGAAGGCCAAATCTGCCGCCGGGGAAGATTTCGATGCGGGACCTCGTCATTGCGGAGGTCAGTGCAAACGGCCAAGCGCAAACCATCTTCGAGGGGACAGTCGAGCGTCAAGAAATTAGCTCGGGTCCGATTGGCCCCCCAGAGTCAGCCACGTCCATGACCCCATCCGGAATACATCGGATCGTTACTATCCGTGCCTCTAGGGTCTATCGAGGTGTGAACGAACAGAACTTTACCGTCATTACCGGGCTGGGTTCCGGCGACTGTGGATTCGATTTCCGCACTGGTGAGTCATACTTGGTGTTCGCGACGCAAATCGAAAGTAATCTATATTTCACCAGTATCTGTACTGGCACCAACCTCCTGGAACACTCATCCCCTGCGGTTCGTTTCTTAAGAGGTGAAGCTCCATCGGCGGAAGACCTTCTTGATGTGACTACTTATTACGAACGGATGCGTCCTCAGTGGACAGGAACGATTTGTGGGAATGTCATTGGACCCGATGGAAGCCCGGTCAAAAATGCGAGTATCGAGCTGTCGGAGGTACGAGAACCCCCGTATCCCCCAAATGGCAGCGGAGAGCCATCCAGCGTGGATGGATCATTCTGCATAAAAAATCTCACGCCTGGCAGGTATCTCCTCACAGCTGAGAAGTACGACTTTGACAAATGGACGCGCTTAATGGGCTTTTATCCTGGTGTTTCGACGCATGCAAATGCGGTGCCAATCGAAATAAAGCCTCAGACCAGCTTAACTGTGAAGCCATTCGCACTACGAAATGAAAAGCTCTACGATATTCGAATCAGCGTTGTCACTTCCGATGGAAGCCGTCTGCCGTGGGAGCGATTAGGGGTAGCTATTCAGAGTGCAGACCGCGACCCGCTGGCCTACCACGAAGACCACGGTGTGGATGAAGACGGCTCATACAGGTTTGGCTACATCCCTGCAGGCCATTACACAGTACTTAGCTACGCAGAACCAGATTTCAGTGAAGACAAGCCCGAAGAGCAGCCGTTCAATTGGACGCAGGACAAGCGCGAAATTGATGTCACTGGCCATACTGAAGTCCTGCTAAAAATCGTTCCCACAAATTAGGTATCGCAACCCACACTACCTGTAACACCACCAAACCCTCTTGCTGGGCGTGCCCCGTAGGCTGTGTCCTCTGTGTTGCTCCGTTGCCGTGAATTTCCTATAGAATGCCTGCCGCAACGACCGATCAGACTGGCTGCCAGGGAGGCTTCGCATGAAGTTGCAATGGAAACGCTGCGGCGTGCTCGTCGCGGCAATCGCCGCACTCGCGGGATTCGCAACTCCTCCCGCACAAGCTCAAACGGCGGGGAAATATCTCGCGCCCAAAGATCAGGTCGTCGCCATCCGCGCTGGGCGCCTGTTCGACGCGCGTTCGGGCATGATGCTCTCGAACCAGGTGGTGATCGTGCGCGGCGACCGCATCACGGACGTCGGCGCCGGCCTGACCATTCCATCGGGCGCGGCCGTCATCGATCTCTCGAATGCCACTGTGATGCCCGGCATGATCGACGCCCATGTGCACGTCAACACCGGCGGCAATGACGAAGCACAGCGCACTCTCATCGCGCTCGCCAACGCCCAGATCGACTTGGGCGCGGGCTTCACCACCGTCCTCGATATGGATTCACGCGGCGGCTACAACACGGTGGACATTCGCGACGAAATCAACTCCGGCCGCGTTCAGGGCCCTCGCATGCAGGTGGTGGGACAATCGCTCAATCCTCGCGCGACGAATTATTATCCGGACATTCGCCCCGGCCGCTTCCAGGAAGGCCACATCGAGGATAAGGACATCAACGGCCCCTGGGCCGCGCGCGCCGCGGTGCGCGAAGCCAAGCTGCATGGCGTCGATTGGGTGAAAATCTACACCACGCAGGATTTCGCCGGCACCATGCACATGTGGACGCCCGACGCGAAACTGGTCAATTCGCCTTCCCTGACTTTTGAGGAAGTACAGGCCATCGTCGACGAAGCGCACCGGCTCGGCCTCAAAGTGGCGTGCCACACGTATGGCGGCGAAGGCATGGCCAGCTGCATCAACGCCGGCGTCGACGCCCCCAATCATCTGCTCGAACTCGATCAGGCCGGCATCAAAGTCCTGCTCGAGAAAAAGCTTCCCTTCGAAGTGACGCTTGATGATCTGATTGGGCTCGAAAAAGAGGATCTGGCCGCGACCGGCGGGCGGAGTTCGCGCCTGAAGCTCGCCGAACAAGCCTTCAGGCGCGCCATCGCCGCCGGCGTGCCCATTGTCTTTGGCAGCGGCGCAACCTCGCCGGAAATCCCGCACGGCGTTCAGGCCAACCAGTTCGGCTATTACTCGAAGTGGGGATTGACGCCGGTGCAGGCGCTGCAGACGTCCTACATCAATGCCGCCCACATGCTGAATTACGGCGTTGAGAAAGATATCGGGACCATCGAGAAAGGCAAATTTGCAGACATCATCGCGGTTTCGGGAAACCCGCTCGCCGACGTGAACGAAATGGAGCACGTGCGCTTCGTGATGAAAGGCGGCATGGTCATCCGCAACGACCTCGCCGCGCACTAGCCGCGCTCATCAGAACGGCGCTCGTTCGCAACTCCCAACTGAAGCCCCTTTATTTTCTCGTAACGATTTACCTGAACGCACTGTTTGGGTTTCCAGCGCCAACGTATCCTTAATAGAATCGTATGTCTCGCTATCGAACGATCATTGCATTCCTGGTTGCCCCGTTATCCATTCCCATCCTCTTGTCTGCTGGTCTCACGGCGTTGGATTACGCAGACAAAAACCCCAGTGCATCATTTGTTGGCTTCTTGGAGGGCATTGTGTTTTTTTCAATCTTTGCTTTGCCACAAGCATATATATCCGAGCTTTTGTTCGGACTTCCCGCATGGTTTTTCTTTCGGAGTAATGACATGCGAGCCTGGCCCGCATTTGTTGTAGGCGGCGCAATGCTGGGAGCAGGCTACGACTTCGCCTATAATGTGGCCCGCAGTATTGCGGCGCAGGGCTTCGCTTACGACTTCGTGAACCATGCCTGGACAAGAAATCTGAACCCCCTGGGCATGGAGTTCGCAATACCGGCAGGCCTGGTTGCGGCCATTTCGTTTCGAGCCATCGTTTTTCCAAGGCAATCCCCCGACAAATCAAACAATCCGCCAATCTCCTGAGCTTGAAGTGAGCAGTGCCCGCTCTCAGGCGAGCGACATTCGACGACCAACTCGCTGTTTTCGATGCGGATGTCGCGGACTTCCAGAGGTACGCGCACCTTCTCGGTTTTCCGGCGCGTCGAAAAAGGCGGGTGACTGCGCTTTCCAGCGTGGATTGCGGGTCACGCGTCTAACCACGCGATACCTCGGTACGACAAGCGTGCGATTTACTTGCGGGAGGTGGTGGCGGAGTCGGAGGCGTCGGAGTAGACGTAGGCGGCGCCGGCGTTCACCATCGAGACATCTTTCTGGTTGCCGTTCACGCCTTTGGCCGCGCTATTTTCTTTCGTGGAGCCGACGGCCAGCTCTTTGCCGTCCGCATTCAGCGCAAGCGCCATGCCGAATTCCGCGCCCGTCCTGGTGTTGGAAGCTTTCACATACGCAGAGGGACTCCAGCTATCGCCGCTGCGCGTATAGACGTAAACCGCGCCGGAATCTTCCGCAGTGGTGTCTTTCATATCGGCGTTGATGCCCTTGGCGCCGCTATCTTCGAGGTGCGAGCCAATGGCGATGGTATTGCCGTCGCGGCTGATCGTCAGCGCCCAGCCGAATTGATCGTTTTCGCGCGTGTTGAACGCCTTCACATAAGCCTGCTGCGACCATTTGCCGTCCTTGCGCACAAAAACGTAGGCCGCGCCGCTGGAAGTGTCGGTGGGTTCATCGTTCGCGCCGGCGTCGGGTGGCTGAATTCCCGGCAGAATGGCGTCTTCATCGAAGGCGCCCGCGATGATGGTGTTGCCGTCATCGCTGATGCCGAGCGAGCAGCCCAGCGAATCGCCGGGTTCGGCATTCGACGCAGTCAGGCGCACCTGCTGCGCCCACTTGGTGGCTTTGCGCGTAAACACATAGACGGCTCCGCGCCCGCGATCTTCGTCATATGTGCCAACGCCCATGGTGCTGCCGTCGCCGCTCAGGCCCACAGAGTAGCCAAACAGCACGCCGCGCTGCGTCGTGTTCCATGGCTTGACGTAAGCCTGTTGCGACCAGGAGTCGCCATCGTGCGCGAAAACGAAAACCGCGCCCGAATCCGGAGCCGAAGTGTTTTTCTGGTCGCTATTGATTCCGGTGGCATTGCTCGGATCGCTGGTCTGGCCGACGGCCAGCGTGCTGCCATCGCTCGAGAGCGAAACCGAGTATCCGAATTGATAGCCCACCACCGGCCCGCCGGTGTTGGACGATTTCACGTAAGCCTGTTGCGACCAGGCTCCGCCTTTGCGCACAAAGACGTAAACGGCGCCCGCGCCCGGCATGGAATTGTCGTTCTGATTGCCGTTGACGCCGACGGCCGAACTCGCTTCGCCAGTCGAGCCCACCGCCAGCACGTTGCCGTCATTACTCAGGGATAAGGCGTTGCCGAACTGATAGCCTTCGCCGGAGTTGGAAGCTTTGAGATAGGCTTGCTGCTTCCATCCGGCGGGCGTGCGCGTATAGACGTAAACCGCGCCGGAATTCGTGACCATTTCCTTGCCCTTGGTCACAGGGTTCACGCCCTTCCCCGCGCCGTCTTCGTCGACGGCGCCCACCGCGAGCGTATTGCCGTCGCCGCTAATCGCGACGGCGCCGCCGAATTGGTCTTCCTTACTGGTGTTGGAAGCCTTGATGTACGCAATCGACTTCGGCTGCCAATTGCCCGTGGGCATCACGACGGCTTTCGGCGGCTCGACCTTGAGCTGCATTTTGTGCTGCGCCTGCGCGAAGCCGGAGGTCGCCGCGACCAATCCCGCCGCCAGAACAACCGCCGCAGTTGCACAATTTACTTTTTTCATTTACGCACAGCCCCTTGGAGTGAGAGACCCCATGTAGCGCCGGGCTTCAGCCCGGCACGGTGTCGTGGAATCGCGGACCGCCCTGAAGCCACACCGGCGAAGGGCGGCGCTACAAGAGTGAAGCTGTCATCCCGAGGAAGTTCGCGCACATGTTTTTATGTGAGCGAACGACGAGGGATCTGCTTTGCACACTCCATTCCAAAAGTAGATCCCTCGGGCAAACCCTGCCCTCGGGATGACAGCAAAAATTTGCATCAATTTGCCGCTGCGCCGGCCGCCGGGGGCTGACCGTTCTGCCCTTGTTCCGCCTTGATGCTGTTGTGAATTACTTTGCCGGTATCGGCCATGGTGATCTTGCTCTCGTGCGAAAGATTCAGGTCGGCGGAGCCATTCTTATTTTGCGGACCGATGATGGTGATGCGGTCGCCAGCCTTGAGCATCGTGCGCGTCCAGCCTTCGCGGGCCATCAGGTTCGCCGAACCCAGTTCGGCCTGCCAGCGCACGTCTTTGCCGCCGGCGTCTTTATTCTCGAAAATGATGAACGAATGCGGATTCTGGAACTGCAGCTCGACCACAGTGCCGGTTACGGTGACGGGATGGTCTTCGTCGTAACGGCCCGCAAATCCGTGATGCGCGAAGAGCGGAGCGGAAAGCAGCAACGAAGCAGCAACTCCCACAAAGGGAAGCAGTTTTTTCATGGAATCAGACCTCCGAAATGGCGAATGAATTTCGCATCTTTAATCACGTTCTGTCAATCGCAACCGGCACTTGCGTCGTTAACCTAACGACGCACGCGGAACCATTCCGGTTTCAGTCCTCGCTCGAAGGCGCTGATCACTAGCTAATCCAGCAGGGCGACCAACGTCGGACCCACCCTTCGCGCGCTTTTAGCACGAGCTCTGCTTGCGCTGGGGCGCGAAGGATGGGGCACCCGTAAAAACCAGAAAAAGCAGATTCCTCGCCCGCCGATTCCCGAATCGGCCGCGGACGCGGCCGACGGCGGGCTCGGAATGACAATAAGGAGCAGCATGGGCGTCGTCGTGAAATAGCACGTCGACTAATCCAATAAGGCGACGAAGACTTCGTTGGAGATGGCCAGGCGCGCGGGCGCAAGGCGCACGCGCGTGCCGGCGCGTTCGACCAAACCCTGAGCGCGCAGTTCGTCAAGGCGCGCGCCAAGCGTCTCTTTAAAGTCGGCACTGAACTCCGGGCCGTATTGCGCCTCGATGCTGGCGAGGTCGATGCCATCGAGTTGGCGCAGGCCGAGGAAGAGTTCTTCCTCGAGCGCCTGCTTGGGGGTGACTTCTTCGAGCTGCTCGACGGGGAGCCTGCCTTGCTCAATCGCGGCTGCGTAGGCGGCGGGATCGTGAGCGTTGGCCCAGCGCCAGCGGCCGTCGAAGGAGTGCGCGCCGGCGCCGAATCCGAGATAGGGCTCGCGGCGCCAATATTTGAGGTTGTGGCGCGAACGGAAGCCGGGCAGCGCCCAATTGGAGATTTCGTAGTGGTCGTAGCCGGCTTCGCGGAGGCGTCCGCAGGCGAATTCGTAGGATTCGGCCATGGCGTCGTCGCTGGGGACGGCGCCGGCGGAATAGCGCGAGCCTCCGGAGAGGAGTTCACGGCCGAGGCGGCTGCCTTCGTCGATCTCGAAGAGATAGATCGAGATGTGTTCGGGGCGGAGGCGCAGGGCTTCCTCGACGGAGGCTTGCCAACTCGCGGCGGTTTGATACGGCAGGCCGGCGATGAGGTCGAGACTGATGTTGGCGAATCCCGCGGCTCGGAGATGCGCGATCGCTGCGAAGATGTCTTCGCGGCGATGCATGCGGCCCGCGGGTTTCAGTTCGGCGTCATGGAAGGACTGCGCGCCGAGGCTGATGCGGTTGATCCCGGTGGCCAGCCAGGCGGCGGCTTTTTCGGGCGTGATGGTTTCGGGATCGGCTTCGAGGGTCACTTCCGTGCTGGCCGCACCGGTACTAGAGGAAGGCGCGATCCGATCGGCCCCAGGAAATTGCGAATGCACGGCGGCGAGAATGCGCGCGAGGTCGGCGGGGTCAAAGAGGCTGGGCGTGCCGCCGCCGAGGTATACGGTGTCGGCGAATGCCGAGGATGCCGGGCTGAAGCCCGGCGCTACATTAAGAGCAAAAGCAGATTCGTCGCTTCGCTCGGAATGACAACTCATGGGAGCGGGAGCGGCAGCGGCATTGCCTAGAGCCAATCGGTTGACAGATTGGAGGCCGGCGGCGGCGTGGAGCGCGCGCCAATCGCGGATTTCGCGTTCGACGGCGCGTGCGTAGGGAGCATAGGCCGCAGGCGAGGCGACTCCGGTATGAAAATTACAGTAGGTGCACTTGGTCTGACAGAACGGCACCTGGATGTAAATCCCGAGAGTCGTCGGTTTTCCAGGATGCGCGGATTCAGGGTGGGTACCCCCCTCCCCATTTTTTGCGTAAGTGTTCATTATAGGCTGCTTAGCCACTCATTACCGTTGCGCTTCCAAGTGCAGCGAAAAGCAGATCCCTCGTCGCTGCGCTCCTCGTGATGACAGCAGTCTGACAGCGGTCGCGTTCTCGAGGGTGGGCCACTCGCGTTGTCGGACTGCATGACGGAAAAAGACTGCCACTGCATTCGAAATAAAGGTGAGTGGCGGTGCAGTCGGACGATTGGGTTTAATTTTTCCAAGCACATCACTCGCTCGCACGGACGATCTTCAAATTCGAATTCAACACAGAGCGCACAGAGGCGCAGAGTACACAGAGGGAAACTCTGGGCACAAAAGCCCCAGGGCCCCGCAACTGCAGCGGGCGCCCTGGGCTACAAGCGCGCTCCTACCGGAATACGCGCAGTGCCGCGGATCGCACAAACCGCACCCTCAAAACGACCCTTCGCAGCTCCCTTTGAGTCTCCCTTCGAGACTCACGGTAAAAGGGTGCGGCACCCGCCGAACTGATCCGAAGCGCGCGTATCCATTATAGCGTCGGAGTAAAGCGCCCTTAGGAGAGATTCCTCGCGCACTGAGAAAAGAGCGGCGCGCAGACTGCGCGCGCCGCAGTGCGCTCGGAATGACGAGGGGGCGCGGGTTACGAAAACTTCGGGGCCGGTCGCTGCCGACGGCGGGCCGGGAGATTTCGCTGTTCATAGGAGATCCACGTCCGCATCGCTCTTTGGGGAATGCAAATGAGAGCGTCAATATTTGCAGCGAACCCCAATTAATTCCGCCAACATGTTGGTTGACTTTGTTTTTGATAGATGCTAATCAGGCGTACAAATCCCGGTACTTGTTCCGGGCGGCCCTTTCCCAGGTGTAGTCGGAGGCCCTTTTCCAAGATAGGCCATGTCCAAGCTCTGGCTGTTTCGATCCTAAGGGGGCGCTATGAGTTCTGCATTGAAGATTTCCCGAGCGAGAAAAGGTGTGTGCGTGCTCGGTGCTGTGGTGTGTGTGTTGCTGTTCTCCGTCTCGTTGTTTTCACAGGGCAACTTCGGTCGCATCCTCGGAGCAGTAACGGACCAAAGTGGCGGAGTCATAGCCGGCGCGACGGTGACCGTTATTGACACGCAGAGGGGTGTGTCGCGCACGCTGACCACTGATGAGGCCGGGGAGTACAACGCTCCCACGCTGATCCCCGGCACCTATACTGTTCGCGTTGAGGCCAAGGGTTTCAAGACGATCGAACGTCAGAACGTGGTGCTCGAGGTGGGCAAGGAGGTTCGAGTGGACTTGACCCTGCAGCCTGGCGAGCAGACCCAGAGCGTCACGGTCACCGAAGCCATACCGCTGGTGGAGACTACTAACGCCACCCTGGGCGGCACGCTCGAGAACACGCAAATCAACGATATGCCCTTGAATGGCCGCAACTACCAGAATCTGATGACACTGCGCCCGGGCGTGATGGTCCAGCCGGGAGGCTCGCCCTGGTCCCAGAGCACCAACGACCTCCGCCCCGATGCAAGCGTCTGGATGATGGATGGCGTGCTAAATGTCAGCCAATACGACAACCGCCAGGTAGGCAATATGCCGAGTGCCTTCACCGATGCGGCCACTATCGTGCCCATCGACGCCATCCAGGAATTCAACCTGGAGGAAAATCCCAAGGCGGAGTACGGATGGAACCCTGGCGCCGTGGTGAACGTGGGAATCAAATCGGGAACCAACACTCTGCACGGCTCGGCTTACGCGTTTGGCCGCTATGAGGGCTGGGACGCCCGCAATGCTTTCAACCCCGGGCTGGATCCGAATGGAAGCTGTGCCCCGAACCGGCAAGTCGCCACAGTTTGCAATCAACTGCCGTCCGAGTTGAAGCAATTCGGCGCCGTGGTGGGCGGACCGATCAAGAAAGACAAGCTCTTCTTCTTCGCCGGCTATGAGGGCCTGCGTTCCACAATTGGCAACATATTTGCCGTTCAGATTCCCGAAACCGCCGGACAGGCAACCCCTGATCCGAAGAACAGTATGGTGGATGCGATCAATGCTGTAGCATCGAGCGGCGGCGGTTTCAACACGGCGTTATTAAGCCAACCAAGCCTGAAGCTACTAGGCTGCACCGTGGGAGCGAGCGCATCCGCAACCGCGTGCACGGGCGGACTCTTGGAGGGCGCCACTGCGAATTCGACCAGCTTCACGTCTACATTCCCCAACAGCAATGTCAGCGACAACGGGATTGCAAAAATCGACTACGTAATTAACAGCAAGCACAGGGTCAGTGGCACGTTGTGGACCGGCAATTACAACGCCACCGGGCAGGATCACGCCGTTACGAATGCATTGTTCGAGAGCGGAATTTATATCCGCACGTGGACAGTCGTCGGAAACTGGATCTGGAACCCCAGCTCCACTGTGGTGAACGAATTCCGGTTTGGCTACGACCGCGCTACCCAAGGCTTTACCGTCGCCGACCAGAACATGGTCGCCGATGGCTCGGGCGGTCTGTGTAATGCTGTCGGTTGTGGTGGCACGCACTACCCCCTCGACACGGGCGCAAAGAGTGCTTTGTCGACGATCCTGGTTGCGGGTTTCGTCAGCGGCGGCAGCTTCCTGGGTAACCCGAATGGCACTCGCCCCGGTTCGACCGGCCCCAGCCCGTATTTCGATTTTCAGGACAATCTCTCGTATTTGCGGGGCAAGCACAGCTTGAAGTTTGGCGGCGAGATCACGCACATCGAGGCCGATCAATTCACCACAGACTTCAGGGGTATTCAGATCCTGTTTAAC
>Ga0210394_10008355_pt1 | contig 10686 bp, 8 predicted proteins | sample IncBWC12MmetaG_FD_160121 | JGI IMG/M metagenome (GOLD analysis project Ga0210394, IMG submission 160121) | Forest soil microbial communities from Barre Woods Harvard Forest LTER site, Petersham, Massachusetts, United States - Inc-BW-C-12-M | ecosystem: Environmental > Terrestrial > Soil >... | reverse complement strand
CAAACTCTGAGGACGTTTGGGTCGATCCACTACGTCAGTGCTCCGCGTTCCTGACCCGCGGGAACCGTTCTTGACGGTATCGGCCGGTGCGGCCAGCAGACAAGCCGAACCGAGCAGCGCAGTGAGGATCAACCTGGAATTCATGGGGCTACATTATCAGAATCAGATCGGGGAGCGGTCTTGGTCAACGGCGACGAAGCTTCAACTCCAGCGTCCACTAGGTGCGCCCTAAAAGTGCACGTCGCCGAAATTCTCGCATGACGTTCTGATACTCTAGGGCGGATGCAAACGGATTTGCCGACGGTAAAACCTCGTGAGTTCTTCAGATTGCCGGTGGTTTCGCACGGAGCGGAGTTCCTCGTGCAGGGTTACCTCATGCGCCGCAATATCCTAACGTACAAGGCGCCGCCGAACAACGAAGGGTACGACCTCCTCTGCATCCATCCCGACCCACACAAGAGGATGGAGCGGCAGATCCGCGTCCAGGTTAAGAGCCGATATGCTTCTGACGGTGACCGTGGATTTCCAGTCAAAGAAAAGACCTTCACGGGCTTCGATTTCTTGATTGCGGTTTTTCTAAACATCGGAAGCTTCAACAGGAAGGGCGATCCTAAGGCGGGCCTTCGGGATCCGGAGCTCTATACCTTCCCGCTCAGCTTCATCAGAGACAATCACAATAAGCAGAGTTCGTGGGAGAAGGTCATGACTAAGGGCCTAGACATTAAGCAGTACAAAAACGAAGAGGGCTTTGAGCTAATCGCCCAAGCGCTCGATGTCCCCTATCCTGCGAAGCCGTAGGATTGCGGCCAACGCACTCTGGGGCCCCGCCTCCATTTGCCGTCCCTGACGCCCTGCGATAGAATCATTATCATGCGGAACGCCCAGTTCGCGGCAGTTGCAGCGCTGGCGTGTCTGCCTGTGGCGGCCGAGTCCCGCGACGTCTTCACGTTCGTTCAAAAAAACTGCGGCGGGTGTCATAACGCGTCCACCAGGGCCGGCGAGCTCGATCTGACCTCTCTGAAAGCCGCAAACACGTTTGAGACCGATCGCGAGACCTGGGAAGGCGTCGTCGAAAAATTGAAGCTCGGCCAGATGCCGCCCGCGGGCATGCCGCATCCACAGTCGGAAGCCACCGCGGCGGTCACCGGCTGGCTGGAAAACGAATTTGCGCGCCAGGACGCCCTGCTAAAACCGCAGGCTGGACGGGTCGCGGCTCGCCGCCTGAACCGCGCCGAATACAACAACACCATCCATGACCTGTTGGGCGTCGATATCCGCCCCGCCGACAGTTTCCCCGCTGATAACGCCGCCTTCGGGTTCGATAACAACAGCGATGCCCTGCACCTGTCGCCCGAGCTCCTCGAGAACTATCTGGACGCCGCCGAACAATCGGTACGGACGGCTTTGTTCGGCCCACCGCTCATCAGGCCTTCGGCCGTTCATTATCCCGCGCCTGTTCGCATCAACGATAGCCGCGGCAGCTCGTCGCTTCCGAAGGATTTGTTCCACTACGACGAAACCGGCTTAAGCCTGCGTTACTCCGCCCACTTTATACACCGCTTCCCGGTTGACGCCGAATACACTTTCCGTATCGTGCTGAACGGTCATCGCCCGAACCAGTCCGAACCCGTCCATCCTGCATTATTCATCGACGGCAAATTGATTCACCAGTTCGAGGCCGATGCCACCGACCTCGAGGGCCAGATTGTGGAATGCCGCGCGCGAGTTGCGGCGGGCGAACATCTCCTCTCGGCATCGTATTTACACGCGTACGAAGGTTTGCCGCCCAGCTACCGTGGACCGAAGCCCTCCCAGCGCCCCGAAGTCGCATTGCTTAGCAGCGCCCGCGGCGAGCTTACCGAGAAGGACATCGAGACTCTTCGCAAATACGGCACCCGCATTAAGACGGACGCAATCGAGAAGCGCGTCGACAACCGTTTTGAATCGATCGACGTGGGCGGTCCGTTCAACCAGGTAACCGCGCCCTCGCCGGAGAGTCTGCGCAAAGTCTATGTTTGCAGCCAGCGTACCGACTCCTGCGCGCGCACGATCCTGACCCGCTTCGTGAGCCGGGCTTTCCGGCGGCCTTCTACTGCCGCCGAGGTCGAAGAGTACCTAGGATACGTGAACCTGGCGCGAAAGCAGGGCGATTCGTTCCAGGAAGGCGTCGCCACGGCGCTCGAAGCCGTATTGGTTTCACCCAAGTTCCTTTATCGCTTCGAATATGGTGTCGGCCGCGACCGAACCGTTGCCGTGGGTCCGTACGAAATGGCTTCACGGCTCTCTTATTTCCTTTGGAGCAGCATGCCCGATGAAGAATTGCTGAATTCGGCACGGCTTGGCAAACTCTGTCAGCCCACGGAGCTGAACGCCCAGGTGACGAGGATGCTGCGCGACCCCAAGGCCTCCGCGCTCGTCGAGAATTTCGCGGGGCAATGGCTCCAGTTCAAGAACATCGATGTCGTGAGGCCGGACCTGGAGCGCTTCCCGGTATTCGACGAGGGCCTCCGGCAGGCAATGCGCCGGGAGACCGAGCTGTTTATCGAGGACATCGTTCGCAACGACCGCAGTATCCTGGATCTTCTGGACGCCAAATACACCTTCGTCAACGAGCGCCTGGCCCGTTTCTACGGCATCCCTGGCGTGACGGGTCCGGAGTTCCGCCGCGTGGATGTGAGCGGAATGGAACGCGGCGGCGGAATTCTGTCCCAGGCGAGCATACTGACCATATCGTCGTATTCGACTCGCACCTCGCCGGTCTTGCGAGGCAAGTGGATTCTGGAAAATCTGCTGAACGCGCCGCCTCCCGCTCCTCCGCCGGGAGTGCCGACGCTCGACGAGTCAAAGTCGGGCCAGACAGCCTCTCTGCGCATGCAGATGGAGGAGCATCGGACGAACCCCACCTGCGCATCCTGTCATTCGCGCATGGATCCACTGGGTTTCGGACTCGAAAATTTCAACGCGATCGGCGCCTGGCGGACAGAGGACGGGAAATTCCCGGTGGACGCCTCGGGCACCCTGCCCGATGGCCGGACATTCCGCACGCCCGCCGAATTGAAGGTGCTGCTGCGGCAGGATCGAGATGTCTTCGCCCGCGCTCTCACCGAGAAGCTGCTCATTTACGCGCTGGGCCGCGGCGTGGAACGCTACGACCGGCCTACTGTAACCGAAATTGTCGCCAAATTACCGTCGCAGGATTACCGATTTTCTACCCTGGTTTCAGGAATTGTGAACAGCCTACCCTTCCAGATGAGGAGCGCAACGCAGTGAATTTTCTTACCGGCAAACATCTCGACCGCCGCACTATGTTGAGGGGACTGGGCGCCGTGATCGCCCTTCCCGCATTGGACGCGATGTTCCCGGCTTGCGCCGCGCCGGCCAAGCAGAGCGCGAACTCAGCTCGCCGCCTGGCCGTCGTCTACGTCCCCAACGGCGTGATCATGAAGGACTGGAAACCGGCGGCCACCGGCGCCGACTTCGCCTTCACGCGCATCCTTAAGCCTCTCGAACCCTTTCGCCAGGATATTACGGTACTCTCCGGTCTCGCCAATCACGCTCCGGACAAAGCTCGCGGCGGAGGTCATGCCAAGGCGTCCGGCAGTTTCCTCTCCGGCGCACCGCCCAAATATACGGCGGGTCCCGACGTCCATGCAGGAGTGACCTTCGACCAGGTGATCGCGACGCACTGGGGATCGGAGTGCCGCGTCTCGTCTCTTCAGATCGGCTGCGAAGATTCCCGCATGGTGGGCAATTGCGACACAGGGTCGAGCTGCGCCTACACCAACACGCTTTCGTGGAGAACTCCGGATACGCCGCTGGCCGTGGAAGTAAATCCCCGCTCGGTCTTCGAGCGGCTGTTTGGCTCGGTCGATCCCAGCCTGCCAGCGGACGTTCGCGCTCGCCGCGCCCTGTATCGGAAGAGCATTCTCGATCATACTCGCGACGATGCCCAGCGGCTGATGGCTCAACTCGGTCCCGCCGATCGCCGCCACATGGATGACTACCTGGCGGATATTCGCGAAGTGGAAGCGCGCATTCAGGCCTCCGAAAAGGACCCGCTGACGCCGCCGTCGGAAAAGCCCTCCGGCATTCCATTCGAATACCGGGATTACGTCAAGCTGATGTTCGACCTGCAGGCGATCGCGTTTCAGGCCGACCTGACGCGCGTTTCGACGATGATGCTAGGCCGCGAGGGAAGCGTCCGGACGTATCCGGAAATCGGCGTGCCCGATCCTCACCATCCTCTCACGCACCATCGGGGACACCCCGATTTCATCGAGAAGGTCACTAAGATTAATTGCTATCACGTAGAGCTTTTCGCCGGATTCCTGGAGCGTCTGAGAACGACTCAGGACGGAGACGGCACGCTGCTCGGTCACTCGGCAATCGTTTACGGGGGCGCCCTGAGCGACGGAAACACGCACTCGAGTTCCGATTTGCCGCTGTTAGTGGCCGGTCACGCGGGAGCATTGAAGGGCGGCCGGCATGTCGCATCGGAAGCCGGTACGCCTGTCTCCAACCTCTTTGTGAGGTTGATGAGTTCGGTGGGTCTGGAGACCGAAAAATTCGCCGACAGTACCGGCCGCGTCGACTGCTGACGGCTCAGAGGCAAACCTCGATCAACATCGGGCCGGGCTCCCGGGCCGAATTTATCATGGAAGTATAAAAATCGGCGGCGTTCTCCACGCGGACCGAAGGGCAGCCCATACTCTTGCCCATTGCCACCCAATCGATCTTCGGCTTGTCGATGTCGATCAGCCCTGAGGCTTGTGGTCCAGGCACGCCGAAACCCATGTTGCCGAACTCCAACTTCAGAATCCGATAAGAATGGTTGGCGAAGATGATGGTGGTGACATTCAGCCCCTCGCGCGCCTGCGTCCAGAGAGACTGGATGGTGTACATGGCGCTTCCGTCGCCCACGATCGAGAAGGTGCGGCGGTCGGGGCACGCCAGTGCCGCGCCGGTGGCGACCGGCGTGGCGAAGCCGATCGAGCCGCCCAGATTCTGCAAGAGATCATGGGGACGCGCCCCGACCGTAAGGCCGAGAGTTTCGCGCCCGGTGGTGAGCGACTCGTCGACCAGGATAGCGTTCTCCGGCAGGGCTGCCGCCAGAGCGTGCGCGATGCTCTTGGGATTGAGCTGCCCTTCGGGCTTCCCCAGATTGGATGGGGCCTGGAGCACTGGTTCCGCTTTGTCCGCACCCAAAGCCTCGGCCAGCATTTCGAGTCCCGCGACGCTATCTTCGTCGGCGGCGACCAGGGAGTGGACGGAGCAACCGGCCGGTTTGAGCTGGCTGGGCTTTCCAGGATAGTTGAAGAATGCAACCGGCTCTCCGGTTTCGACCGTGACGATGTGTTTAAAGCCTTCGAGAAAAGCCATCGCCGCAGGCACATAGTAGGGTATGCGCTCCAGCGGCACGCGGCCCGCTCCCCGCTCGATCCTCGCGGTGAAGAACTGAGTGGCAATGCGGCATCCCGTCCGCGCTGCGATGCGGCCCGCCAACTCCAGCGCACGGCCTCGCGTAGCACGGCCGGCTAATACGATCAGCGCCGGCTCACGCAAGCGGACGATTTGGGCGACCGCTTGAATGCGTTCACAATCGGGCGCTTTGGGCGCCGGAGTTGCCGGGCTTGCTGACGAATCTTCCACATCGCTGGCGTCGCCCCAGGATGTTTCTCCCGGCAGAATGAGCGTCGCGATCCTGCCGGGCATCGAACGGGCCTGCGCAATGGCTGCGGAAGCGTCGCCAGCGACCGAATGCGACGAATGTGCTCGCCGGACCCAATGACTCAAGGGCCGCGCAAGACCCTCGATATCCGACGAAAGTGGAGGATCGTATTTCAGATGCGCCGTGGCGTGGTCGCCGACGATGTTGATCATGCCGGATCTAGCGCGACGCGCATTGTGGATATTGGCGAGACCATTCGCCAGACCGGGGCCGAGGTGCAGCAACGTTGAGGCAGGATGATCCTTCATCCGGTACCAGCCGTCGGCGGCGCCCGTCGCAACGCCTTCAAAAAGGCACAACACACTGCGAAGGCGAGGATTTTCGAGCGCGGCGAGGAAGTGCATTTCCGAAGTTCCCGGATTGGCGAAACAGATTTCAACACCTTCATTGGCCAGTGTCGCGAGCAGGCTTTCGGCTCCGTTCAAACCCCGCCCCTTTTCGTTCCGCTACTTGCGGATGCCGGACATCGGCTAATCGTTCTCATTTGATGAGGTCCTCGTATTTGCTCAGCTGGACCATCGCGACGGGTGGACGGCCCTCCCACGCGGGATTCGTTGCCCTTGGCTTTCCGCTCCCGTCCCAATCGCTCCGCCGTGCGTTTCTTCGCGGCGGCCAGACCGCGCCACGTCACTTTGTCTTTGCAGCCGCCTTCTTCTTCCTCGCCGCCCACGCCTTCTTCATCGTTTCCGACATCTTCTTGCGGAAGGCAGCGTCCTTCGCTGGCGCCGCCTTGTGCTTAGCCGCAGCGGGAGCCTTAGCGGTCGCCGGCTTGGATGCCACCGCCGGAACCGCTGCAGCAGCCTTCGCCGCCTTGATCGCCGCCCAGCGCTTCTTTGTCGCCGCAATAATCGCCCGCCTGCCGGCTGCGCTCAGCTTTCGCTTCACCGGGGCAGTAGGACCTGCCGTCTCCGGCGTCTTCGAGTCCGGCGTCTTCTTCGTTATCGTTGGGTCTTGAAGGGCTTCGATTGCCGCGGTTAGCTTGTCTCGTTCGCTTATGAGCAAAGCGAGGATTTGATCAGTTGCCATGAATGTGAGGCTAACACAGCAGAGACTTATCTCCTCTTTTGTGGATCTTCTAGGCGATTGCGGCCGCAAGCAAATGGCCGTCCGCTTACCGGGCTACCGCACATAAACCCGCGTTGGGCCCTCGATCTTCAGGCCGGGTAGCTCGGTCCGCAGCTTCACGGGTTGGACACCTTTATCATTCAACGCTTCGATAGTCATCCGGTACTGATTATCGAGGCGATCTTGAAGATCCTTCAAGAAAGGCATAATCGTCACGGGATCAGTGAAACCCAGGGAGTAGGCGCGGCCGCCGGTTTCCTCGCTGACCTCAATGAGACGAGACTGCGCGAAGTTGGTGACCCAGTCGCTCCGGCCATAAAGGCCTGCTCCGCGAAGGTAAATGGAATAGACCATCACGCTTTCCTTCAGAGCGTCGTGGATCGCCGCGTTGACGTACGGGTCGTTCATGTCTGCCGCATCATAATAAGGATCTACGCCGTCCGTCAGCATCAGCACTGCGCGCCGGTTCGTTGATTGTTTCGACGGCCAATGCTTCGCGAGATCCGAAAGCACAAAGTAAGGGCTGCCATTTTCGCCCGGAATAGACGCAGGCAGGCGCAAGGCACGGGCCGCTTCCTGGTGATCCGCAGTGAACCCCTGTGCGAGGCCGAAGGTGCCATTCCGCATATAACCGACGGCGACCTGAGTCGTGGCGGGCAGGGATTCGATGAACGTCTTCAGCTCGGGCAATTGAATGGCGAGGCTGGATGAGCGAGTGGAATCGTCGAGGAGAACGAAAAGTTGCATGTCTGCCAAGTCGCCCGACAAGCGCTCCAAACGAAGGACCGGTACGGGAGTGTTACCCCGCAGCACAGTCACATCGGCAGGCTCCAGACCGTCCGATCGATTGTCGCCCAGAGCCGGACGCATTGTGATTACCATCTGCGTAGGAGCGCCCGTCGTGTTCGTTTTGGGTGCCGATATCGCGGGACTCCATGCCACAAGGATGGCGGTAACTACTTCTATCATGACGCGCTTGATTTTCATCTCACGACCTCGTTCGCTGCTTCTAATACTTGGATGCGGTCGAAGCGGTTCCGGTTCCGGTCCCTTAAGCCGTTGCGTATGAATGCGTTTAGATAGCCCCGCATGATGCTAATGTGGGCAAAGAACGGGAACAAAACACCGCAATGCCTTCAATGGAGTCGATCGGGTACGTAAGAAGCCCCTATAAGACTACGCAGCAGATTCCGAAAGGATTAGGCGCGACGCACCCCGCGGAAGGGACTCTCGAAATACGGGACGAATTTGAGCCGGGTCTCACAGATATCGAAGGCTTTTCTCACCTGATCGTGATCTGGGAGTTCGACCGCTCCGAAGGATTCAGCCTGGTGGGAAAGCCGCCAACCGACGATCGGCCGCACGGCGTTTTCGCAACCCGCTCACCGCGGCGCCCGAATCCGATCGGGCTGACAGTGGTCGAGCTGCTCTCTCGCGACGGCGCAATTCTCCGCGTCCGCGGTATCGACATGCTTGATGGGACACCGATTCTCGACATCAAGCCCTATCTCTCAAATGTACCCTCGGAAGGGCTACGTCGCGGTTGGCTCGCGGAAGCCGAGGCGCGTGCCAGGGCAAAACCGTAGGCGGCCGATGAGATCGGCGGACTCGCTCCAGTCTGAACATCAGAATACTTTTCGGAAGATAAGATTGACGCGAGCGGCGGCGGTCAGCGGATGCTCGCCATCCTTGAGCGGCGCCACGCCGTGATAGACAAAGCGTGCAGGGGGCCGCTAGTCTGGCCCTCGTGATTATTACTCGCGCCCCAAACCGCGGCAAAACGGGAGTAAGCTGTTGTGAGCGATTTTATGATTAACCGAAGACAGTTCATCAGCGTGGCTGCCGCTGCCTCTACCACCTCTGTTCTGGCGCAGCAGACCTACGAATGGGGCGGCCCGGTGCTCGACATCCACCTCCATCTGCGGCCGGATGGCGAATCGAATTTCGCCCATATTGAGGGCAGCGGAGTAACCAGGGCTGTCCTCCTAACACGCGTGCAGGCCGTCGACCAGGCAAAGGCGTTGGCGGAAAAACATCGGGGCCGCTTCGTGTGGTTTGTCAGCGCCGACGTCACGAAGCCAGAATCCGTCGGCCTGCTGACGAAAGCGGTGAAGGACGGCGCCCTCGGGTTGGGCGAGATCAAATACCAGGTGCAGTGCGACGGCCCGGAAATGAAGCGCATGTACGCGCTCGCAGCGGAACTGAACGTGCCGATCCAGATCCACTTCGGGGACGTGCCGCAGGCTTCGGGTAACGCGGTCTTCAACGGCGGATTCAAACGCTTCGATGCCATGCTGAAAGCCTTCCCAAAGACCACATTCATCGCCCATGCGGACACGTTTTGGGCCAACGTGAGCTCCGACTACAATAACGACACCGCATACCCGGAGGGTCCGATTAAGCCCGGCGGCCTCAGCGATAAATGGCTTTCTGATTATCCGAACCTTTACGGCGACATGTCCGCGAACTCCTGCAACAACGCTCTTAACCGTGACCCCGAGTTCATGACGGGGTTCCTTGCCCGGCATCAGGACAAACTCATGTTCGGCTGCGACTGCTCATGCTCCGACGGGCGCGGAGGAGGTCAGACGAACTCCTCGCCGCGGCTCCACGGGAAGTGTATCGCGCGGGAGACGCTGGCGGCGATCCAGAGGATGTCAAAACCCGAAGTTTTCCGTAAACTTCGTTGGGAAAATGGCACGAAGCTGCTGGGCCTCCCGCGCCAGGAGTAGTGGAGTTTGCCTCCAGCCCCCATTGCCGCGCTTCGCCGATCCGCATTGAGCTCGTTTCTCGACGCGACTCACGGCTTTCGGCGCGCGATTCCGAAGAACGGCACGCCGCTGGCGCCTATTGCGCCGGCTTCATCGAGGTCGATCCGATCAGCCGTGTGTCCTTGGTGACGCAGCTTATCTGAAGGTTGTATCCGTTGGGCGTCTGGGTATGATAGCTCTTGTAGGCCGCCTGGTGGATATCGCCAGTGTTGCCGGTGTCGACCCGGGCGCGGAGCTTGCGCTTCTCCAGACCGTCCTTCACGGCGTCGGAATCCCACGGCTGGATGCCAAACGAGATGTGATCGATGCGGACGTTCCGCGGCCTCGCTTTCCCGTTGGCCGGAGCCTTGCCGAAATTCGGATCGTTGGGATTGCCGCCGCGGATGATGGCGTTTCCGACGTCGCCCATCAGCACCTCGTTCTGGCTGCCTTCATCGTAGCTGCCCTGCCAGCCGAGCAGGTTGGTATAGAAGGACACACTCGCCTTATAGTTGGTGGCGCCGAAGGAAAAGTGATCGAGCCACACCGTCCGCCAACCCGTCGCCTCGAACGGCAGCTCCGCTTCGAGCTTAGCGGTCGCCGGAATCCTGCGCGCTTTCACCAGGCCGTTGCTGTTCCCGATCTGTACATCGAACCCATCCGGATCCTTGACGTGGAAGCTCTCGAATCCCTTGCCGTTCTTGTCGGATACCGGATTGAGATCCCGCTTGCGGAGTTCCGCTTCGACTGTCTTGGCCTTCCACGGCTCGATGGCGAAGCCGAAGCCGTCCACCAGTACCGTGGTCTGTTCCAGAGGTGCTGTCTTAAAGATCGCCGAGCCCCAGTCGCCGATGTCGAGAACGGCCTGCTTGCCGTCGTCGCTGCGCAGCTTCCAACCCATCAGGGCGATGTAAAACCCCGCTTCCTTGCGGTAGTCTGGCACCTGGAACGAGATGTGTTCGAGGGCGACGGTCTTCCAGCCGGTGGGGGCGAAGAGCGGCTTGATGGCAGCGGTTGCCACGTCCTTGGTCATCGGGCAGGCCGGCGTGTTGTAGCCATCCTTGCAGCGGCCTTGTGCAAATAGGGACGCGGCGAAGGGTACACCGACAGCCGAGGCTCCCAAGGTGCGCAGCATATTGCGGC
>Ga0210394_10008354_pt1 | contig 10688 bp, 7 predicted proteins | sample IncBWC12MmetaG_FD_160121 | JGI IMG/M metagenome (GOLD analysis project Ga0210394, IMG submission 160121) | Forest soil microbial communities from Barre Woods Harvard Forest LTER site, Petersham, Massachusetts, United States - Inc-BW-C-12-M | ecosystem: Environmental > Terrestrial > Soil >... | reverse complement strand
GGCGGCTTCCGCGAGGAGGGGCGCGGTGCTATAGTTCATTTTGTGAGAACGCGGCATGGAACTCGGGCGCGATTTGTGGCGGCGATTTTCTCGCTGGCGTTGTTGTATGCGTCCATGTGTTCGGCGACTTGCGCGATCTGTTTTGGTGCGGACGCGGCCGCGGAGAATCAGAGCCATGCTTGTGAACACGCGGCGCCTGATGCGGCTGGCGGCGCCGAGCCGCGGAGTCCTGCAAAACCGGATTGCTTGGGGCATCACCATTCCGGTTTTGAGGTCATACAGAGTGACGGGCTGAGGCAATTTCCGTTGAGCGCGATGGGCGGCGCAAGCCAGTTGTCTGTGGCCGTGGTTCGTAGGGAAGGTGTCGGAGTTTCTGCGCCGTTTTTGTCGGATTGGGCTCCGCCAGGACACGTAACGATTTCGCCGCAGCAGAAGATTTCCATTCTTCGCATCTGAATTCCTCGTTTTTGGACCTTCGCATTGGATCCTTCGTAGTCCCGCATTCCATTCGCGCACGAAAGCAACGGCTGCCCGGTTCGCTGAAACGGAACCGGCCGCTGGAAATTCAAAAGCAACTTCCACTAGGCCCAGTCGAACCTGGCCGCCACAACGGCAACAACGAATTCAAAAGAGCCGGCGGGACGCCGGCTCTGCCAAAGACATGGGCGCCCGCCCTAGCGCGGCCGCCGTATGACAGCAACGGAGCGCAGGAGGAGATATGAAGCGGACGCGAAGGAATTTCTTGCAAGGGGCGATGGTGATTGGGGCTGGGGCGCTGGCTCCCGGGGATTTGGCCCAGGCGCGGGGGCGCGTGGTTCGTGAAGAGCGCCGTGCGCCGGCACCTGGTGGCGGAGAGTATCGCGCGGTGGTTACGCCGGATGTGCCGGACTTGGGTTTCGCGATGGACGGCGAAGTGAAGGTGTTTCATCTGGTGGCGGAGCCGGTGAAGCAGGAAATTTTCCCCGGGAAAGTCTTGAATTTGTGGGGGTACAACGGCAGCGCGCCGGGGCCGACGATTCAAGCGCGGCAGGGCGAGCGAGTGCGCATCATCGTGGACAATCATTTGCCGGAGCCGACTTCGATGCACTGGCATGGATTTGAAATTCCATTCGAGATGGACGGCGGACCGGGGCTTTCGCAAGACGCGATTTCTCCTGGCGGGCGCTATGTTTACGAATTCACGCTCGAGCAGGAAGGGACATTGTTTTATCACTCGCACATGGCGATGCAGGAAATGATGGGGATGATGGGAGCGTTCATCCTGCATCCGGCCGAAGCTTACGATCCTCCGGTGGAGAGGGATTTCGCGATTCTTTTGCAGGAGTACGCAGTCCTGCCGAACAATCCGACGCCGAATTCGATGAGCATGGAATACAACTGGCTGACGCTGAACGGAAAATCGGGGCCGGCGAACACACCGTTGATCGTGCGGCAGGGTGAGCGCGTGCGGCTGCGGCTTATTAATTTGGGTATGGACCATCATCCGATACACATGCACGGGCACCAGTTTGTGATCACCGGCACCGAAGGCGGGCGGCAGCCGCGGGCGACGTGGGGGCCGAACAATACGGTGCTGGTGGGAGTGGCGCAGTCGCGCAATGTGGAGTTTGTGGCGACGAATCCGGGCGACTGGATGATTCATTGCCACATGCCACATCACATGATGAACCAGATGTCGTCGATGGCTGGCCCGATGACGCGGCGCGCGGGGATGCCGGCGGGAGCGGGAATGGAGGAAGGCATGGGGATGTTGCGCGGAGGTGCAGCGACGGCGGCGGAAAACGGGCCAAGCATGGGGCGGGGGATGGGCGCGGGGTCGGCACTCGAGCAGCAGACTGCGAACGGCGCAATGTCACCGCAGTCATCGGGGCAGGCAATGCCGGGGATGCAGATGGGGCAGGCGGACGTTCGTAAGGACGCGAATTCGGTGCCGGGATTTCCGCAGGATGCATTCATGGAAAGTCCGGCGATGGCGATGGACGCGATGGTGGAGAAGCCGGAGACGCATGGGCTGCGTCCGGGATGGAGCGGGTATATGCAGGGGATGATGACTTTGATTCGGGTGCTGCCGGCCGAGCGTTATGAGGAGATTGTGAATCTGCGGGAGAAGCGACGAAAGAATGGCGGCGCGACGATGCCGGGGATGAGCGAACGGCGTTAGCGGTTTTTTTCCTGACCACATCGCCACGATCAAGACGCGCGGCTTCCGGGCCTGCAGCCTGGCCCTTCCGAGCGAGGAATTTAGCAGATGTCTTGTCGGAGAGGTTTTCGATGAACACGGCATACGGGAGATTTGTGATGAGACGCGAGAATTTGTGGAATTTTTTGCTGCTGACTATTTTTATGGGCGCCGTATGGCCGACGCTGGTGGCGGCGCAGACTGTTTCGCAAGAGCGGCCTGCGCAGGATGCGGCGTCGCCCGAGTCCGGGCTGACGCTCGAGCAGTTGCAGCAGATGGCCCTTTTGAGTAATCCGACTTTGGCGCAGGCGAAGGCGGGAATGCGGGCTGCGGCGGGGCGCAGCCGGCAAGCGGGAATGTGGCCCAATCCCACGATCGGGTACAGCGGCGAGGAGATTCGCGGAGGATCGTTCGGCGGAGGCGAGCAAGGAGCGTTCGTGCAGCAGAACGTGATCCTGGGCGGCAAACTTGGCCTGGACCGGAAAATCTTTGCGGCGGAGGGCCAGCAGGCCGCGGCGGAAGCGGATGAGCAGCGTTTGCGCGTGGAAAACGGCGTGCGGATTGCTTTTTACCAGTCGCTGGCGATGCAGGCGATGGTGGAGACGCGCGGAAAGTTGCGCGATATCGCGAAGGACGCCGCCGAAACCACGCGGCAGTTATTTAATGTGGGCCAGGCGGACCAGCCCGACGTGCTGGAAGCAGACGTGGAAGCGGATCAGGACGAACTGGCCGTCGTAACCGAAGAGCAAGAGCAGCAGCGCGCCTGGAGCGTGTTGGCTGCGGTGGTGGGGAAGCCGGATTTGCCTCTCGCGCATTTGCGGGGCGACCTGGAAAAATTGCCGGAGGTCAACGCGGGGCAAATACTGCAGACGATTTTGCACGATAGTCCGGCGGTGAAGATCGCGCAGCTGGGCGTGACGCGGGCGGATGCGGAAATGCAGCGCGCGCAGCACGAATCCATTCCGGATTTATTTTTGCGCGCGGGATATTCCTATAGCTTCGAGCAGCTGGGGACTGTGCCGCCGAAAGCAGTGGGCTCGGAAGGGTTTGCCGAGGTGGGCGTGAACCTGCCGATTTTCAATCGCAACCAAGGGAACATTGCGGCCGCGGATGCGGACCGCGAACGCGCGAGCCTGGAAGTCGAGCGCGTGGCGCTGGTGCTGCGGCAGATGGCCGCGCCGATCGTGCAAAATTACGCGAGTTCGCGGGCGATTGCAGAGCGTTACCGGAGCAGGACGCTGCCGAACGCGCGCAAGGCTTATGAACTTTATTTGCGGAAATATCAGGAGGGCGCGGCGGCTTATCCTCAGGTATTGATCGCGCAACGGACGCTGGTGCAACTGGAGACCAGCTACATCAATACGCTCGAAAATGTGTGGATCAATGCGGCGGCGCTGCAAGGGTTGCTGCTTACCGATGGGCTGGACCTCCCTGCCGCCCCGAATGAGATGGACCGGCCGGTGCGGGAAATCAATTTACCGATTACCGAGAATCCGGGGATGCGGCCGTGATCGGCAGTTTCTGACGGACGGCTCGCTGGGGGACGAATCACGTAGCGGCCGCCGCATCTTGTGGTACTGTTCGGCGCGAACTTCTTTCCCGGCGGTGAATTGTGGACGTCTCTCCAGCCCTTGGCGGCATGCGGCCGTGCCAGATCTGCAAGCAAATGCGGCCTGTGGCGCCTATCTCTTTTTATCGCAACGTGGGGATGTTGGTGGCGCGGCGTACGTACACATTGCGCGCCGAGTTGTGCAAGAGTTGCATCAAGCGGGCTTATTGGGAATTCACCTGGCGGAACTTCCTGCAGGGGTGGTGGGGATTGTTTTCGCTGTGGCTCACTCCGATTTATTTTTTGACGAATACTTACAGTTTTGCGGCGGCGCGACACAAATTGCGGGACGCGCTGGAGTGAGCAGTAACGCTCGGATCAAGCGAACGGGATGGCCGCGAACCGGGCCGAATGTGAAAAAGGAGATGGCGCGTGGAGACATTTTTTCTGTTGCTTGCGGGGGTGGCTGCGTTCTTTGTGCTGAGCATATTTCTGGGGTCGTTTTTCACGGTGCAGACCGCGCAGGTGGCTATCGTGCAGAGACTGGGAAAATTTGCACGGGTGGCGGGGCCGGGATTGAATTGGAAGACGCCGTTTTTGGAGACAGTCGTGCAGCGTATGAGCATGAAGGTGCAGCAGTTTGAGGTGCAGGTGGAAACCAAGACGCAGGACAACGTATTCGTGCAAATTCCGGTGTCGATCCAGTACAAGGTGATTCCGGATTCGGTGGAATCGGCGTTTTATAAGTTGTCGGACCCGGTGAAGCAGATCGAGTCCATGGTCTACAACGTGGTGCTGGGGCACGTGCCGAAAATGAAACTGGACGACACTTTTCTGAATCAGGCGGATATTGCGGGGGATTTGCGCGACAACCTGGACGCTTCGATGAAGGAGTACGGGTATTCGATCGTAAAGGTGCTGATTTCCGACATCGTTCCGGACCAGAAAGTGAAGGCGGCGATGAACGATATCAACGCGGCGCAGCGCGAGCGGGAGGCTACCGTGTCTCGCGCGGAGACCAATAAGTTGCTGCTGGTGAAGCAGGCCGAGGCGGAGGCGGAATCGAAGCGGCTGCAGGGGGAAGGGATTGCCAATCAGCGCAAGGCGATTATTGCGGGGTTGCAGGAGTCGGTGGAAGATTTCGCAAAGACGGTGCCGGGGTCGACGCCGCAGGATGTGATGCAGCTGGTGTTGATGACCCAGTATTTCGATACGCTAAAGGAAGTGGCGGCGAACGATCATACGAATACGATTTTGATTCCGCACACACCGAATACGTTGACGGACATTTTCGCACAGATTCGTAATGCGATTATTACGGGGAATGAGTTGGGGCATCATCCGGTGGTGGCTCCGGCGCCGGCGGGGGACGCGCAGAGGTGACCTGCGGCGTTGTAACGGCGGCTCGCTCACGCTATGCGCGGGCGAACGAAGCCTCGCCTCGCTCGTTTTGTTGCCGGACATTTAGCTTCGATGGAAAGCGGCGGCAAGCCGCCGCGCCGCAGAATGGGCCGGACGGAAGAATTCGCGCCGCGAGAGATTTGAATCAGCGAACTTCGATCAGCACCAGGGCGTCGGGCGCGAGCTCGAGCGCCATTTGGCCCTTGCGGATGGGAAGCGTTTCGGGCGGGGGCAATTGCGCGGCTTGGCGCAGGGTTTGGATTTGGGCTGGCGTGGGATAGGCGGGACTGTTCATCGCGGCGTAGGCTTTGAGCAGCGAGCCGTGATCGGCGTCCACGCGGTAGACCATCGCTTTGCGGCGGCCGGTGAGTGAATTCAGTTGCAGCACCACTTCTTTTGGTTCTCCGCCACCTCCGACTACCGGGGTATTCCAGAGCGCTAGGACGATCGTGCCATCGGCGCGACGGGTGGCGAGGATGTCGTCGTCATTTACGGGAATTCTTGTTTCGCCCAGGCGGTGGAGGAGCTGGAAAGCGTTGAATGCGGGCTTGGGCAGGCCGTCTTCGGCGATCAGACCGTAGCCGCCGTAGAAGGGGCGTTTGACCACGCCTTGTTCTTCGAAGACATCGGAAAATGTCCAGTAGCTCATCATCTCCACCAGGCCGTCGCATTGGCGGATGGTATCGGCCATCCAGGGGCCCATGTAGGTCGAGTCGGTGACCTCTGGCTCGTTCATGTAGCTGGCGTTGAATTCGCTCCAGATCAGCGGGAGCTGCGGGCGAGCGGATGCGGCGATTTGTTCGTGTACTTTGCGCACGGCGCGGCAGACCATTTGCGTGCGCGGGATCTGTTCCTGAGTGCCGAAAACATCGGGAGCCGAATCGTTGCCATAGACGTGGGTGGAGATGAAATCGACCGGGACGTTTTCCTTTACGGTGTGCTGGATGAAACGATCGGCCCAGGCGGCCTGGGCGGTCGCCGGGCCGCCGGTGCGCAGGCGCGGATTAACTTCTTTTAGGGCGCGGGCGGTGGCATCGTAAAGCTGGAAGTAGGTTTGTTCCCTCGGGGCACCGGCCCAGAAGTCAAGGTTGGGCTCGTTCCAGACTTCGAAATACCACTGCGAAACCTCGTCGAGGCCGTAGCGGTTGATGAGGTGTTGCGCAAACTGGCGGACGAGCTCGCCCCACTTTTCGTAACTCTTGGGCGGTGAGACGTTGGGTTTGTACCAGAAATCCTGATATTTCGGTTCGGCGGCGAGCTTTTTGGGCATGAAGCTGAGCTCGACGAACGGGCGCACGCCGGCTTGCAGCAGGCCATCGTAGATCTGGTCCACATAGGAAAAATTGTAGATTGGCTTTCCGGCGGCGTCTTCGTCGTAGACGCCTACTTCATCGTGGAGGATCGCGTGGAAGCGGACGTATTTGAAGTCGGTCGCGGTTTTGACCTCGCGCAAGTCGTCGCGATAGCTCTGGCGCAGGGAGAGAATGGCGCGGCCGGAGCCGAACATTTGCTCCCAGAAGTGCGGGAAGGGTTGGCCTTGCGCGCGCAGGTCCACTTGGATCGTCTGGGGCGCCGGGGGATTTAGCGAAGTCACTCGCTGCGCGGATGCCGAGGGCGCAGCGGCCAGGATCAAAGACCACACAAGGAACGTCTGCTTCATCCAGAGAATCCTCACAGAAAGCTCGAGAGCGGCGGTAGAAAGGATAAGCATGGCACAACTTGCTGCGCCGCCCCAAAATTTTCTGCTCTGGGTGTGCGGGTCCGCAAGAAGCAGAACCCTCTCTGCGTCCCGCGCCCGCCAAACTACGACGGGACGGAAAGAGCGCGGGACTCGACGAGGGATGACCGGTGGTTCACTTTTTCGGCGAACCTCGCAGCATTGGATTGACACACCGCAGCAGGTCTCAGCCAGACTCTGAAACGCCTCCCTTCCGAGAGAGGCAATCGCGATGTGGCAGCTGGTTGAAGCTCAGGGCTAGCGGGATCTGTTGCGTTTGTGTAGCGGCGGTGGCCGGGACACCTCGAGGGAGATTACTCTTGTTGTGGCGCGCTTCCCGGTGCAGCCCGGTTCGTTGAGCGGCGCAAAGGAAGACTCTAAACATACACGGCAGTCGGGGTATCATTGACCGGCGGGGACCCCCGAGCGATTGGCAGCAGAGGACAATTCGGGACAAATCGGGATATGGCTTCGACAGATCCAAGCCCACGAGTTAATCGGCGCCTCGATACGTGGAAAGAGATTGGTGCGTTCTTCGGCCGCGACGAGCGGACGGTGAAGCGTTGGGAAACGACGCGCGGACTGCCCGTGCATCGCGTTCCGGGAGCTGGCCGGGCGAACGTCTATGCCTACACCGACGAACTGGCGGAGTGGCTTGACGGGGCAAAGATCACTGCGGAGCACGATTCTGATCCGCTGTCCGATTCACTGAACGGAATTGCCGCGGATTCAGGAGCGGAGACGAACGCCGAGGCTACTGCCGAGGCGGGTGCCGAATCTCGCGGCGATGCGCACGGGTATGCCGGGTTCGTCGACCGGCGAGTGGGCGAACGACGGAGCGCGGCTCGGCCCTCGCGGCCCCAGCACAACTGGCCTGCGGGGCGCTATCTGGCGATCCTTGCCGCAGTGCTCGTGGCGGCGTTGCTGGCGGTGACGGTGGTGCGGCAAGCCGATTCGGCGCGCGGTGTGCGGTCGAGCCCCCCGGTTGCGCGGCATCACACCCCTGACCCGGAAGCGGAACAACTTTACCTGAAGGGGATTTACTACTGGCAGAAACGCACTCCGGAGACCCTGAACCAGGCGGTGGATTATTTCACGCAGGCGGTGGTGCGCGACCCGCAGTATGCGGAAGCCTATGTGGGGCTGGCGGATTGTTACAACCTGCTGCGCGAGTATTCGCTGATGCCTCCGAACGAAGCTTACCCGCGCGCGCAGGCGGCCGCGAAACGGGCCATCGCGCTGGATGATTCGCTCTCGGGAGCGCACACCGCGCTGGCGTTCGTCGATTTTTACTGGTCGTGGGACGCCGCCGGCGCGCAACGGGAGTTTGTGCGGGCGCTGACGCTGGATCCGAACTCGGCGGTGGCGCATTACTGGTACGGCACGTTTTTGCTCCATCTGGGACGCTTTTCGGAAGCGCTGCAAGAGATTGAAAGAGCGCAAAAGCTGGATCCCAACTCGAAATCCATTCTGGCGGACAAGGGACTGGTGCTTTTCCACGACGGCCAGACGGCGAAGGCAGCCGAACTATTGAAGCAACTCGCCGCCACGGAGCCGGATTTTCTCTCCCCGCACAATTACCTGGCAATCATGCATCTTGCGCAAGGCGAATACCCGCAATACCTGGCCGAAACCAGGAAGGCGGCGACGCTGCTCCGCGACCAGGCGCGCCTGGAGATTGTTGTTGCCGGTGAGAAGGGACTGGCGCGCGGCGGGGCGCAGGGGATGTGGAGCGATATGCTGAAGGAGCAGCAGAGGCTGCACGCCGAGGGCCAGGAATCAGCTTACAATCTGGCGCGGACTTGCGCTTTGCTGGGACGAAAACCAGAAGCGCTGGACGATTTACAGACCGCCTACCAGCAGCGTGAGCCCGAGCTTGTGAGCATGCGCGTGGATGTAGCGCTTCGCAGCCTGCACGAGGAACGCCGGTTCCGGGAAATTCTGGCGCAAGTGGGCCTGCCGGCACTGCCGTAGTAAATTTTGGACCGCTGCGCGACGCCCGGAACATTGGGATGAGGCAAGAGCGCGCGGAATCGCGCCTTCGGCCAGAATCGCGCAAGGACCCTCGCGCAGCGCACGCCCACATGTGAGGCTAGGAGCTTGGTGGTGTCAGAAGCGGTTTTGCGGGGTAATGCCTTTGCCTTCGACGCAGTCGTAGGATTGGCCGGCGGCTAGATTTTTATATTCTTCGGACCGGCCGCTGGGCCATTCGATCCTGACGCGGTCGATCTTGTCGCGTTTGCCTAAACCGAAGGTTACGGGCAGCTCGGATTGAGACAAATAGCTGGAACCGCCCTTCACCAGGCGCGACTGGGTTGAACCTTCCTGTTCGATGCCGACCATTGCGCCGATAGCATCGCGATTCGATTTCGTGCCCGTGAGGCGAAAGCGGATGCTGTGGTTTCCGGCTTGCTGGTCGTTGCGATAGAGATAGGCGGGGCCGTTGTTGGTGGTCATTAATATGTCGAGATCGCCGTCGCGATCGAAGTCCGCATAGCAGAGGCCGCGGCCGACTTTCGGCTGGAGGAACGATGCACCGGTGGCTGCGGCGACGTCCTGGAATTTTCCCTGCCCATTGTTGAGAAAAATTTGCGGCGGCTGTGCGTAGCCGACGTTGCCGCGGATGTTGCGCACCGTGTCGTCGATGTGGCCGTTGGCGACGACGAGGTCGAGGGCGCCGTCCAGGTTCGCGTCGAGGAAGGCGCAACCGAATCCCAGAGTATTTTGCGACGCGAAACCCACGCCTGCTTGTACCGCGACGTCGTTGTAGGTGCCATTCGCGGTCGGGCGGTACAGGCCGATCATTTCGTTGTCGAAATTGGTGATGGCCACGCCGGGAAAGCCGGAATGGTCGAAATCGGCGGCGTCCACGCCCATTCCGGCGCGGGCTTTTCCTTCGGCGCTGAAGGCGATGCCGGCTTCGACGGCAACATCCTTGAAGGTGCCATTGTGCAGATTGCGATAGAGTTTGTTGGGCTGGGTGTCGTTGGCCACCAGAAGATCGGGCCAGCTGTCGCGATCGTAGTCGAGCATGGCGACGCCGAGCGATTTCGAGCTGGTGTCGAAGATGCCGCACTGGGCGGTGACGTCCTCAAAGGTTCCGTCGCCGCGATTGTGAAAGAGCCAGCAGGTTTCTCCGCGGTACGCTTCGGGCGTGCAGTAGGATTTATGCTTTCCGTCGAGACTGCAAAAGACATCGTGTTCGGGTGACCACTTCACATAATTGCAGACGAACAGGTCGAGCAAGCCGTCGCGGTCGTAATCGAACCACAGGGCCGAGGTGCTGAAGGCGACACGGCCGTCGAGGCCGCTCGAGCGGGTGACGTCAGTGAAGGTTCCTTTGCCGGTATTGCGAAAGAGGCGGTTCTGGCCGACGCAGGTGACGAGAATGTCCGGAAAGCCGTCGTTGTTGTAATCGCCCACGGCGACGCCCATGCCGTACATTTCAACGTCCAGGCCCGCGCGATGCGTCACGTCGGTGAAAGTGCCATCGCGATGATTGCGGTAGAGGCGCAGCGTGGTGCGCTGGCGTTTGTGCTGCGGCCAATCCATGCCATTGATCAGCAACAGGTCCTGCCAGCCGTCCGCGTCGTAATCCAGGAACGCGCATCCCGAGCCTAGAGTTTCCGGGAGAAGTTTGCCGCCGTATGCGCCGCTATTATGGCGGAACTCGATGCCGGCGGCAGCGGTGACGTCTACGAGGCGGAAGCCGGGAGTTGCGGCGGATTGCGCGGGGATTGTTTCGGGTGCGAGCAGTGCGCTTCTTGCGCCGGTGAGCCGACTGGAGGCCAGCCCCGCCATTCCCAGCAGGAAGCGCCTGCGATTCACGAGATATTCACCAG
>Ga0210394_10008353_pt1 | contig 10688 bp, 12 predicted proteins | sample IncBWC12MmetaG_FD_160121 | JGI IMG/M metagenome (GOLD analysis project Ga0210394, IMG submission 160121) | Forest soil microbial communities from Barre Woods Harvard Forest LTER site, Petersham, Massachusetts, United States - Inc-BW-C-12-M | ecosystem: Environmental > Terrestrial > Soil >... | reverse complement strand
GCTCGATCATGTGATCCTGATGGAGGTCGACGAAGGGGCGCTGGTCGCACGCCTCTCCGGCCGGTACACCTGCCCGGTGTGCGGCGCCAGCTATCACGAGCGCTACAACCGGCCGCTCGTCGAGGGAAAATGCGACAATTGCGGCAACACCCCCCTGGTGCACCGCGCTGATGATCGGCCCGAGGCGGTGGCGACACGGTTCGAGGCCTATCGCAATCAGACCGCCCCGATACTACCTTATTACCGGGCCCGCGGGATCCTGCGCTCGGTCGACGGCATGGCGCCGATCGACGAGGTGACGCGGCAGATCGAAGCGGTGCTGAAGAACGGCGCGGCGCGCTGAAAGGACAGCGCCGATCTGTCGGCGCGGCGTTGACGTGGCGTTAACGGTCTGTATAATCCGTCGGTTGATCGGAGGCGTATCCGCCCCTTTCCCGACATTCAAGGAGATGCGCAGGTGGCGCGAATTGCTGGCGTCAACATCCCGAACCAGAAGCGGGTGCCGATCGCACTGACCTATATTCACGGCATCGGCCGGACCAAGGCCATTGAGATCTGCAACCAGGTCGGCATTCCGCTCGAACGCCGGTCGCACGAGATGACGGACGACGAGGTGCTGCGGGTGCGCGAGCTCATCGACCGCGAATACACGGTCGAGGGCGATCTGCGGCGAACCGTCGCAATGAACATCAAGCGGCTGATGGACCTCGGCTGCTATCGCGGGTTGCGCCATCGGAAGGGGCTGCCGGTTCGCGGTCAGCGCACCCACACCAATGCGCGCACCCGCAAGGGGCCGGCGCGTCCGATCGCAGGCAAAAAGAAATAGCGCGGCGGTCTCGGTCGAGCGCAACGGCGGAAGAGGTAAATGGCAAAGAGCACGGCGGCCCCGCGTCTGCGTCGACGCGAGCGCAAAAACATCACCTCGGGCACCGCGCATGTCAGCGCGAGCTTCAACAACACGATGATCACGATCACCGATGCCCAGGGCAACACGATCGCGTGGTCGTCATCGGGCAGCCAGGGCTTCAAAGGTTCGCGAAAATCGACGCCCTACGCGGCGCAAGTCGCCGCCGAGGATGCCGGCAAGAAGGCCATGGAACACGGCATGCGCACCCTCGACATCGAGGTCAAGGGTCCGGGCTCGGGGCGCGAATCGGCATTGCGCGCGCTCCAGGCGGTCGGCTTCGCGATCACCTCGATCCGCGATGTGACGCCGATCCCGCATAACGGCTGCCGCCCGCCCAAGCGCCGCCGCGTTTGAGGCGCCGCCTGCCCACCTTCATCGCGCGCGGCCGGCGCGCGCCTGTTGAATACCCCGCCGGTTTGGCCGCCGGCTTTCGTCGCGGACCCTATCCGCGCCTTATCGATTGAGGTCGTCGTGCTGCAGAAGAACTGGCAAACCCTGATCAAACCCAAGCAGCTTTCGGTCGAGCCGGGGGACGACGCAAAACGCGTCGCCACGGTCGTCGCCGAACCGCTCGAACGCGGTTTCGGCTTGACGCTCGGCAATGCGCTGCGCCGCGTGCTCTTGTCCTCCTTACAGGGGGCGGCGGTCACCTCGCTGCAGATCGAAGGCGTCCTGCACGAATTCTCCTCGTTGCCGGGCGTTCTCGAAGACGTCACCGACATCGTCCTCAACGTCAAGGGCATCGGCCTCAGGATGCACGGCGAAGGCCCCAAGCGCATGCGCCTGCGCGCCACCGGGCCCGGCGAAGTTCGCGCCCGCCAGATCGAAACCGGGCACGATATCGAGGTCCTCAACCCCGATCTGGTGATCTGCACCCTCGACAACGGCGCCCGCATCACGATGGAACTGACCGTCGAGAACGGAAAAGGCTATGTGCCGGGCACCCAGAACCGGCCGGAAGACGCTCCGATCGGGCTCATCCCGGTGGATGCCCTCTTCAGCCCGGTCCGCAAGGTCTCCTACCGCGTCGAGAACACCCGCGTCGGCCAGGTCACCGATTACGACCGCCTCGCGATGCGGGTCGAAACCAACGGCGCCATGACGCCCGAGGATTCGGTGGCGCTGGCCGCGCGCATCCTGCAGGACCAGCTGCAGCTGTTCATCAATTTCGAGGAGCCGCGCCACGCGATCGAGAAGGAGATCACCGGCGAGCCGCTGATCAACAAGAACCTGCTGCGCAAGGTCGACGAATTGGAACTGTCGGTGCGCTCGGCCAACTGCCTGAAGAACGACAACATCGTCTATATCGGCGACCTCGTGCAGAAGACCGAAGCGGAGATGCTGCGGACCCCCAATTTCGGACGCAAATCCTTGAACGAGATCAAGGAAGTGCTGGCCAATATGGGCCTCCATTTGGGCATGGAGATCCCGGCATGGCCGCCCGAGAACATCGAAGAGCTGGCCAAGCGGATCGATGAGCCCTATTGATCCTGATTGTCGCTCCTACCTAGGTCGTCATTCCCGTGTAAGCGGGAATCCAGGGGCGGCAAGGGTTGGGGCGGTTGCTCTGGACCCCCGCTTGCGCGGGGGTGACGAATGTGCGGAGGTCGGGGAATCATGCGCCACCGGATGAGCCATCGCGGCTTCAGCCGCACCTCCGCCCACAGGAAGGCGATGTTCGAGAACCTCGCCGCCGCGCTCTTGAAGCACGAGCAGATCCGCACCACGCTGCCCAAGGCCAAGGATTTGCGGCCGATCGTCGAGCGGCTGATCACGCTCGGCAAGAAGGGCGGGCTGCATGCCCGGCGCCAGGCGGTCGCCCGGTTGCAGGACGCTCCCCTCGCCGACAAGCTGCTGACGGTCCTTGCCGAGCGTTACGCCGCCCGGCCGGGCGGCTATACCCGCATCATCAAGGCCGGCTACCGCTATGGCGACGATGCGCCGATGGCACTGATCGAGCTGGTCGACCGCGATCCCGAGGCCAAGGGCAAGGATTCCGGCCCGGTTGGCGGCGACGAAGAGGCCGAAGAGGCGGCGTAGCCGTCGCTACTCACAAAGCGCCCCGTGGCCGGGCTTGACCGGGCCACCCACGTCCTTTCGACACCGCCGACGTCCGGAAGACGTGGACAGCCGGGCCAAGCCCGGCCGAGGGGCTTGTGGGAGGCGCCGCTACCCCGGGGCGGCGAGGACGCCGCGGCGGATCTGGTCGGCTTCGATCGATTCGAAGAGCGCCCGGAAATTCCCTTCGCCAAAGCCCTCGTTGCCCTTGCGCTCGATGATCTCGAAAAAAATCGGGCCGATCACGGTTTCGGTGAAGATTTGCAAGAGGAGCCCCTGGCCCTCGGCGGGAGCGCCGTCGATCAGGATCTGGTCCTGCTCAAGACGGGCCAGATCCTCGCCATGCCCGGGTAGCCGCGCATCGACCGCCTCGTAATAGGTCTGCGGCACCGCCATGAACAGGACGCCCTGCGCGCACAGCGCCTCGACGGTGCGGTAGATGTCGCCCGTGGCGAGGGCGATGTGCTGGATGCCCTCACCGTGATAGGCCGCCAGGTATTCGGCGATCTGCGACTTGTCGTCGGCGCTTTCGTTGATCGGGATCTTGATCTTGCCGTCGGGGCTGGTCATCGCCTTGGAGCGCAGCCCGGTCAACTTCCCCTCGATGTCGAAATAGCGGATTTCGCGAAAATTGAAGAGCCGCTCGTAAAACCCGGCCCACACGGCCATGCGGCCGCGATGGACGTTGTGCGTCAGATGATCGAGCCCGACAAGCCCGACCCCTGGCGGCGCCTTCTCGGCGACTAGCGGATGAAAATCGACATCGTAGATCGTGTGCTCGCCATAGCGGTCGACGAGATAGATGAGGCTGCCGCCGATCCCCTCGATGGCCGGGACGTTGAGCTCCATCGGCCCCAATTTGGCGTGCACCGGCTTGGCGCCGAGCTTGATCGCACGGTCATAGGCCGCAGCGGCGTCCTTCACGCGAAAAGCGATGGCGCAGACCGAGGGCCCGTGCAGCCGGGCAAACGCCTGGGCAAAGCTTTCGGGTTCGGCATTGACGATGAAATTGACGTCGCCCTGCTTATAGAGCGTGACGTTCTTCGAGCGGTGGCGCGCCGCCGCAACAAACCCCATGCGCTCGAACAATGCGGCCAATTGCGCCGGATCGGGCCCGGTATATTCGACAAACTCGAACCCGTCGGTTCCCATCGGGTTGTCCCACAAGTCGCCGGTCATAACAGCCTCCACGCGCTCGGCCCGGCGTTTGAGGTGGTCGGCGCCCGCGCGCTTGTCGACCACGCTCGCAGCCTAGTTTTTTGTCTGACAGCCTAGTTTTTTGTCTGAAAGGTGTAATTGCAGCTGGGCGACACGATGTCGGCGCTAAGGTGGTATCCGTCAGTGCGCCCGGTCATCTGGACAAATCCCCGTCGCAGGCGGGCGGAGGCTTTAAAGCTCCCGTTTTCGCTGACCTTCCCGCTTAAGGTGGTGTTGAATCGCGGGACATAAGCAAAGCGCACCTCACCCCTGGATATGGCTAGCGGATAAAGCGACCCCAGCGGAGGCTCGGTACAGTCACCAGTGATTATTTTCGTGAGGGTCAGTTCCCCGACGTACTGGCCATCAAATTTGGCCAACCCCTCACCCCACGCGACGCTCCCAAGCCCCGCGCCGAAGAGGACGCCCAGCCCCAGCCATCTCAGCATTCCTTCTTCTCCCTCTCAGCGCGGCGCCATGCGGATCGCCCCGTCGAGCCGCACGCACTCGCCGTTGAAATAGCCGTTGGTGATCATCAGTTCGGCGAGCGCGGCGTATTCGTCGGGGCGGCCGAGACGCTTGGGGAACGGCACGGAGGCCGCCAGCCCGGCCTTCACACGCTCTGGCGCGCGCTGCAAGAGCGGCGTGTCGAAGATCCCGGGGAGGATCGTGTTGACGCGGATTCCCTCGCTCATCAGATCGCGCGCCACCGGCAGGGTCAGGCCGACAACGCCGGCCTTGGACGCCGAATAGGCGGCCTGGCCCATCTGTCCGTCCTCGGCCGCGACCGAGGCGGTGTTGACGATGGCGCCGCGCTCGCCATCCTCGAGAGGTGGCAGATTCAGCATGCCGGCGGCCGATTTGGCGATGCAGCTGAAGGTGCCGATCAGGTTGATCTGGATGATCCGCTCGAAGGCGTCGAGCGGGAAATGCCCGATCTCGCCCGATTCCCTGTCGCGGCCGGCGGTCTTGAAGGCGTTGCCGGTGCCGGCGCAATTAACGAGGATGCGCTCCTGCCCGATGAGGCCCCGCGATCGAAGAAAGCCGGCATCAACCTCAGCTTCCGAGGTCACATCGACCCGGCAGAACACGCCGCCGATCTCGCCCGCCATCTTCTCGCCAAGCTCGGCGTTCTGATCGAACAGCGCGACCTTGACCCCGCGACCAGAGAGCTGTCGCGCCGTCGCCGCACCCAAGCCGGAAGCGCCGCCGGTGACGATTGCGGCGATCGAGCTGTCGAGCTGCATCGGATTAATCCCTTCCCTGGTCTCTTCAACCGCGACGATTGAGCCTAGCCGCCCGGCCGCTACTGGCAGCTCACTCGCCGGCGCGGCTCAGCAGCATGTGGCCGTACGGCACCATCGCGGCCTGGCGGCTGGCGGCGTGGTGGATCAGGATCGTCGGGTCGGATGCGGTATGTTCGACAAACTCGAACCCATCGGTGCCCATCGGGTTGTCCCACAGGTCAGCGGGCCCTGGGGAATCGCTCATGGCGGTCTCCGATTATGCTCGCCCGTCGATGTGGTCACCGGCCCCGGGCTTGCCAAGGGCGGAGCCGGGACGCACGGCAAACGCATAGGTCGAGCTCGTCGCGGCGGAGGGCAAGGTTGCCGGTCCGATCTCAACCGCGAACGATGACGAGGCGCACCCGGCGTAGCGGGCTCAGACACCAACGGGTGTCCGTTTTTTTTTACACAAAAATAGCCGCTCCGATAACTTTCCGGATGCGCCGGCCGACACGCAACTCACTGCTCCGCCCGGCTTTTTTGGAAAACAGCGCCCATGCTCGCGAGATGGGGGTGTCGGCATCGCTTACAGTCACCCCGTTGCCGTGTCCGACAATTCCATCTAACAAGCTGATGCTAATTGGGTTTCTCTAGTTGGCCTGGAAATTGCCCATGGGTTGCAGAGGGCTTCATTTGTTGGCTTGGAGCAGCACCATGATCAAGCGTTTTTGGAGCCGGCCGTTGTTATTGGGAGGTATTGCGGTCGCAGCGGGCTGGGTTGCAAGTGCCCCGGCGCAGGCCGGTCTGATGATCGACCCAATCTACGGCACTGGCGTCACCGCAGACATGCAAAACGAGATCGGCGCCGCTATCAGTCTCGACCAATCGATCTTCGCTCAAACCGCCAACAACACCGTAACCATTCTGTTCGAGGGCACTGACCTCGGCGGCAACGCCATAGGCGAGAGCTTCGATTCGTACTTGATAACCTCCTACGCCACCTACACCGCTGCCCTCGGCACCGCCGCCGCAACCACGCACGATGCGGTGGTGCAGACCGCGGTCGGAAATCTGAACACCGGCAATGGTTCCGCCGCCGCTGGTGGGGGAGCGGGTACTAATGTTGAGGACACCGCCGCCGACTTCAGGATGCTGACCGCGGACGGCGCGAATTTGGGATGCACGGGGACCGCATGCAACGGCCAATTCGATGATTCCGGAAATAAGGTCGGCTCGGCGACTGGGAGCGTGGACACCGTCATCGAGCTCAACACCAATGCCACAAATCCCGTCGATTACAACCGCAGCGACAACTTCACCAGCGGCAAATTCGATGGCCAACGTGTGATCGAGCATGAGATCGACGAGGCCCTGGGTATCGGCGGCGCCGGCTCGCAGCTGCCGGGCAATACCAGCCAGACTGGCACGCTCGGCGCCCTGGACCTGTTCCGCTATTCCGCAGCGGCATTGGCGAGCTTGAACACCAATCCCAACAAGAACGCCTATTTCTCCATCGACGGCGGTACGACCGACATCGCTAATTTCAACCAGGGGTTCACCAATTGTATAACCGGCAACACTTGCGGGGACTTCGGCGACTGGGCGGACACGAGCGGCGGCCCTTCGCCTGGGACACCGAACCTCAACCAGGGGCCGAACGGCTGCGGTTTTGGCTTCGTGCAGGATGCGTTCTCGTGCCCAAAGCAGAACGCGGATATCTCGTTCAATTCGCCCGAGGGCATCGCGCTGCAGGCGATTGGCTACGATCCGGTTCCCGAGCCGGGGACGCTCGCGTTGTTGGCGGGTTCGCTGCTCGGATTTGGCCTGATGCGGCGGCGGCGGGCCTGAGCACCTTGTCCGCCACCGCTCGGCGGTGCGGCGCTCCGCCTTACCCGCCGGCGCGGTCGAGCAGCATCTTGCCGTAGGGCGCCATCGCGGCCTGGCGGCTGGCGGCGTGGTGGGTGAGGATCGTCATCACGTCGCGGCGAACCTCCTGTAAGGGGTCGCTGTCGTAGAGCCAGCGGGCGCCCGAGAGTTCGCATAGGCGCTCCAAGGCCCAGCCGACCTGATGCTGCGCATAGGTCATGTCGCGCCGGGCGCGCAATGCCTCGGCCGCGGTGATCTTGCGGCCCGAACTCACTGCGTCCGTGCTGGCATCGCGCCCGGTGTGCAAGATGAGGGTTGCCATGTCGATCGCGGCGGCGGCTTCGCCGAGCGTCATCTGCGCGATTTCGGATTCGGCCACCCGCGTCACCCCGCGCGATACCCGGCCGGCGAGTGCTTGACACGCTATATCGAGGGCGCGGCGGCCGAGCGCGATCGCGACCGGCGGTAAGGAATAGGAGACGAGGAACCCGCGCGGCGCGCGCAGCACCGGATAATCGGGATGCACCAGCGCGCCCGGCGGGGTGCCGGCAAAGAGGTCGCTGACCATTACCACGCGGTGCTCGGGCACGAAGACGTCGCGCAGCACCAGCGACTTCGAACCGGTGCCGAGGAGGCCGAGCACCTGCCAGTCGTCGACAATCTCAGTCTCGGCGAGCGGCACGAGGAGATAGGCGATGTGGCGCGGGTCGCCCATCTCGCCAAGGAAGGCGCCGATGATCGCCCACTGCGCATGATCGCAGCCGCTCGAAAACGAGTAGCGGCCGGAGAGGCGCCAGCCGCTGGGCGCCCGCGTGGCTGCGGCGCGCGGCGCCAGCGAGGACGCGGCGACCGCTTCTGGATCCTCGCCCCACACCTCGATCTGCGCCTCCAGGGGATACTGGCCGATGATCCACTGATGCTCGGCAAAGACCGCGTAGACCCAGGCCGAGGAGGCGCAGCCATAGGTCAACTCCTCGACGATCCGAGAGAACAGGCTGAAGCGGCCCTCTATCCCGCCAAAGCGGCGCGGCTGCAAGATGCGCAGGATGCCGGCTGCGCGATACTCGGCGATGGTCTCGACCGGCAGCCGCCGCGCCGCAGTCGCGTTCGGCGCGCGCTCGGCCAGACGCGGGATCAGCGCGCGCGCCCGCTCCAGCATGGCGCGCTCGTCCTCGGGCAGCGCGCTGTCGTCGCCGGAGAGCGCGATGCGGTCAATCATGAAACGGCGGCGCACCCTTCGAGACGGCGCGGAGCCTGTCCTCGGGCCGGCCGAGGGCCGGACCCGGGGGCGCCTCCTCAGGATGACGTAAGTTTATGAGAATTCTAAGAAAGAACGTCATCCTGAGGAGCCTGCGCAGCGGGCGTCTCGAAGGACGCACGGCGCACGCGCAACCGGCGGCAGGATGATCAAGCCGCCGCTCTCGCTGGGATCGGCGGTTCGCCTTTCAGCATCAGGCGATAGAGGTAGCGGCGCTCGTTCATGTCGTAATCGGGGTTGGCCTTGTGCATGACGCTGCGGTTGTCCCACAGCACCATGTCGCCGTATTGCCACTGGTGGCGGTATTCGTATTTCTTCTGCGTCGCATGCGCCATCAGCTCGGCGACGAGGTCGAGCGCCTCATCGTCCGGGAGGCCCTCGATCGATTCGATCCGCACCGGGTTGAGGAAGAGGGCCTTCCGGCCGTTCTCCGGATGCACCCGCACCAGCGGATGGAGACCCGGCGGCGGCATCGCCTTGAGGCTCTCCTCGTTCAAGGGCTTCAGCTCGCGCGGGCTGTATTTGCTCAAATAGACATGCAGGGCCTTGAGCCCCTCGATTCGGCGCTTCATCGCCTCGGGCAGCTCGTCATAAGCCAGGTGCATGTTGACGTATTGCGTGTCGCAGCCGTGGCTCGGCAGCGATACCGGATAGAGGATCGTCGCCTTCGGCGGGGCGGGATGGTTCGAGTGGTCGGTGTGGAACGTCTCGCCGGAGATGTAGCGCTTGCCCGGCACGGTCTGCTCGTTGGAGACGAAATACATCTGCGGAAAGCCGGGGACGTGCAGCTCCTTCTTGTCGTGCGGCTGTAGTTCGCCGAACACCTGCACAGCGTGCAGGAAATCCTCCGGCTGGTATTTCTGGTCGCGCACGACGAGCACATGATGGGTGACGAAGGCGCGGTTGAGCGCCGCCCGGGTCTCGGGGTCGATCGGTTGCGTCAGATCGACGCCCCGTACTTCGGCTCCGGTATGCTCGCTGAGGGGCGCGATCGTATACGCCATCGTTGTCTCCGTCTGCGGGAATGCACTCCCTATCTATGGGGTTTGGCCCGCCTCGTCAAACCGTGGCGCGATCATGACGGGTCGCGCCGGGGTTTCGAAATCCTTTCGCGACCCCATATTAGGACGATGGCACGGACACATCCCCACGCCGAGGCAACCTACACGGTGGTCCCGTTGGAAGACGGGACCTTCGGCGTCACGGTCGCCATCCCGGAGACCTATCCGACGACGGTTCGCCCGTTCGCCAGCGCGGCGGAAGCTGAAGCATGGATCGCCAAGCACAAGATCCAGGTGGAAGCCGGCGCCACGGGCGGCCAGTGGTTTCGCAAGACCGGCGGCGGCCGGCGCGGATGAACTGACCGGGACCCTCTTACGTCGAAGCGCCGGCCGGTTATCCCTCCCGCGGGCTTGACCCGCGGGTCCCCGTCTTTCCCGGTGGGCCCACGGGAGGAAGAATTGGGTGGCCGGGTCAAGCCCGGCTAAGAGGTTAGCGGGTAATTCGGTCTTATCGAATCTTGCCCTGGTGTCCTGATTCCGAAATTCGCGATGTCTCCCATCTCGTCATCCCGGCGAAAGCCGGGACCCATTTCGGCCGTGGGTCCCGGCCTTCGGCGGTATGACAAGGAAAGGAAAACAGCGATCCAGATCGAACGAACTTCAGAACCACCACACTAGGCGGGCTTGGCGCGGCGGGTCAGCGCCGCAAGGGCCCGGCGCAGCACGCCGGCTTCGGACGACGCGGCCTCGTCGCCGAGATAGAGGGCGAGGTTGGCCTCTGCCGCGAGGAGCCGGTCCCCTTCAGGTGCCGCGCCGGAGATCCTCGACGACAGTGCCGCCAGCCGGTACTGCACCCGCCTTTCGGCCGCTATCTCGAGTAGGGCGATATGCCGGCGCAGCACCTCGATATCGGGGTCGGGAGTGACCGGGGCCTTGAGCTGCCGGCGCAGATGGCGCAGCGGGGCAACTGCCGACGCCACGATCGGGGCAATCGCAGCCTCGACGTCGGCCAGCTCCCCGGCAGCGAGACGGCGACCCTGACGCGCCCCGAGCCAAAGGCCGAAGAGGATCACATTGACGTCGCGGGCCGCGCGGTCCTGGACCCTGATCAGCGCCTCGGCGACGCCGGGTCGGGCATAGAGCGCGAGCGAGAACCGCCAGAAAGCCTCGCCCGC
>Ga0210394_10008352_pt1 | contig 10690 bp, 12 predicted proteins | sample IncBWC12MmetaG_FD_160121 | JGI IMG/M metagenome (GOLD analysis project Ga0210394, IMG submission 160121) | Forest soil microbial communities from Barre Woods Harvard Forest LTER site, Petersham, Massachusetts, United States - Inc-BW-C-12-M | ecosystem: Environmental > Terrestrial > Soil >... | reverse complement strand
AATTCAATCTCGGACTCTCTGCGAAGAACGTTCGCATGCTCTATCCACAGGGAATGCGGGAGGCGATCGATGCAGACATTCATCTCGCCGGGTCCACAGACAACGCCACCCTGGCCGGCACAGTAAACCTCGCCGACATCTCGTTCACCCCAGCCTTCGATCTCAACAGCTTCATTGCGCAGTTCTCCAGCGGTGTTGAATCGCCTCCCTCGCTGGGATTCAGCCAGAACGTCAATCTCAACCTGGCCGTGCGCTCAACCAATAACGTCAACCTGGTAAGTCGCACTTTGAGCGTCAACGGCTCTGCCAACCTGCAGGTGCGCGGCACTGCAGCCAATCCGGTGATCCTCGGCCGCATCAGTCTCAACAGCGGCGACGTGATTCTGAACAATGATCGCTTTGTGGTGACAGGCGGAACGATCCAATTCGTCAATCCATCCGAAACCGAACCGGTGGTGAACGTCGGCCTCACTACGACAATCCAGCAGTACAACATCAGCATGCGATTCAACGGGCCGACCACCCAATTGCAGACCCAATACAGTTCGGATCCGGCCTTGCCGCAAGCGGACATCCTGAATCTGCTGGCATTTGGACAGACCTCTGGAGCGGCCGCAGGAGAAGTGGCCAACAACTCGCCGTCGACCCCAGTCACTCAGCAGGCCGAATCGATCGTTGCGTCGCAGGTCTCGAGTGAGATCACGAGCCGCATCTCGAGGGTCGCCGGGATATCGCAGCTCTCCATCAGTCCAGTGCTAGGCGGTACGGGTAACCAGGGGGCCGGTGCGAACATCACGATTCAGCAGCGTGTCACTGGAAACCTATTTGTGACGTTTTCCACCAACACCGCTACAACTCAGAGCCAAGTGATCCAGGGCCAATATCAGATCAGCCCGAAGGTTGCGCTCAGCGCTACACGCGATCCCAACGGCGGATTTGCGGTGGATACACTGATAAAGAAAGCCTGGTAATGGTGTGGCTCAAACAGGATTCGCAGAGTGGAAGGCGAACCAGTAGTATCGTCGCCAGCAGAACGTGCAGCGGATCGGACGCACCGCAAACATGCCGAGGAGGCCGTCAAGGAAACGAGTCTCGGCCGGCTTGAACTTGACAGAAGTGCAGCGGGGGCATTGGCGCTTCATCCAAAGCAGATGCGGTAGCCAGTTCGGCCAATCTCGACTCGTGGGGTTCATTCTCCACCTCTTTACGATCCCACATTCAACCGGCTGATCAGCCGTGCGATTTGGCGGGAATCGCTTGCGGAAGCTTCTGGTCGGCGGCCTCCAGCACAGATTTCTGCTGAATCCTTCGGCGCTGGACAGTAACGTTTGCGACCAGAAAGCCAAGATACTTTATCACGTGAACGGACTCGAAGTCAGCGGCATTCGATTGCCTGGAAACAGCCCCAAGGGCGCGGCCTAAAGCTCGCTCGATTGCCTTCTCCTGCGTACGAGCAAAGCCTCTCCTTGAACACGACCCTGACATCCAGATGAAGTGCCAGCCTGCCTGGCGAATCATGGTGTCGAATACAGACGCCGGAATCTGATCCACGAGGGTCCATTGCTTGCCAAAGGGCGACCGGAGGGGATCGAGTTGCTTGGGCAGGATGCAGTCAATGCGCAGGAAGACAGAATGCAGCTTCACAACGATTCTCTTCCGAAACCTGCAGGCGCTTTTGCAGTTTTAGGGCCGTTGGAACGACCGGCCGACGAGAGAGGAGCGCCGGATGAGGAATGGTCCGCTATGAAGTCCTGATCGAAGCCGGGCGGGGTATTCTCAACGGGAGCCCGCTCTGTCTCAGGTAGAGCAGTTGTAGCAGGTTTGTTCGCCGGCACAATATGAATCGGACTACCCTTTAGGCGCCGGGCGGCAAAGTAGTCCTTTACATCGCGTTTCTTGATGAGGGTCATGACGACTCCAATCGTTCGGTTTCGTGCTTGAAGGGTGCTCGTCCGAAGCGATGCGCGGAGTGCCCAAGGCGAGAAGGCAAGAACTTGTTACTCTCTCGAGCATACGCTTAACATCGCGAGCTTGCCGATCAGGCGCACTTCGAGATGCTTGGAATTCCGGGGCTCCTTCATTTCAAGGCGAATCCCTTGCAACTTTCACCTGGAAACAATGACCTCTCTCTCCGCCGCCGCTGGTCTCACTTCAGCGCGGTCGGTTTTCACATCCCGAGCAAGGCCGAGCAGGCGCAAGATCACGATTCCATACCAGTTGGGGTCGAATTCGTACCAGGTCATACCATGGCGGGCGGATTGGGGAAAAGCGTGGTGGTTGTTGTGCCATCCCTCTCCAAAAGTAAGTAGCGCCACCCAGAGGCTGTTCCTGGAGTTATCGCGAGTGGCAAAACGACGCCTGCCCCACATATGAGTCGCGGAATTCACCAACCATGTTGAATGGAGGCCAAGGACCGTACGAAAAAAGATGACCCAAAGCAAAAACCGCCATCCTCCAATTGCAAAGACTATGCCTCCGAGAGCAGTGATAGGGATCCAGTGCCACCGGCTGATCCATGCGTGAAACCTGTCCTTGCGAAGCTCCGGGACGTACGGCAGCAGCTCATTTGCGTTGTTATGCAGAGTTCGCCCTGTGAGGATCCACCCCATATGGGACCAAAGGCCGCCGTCATGCGGGGAGTGAGGATCACCATCTCTATCAGTGTTTTGATGGTGCATGCGATGCGTGGCGACCCAGAATATGGGGCCGCCTTCCAGCGCCAGAGTGCCGCATGTCGTCAGAAAGTATTCGATCCATCTGGGAGTCTTGTACCCACGGTGCGTAAGCAGGCGATGGTAACCCATCCCGATCCCGAGACTGCCGGCAACCCACCACATCACCATCGCGAATACGAGGGCCTTCCAACTGAAGAAGAACAACGCCGCGAATGCCCCGATATGAAAAGCCACCATGAAAGATGTTGTTAGCCACAAAATCGGCTGAGTAAACGTCTTATCGCTTCTAATGTTTCTCCATAGCCACATATTTTCTTCCCTTTCGCGAGCGTGGATGCCAACAGATTTCGGCAACTCTACCGCAAAACCGTGAGGCCTGCGGAATCATATTGCGTTGCCAAGCGCCGGAAGCGACGTGGCATCTTAAATGATCGGCAGATTCGTCTTCGAGTTCGGACTGTTCGTCCAAGGCCGGGGTCGGCCGGGAAGGCCGCGGGACTGAAGGCCGTGATCGCGTCTGGTTTCATCGGTATGGCATCTTTTCGACTCGCCTTACCGCTCAAAATGGGCCTCAAAGACACCAATGACTGGCTGCCCACAAGGATCGTTGTTCCATTTTTCCATGCACTCTGGGGACAGTCTGTCTCGTTTTATACACTCCGATAGGCTTTTCTCCACGCGCCAAAGATAGGCTTGGCAGAGCTACACGCCGGGAGCAATGGACCCCGATTTCGCGAGCTATCGGCCTTTTGGCGGCCTCAAGGAACAAGTTCCTCAGAGGGCGACTCCCTACCTGCACGGATTTCGCTCAGAACTATCTCCTCGATCTGACCACATCCGTGCAGCGCACGCAGAGTCTTCCTATCGAATTTACCCACGCCAGTTTTGGGCACCTCGAGGATAAGCGCCCATCGCTCCGGAATCCACCACTTGGCCACGCGGGAAGCAAGATGGGAACGGATCGAGCCGACATCGATCGACGGTGCGGAGATCCTTTACAACCTTGGCGAGCACCGGGATCTATGATGCGTCCACGATCAAGATTCGATCCCCACCGTGATTGATGGCGAAGGCTAATTGTTCTGTGAAGCGAGGGAGATTCAGCGTGTGGACCACGGCTCCCATCGACGAAACCGCGTAATACGCTTCCAGGCGCTCTTGCGTATTCCAGCACAACGTGCCGACTCGATCGCCAGGTCGGATCCCAAGCCCTTTCAGCGCTCGTACCAGCCGCTTCACGCGGCCGCCCATCTCGCGATAACTAGCCCGCTTGACTCCATCGCCCGTCCAAGTGTGGCGACTTCACTGGCACCGTGAACCATCAGGCCGTACACAAAGATGGAGCCGATGGTCAGGGGAAATTCCGACATTGTGGACAGCACCCGGAACCTCCTCTTGCGCCAAATTGGGCAATTCTATCCCACGTGCGGCAACAGGCTCAATTGACGAAAAAAGGCCCGGCCAATTCCCCTCCCCCCGAGCTTGTAAAGTAAGAGTAACGACAGCGTGACCCAAGTATTCCGTTCAACCCGTGTAGTTACGCCGACAGGCGTCGTCCCTGCGACCGTGATCGTGGAACAAGAGCGAATCACTGCGATTGGCGAATGGAGCGATGTGCCGGGTTCAGCGACTCTCCACGACCTTGGCGATCTGGTCCTTCTGCCGGGGCTGGTGGATTCACACGTTCACATCAACGAGCCTGGCCGCACAGAATGGGAAGGATTTGCAACAGCAACGCGGGCCGCCGCTGCGGGAGGGGTCACCACGCTGGTGGACATGCCACTCAATTGTGTTCCCGAGGTCACAAAAGTGGAAGCTCTCCAGGCCAAACGGGCGGCTGCAAGCGGGCAGGCCTGGGTCGATTGGGCCGCATGGGGCGGAGTGGTGCCCGGCAATGTTGAACACCTCAAACCGATGGCGGAAAATGGGGTCACAGGGTTCAAATGCTTCCTGATTCATTCGGGGATCGATGGATTCCGGTGGGTTGATCAATCCAGCTTGCGGGCTGCGTTGCAGCAATTGAGCGTGACGGGGCTGCCACTGCTCGCCCACGCCGAGGTTCCCGGACCTGTCCAAGCTGCTACTGACTCCTTGAATCGCGCAGATGCGGATTGGCGAAAGTACTCGACTTACCTGGCGTCGCGTCCAGACGAGACGGAGGTGGAGGCCATTGAACTGTTGATCCGCCTGGCGGAAGAGTTTCAAACGCCGGTGCACATTGTGCACCTGTCGAGCGCCAGAGCACTGCCCCTGCTTTCGGTTGCACGCGAGAGAGGGGTGCCGATCACCGCGGAGACCTGCACACACTATCTATGGTTCACTGCAGAAGACATCCCCGATGGCGCGACCGAATACAAATGCGCGCCGCCCATCCGAGCGGCGGGAAATCGCGAGCAGTTGTGGAGAGCGTTGGGGGATGGGCTCATCGACATGGTGACCACCGATCACTCGCCGTGCATTCCCGCGATGAAGCACCGCGAGGATGGCCGATGGAATGAGGCGTGGGGCGGAATCGCGAGCCTGGGACTTACTCTTCCGGTGCTATGGACGGGGATGCGGCAACGCGGCCTCAAGGACGAGGTTGGGATGACGCATGCCGCCGAATGGCTTTCAGCAGCTCCTGCACGATTGGCCGGAATGTCCGGGCAGAAGGGAGCCATCGGGGTTGGAGCGGACGCGGACCTTGTCGCGTTCGATCCGGAGTCCGAATGGATGGTGACCGAAACCGACCTTCACTTCCGGCACAAGGTTTCGCCTTATTTGGGCGCGAGACTGCACGGACGCGTTGTGGAAACCTGGCTTCGCGGGGAACAAGTCTATGGCCGTCAAGGCTTTGGGAGCTCTCCGCGCGGAAAGGAATGGGTGAGGCGATGATGGATCGAGCCCATCGTGTCATGGAAGAGTGCGCCCGGATCGCCCAGATGACCGAGGAGCCCGGCCGTATAACGAGGCGATATTTGACGCCTCCCATGCACGCGGTGCATTCGCACTTGCGTGAGCGCATGGAAAGTCTGGGGATGCGCGTGAACGTCGATGCGGCGGGAAACCTGCGTGGGCGGTGGGAACCCACTAAGACTCCTCGAAGGCGGATCCTTATTGGTTCGCATCTGGATTCGGTTCCGAATGCCGGAGCGTTCGACGGAGTGCTTGGAATGGCGGTCGCCCTCGAATGGGTTCTCCTGGCAAAACAGCTGAATCTGGCAGTACCTATCGAGGTAATCGGCTTTTCAGAGGAAGAAGGCGTGCGTTATGGAGTGCCGTTCATCGGCAGCCGAGCGGTAGCGGGATGCTTCGATCCCGCACTCCTTGAACTGCTCGATTCAGACGGTGTGTCCCTCGAACAGACAATTCGGCATTTCGGTCTGGACCCAACGACGATGGACCAAGCGGCGACAGATCAGGATGTAATCGGGTTCGTTGAAGTCCACATTGAGCAGGGGCCGGTCCTGGATGCAGAACGGCTCAATGTAGCGGCGGTAACCGGCATTGTCGGGCAGAGCCGCGGGACAGTCGCTTTTGACGGTCATGCAAATCATGCGGGCACCACTCCGATGCATCTGCGCCGAGACGCGCTGGCCGCGGCGGCGGAATGGATATCGACGGTTGAAGAGCATGCGCTCCGCGCGGAAGGCATGGTGGCCACCGTGGGAAAGATCATTGCCGAGCCGAATGCGGCCAACGTGATTCCGGGAGCAGTTGAAGTGACTCTCGATTGTCGGCATGCCGATGACGCAGCCCGCACCTCTGCATTGAATGCATTGCTGGCGCAGGCCGGAGAAGTCGCCGGCCGCCGAAGACTGTCGATGCGATGGAACGAGCTAATGGATCAGCCTTCAGTGCCAATGGATCAAGGACTGACCGCGCTCTTGGCCGATGCGATCGTTGAGGCGGGGTTGCCGGAGAAGCGAATGACAAGCGGCGCGGGCCATGACGCGATGATCATGGCTTCGCGGGTACCATCTACCATGTTGTTTGTGCGCAGTCCCGGGGGAATCAGCCATGACCCTGCTGAATCAGTGCTCGTTGAAGATGTTGAGGCCTCATTGCACGTGGCGCGCCGGTTTCTGGAGCGGCTGGCTTCAAACGTCAGATAGAATCGAGCAACAGATTTTTCGATCGAGGTCGATGCGTGCACCATCGGGGAGCAACCAGGAGCAGCTTGAAGCCGGACCACCTGCTGCAAACGCCGGATACGTTTGTCCGAACGCCGTTGCCGGGCGCACTCGGCGTGGAGTTTGTGGTGCATGTAGCGCCTCGGATGGGGGCCGCATTCTCGCAGCTGACGGCAGAGTTCTCGAGCGGCGGTGTGCTGGGCCCGGCGCCTGCGCAGAGATTCGTGTTTGTGCTTGAAGGCGAGCTCATCCTCGAATTAGAGGCTGGGACGCATCGGCTCTCTGAAAGAGGCTTTGCTTACGTCCCGCAGGGGACGGCGCACACGTTCCGCGCAGAAGGAAGCGCTCGCGCGGCGATATTTGAGAAGCCATACCTGCCCTCCTCCGACAGTGAACAACCGCAGGTTGTGATTGGGAACGAGCAGCAAGAGCGAGACGTGGCTTTGATGGGGGACAGCGCGCTGCGAGTTCGCTCGCTGATGCCGGACGGCCCCGCCTACGATTTCGCCGTGAATACCATGACCTACGATCCGGGTGCGGCCCTTAGCATGGTGGAGATCCATGTGATGGAGCACGGACTACTGATGCTCGAGGGCGGCGGCATCTACCGGCTCGGCGATTCGTGGTACCCGGTAGAGGCCGGCGACTTCATCTGGATGGCGCCTTACTGCCCGCAATGGTTTGGCGCTCTCGGCAAGCGCCCCGCAAAGTACCTTATCTACAAGGATTGGCGCCGGCATCCCCTTGGAGCGTGAACCATGACGACGGATCGTCCGAGGCTTTCGATCGACGGGCTAATTGCGGAGTTGCAGACGCTCGGAAGCATCTCCGCGGCTGAGCCGCCCGTGGTTACGCGCGTAGTCTTCAGCGAAGCTGACCTCCGGGCGCGGGCGTACGTGAAGCAGCTGTGCACCGACGCGGGCCTGTCGGTAAGGGAGGACGCCATTGGCAACACTTTCGCTCTCTGGGAGGGGATCGACTCAACGCTTGCCCCCATCGGCACCGGTTCTCACATCGATGCCATTCCGAACGCTGGATTGTACGACGGATGCGTGGGCGTCCTCGGTGGACTGGAAGCCATTCGAACGCTGCAGCAGCGCGGATTCACGCCGAGACGATCCATTGAACTGGTCATCTTTACCTCAGAAGAGCCGACTCGCTTCGGAATTGGATGCCTTGGCAGCCGGATGATGGCCAGCGTTCTTACGCCTGTACGGGCTCAAAGCCTGCGTGACAAGGATGGGCGCGGACTCGATGAGTTGCGCGCATCGGCTGGATTTGAAGGGCCTCTCGAAAGTGTTGCAATTCAGGCAGGCCGATTCGGCGGATTTGTTGAGTTGCATATTGAGCAGGGGCCATTGCTGGAGCAGGAAGGCATCGATCTCGGATTGGTGACACATATTGCTGCGCCAGCGAGCTTGCGCATTACGGTGGAAGGCGAAGGCGGACACGCCGGGGCCAGGCTGATGCCGGGACGCAAAGACGCCCTTGCCGCGGCGGCGGAATTGATCCTTGCGCTCGAAGCAGCGGCCCAGGCAACGGGAGCCATTGATACTGTAGCGACAACAGGCATCTGCGAAGTGTTTCCTGGCGCGGTCAACAGCATCCCTTCGCGCGTGCGGCTTGAAACCGATATCCGCGATATTGACGGCGCGCGTCGCGATGGTGTGATTGATGCTCTGCACGCGGCTTGCACTGCCGTGGAAAGACGCCGCGGTGTGGTCATCAAATCGGAACTTGTCAACGCTGACCCTCCCGCAAAGTGCGATACCGGGATCCTTGCCGCGCTCGAAGACTCCGCGAAGGCCGCAGGCAAGAGCCACAAGAGAATGGTGAGCCGCGCTTACCACGACTCCCTCTTCATGGCGTGGATTGCCCCAGTTGCCATGCTATTCATACCCTGCCGCGGAGGAGTGAGTCACAGGCCTGACGAATATGCTTCCCCGGAGTGGATAGGGGCCGGTGTCCATGTGCTGGCGCGGGCGCTCGCACAGCTCGCAAGTTGAACTTCTCGAGACACCCAGGCGACTCAGGCGGACTCAGGCGGCATCCGCTTTGCATTCGGTCCGCATCGTTGTATGCTATCCCTCAACCCGTACGGCAAGGCTGGCTTCCCCAAAAATGAGCACGAGCGCGAAAACCCGCATCGTTGGCTCCCCGGTCCCCCGAAAGGAAGGCGTGGACAAGCTGATGGGCCGTGCGCGATACGTGGACGATATCGAGCGCGAAGGGATGTGGCACGGCGCTACAGTGAAGCATCATTCCGCGAGGCCTCATACGCTCGATTGAATTCGGTCCGCGAATCAACTGGGACGAGTTCGCCGTTATCACTGCCGCGGATATTCCTGGTAAGAATCACATCCAGCTCATTTTTTCCGATCAGCCCTGTCTTGCGGACGGCAAGGTGAACCACTGCGAGGAAGCGATCGTGCTGCTGGCACATGCGAGCAAACAAAGACTGCGCGAAGCCCTCGCCGCAGTGCACATAGAATATGAGCCGTTATCGCCTGTGTTCACGATCGAAGAGAGCGAGCGCGGAGACGTGATCGTGTGGGGCACGGATAACATCCTCAAGAGTTTCCTCCTTGAAAAAGGGGATGTTGATCAGGCTTGGGCGGAGGCGGCGCACGTTATTGAAGGCGAGTACCGAACGGGTGCGCAGGAACACCTCTATATCGAGAATAACGGAATGATCGCCGAGTATAGCGAATCCGAAGGCGTTACAGTCTGGGGGTCGCTGCAGTGCCCTTACTACGTGCACAAGAGCCTGATGGCCGTGTTTGGATTGCCGGAAGACAAGGTCCGGGTAATCCAGACCGAGACCGGCGGAGCGTTTGGCGGTAAGGAAGATTTCCCATCGATCCTCGCCTCGCACGCGGCGCTGCTCGCGATGAAATCCGGCCGCGTTGTGAAGATGGTCTACGACCGGCTGGAGGATCTCGCGGCTACTCCAAAGCGCCACCCGTCGCGCATACGGCACCGCACTGCGGTGAGTGCGACCGGGAAACTACTGGCGATGGACATCGAGATCGCGACCGATGGCGGGGCGTACTCCACGCTGTCGTCAACCGTGCTTTCCCGTGCAACCCTGCATTCTCCTGGCCCCTACGTGTGTCCCAACGTTCGAGTGCGTTCGCGTGCATTGGCCACGAACACCGTGCCCTACGGTGCATTTCGTGGATTCGGAGCCCCGCAGGCGATCTTCGCGATCGAGAGGCACATGGACGAGATTGCCTCTGCAATTGGAATGGATCCAGTCGAGTTGAGGCGAACGAACTTTCTTCGGGACGGAGACACGACTGCGACTGAACAGGCAATGCGCGACCCCGTGATCCTCGACAAGCTTCTGGATCGGGCACTGAAAGAAAGCGACTATTATGCGAAGAAGGCGCGATTCGCCCGAGAGAATTCTGCAAGCGCGGCCAGGCGCGGCATGGGGATCGCGGCGTTTTTTCATGGTTCAGGCTTCACCGGTTCGGGTGAACGCTATCTCAATTCTCTCGCCGGCGTGGATGTAACGAGCGAAGGAGAGGTTCGCGTGCTCGTCTCCAGTACCGAATTCGGCCAAGGCACGAACACCGTACTAACCCAGATTGCCGCCGAAGCGCTGGGCCTCAAAACCATCGATGTCATCATGGCGCCGCCGGACACGCGCATTGTTCCGAACAGCGGACCTACTGTGGCATCACGCACGTCAATGGTTGTGGGCAGGCTGGTTCAACGCGCAAGCACGCAACTTGTGGGCATGCTGCACGACACCGCCGGGTTGAATGACGCGTTCACGCGCGTGGAGTTTTTTGCCGCATGCGAGCGCTACCGCGCTTTGCACGGTGAGGTCGTCTCGTTGTGCCGCTATGAACCCCCGCCGAATATCTTCTGGGACGATCAGAAATACCATGCGTA
>Ga0210394_10008351_pt1 | contig 10695 bp, 7 predicted proteins | sample IncBWC12MmetaG_FD_160121 | JGI IMG/M metagenome (GOLD analysis project Ga0210394, IMG submission 160121) | Forest soil microbial communities from Barre Woods Harvard Forest LTER site, Petersham, Massachusetts, United States - Inc-BW-C-12-M | ecosystem: Environmental > Terrestrial > Soil >... | reverse complement strand
GAGACCGACGGCAAGGCGCTGCGCGCGGTCGCCACAGACGGCCACCGCCTGGCGATCTGCGAGATGGAGCTGGCGGGCAAAGCCCGCTCGACCCACCAGGTGATCGTGCCGCGCAAAGGGGTACTGGAGCTGCAGCGGATCCTGGGCACCGAGGGGGAGATCGAGCTGGCCGTTGGCACAAATCACGTTCGCGCCAAGATCGGCGACATTCGCTTCACTTCGAAGCTGATCGATGGTCGTTTCCCGGAGTACTCGCGAGTCATCCCGGCAAGTCCGCCGCGTCGTGTCGAAGCGGATCGCGAGACGCTCCGGCAGGCGCTGCAGCGCACGGCGATCCTTTCCAACGAGAAATACCGCGGCATCCGCCTCACAGCACGTCCCGATCTGCTGACGCTCCAGGCGCACAACCCCGAGCAGGAGGAAGCCGAGGACCAGGTTGAGGTCTCCTACAAGGGCGAGGAAGTGGAGATCGGCTTCAACGTGAATTACCTGCTCGACGCGCTGGGTGCCATCGAGGGTGACAAAGTCGAGATCGGGCTCACCGATTCCAACAGCAGCTGCCTGATCAACGCACCGGGCACGACGCACACGCGCTACGTCGTCATGCCGATGCGGCTATAGCTGGCTCACCGTAGTCCGCCGGGTATTACCCCGCCGCTTCGCCGCGCCGGCAGCCCCGGTGCTGGGTGGCTCGCGCGAGCGCAGCTGCCCCCCTTTCCGCAAGCCGTTCGGCAAACACCAAGGCCTTGGACGAGCCGATTCTCGCGAGCCGGTCCTCGCGGGCCCGTCCCCCATGATGACCCCGCCCCCCGACCCGCGTCCCCAGCGAATGTGGGCCACCGCTGCCCCGAGGGTGACGTCCCGTGTGCTGCGCTGGCGGAGACCTGGACACACCTCCCGAGCTGGTGTGGATAAATTCGGTGAGCGCGTGCATCCGGGAGAGACTCTCGCACTGAACGCCAGCGGGCGGTGCCGGACACGCGCCTGTTGGGAGTCCTTTGTGCGCCGGCGGGGCAGGCCTTGGCTCGCCCCTGTAAGGCCGACTGAAGGTACCGCGCCAGACCAGCCTGGCTCGCTTCAAGGGAGCCGTCGTGAGGCACCGCTGCCGTACGGTTCGCTGCACGCTGTTCCACGTGAAACGTCTTGGCGCCCCGGCGGGAGATTCCGGAGTGAAGCGGAGTGAAGCGCTCGCCCGGCAGCCGTTCCACCTGGAACATGGCGTTCAGCTGCCGGGTCGTTCCACGTGGAACACGGTGCTCGGCTGGGAGCTTGTTCCACGTGAAACATCCTCTTCGCCCCAATCGACGAGTTCCACGTGGAACATTCCCTTCGCCGAGATCAGCCCGGCGCCGAGGCTGACCGGGCAGGGCATCGGAGCCGATCCTTTGGTCGCCGACGGTGATCGCCTCCGCGCACCAGGAGCTGAGCAGAAAGCACTCCTGAGCTTTTGGGAGCCCGGCGAACTGCCGCCACAACGCAGCAGCACCTGCGCGAGACTGCTGTGCAGTCAGGCAGAATGGCGCCCGCGACTAAAGGGCAGGATGGGAATGGCAAACCAGCCAACGGGTGTCAGCTGGTCGCCCGCGGAGCGGGTGGACCGGCCGGAGGAAGGTGGGGTGGCGCTGGTGGCGTGCCTCGCCCCGCACGACCCGAAGCGACGCCTGCGGGTCTGCGGACGATCTTAAGGCCATGAGCCTCAGCCATCTCACGATCGCCAACGTCCGTTGCATCGAGCAGGCGACGCTCGAAATCCCGCCGGGACTGGCGCTCATCTGCGGCCCCAACGGATCCGGCAAGACGTCGATTCTCGAGGCCGCCTTCATGATCGGACGCGGCCGATCGTTTCGTACAAGGAACAATGAGCGGCTTATTCGCTATGGAGAGGATGTTTTAAGAGTCATTGGCAAGGTGCGGAGCGAGGATGGCATCCCGGAGACCATCGGCTTCGAGGTGACCCGCGCGGCGACCACGGCCCGCATCGGCGGCCGCAGCGCCGAGTCCCTGGCAGAGCTCTCACAGGCGTTTGCCGTGCAGGTGATCGATCCGGGCGTGCACCGCCTTGTTGAGGAGGGTGGTTACCGGCGGCGCCGCTGGCTCGACTGGTCCGTGTTCCACGTGGAACCTCAGTTCGTCGACACGTGGCTTCGCTACACGCGGGCGTTGAAGCAACGCAATGCGTCGCTGAGGTCCGGTGCCGATCCGCAGCTGTGGGAACCCGAGCTCGCTCGCCTCGGCGAGTCGATCTCGCATTCCCGCGAGGAGCTCGTCGGACGGTTGCAGCCGTACTGGCGCGAGGAGCTCGAGGCGCTCGCCGGCCTGCCGGTGGAGCTCGGCTACCAGCGCGGGTGGACCCAGGAGCACAGCCTCGCCGAGGCGCTCGAGAGCTCGCGCGCACGTGACCGGGCACGGGCGGTCACGCACTCCGGTCCTCACCGCGCGGACATCACGCTGCGGCTGCACGGACGCGCGGCGCGCGAGGCGCTCTCGCGCGGGCAGCAGAAACTCGTCGCGGTGGCGATGACGGTGGCGCAGCTGCGGCTCCTCAAGGAGCTCACGCAGATCCATCCGACACTGCTTCTCGATGATCCGGCGGCGGAGCTCGACGGCGAGTATCTGCAGCGATTCATCGCCCAGGTCATGCGTCTTCGATGTCAGCTCGTTGTGACCTCGTTGCATCCGGAATCCCGACTTTTCGGCGCACCGGAGCGGGAGTTCCGCGTAGTACAGGGGAGGGTGCAACCGGTATAATGTCGTGTCACAAAATCGAGCCTCTTCATGTCCGCAGACGACGTCTACGATTCCAGTAAAATCAAAGTCTTAAAGGGTCTTGATGCGGTGCGGAAACGCCCCGGAATGTACATCGGCGATACCGATGACGGGACCGGTCTGCACCACATGGTTTTCGAGGTCGTCGACAACTCGATCGACGAGAGCTTGGCCGGACACTGCGATCGCATCGTCGTCACGATTCACGCCGACGAATCGGTGACCGTCTCGGACAACGGCCGTGGAATTCCTGTGGATATCCACCCCGAGGAGGGGCGCTCGGCGGCCGAGGTCATCATGACCGTGCTGCACTCGGGCGGTAAGTTCGACGACCTCTCGTACAAGGTCTCCGGAGGCCTGCACGGGGTCGGGGTCTCGGTCGTGAACGCCCTGTCGGACTACCTGCTGCTCACGATCGCCCGCGATGGCAAGCTGCACCGCCAGGAGTATCACTTGGGCGAGCCGGTGGCGCCGCTCGCGGTGGTCGGGGAGACACACGATCGCGGCACGATCATCCGCTTCAGGCCGAGCTCGACGATCTTCACCAACATCCAGTTCAACTACGAGATCCTCGCCAAGCGGCTGCGCGAGCTGTCGTTCCTCAATTCCGGCGTGCGCATCGAGCTGATCGACGAGCGCGAAAATAAATCCGACGTGTTCGCGCACGCCGGCGGACTCAAGGCGTTCGTGAAATATCTGAACCGCACGCGCACGCCGATCCACGAGACCGTGGTGTGGTTCCGCTCGCAGGACGGGCCGGTGTCGGTCGAAGTGGCGATGCAGTGGAACGACTCGTATCTCGAGAGCATGTTCTGCTACACCAACAACATTCCGCAGAAGGATGGCGGCACACATCTCGCCGGCTTTCGCAGCGCGCTGACGCGCACGCTGAACGATTACGTCGAGAAGGAGCTCTCGGGCAAGAAAGACCGCATCCCGATGACCGGCGACGATGCGCGCGAGGGACTCACCGCGATCCTGTCGGTGAAGCTGCCCGATCCGAAGTTCTCCTCGCAGACCAAGGACAAGCTGGTGTCCTCCGAGGTGAAGGGCATCGTCGAGAACGCGGTGGGCACTAAGCTGCAGGAATTCCTGCTGGAGCATCCGCAGGAGGCGCGCCAGATCGTGGCGAAGATGGTCGAGGCGGCCCGCGCGCGCGAAGCGGCGCGCAAGGCGCGCGAGATGACGCGCCGCAAGGGCGCGCTCGATATCGCCGGACTGCCGGGCAAGCTCGCCGACTGCCAGGAGAAGGATCCGGCGCTCTCGGAGATCTTCATCGTCGAGGGCGACTCCGCCGGCGGTTCTGCCAAACAGGGGCGCGACCGGCGCACGCAGGCGATCCTGCCGCTCAAGGGCAAGATCCTGAACGTCGAGAAAGCGCGCTTCGACAAGATGCTCTCGTCCGCGGAAGTCGGCACGCTCATCACTGCGCTCGGCTGCGGCATCGGCAAGGATGATTTCGACATCGCGAAGCTGCGCTACCACCGCGTGGTGCTGTTATGCGATGCCGACGTCGACGGCAGCCACATCCGCACGCTGCTGCTCACCTTCTTCTACCGGCAGATTCCCGAGCTCATCGAGCGCGGCCACATCTACATCGCGCAGCCGCCGCTCTACAAGATCAAGCGCGGCCGGCAGGAGACCTACGTCAAGGACGAGGCGGGCCTCTCGCAGCTGCTGCTCAACGACGCGCTCGAGGGCACGGCGCTGCACGTGAACGACGGCGCGCCGCCGCTCTCGGGCACGGGCCTGGAACTGCTGGCGCGCAAGTACATGGAGGTGCAGGCGATCATCACGCGCTGGTCGCGCCGCTACGATGATCGGCTGCTTGAGCAGCTCATCTACATGCCCGAGGTATCGCCGGCGAACTTCGATCGTCCCGAGTGGCTCAAGGGGTGGACGGCAGACCTCAACGAGCGGCTCAACGCGCTCGCCGACGGCACGCGCACCTACCGCGTCGAGACGCGCGGTGCGAGCGACGGGCACGCGGCGCGCATCATCGTGCACAAGACCGAGCACGGCACGCCGAGCTCGAAGTACCTGCCGCGCGAGTTCTTCGAGTCCGCCGAGTACCAGCGGATCGCGGATCTGGCGCGCACGCTCGCCGGGCTGATCGGTGAGGGCGCCCACGTCACGCGCGGCAACGAGCGTGCCGAGATCGGCTCGTTCAAGGAGGCGATGCGCTGGCTCTTCGAGCAGGCGAAGAAGGGCCAGACCATCCAGCGCTACAAGGGCCTCGGCGAGATGAATCCGGAGCAGCTGTGGGAGACCACCATCAACCCGCAGACGCGGCGGCTGCTGCAGGTGAAGATCGACGATGCGGTCGCAGCGGACGATATCTTCACGACGCTGATGGGGGACCAGGTCGAGCCGCGGCGCGAGTTCATCGAGAAAAATGCGCTGTCGGTGACCAATCTCGATATATAGGCTTTATCAAGTCAAAATTGCCTCTCAATGAGTCTATTGACTTACCAGAGAGTCAATCTGCCCTCTGATCAGGGTACGCGCGTCAGGCGGCTGTAGCCTGCCGCCCAGGGCGGCGGATTTTCATCCGGCGTCGAGACGACACGGCCGCTGCTGTCGTCCACCCACTTCCCGGGATTGGTGTTGCTGAGCTTGTAAACGTTGCCGGTGCGCTCATCGCGGTAGTTGCTGTACCCGGAGACGATGTCGTCCATCGAGGAGAAACTCTCATCGGTGGCGTTGAGCTTTGCGATCGTGCCCTGCTCCTGGCGCAGCGAGGCTTGGGCCTGCCGATTGATGGCGGCGCCGGCCGCCTGGCTCAGCTGGTTCTGCCGCTGTACCCAGGCGGGGTCAAATTTGAACGTGAGCGTCATGTGCTTGAGCAGCTCGTACGCCGCATCCGCCTGACCCGCCGGGGCGATCAGCGCACGCAGGAAGATCACGTTCCACAACACGCGGTCGCGCGTGGTGCGGGTGACGGCATCGACCCGCACCTGCATCGGCTGCCCGCCATGACGGCAACTGAAGGTCGCCTCGCCGCCGCTGGAGCTCGAAGGGATCACGGTCGGGATCAGCTGGTCCGCCGCGGCCACGAAATCGCTGCGCTCCTGCACGGCCTGCAGACGCAGCTGCGGGCAAAGTCCGCCGAGCGCCGTCTGCCCGTAGAGCTGCGCGAATTGCGCGCCAGGGATGTAGTGCAGCAGCATGCTGACGCCGCCCAGACCGGCGTCGTGGAGCGAGCCCTCGCGCCAGCCGAAGCGCTGCGTCATCGCACTGGGGGGCGTGTAGGTGAGCAGCGTCGGCTCACCCACCATCAGATACGTCATGCGGTCCGGCGAGAGCGCCCGCACGAACGGGCTGATCTGCAGCGCACTGCGCCGCGTGAGCGCGCCCACGGTGCGCCAGCCCGAGGGCACCTGCGTGCTGAAGGCATGCTCCTCAGGATCGCTGAACGTGGCGTAACTGACCTGCGCGGGCGATTGCGCGGCGGCGGAGCTCACGAGCGCTGCGAGGGCGAGAGCGAGCGAGGCGAGTGCGGCCGGTCTTGCGGTCATACGCCACCTGCAGGAGGAAAGCGCCGCATCATCGCACGCGGGGCTCCTCACGGCCGCTGCTCGAGAGTGCGCACCGTCGTCTCGATCCAACCCTGGACCTCGTCGTTCAGCTCGCGCACCTCGCGTCCCGACGCGCGCACCGCAGGACCGATCACCACGCGCACCGTGCCGGGCTTCTTCAGCAAGCCGCGCCGTGGCCAGTAGCGTCCGGCGTCGTGCGCCACCGGGACGATGAGCCGCTCGGTCTCGATCGCCAGCAGCGTGCCGCTCACACCATAGCGGCGCGTCTCGCCGGCCGGCATGCGTGTGCCTTCGGGAAAGATAATTATCCAGTCACCTTCCGCGAGGCGCTCCTTGCCCTGCTCGAGCACCTGCGCGACGGCGGAGTGTCCGGCCTGGCGATCGATCGCGATGGCATGCAGCTGGCGCAGCCCCAGGCCCACCGCCGGGACCCACAGCAGCTCGCGCTTGAGCACCCAGACCTGGCGGGGGAAGACCACCATCATCGCGATCGTCTCCCACGAGGAGGAGTGCTTCCACAGCGCGATGTGACAGCCTGGCGGCAGCGGCTCGCCCTCGATGCGGTAGGCGAGGCCGCAGCTCCACCGCAGCACCTCCAGCACGCTCACCGCGTACGCGCGCGCGAGCGCGAAGCGCCGTGGGAAGGGCAGCATCAGGCACGCGAGCACGAAGAAGATCGCGTAGAGGAAGGTCCATACGAACAGGAACCCGGTGAAGAACAGCGAGCCCGCGAGCTGCAGCAGCGGCCCGCGCCGGCTCGGCTCCGCCGCTGCGGCGCGCCCGCTCAACCCGGCAGTCGCGACAGGTCCGCGACCCCTGCGAACAGACCCTGCAGCTGGGCGAGCAGGCTGAGGCGATTGGCGCGCAGCGCCGCGTCCTCGTCCATGACCATCACCTGGTCGAAGAACGCATCGACCGCGGGCCGCAGCTGCGCGAGCCTGCCCAGAGCGGCGGCGTACTCGCGCTGCGCGGTGGCGGCGGACACCGCATCGCGCAGCGCGCGCATGGCATCGTAGAGGCGCACCTCGGCGTCCTCGCGCAGCTTGAGCACGTCGACCTCGCGCGCGGGGGCGGTGTTGGCCTTGCGCAGAATGTTGCTGATGCGCTTGTTGGCGGCGGTGAGGCTGCCGGCTTCGGGAAGCGCGAGGAACATGCTGAGCGCCTTCAGCCGCGCATCGAAATCGAGCGGCGAGGCCGGGCGCGCGGCGAGCACCGCGTCGAACATCTCCGCGCTCACGGCCGGGCCCGCCGCGCTCGCCGCGGCGCCGCCCTCCAGATAGTAGGCGCGCAGCCGCTCCATCAGGAAGTCGTAGATTTCCCCGGCGAGGGCCGCCGGGTCGGCGACGCCGGCCGGGGGCGCTGCCGCGCGCGTGTCGAGGCGCTCGATGTCGGCGCGCACGGCACCGAGTGCGCGCGCGATATGCGCCGGCAGATCGAGGTCGAGTCCCTTCTCGATCAGGATGCGCTGCACGCCGAGCCCGGCGCGGCGCAAGCCGAACGGATCCTTGGCGCCGCTCGGCTTGCCGCCGATCGCGAAGATCCCGGCGAGCGTATCGAGCTTGTCGGCGATCGCGAGCGTGATGCCAAGCGCGCTTCCCGGCAGCGCATCACCGGCCGAGCGCGGCAGATAGTGCTCGCGGATGGCGGTGGCGACCTCGTGCGGCTCGCCGTCGGCGAGCGCGTAGTAGGTTCCCATGATCCCCTGCAGCTCGGGGAACTCGCCGACCATGGCGGTGAGCAGATCGCACTTGGCGAGCAGCGCCGCCCGCTCGGTGGCCTCGAGGGCCGCCCCCGCGGCCGGGCCGATCCCGGCGGCGAGCCGCGCCACGCGGCGCGTCTTGTCGCCGAGGGAGCCGAGGCGCGCCTGGAAGGTCACCGCATCGAGGCCGGGGCGGCGCGCGGCGAGCGGCTGCCGCCGGTCCTGCTCCCAGAAGAACGCTGCATCGGCGAGGCGCGGGCGCACGACGCGCTCGTTGCCCGCGCGCACCTTGTCCGGCTCGCGGCTCTCGATGTTGGCGACCGTGATGAACGCGGGCAGCAGCCCGCCGGTGGCACCCTCCACCGGGAAGTAGCGCTGCTGGGTCTCGAGCGTGCAGATCAGCACCTCGCGCGGCAGCGACAGGAAGCGCTCCTCGAAGAACCCGGCGAGCGCCACCGGCCACTCGGTGAGCGCGGTCACCTCGTCGAGGAGTCCCGCGCCGATCAGGGCGCGCCCGTTGACGCCCGCGGCCGCCGCCTCCACCGCGGCGCGGATGCGCTCGCGCCGCAGGGCAAAGTCCGCGAGCACGTAGCCGCGCTCGCGCAGCGTGCGCTCGTAGGCGGCGGGACTGCTGAGCGCCAGCGGCTTGGGCGCATGGAAGCGGTGGCCGCGGGTATGGCGGCCGGCCGGCACGCCGAGCAGCGTCGCGGGCACGACGTCCTTGCCCAGCAGCATCACCACCCAGTGCACCGGGCGCACGAACAGCGCCTCGCCCTCACCCCAGCGCATGCGGCGCGGGATGGGCAGCTCATCGAGCGCCGTCTGCACCAGTGCCGGCAGCAGCCGCACGGCTTCCTCGCCCGCGCGTGTTCCGGTGAAATACAGGAAAGTGCCCTTGACGTCCGTGATGCGCTCGAGCGCCTCCACGGGGGCGCCGCAGCTTTGGGCGAAGGCGAGCGCGGCGCGCGTCGGGGCGCCGCTCGCATCGAAGGCGGCACTCAGCGGCGGTCCGCGGCGCTTCAACTGCTGCTCGGGAGCGCGCGCGGCGAGGCGCCGCACCAGTACCGCGAGGCGCCGCGGGGTGGCAAAGCCTGAAACCTCACCGTGCGACAGCTGCGCCCTGCCAAGGCCTGCGGTCAGGCCCGCGACGAAGGCCTGGGCGAGCGGCTGCAGCGCCTTTGGCGGCAGCTCCTCGGTGCCGATCTCGACGAGGAAGTCGCGCGCGCCCGTGCTCACGCGTTCGTCTCCGGCTTCGTCTCCGGCTTAGTCCCCGGCACGCTCGCGCCGGCCGGCGCGCGCGATCTCAGCAGCGGGAAGCCGAGCGCCTCGCGGCTCGCCAGATAGGCGCGCGCCACGGCGCTGGCGAGGGTGCGCACCCGCAACAGGTAGCGCTGTCGCTCGGTGACCGAGATGGCGCGGCGCGCGTCGAGCAGGTTGAAGGTGTGCGAGGCCTTCAGCACCTGCTCGTAGGCGGGCAGTGCGAGCTTCGCCTCGAGCAAGCGCTGGCAGGCCTGCTCGTGATCCTCGAAGTGCCGCAGCAGCATCGGCACGTCGGCCTGCTCGAAGTTGTACGCCGACTGCTCGACCTCGTTCTGGTGGAACACGTCACCGTAGGTAATGGGGCCGTCGGGCGTATCGCTCCAGAGAATGTCGTAAATGCTTTCGACGCCCTGCAGGTACATCGCGAGCCGCTCGAGCCCGTAGGTGATCTCGCCGGTCACCGGGCGGCAGTCGAGGCCGCCAACCTGCTGGAAGTAGGTGAACTGCGTGATCTCCATGCCGTTCAGCCATACCTCCCACCCCAGGCCCCAGGCGCCGAGCGTCGGGGACTCCCAGTTGTCCTCGACGAAGCGCACGTCATGCACGAGCGGGTCCAGCCCCAAGGCGGCGAGGCTTCCGAGGTAGAGCTCGAGGATCGGCAGCGGCGAGGGTTTGAGCGTTACCTGGTACTGGTAGTAGTGCTGCAGGCGAAACGGGTTGTCGCCGTAGCGGCCGTCGGCGGGGCGACGCGAGGGCTGCACGTAGGCCGCGCGCCAGGGCTCAGGCCCCACGGCCGCGAGGAACGTGGCGCTGTGGAACGTGCCGGCGCCGACCTCCATGTCGTACGGCTCGAGCACGATGCACCCGGCTCCCGACCAGTAGCTCTGCAGCGCGAAGATCAGCTCCTGGAAGGTGCGCGGCGCGCGGCCGAGTTTCATGAGATTTTTCCGACCCCAAAGAGCGCGCGAGTATACGGCGCTTTGCAAGCCTCCCGGATCAGTGCCGCAGGGGGCGCGACTTAAGCCTGCTGGCCCGCGGGCGCCCACTGCTGGCGCACCAAAAGCGCGCGCCGGCCGAGGCTGCACGGGACCCATGCGGCGCGCGGCCTGACTTTTCGCACACAAACAGTGCAATAATCCCTGCCGAATGCACCCTGATGGTGCAAAGCTGCGACTGTTTGACCCTAAGGGCTTGATTCTTCGTGCCGGTAACCCCTGGCACAGGCCCTGCAACGTCAGACCACTTCGCCGTCTTCGCAGCACATGGGACCTGTGAAATGGCGGCGATCTCTACCCTTTCCCGGAGGCGCCATGACACCGAGTGACGTACTGAAGCTCATAAAAGAAAAGCAGGTGAAGTTCGCGGACCTGCGCTTCACGGACACGCGCGGCAAGGAGCAGCACGTGACGATCCCCGCGCGACTGGTCGACG